>RCNE010000190.1_pt1 | contig 31558 bp, 20 predicted proteins | sample 2041361 | NCBI WGS metagenome assembly RCNE01 (sample SAMN09708229, study PRJNA481090) | Marine sediment metagenome, whole genome shotgun sequencing project. | reverse complement strand
TGACACGAAACCGAGATCAGGAAATACATTGATGAAGAAGCCCTGTCCTTCGGTAAGCGGGTTATACCAGGCGTCATTGAGACCGGCGTTGATTCTTGAAATGTCGATGCCTGCAAGTATTTCCTCAATTGAATTACAGCCGGCCAGGTTGTCACTGATGAAAATTTCACCACTTACGTCAGGAAACACGCTGCCGCCAGGTCCCGGTTCCACATCATCCCATCCGTCGACCAATCGCGATATACCCTTGCATTGAGACAGCGCTTCATTGTTGTTGATGCGCACAACTGCATTGCCACTGCCGCGGATACCCACACTGGTGAGTGACGAAAGACCATCCAGGCTAGCCAGGCGCGTATTGTTTTGAATCCATAAATTTCTGGTTACGTTGGTCAGGGAAGAGAAACCATCAACACTGGTCAGGTTCGTATTATTCTGAATATGCAGGCCACTGCCAATTCCGGTGAGTTCGGACAAACCATCGAGATTGCTTATATCAGCCCCTTCAACGTGAAGCGTTAAAACCCTGTCGCAAGGCCCATAGGTATTCTGAAAACTGTCAACCTCTGCCTGGGTATTCAGCGACATGCTCATCGGTTCGCAATCGACCGCCCAGAGTGGTGAATAGAATGTCGTGGTAATGACCAGAAAAAAGATTAAGAAAGCCAGCCTGGCGGTTGAGATACGCCACTTGTGTTGAAAGTGCGTCAGTCTGTTCATCGTACTGTTTTACCGGAAAATCCGATTCTTACTGGAACGGATATCTACCCAGTTACACTACTTGAGATGTCCCCAAAAAGTACCGGTAGAAATCATTAGCATTCCCCCCTTACTATACAATTAATGTGCCAAGAAAACCATGAGAAAACATACTGTATTCATATCAATGTCTTACAAATTATTGTTCAGATGTTTCTAAATGCTTCAAAATTCACAATCTGCCAACTTACGTTACACAACTGACAATTACTGTCATTCACTCGCTGACATTTTTTTGTAAAACCGATAAAGTCGAGCGCACTTGTTCAGACTGTTCGTTTATTTTTAAACGCTATTTGCAGACTCGAACCACCTCGGTGTTTCTCGATGAAACCGAGTAAGGCATAGATGTAAAGAATGACCCCAGCCATTTCCATGAACTCCTCCAGCGCATTCCAAAGGTTGTACGCCAGCGTATTCAACTGGCTGTTCTCTTCGTACCAGATCGTTGCATATTCGACCCCTATAGCCCCTCCCACATATATGAAACCGGCAACCAGGAACAGGATCATTGTGCGCATTGGCAGTTTCAGCATAAACGGCAGGAAAGCCAATCCAATCGCCACTACCAGTATTGCACCAAAAGTCGTCCAGTGTGTGTCTTCCACCACAGTGTTCACAAACTCATGAAATCCGGCTACCTCATCAATCGAAAGCACACAGAATCCGATACCGAGGAACCACCAGTAAAAATGCCAGCGCTTCAATTTGTTTAGGGGATACCCAGCATGGAATAGTGTCAGCGCGCCTGCAAAGAATAGTATGAGCGCACTGAACCAGGTCCCCAATGATTCTTCTTCATCGAGATCGAAAAAAGAGATATACAGGTAATCATCGATCGGAAATATGTCCTTGTACCAACCTATCATGCAGATCACGTGTGCCAATGTCAGGCCAATGGCAATCCACAAAAGGAACCGGCCAACGCGGTGAGCCTCGATCGAAACCAGCTGTGTCTGCTTTGTCTGCGTATTAATATTTTGCCCTCCGGTCAGTTAACTTTCTAACTCATAGTCTTGAGTGTTTTTCAGAGTATAGACACCGTCTTCGATTACAAGCAAGTTTTCCAAGATTATCGCAATTACTGCAATAAGGTGCCTGCACGCCGTTGATGTGTTGCCGAGTCCCGACTCACCCTGTTTGGCTCTTCGCCCCAATTGATGCAGGGCTCTTTTTGACAAATAGTTTTGCCAATCCCTGCAGGTCACCTGCCAAAATCAAGTAAAATACTTCAGGACAAATACCCTTCAGAGAGATACACAATGAGTACGGTACTGCAAGATACCCAGGACAATCACCAGGACGAAACCATCAATGAACTGACGTCTTGTCTTCATCGGCAGCGTGAGGCCTACCATGCTGACCCGGTCCCGGACCTGGAACAACGTAAAAAGGATTTGCTGGCATTGAAGCGCATGCTCGCTGAAAACCGGGAGGCGATCGTTGATGCAATCAACACGGATTACGGTAACCGCTCCCGACACGAGACCATGCTGGCAGAGATCATCATGGTGCTGGACGGTTTAAATTTTGCCGCAAAACACTTAAAAAAATGGATGCGAACTCAAAAACGGGAAATAGAGTTCACCTTGTACCCCGGTGCAAAGAACCGGGTCATCCCACAACCGCTGGGTGTGGTGGGTGTGATTGTGCCGTGGAATTTCCCGATTCAACTGGTGTTTACACCGCTGACCTACATTTTTGCCGCAGGTAACCGCGCAATGGTCAAAATGTCTGAGAACTCCCGTCACCTCACTCGTTTGTTAATCAGGCTTGCTCCCGACTACTTCCCTTCTGAAAAGCTTCACTTTTTCGAAGAAACGGGCCGTGTGGGCATTCAGTTTTCGCAATTACCGTTTGATCACTTGTTTTTTACCGGCTCGGGTGCCACCGGTAAAGCGGTCATGGCTTCGGCAGCGAAAAATCTGACACCGGTCACACTGGAACTGGGTGGTAAGTCACCTGCAGTCATCAGCCCGGATTACCCGATGAAAAAAGCTGTTGAACGCATCATGTTTGCCAAGATATTCAATGCGGGTCAGGTATGCGTCAATGTTGATTACATATTTGTGTCCGAGGGCCGTGTTGATGAGTTTGTCGACGCATGCAAGGTCTGGGTGAGTAAACACTGCCCGGATATCAACAGCCCCGACTACACATCGATTATTGATCAGAGATCTTTTGACCGCCTCAACGAAGCACTGGCGGATGCCACGCTGAAAGGCGCGACGACCGTCAACCTGGCTGAGGGACAGGAATCAGAACCCGGTATGCGGAAGATGGCCCCACAGCTGGTTTTAAATGCCTCCGAGGACATGATATTGCTGCAAAGAGAGATATTTGGTCCGATCCTGCCTGTCATTCCCTACAAGGACCAGCAGCAGGTGTGTGCCTATATCAATGAGCGTGACCGCCCGCTGGCATTTTATCCTTTCACCAACGACAAGAGCTTACAGACATTCTATCTCGATAACGTAATGTCCGGCGGTGCTTGTGTGAACGATGCGCTACTTCACCCCGGTCAGCACGACCTGCCCTTTGGTGGTGTCGGTGCCAGTGGCATGGGGCATTATCACGGTTACGAGGGTTTCGCTACCTTCTCCAAGTTGCGGCCTGTGTTTTACCAGGCCGGCTTCAGCGCGTTGAAGTTCCTCGCTCCACCTTATGGAAAACGGGCAAACAGGATGTTAAATATGATTCTTAAAAGAAAGCTGTAATATACTGTATATGAACGCTTTAAGCCTTATAAAAACGATTGATAAAATCGTCTCGCCGGGTGGTGTATTACTAGGAGAGGACGTCAGTGGACGTTCTGACTCCTGGCCTCCAACAGGTGGTTGTCAAGCCAAAGCCATCATTCGACCAGCCAGTACGGAGGAAGTATCGCAAGTACTCAAGCTTTGCCATGCTGCCGGCCAGGGTATTGTCACGCACGGCGGTCTGACCGGTCTGGTGGGTGGCGCAAAGGCAGGACCGGATGACATCGTTTTGTCGCTGGAACGTATGAATGGAATCGAAGCGGTAGACGTTATCAACCGCACAGTTACCGTCGAGGCGGGCGTGCCTTTACAGAAGGTCCACGAGGTCGCAGAGGAAGCTGACCTGCTATTTCCGTTGGACCTGGGGGCCAGGGGCAGTTGCACCATTGGCGGCAACATTGCCACCAATGCCGGCGGAAACAGTGTCATCCGTTACGGCATGATGCGCGAACAAATACTCGGGGTGGAAGCCGTGTTGGCCGATGGCACTATTATTTCGTCGCTCAACGGTGTCATCAAAAACAATACCGGTTATGACCTGAAACAACTGTTTGTGGGCTCTGAGGGCACTCTTGGCATCGTTACACGTGCGGTTTTGCGTCTGCGTCCCCTACCCCGCTCATGTAACACCGCGATGGTGGCCATCGATCACTTTGACCAGGTAGCGGGGCTGTTGAGAGCTATGGATTCAGCGTTGGGGGGTACCCTGAGTGCTTTTGAAGTGCTTTGGAACGATTTTTACCAGACCATTGTGGATGAGGGCAGCAAGCATACGGCGCCATTAGGCTCTTCACACAGGTTCTATGTGTTACTCGAATCCACCGGCGGGCAGCAGGAATCTGACCGGGTTCGTTTCGAAGGGGCGTTGGAGGAAGCGTTTGAATCAGAACTTATCGTCGATGCAGTCATTGCACAGAGCAAACAGCAGCGTGAAGACCTGTGGGCAATTAGAGATGATATTGAGCGCCTGACGCGAAAGTTGTCCCCGCCGATCCTGTTCGATGTCAGCCTGGGCATTCCGCAGATGGATGCCTATGTTCACAAGGTCCGCCAGCAACTGAAAGAACGCTGGCCGGACTCGAAAATGGTTACCTTTGGTCATCTTGGCGATGGCAATATACACCTTGTCGTAACGGTTGGAAGTCTGGAACCTTCAGATGTACACGCTGTGGAAAACATCATTTACAAGGAGTTGGGGCGTTGCCAGGGAGTCATCTCGGCGGAACACGGAATTGGTCTCGATAAACGTGAATACCTCCATCATTCGCGTAGTAAAGTAGAAATTGCGTTGATGAAGACTTTGAAACAAGCACTAGATCCAAAAGGCATTCTTAACCGGGGTAAGATTTTTTCTGAATAATAAAATAGAGTGTCTCTGCGCGGTGGGATAGGCCTTAGCGGATATATAGCTGATAACCGGCCCAGTCGTATAGACCATTGGTACGGTGGTTTTTCAGGTACCGGAGCCTGGATTCACGAAGGGATTCCGCAATATCTCCAGACGCCTGGAGTGCGCGGTAAAAATCGGTGATAAAACCCTCGTCTGACTCAGCATCACCCGCCCAGAAATTCACAACTACAGACCCGGCACCCGCCGTTATAAAGTCTGAAACGAAGCCAGGCTGGCTACTGAACCCCGAAAGCGGACTCCCGGTGATTCTTGTTGAGCTCAAAAATACCATTCCAGCGGATAGCTTTTGTGTCCGGATAGTCTCCGGTCTTAATACCACACGACCCGGCCCGTATTCGTTTTCAGATAGTTCAAGTCCGGATTCACCTGGGTATTTGAGGTTTATCAGACCGGGCATCGATAAATGAATCAGGTTTGCCTGGAGGAAATCCGCGCTCTGGAACTCATCCGGTAACAGGGCAACACCCTGTACTATTTGCAGTCCGGGTCCGACGAAAATATCCGTCACCGCGCTAATCTCTGCCGATGTTTCCAGCCGGGTCGCGTAGTCGCCGGAATAATCCTGCGGGTTGCCAGCCAGGAAGACCTTCTGTAACGATTCTGTTTGCAGGCTGTTACCCGGATTGGTATTTGCAGGAAATGACAGAAGGTTCACGACATTGTGCCGTTCGACCAGGTAACGTCCGTTGACACGCAGGGCATCTACGGGAAAACCCAGAAACTCACCGGCGGGAATCCAGTAAATTGTATCCTTTAGCTGGTCTGCAACCGACTTAATCAGGTAGTTTCCAAGCTCATCCATTTTGCGATTGAATGCGTTTAAACCCGCACTCTCCAGGTTCTCACGGCTTGCTTGCAGGGCTCTATACACGCCAGCCGGATTTGCAATATCCCGTCGCTGGACCTTGCCCTTCTGCCCTATCCATACCTGCGCGATTGTAGGGCTGATGTGATAGGTCAACACCATTTCGTCATTCGCAAGACTTCGCAGGTGTTTTTGCAAACCGGCGTTGGATAAAAATTCAAATTCCTTGCGGAAGCTGGTTCGTAGCTTATTCAGACCATTGTTGATGTTGTCATTCAAGGTGACTGCCGGTATTCCGGTTGTGGGGTCGGCGCGTTGAGCCAGCTGGGCACGTAAGCGGTCGTTTTCGGCAGATACACCACTCAAGTCCAGCTCAAGACCCGCATAACTTTCGATATACCTGATTTGGCTCAAGGCCAGCAACGAGGCAGATCCGTCTGTCCTGTTCCGTTGTTTTGAATCGGTCACCAGCATCCCGATCCAGGTTTCAAATACTTCCTCATGCCGTTCCCAGTACCAGGCACCCAGCACACCCGCAAGTGAATGGCGCAGCAGGTGGACATCATCAATCAGCCGCTCCATAACAGCGATGGCTTCGCTGCGCTGACCATCCAGGGTCAACCTGCTTGCACGCAGGAACATCGCCTCTGCGGTAAGTCTCGGGATACCTGCGGTCATCAACCACTCGTAGGAAGCATTGAGACCGGCCTTTGAACACAGACCATCTGCAGGGCCCGCCAGCATGCAATACTGCAAGCGTGATAGATGCTTTAGATCCTCATGACCCGCCGTTGTCGCTGTTTCAAAACTGCTTTTGAAAAAAGTCGGGGCCTTTTTACTGTTTTTGCCTGACCGGGCGATAGCATCCAGACCCTGGTCGTAAAGGTATTGGTCCGGCGCTGTTTGGTATTGGCCCTGCGCGCTCCGGGCTTGCTTCATCGGCCCATATTCACCCCGTATACGATGGGTATTGGCCAGGATTCGCAAACCCTCACCGACATCGATCACCGGGTTGATCCGTCTTTTCTGACCGTTGTCCGGCTTGATTTCGGCCAACTGTAAATAATTCAGCGCTTCATCCAGGCGACCAGATTCATAAAAGGTCTTCGCTAGTTCATAGTTGATCTGCTTGCGAATCGCGCTGTTATTTTCGTAATTCAGCGCCCCTGACAATACTTCCAGGGCCTCGCCATAGTGATAGTTGGTCATCAACAAGCGTGCCTGTGCGAGCAGGTTTAACGCAAGCTCATCACCCCCACCATCTTCAACCAGCTGAGATTCGATTTCCTGCAGGACTTCGCTGGTGGCCGGGGTATCGCCCTGAATGTTGTGAATCAGCACGATACTTTCCCGTATCGCAGTGGCGAGTTCCGCGCTTTCAACAGAATCGGCTGCCTTAACCGCCAGTTGAAACTTCTCAAGTGCATTTGAATAGAGGGACTCCTCGGCATATTCCACACCGCTGGCGAAAAGTGCACGAGCCTGCTCGAAGTAATAACCCATGGCTTCGGCAAGTTCGGCTGTTTGCGAAAGTGCTATTTGCACCGGGTCTGTTTTGTCTGTCGACAGGTTCAATGAACCCGATCTCTTAAGCCCGATCAACGCAAGGCTCTGTAATTGCAGGGTCGCCAGTTCGATTTTTTTCAGACGTGTTCCCCTGAGATCAACCAGCAGCTCACGGGTCATGCTGTAGACCATACTATGGTCATGCAAATGAAACTGGATCAGATGTGCGGTCAGGTAATTAGCCCACAAACGCATTTCCTGCATACCGAACTGTTGAAACAATTGGCTGGCTTTATACAGGCTTTCGATTTTTACGGTCCAGTTCGCCTGGCTGTCAACAGTTTCGATTTCCGAACCAAACGAAAGTTGTTTATAAGCCTGGGACACCGAACTGCTTCTTGAGTCCCAGGGTTTTAACCGGGTCAGCTCAATGCCAAATTCGGTGCGTCCGGTGTGCAGGCTGGAAGTGACTTCAATATCAAGCTGGCGAGCGTTTTTAGGCGCAGAAATATATTGAAAAATCGGAACTATCCTGCTGCCCTTGATGCCCGATCGCAGCAAAACCTCACCATTTTCACCGGTAACCATGGATTCAAATTCAGCTTCAAAGGCATTGATTGTGATCAGCAGGTCTTCATCAACGGCCTGCTGAATAAAGTATTCCTGTGTGATCACCGGCTCAACCACCTGGGCACGCGATACCGAGGGAACCATCTGTCCCGTCATAATAATCGCTAAAGCCAACAGCTGATTTAACTGGTGTCGCCGGATCAAATAACTAGCTCCATGATAAATAGTGTATTGGGTACAATTGATTGATCACCATCAGGGCACATCATTTAAACAACATTTTAACGTAGCCTGACCGTAAGGAAGGTATCATATGGCCCTTGCGCCGGATTCTCAAAATGAGAACCGGCATTGAACGAAAACGCTATCCATACTGTCAATTTCTTTATTCAATATAAGTAACAATATTCTTGAGAATCCCTGATAGAGACACAACAGTTTTTTCGACTTCGGCCATTGATTTGTTCGCGTCAGCCCTTGGTGCGTTCATTCTACTGGTTATGCTGCTATTTCCCTATTATCGTCATGCGGGTCCGGATGATTCTTTTGCAAGAACCCAGGACATCATGGAGAAGCGCCGCCTGGCTTCAGGTCAGCTCCAGGACCTGAAAGCACAGCAACAGGAACTGCAAAGTGAGCTGGATGAATTGACCGAATCCAACCAGGGGCGTGAGCAACAGATATCCCGGCTCAGAAAACAGTTGATGGATATCAATAATCAGCTGGCCTTGTTGCCCACCGTGATAACCGAACCGGTCGAGATCATCACCCCTGAACCGGAACCCAAAGCCCTGACCCACGGTGTTGAATTTTCAATCCTGGGTCTCGCAACCCAGGTTAAGTCCTTCGTCATTGTCGTTGATATGTCCGGTAGTATGCTCGCCTACGAGAAACTGATGATTGACTCGGTACTCGAGATACTGAAACCCCTGGATGAAACCAATGAGTTCGCCATTGTTGGCTACCACGGCAACCCTCAACCGGTACTATGGAGTTTCCCTACCGGAAGCAATTTATTGCCAGCGACTAAGGAGAACCTCGAACTGGCAGGAACATTTACCCGTTCGCTGGTTCGCAAGTTTGTAGGCTCAACACCCACTCACTTTGCATTGCAGGCCGCGCTTGAGTACCCGTCAAGTGCCATCATACTTCTGAGTGACGGTGAGCCCAATAGTCCACCGGGGTTCATCATCGAGAATGTCACCCAGCTCAACCAATTCAGACAGACCGAAATACACACGGTGGCAATTGGCGAATACACACATAACCGCAACCTGGTACTTTTCATGCAAACGCTGGCCCGTCTTAACGGCGGTGATTTCGTTGGGGTATCAAAATGAGGTCGCGTTTGCGTAACCTGGGTGTGTTTTCCCTGTCGGCCATAGATCTGTTTGCCTCTGCAATGGGTGCATTCATTATTATTACGATCATCCTGATGCCGGATTATCAGAAAGAGGTCAGGCTGGAGGGGCACCTGGAATACATCGAGTCCATGGCCGGTGAGACCGAGGCCATATTAAATGATACCGAACTGGGAATTGTCGCCATGAACGAATCCCTGACTACCGCTCAGAGCCGCGAAATGGAACTGCAGGCAGAACAGGAAATCATGTCCAGCGAACTGGAAACCATTCGCGCCAAGCTCCAGGCCAGAAATGAAGAGCCACCACCTCCACCGCCAAGCCCGGCGGAAACCGAAGAGGAACTGGGCAGTAACCTCGTGACTTTCCGGTTCCTTGGTCTAAAGACGGATAAAACCCGTATCCTGTTGCTCGTAGATATGAACAAATACCTGTCCGACCACCAGGCACTGGTTGCAAAAACGGTTATAAGGGCGCTTGACTCTCTAAAGTCAGGTTACGAGTTCGGCATACTCGGGTTTCAGCAACTGGACTCCGGTCCGCGATATCACCGTTGGCCGGAGAACGGCAGCCTGGTTGAGGTGAATAGTGCAAATCGCGCTCAAGCTCAACGTTTCGTATCGCAGCTTGCCGGTAAATTCGAGGGCTCATCTTCGCTCAAAGACGCGTTTACCCAGGCTTTTGATACGCCGGCAGAGGCCGTTATCCTGCTCAGTGACGGTCTGCCCAACCCGGCCTATAACGGTGGCTTGCCACCCAGGGCATTGATACAGGCCATCGTCCTGTCAAATACCAACGGGATAGAAATTCACTCGGTAACCCTCGGTGATTACTTTAAATACAAGGGAACGGTTGATTTTATGGAGAAACTTGCGCGTGCAAATTCGGGCAGTTTCCTGGCCCTGGCTCAATGAGCTCATCACGATTCATTGAACTGAATGCATTATACTGTTTGGTTGATTACCTGATTGGTCACAGCCCAATGGCTACATAGGTTGATCAGGCCTGTGAGCAAACTGATGAAGGATAACGACTCCTGTGAGTAGAGAACCTGAAATTCGAACATGCGGACGTGATCCATCATGTGATCTCGTTCTTGAAGATTCGACACTGTCCCGTTTGCATGCCCGTATTGAACTGGCTGAAGATGGGCTTGTCTTCATTCACGACGCCGGTTCAAGCAACGGCACATTCGTCAACCGGAATGACAGCTGGATACGTGTCAGGAGGGTCACCCTGTGTATCGGTGACCGTGTCCGTTTCGGGGATATCGAAGTGCCACTGGAGCGTCTCACGGCGGTTTTTGGTAAACGTGCCAATATCCGGCTTGAGGCCAGACGATTTCCTATCCGGTATGGAAAGGCCGTTGCAACGCCAGTGAAGGGACAGTCTGACAACGAATCTTCGCTGCACAAACCCAGACGCAACCCGGTGACTGGCAAAATAGAAGAACGTCCAGCAAGTACTCAACCATGAAGGTATAAAGAACAGAATGACACGTCAAATAACACTTTTAGTCAGCCTGGTTTCGGCCATCCTGGTCATCGCTTTACTGGCGAGAATTTTACCCCCGGAAGCCGCCGCTATCATGTTGGATGTCAAGCGCGCCTCCTGGCCATTCACGGTTCAGAACATTCTCTGGATTGCTTTCTTTTTCGGACTCGGCGAGTTATCGCTACGCTGGCGTGCCGGCCGTCTGGATGAAAGCCAGTTTGATCGCGATTACCTGCCTTTGGATGATGAGACGGTGCTCAAGCCCGGTGATGACCTGACGCCGATTTATCAAAAGGTTCATAGCAGCAAATACCGGAATGTCTGCTTTCTGCCGCGCTTGATCGAAAGGTGCGTGCTGAATTTTAACCTGGGTCAGTCTGTTGACCAGACCAATGCTCTTTTGAACTCCAGTCTCGAGCTGTTTTTGCACGAACTCGATTTACGCTACAACATGATCCGCTACATTACCTGGCTTATCCCTTCGCTGGGTTTCATTGGTACGGTCATCGGTATCATGCTCGCTCTGAATTATGCGGGTGACCGTGCAAATGTTGAAAGTCCGGAAATGCTCTACCAGGTCACGGAAAGACTTGGCGTCGCCTTCAGTACCACCCTGGTGGCACTGATCATGGCCGCCATCCTGGTGTTTCTGCAGAACCTGATCCAGGGCCGGGAAGAAAACACGCTCAACAGATCCGGACAATATTGCCTCGATAACCTGATCAACCGGCTTTATTCCCCTTAATGCAGACTGCATCTATGGGTGTGATTAGTTTCGGCGTGTTCCGGCACATCTACCGGGTATTGCCGCTGCTTCTGCTTTTGTGCATTTCGCAGCTTGCGATAGCCCAACAAACCGTTTCGATCTCACCATCGGTGGTACTGGTTCTAAAACTGGTTTCAAACACCCATGTCAAACCTACTACTGGCGTCGTTATATCAGATAAGGGCCTGGTGCTGGTTTCCGCAGAATTTGCTTCATCAGAGGGTGAATTAATTGTACTCGATGGCGGCACGGACATTCTCAGCCATGGCCGCCCTGCCAGGGTATTAGAGGAAGCAGTCTCCGGCGAGCTGGCAGTTATTGCAGTTGAGGGTCTGAAAAGGCCGGGTATAACACTGTCAAACAATGAGTTGAACACTGATAGCGCACTTTACCTGGAAGCATTTCCGCCTGCTGAGAACATTGCGAAGGGCGATCAACCATTGCGTGTTCCGATCGAAATCCAGTCGGGCGAACAAGACCGGGGGGTTTCAATATCCCCGGAAACTCCCCTGCCCTATGTTTCAGGTGCGATCATCGACCATTGCGGCTACCTCGCTGGAATCAGTTTAAGCAGTGGCCTGCAAAGTCTGGAGACAGGAACAGCCCCGGTGATCATGTTCAGGAATGAACTTGTTCGTGCTTTAGATGAACTACAGGTGACGCCAACCAGTGCAAGCTGCGCTGAACCGAAACCAGAGGCAGAAGTTACTGAAGGTTCAACCGATAGCACCAGCAGCGAGGAAACAATTGCCGAATCAACTGAGCAAGAGCCACAGAATGTAGATGATGAAACCACTGAACCGCTTACGCCAGCCCCAGTTACCACCGGGATCAAGACACTTCCTTCCGACGATTTAGTGACTGACCCAAACACTCAAATCACCCCGGTTGTAAATGAACCACCTTCAATCTGGCGCAGCGTACCAGTATGGTTACCATTGTTGGCTGCGCTTGTTCTTGGTGTATTTCTCTGGAAAGCCATTTTCTTCTTTCGACTCAATAAAAATAGTCCTGAGAGCAGAACCAACACCGGGTTTGCACGGGATGTGCAGCCTGCGTCCGATGAGCCGGTCACAGCACCTTTGGAAACAGCGGTAGATGTAAGTGTCGTCAAACCGCGCTCAGCTCCAGTCCCCGATCTCGAGATACCGGAGTCAAGTACACGGCCCGATGGTTGCAACGGTGTACTGCTTGTTGAAGGGTTCCTTGATGCAGAAACCGGGTTCAAACGGTTTTGTTTTGTAAATACGGAACAGATTAATATCACTATCGGCCGGGGTGATACAGATATCGCCATCGAGCATGCGGCCATCAGCCGGGCACATCTGCGTGTTGAATCAGATGGACAATCGATCACCCTTTCCGATCTGGGTTCAAGGAATGGCACCTTTATCGGTGATGTTCCCTGTTTGCCGGGAGAGATCATGTTCCTGGACACTGATGATGAAATATACCTGGGTGACGTAAAGTTGACGATTCGCGTAGTTAGACAAGAGGCGGAGTGGGCATGATAAGCCAGTCTTCAGCACTTCAAACGGGCTCACATATCGGCGACCTTCAGATCAACGCGATCCTTGGTGTTGGCTCGTTTGGTATCACTTACCTCGTAACGGATCCGGCAATTGGTACAAGGTTTGCGCTTAAAGAGTATTTTCCCGCCAAACAGCTTACGCGTCAGGATGACGGTACCGTTATTCCAATAGACGAGCAATCGGCAACGGTCTTCAAACAGGGCCTCAAACTGTTTCTGAATGAAGCACGAATCGTCGCAGCACTGGACCATCCCAATATCGTCAAGGTCCTGCGTTATTTCGAGGCCAATGGCACCGCCTATTTCCTGATGCCCTATTACCAGGGGCAAGCACTGCATCAACTGTTGGAATCTGCGGGTGCCTTTAACCGGGAAGATGCCAAGGCACTCATGTTGCCACTGATGGATGCATTGGAGCACATCCACAAAGAAGGCGTGGTACACCAGGACATCAAGCCCGCCAATATCTTTATGACAGAGCAAGGCGATCCGGTATTGCTGGATTTCGGTGTCGCTGCAGCGGATAGCGAAGTTTCCGGGCATACCTCACGAGTGGGTAGTGAAGGATATGCCGCACCTGAGCAGTCGGCCGTTGATGGCCATATTGGGCCGTGGACTGATATATATGGGCTGGCAGCAACCCTTTACCGTTGCGTTACCGGCAGGATTCCGGTATCCGGAGTCTTGCGCCAGGAAGCGCAAACTACGGTTGAGGCTGATCCGCTCACAGCATTTTCTGAACTTGCACCCGCCGGGCTATACGGTGGTTTAACCGACGCGGTTGAATCGGGCTTGAAAGTGCCCTGGCAGGAGCGTCCAAAAGACGTTGGGTTATGGAAAAAATCATTCAAAAGCCTCGACTGGCACCGTTCGGTGGTGGTTGAGTCTGCTGCGGATGCCTATGAAAAGGAAAGCCGGGAGTGGTTACCCATCATTTTGCTGGTGATATTTCTGTTGACCATGACGGGTGTAGGCGTTTTTCTCCTCACCGATGAGTCACCGCAGAAAAAGTCTTCCGGCACCACCACCGCCATAGATGAACCCACACCATCCGAGATGGTTGAAGTACGTGAACGGGAAGCCACCGCTGAAGAACTGGAACGTTGGCAAGGTACTTTGGAAGCCGATACAGTGCTGGGCTATCGGCGCTTCATTACAGACTATCCACAGTCCATTTACAGGAACCAGGCTGAGACACAGCTGGATATCCTGGACGAAAAGGCCTGGGAGGAGTTATCCACAGAAGACAGCATACCGGCCTATGAGGACTACCTCGAGGTGTTTCCCGACGGCATCCACCAGGCAGAGGCACTGCAACGCATCGAAGCCATTCAACAGGCCGAAGCCAAGAAGGAACGGGAAAGACTGGAACGCGAAAGACAGGATAACCTTGCCTGGGAAACCGCCAGCAGCGAGCGCACGATTGCAGCATATGACCAGTACATCAGCGACTGGCCCGCCGGTATGCACATCGAAGAAGCCACCCGTATTCGCCGCCTGCTCAAGGATCAATCAGATGATGACAAGGCCTTTCAGGCGGCGCTGAAGCTAAATAACAAGGAAGCTTTTCAGGCCTATATCGATGCTTTTCCGAAGGGTGTCAATGTCACATCTGCACTACAACATATCGATGATCTGACCTTGCGACCGGGCAAGACATTCAGAGACTGTACCGATTGCCCCGAGATGATGGTGATACCCCCCGCAGCCTTTTGGCAGGGGTCTGCAGATGATGCTGCCTTGGCATTAAGCATGGAGAAACCACGCCGACTGGTGACGATTGATGAGCCGTTTGCCGTCGGTATTCACGAAATCACACTGGCACAATGGGATGTGTGCTTTCAAGAAAAGGGCTGCACCTCACAACCTGGTGACAATGGCTGGGGAAGAGCCAACAGGCCGGCCATAATGGTTTCATGGAATGACGCCGAAGAATATGTGCACTGGCTCAGCGAGAAAACCGGGCAGTCATACCGCCTGCCAACTGAAAGCGAATGGGAATACTTTGCGAGGGCCGGTCAGGAAAGCGACTGGCCAAGCGGTCATCCCTCTATTGTTTGTGAGTTTGGCAATGTGGCCGGGTCCGAAACGGGCTTTCGTTGGCAACATGAGGCGTGTCAGGATGGTACAGCTCTGGGAACCACACCCGTTGGTTCATTCAGAGCCAACAAATTTGGATTGTTTGACACCATCGGCAATGTCTCGGAGTGGACCGCGGACTGTTTGAACCTGTCATACATTGATGCACCCGTGGATGGCAGCGCCTGGGGCCGGGGAATCTGCAGTTCACACATGACCCGTGGCGGATCATGGATCACCGGCTCAAAGGAGATCAGGTATCCTTCCCGTTTCAACCTGAAAAATGGTGATCGAAATGATTTCACCGGCTTCCGTGTTGTCCGCACGATTGACGAGTGACCCTGTGAGTATTCATTTATGAAAAAGTGGTTTCAATTTATCAGCCTGTTAATTCTTGTGGTGATTCTGCTCACACCGCCACTGTTTGCCCAGGAAAATGAACCCACCCAGCCCACCGTTCCGAATGGCGAGGTGGCCACACCCGCAGAACCGGATACTCCTGCAGGCCAGGAAGTTGAAATCAACGAAGATAATTACCGTCAGTTCATGGAGCTTAAAGATGCCATGCGGCAGCGTGACATTATTCCGGAAAATGTCTTCAAACCCGGGTCAGGTTTGCAAAAACTCGACAAACTTCCGGAAGAATCACAAAAACATCTCCGCAATCAGTTGCGCGAAATCATCGTCCAGGGTGATCCATGGCAACCCGGTGATGAAGAAACCGAATACCCTTATACGCCAAGTGTAGCCGCCAGCACCAACCCTCCCCTGGAGAAACAGGAAAAGGAAGCCTGGGGAGAACTGGTTGACAGCTACCATGACCGGGAATCTCAGATATACGAGAACTCGTCCGGATCCCAAGCCGCCAGGGGGTCTGAGCAGGGAAGCAGCAACAGCCCGGAAAATGGCGCAGGATCAACCGGCCCTGTCGGCCAAGACGGTGAAGGCAGCCAGGGCCAGCAGGCGGGACAGGAAGGTAATCCTGATCAAAGTAGCGACGAAGGCACCTATTCACTTAACGGTTCGAATGACCCGAACGCCGACAGCACGGCCGGCGTCTCGCAAAATGCCATGGAGTTTCTTCAAGGACTTGGAAAGGGCGGCGGCAACTCCGAAACGGGTAATGGAGAGACTCCCACAGAAGATGGCGGACAAGGCGAGTCCCCGACGGGCACTGATGCATCATCACAGGCGCAGACCGGCCAGCAAGAGAGTTCCGAACAAAGCAGCCCTACGGGTAACAGTACACAGGGCACTGCCCGCGACCCGAATGCAAAGAGCACGGCGGGTACTTCTCAAAACGCAATGGATTTCCTGAGCGGCAACACAGCACAGGGTGAGAACGCAGCAGAAAGCGGCACAGGTACTTCTGAAAACAATGAGGCTCAGGGTGAGCAGGTTGTAGCCCAGGCTGAAGGCCAACAAGCCGGACAGGATACCGGGCAACAAGATGGGACCGCTGATACTCAGGATACCGGACAACAGGAACAACAAGCCAGTGCCCAGGGCAGTGAACAAGTCGACGGTGAGGAAGACGAAAATTCGCAGGAAAGTCAGGTTGCTGAAACTGCGCAAAAGCCAACTTCGAGTGTTCCGCCTGCCAGCACATCCCCAGTATCTTCAACTGAACCCGAAGAAGAAAGCACTGCCGGTGCTTCCCAGAACGCCTTGGATTACCTGATGGAAGAAAACACGCAGGTAGACGATGACATCAACAATCAGGCGGATACAAGCCAGCCGGAAGGTACTCTTAGCATTCAGGACTTACTGAATGCCAGGGGCGTGAGCAATGCGACGGTCACCTTACCATCGTCATCTACCACTGGTGAGGAACAGCCACCCGACGAGACCAAACCGGATAAAGACGGTGATGGCTAACGATTAAATAAATGACAGCGTATACAAAATTTTCACTGAGAGTTAATGGAACAATTTCGGCCCTGTCATTAATGAAAATCGATATACCCTCCGGGATATTCAGAAGGAAACCCGCAATATTCCCAACCAATCTTCCAAATTTACAACCCAGGTCATTTGTACAAAAATAATTTTCGCGTATACTATCCCGACCTATTGCCTGCGTAAGGGTCTTTAAGTTGCTTGCAGACCCACTACTACTTCTAGGGAATCGGGGGGCATGGGGACATCATTAGTCTGGCGTACCAATACTAGACAAATGTGTAAATCATGGCTTGTTTCAAACGATCCACTTTAGGCAATTCTACCCAACAGCTTTGCAGTTTAAATCTGTTAATAAAAGTTCTCATGCTTTACACAGAACTCTACCGGGGGAAAAGTTCTACGATTCCCTGTTATCTAATAAATAGCTATTCAAAGGAGAATTCATATGAAGAAAATTCACTTTAAACTGGCACTCACAGTTGCTACCAGCGCTGTGGTGATGCTCAGCGGAGTGACCGCAGCAAATGCCGGAGATTTTAGGCTTGCCGCAAAACAACCATCGGTTATATCAGAAGTAAACCGTGACACAGACGGCATGTATATCATCCGCCTGACAGATGCACCGGTTGCAACCTATGAAGGCGGTATCTCGGGTTTGGCAGCTACCAGCGCCAAAGCCAACGGGGATATTCGGCTAGACACTAAAAGCACGGCCGCCAGGAATTATGTAAAATTCCTGAAGAATCAGCAGAACAACCTACTGGGTAATGCCAGCAAATCTTTTGGCCGTCAACTGGACACCAAGTTTGATTTCCAACATGCCGTCAATGGATTTTCAGTTGAATTGACAGCTGAAGAAGCCAAGGCTATGCGTGCTATGGATGGTGTTGCCAGTGTTGAGCGTGAACGCATGGAGTACCTGAACACTGATGCAGGTCCAGCCTGGATCGGCGCACCGTCAATCTGGGGCAAATCTGGCAAATCCGGCAAATCTGGCAAATCTGGCAAGTCCGGCAAGTCAACCCGGGGCGAAGGCGTTGTCATTGCTGTCCTGGATTCGGGTATCAATCACGATCATCCTTCGTTTGCCGATATCGGCGATGACGGTTATGATCACACCAACCCATTGGGTTCCGGCAACTATGTTCCGGGCAGTTGGTGCGATACTGATGATCCAACGTTCTGTAACGATAAACTGATTGGTGCATGGTCTTTTGTGCCTTTGGATGACAATTATCCAGTCCCGGAGGATAGCGACGGCCACGGCAGTCACACGGCCTCCACTGCGGCAGGCAACGTCGTTGATGGCGCCGAACTGGTTGTGCCCACTACCGAAGCGTTTTTTGACATCTCGGGTGTAGCTCCACATGCCAGCATCATTGCGTATGATGTCTGTGTCGATGGCTGTCCCGGCGCGGCACTGGTTGCTGCGATCAACCAGGTAGTGGTTGATGCAGGTAATCTGCCCAATGGCATCGCTGCACTTAACTATTCCATTTCCGGTGGCGGCAACCCTTACAATGATACTGTTGAGCTTGGTTTTCTGGCAGCGGTGGAAGCAGGCATATACGTTGCGGCTTCTGCCGGTAATGCTGGCCCCGGCGCAAGCACTGTAGCTCACCTGGGTCCCTGGGTTTCCACGACCGCGGCATCCACGCATAATCGAACCATCGTCAATACTTTGATTGATATTGATAGCACAGGTGGTGGCACAGCCGATATTTCTGGCAAAGGTTTCACCGCCGGTTACGGTCCTGCAACCATTGTCAATTCAGCAGATTTTGAAGCCGTCTATCCGGGGTCCACCGAATGTGGCCTCGGCGGTATCGGCAGCTTTATTTCACCTTGGCCTGAAGGGTTCTTTAATGGCGAAATTGTCGCCTGTACCCGCGGCACTTTTGGACGAGTTGAAAAAGGTGCAAATGTCCTTTTTGCCGGCGCAGGTGGCTATGTATTAATGGACAACGGCGGAGGGCTGGTTGGTGATCCTCATGTTCTGCCCGGAGTTCACATTTCAGCAGCTGATGGCGCAACCTTGGCAGCCTGGCTTGCCGCAAATACTGGTAATGATCCTCAAGCAACTATTGCAGGTTTTTCCATGGACCTTGATCCAGCAAACGGTGATGTCATGGCAGGATTCAGTTCGCGTGGCCCGCAATTGGCTTTTGATGTCCTCAAGCCCGATGTGACTGCACCAGGCGTTGACATCATGGCGGCCGAGGCAAACGGCCAGGGCCTGAGTAATCCCGAATACCAGATCATCAGTGGTACTTCGATGTCCAGCCCGCACAATGCTGGCGCAGGCGCCTTGATGACTGCTCTGCATCCAGACTGGACGCCACAGGAAATCAAGTCTGCCCTTATGTTGTCCTCTACCACGGCAAACACCGTGAAGGAAGACGGCGTTACACCGACAGATCCCTTTGACCTGGGCGCCGGCAGAGTCGCTCTGAACGCCGCCAAGGACGCTGGTTTGGTTATGAACGAGTCAATCGAAAATTTCGAGGCAGCGAATCCTGATCTGGGCGGTGACCCAAGCACGCTGAACCTGGCAAGCATGATGAACAGCAATTGCGTTGGCTCCTGCTCCTGGACCCGTACTGTGACCAACACAGAGAAGAAGACCCACCACTATGAGCTTTCGCTGAGTGGCTTTGATGACGCTGATATTGAGGTCATGGTAGACGACGGGAAATCCAGCAAATCCAGCAAGTCTGGCAAGTCTGGTAAGTCCAACAAAGGCAAGGTAAAAATGGAGCTCAAGAAGTACGCGAGCGCCGATATCACCGTAAGTGTTAACACGGCCTTCATGCCTGAAGGTTGGCACTTTGGTACGCTATATTTGGATGCTCAGGATAAAAAGACACCTGACCTTCATATGCCAATCGCGGTTTACGCTTCACGCGCCAGCAATTCGGGATTGTTTACCAAAACAGTGGATAGCGCAACGGCAGTTGCTGGCGACACGCTTACCTATGCGGTGAGTGTGACCAATGGCCCAATAGCAGGTCCGATTACTGTTACCGATGTGTTGCCGGATGGTACCGAATATGTTGATGGTTCTGCTACTGAGTCGGTTACCAGTGGTTCAACTACTTCACCATGGGCCTACGATGCCGGCAGTAATAGCCTTTCATGGACCGGTGAGTTAGATTTATCTGGACTTGAAATTGCTCCGGCCTCGCCACAACTCGTGGGTGGTTTTCTTCCACTTAGCCTATTTGGCATTGGAGCAACTCCGCCACCTTCGGGTTGTGATGAAGGCGGGTATCTAATTTCAGATTTGGATATTTATTACAACGGGGTTCACTACACTGACGCAATCTGGTCTGTCAATGGCACCCTGGAGTTGGGAACAGCCAGTGGTAGCACTACCGGCTTCATTAATGCTCCTATGCCTGATCCAGCTACTCCAAACAACCTGTTAGCGCCGTTTTGGGGAGATATGTATCTGTGTAACGATGGGCCTGATGTGGGTTCATGGACCATAGGTGCTCTTGAAGGTGGAGGCGCAGTATGGGATATTTTCGAATGGAATTCCGTTCCAGAGTGGCCTGGTGTAGGTAGCAACAGCTTCCAGATTTGGTTGGAACGTGGCACCTCAAACATCACTTACACTTACGGTTCCACAAATGCGTTCTTCGCTACCGTTGGCGCGGAAAATGCCGATGGTACAATAGGCGACACTTGGTACTTTGATGGTCAACTTACTGATCCTAGTAATGGACCTGATCTCTCGGTGTCTGGTACTCCAGGTGGCAGCGCCACTTTGGGCTTCCAGGTCGAGGCCGACTGCAGCGCAGACCCCGTCAACCTGGCTAACCTGAGCAGTAGTGCTGGTGATGAAGCCGCTATTGCAGCAACCTCGTGCCAGTGATGTTTGATTAGTTACGGCTAATTAAATAAAAATGCGGATTTGATATTCGCAATACTTAGAGGAGCAGGGAGAAATCCCTGCTCCTTTTTTCATACCTGCATAAAATCAATCAGCGCCTGAGCCCATTACAGGCGGTTCAGCGCGATCGTTAGGGCAATAAAACGGTTGGCCACCTGACTTGCCATGGTATCGATAGGTCGTTTGATCAACTCGCAATACAATCCAGATACCCGGCACCAGCGCATCCGTGTAGCTCATTCCTGGTTTCGGACAACCCAGTGCCCCGGAACGCCAGCTTACCGGTGTAGCACCTGATACCTTTATTTCATCCATTGCCAAACCAAGACGTGTTGCAAGATCCTGCTTTGAATATGCAATCTGTTCATTTGGCTTCATCTTATTCATAACGGGGAGTTCCTTCTGACCAGGTGCGTCGTCCCCGGATATCGCGGAGGAGTTCTCATCCACATTTGCTGAGCAGGAAAAGCAAGTGAACAACGCCACGGTCAAGCTAGTGACCAACGCAGCTTTCCTTCGAAGTTTGTTAGTTTCAATCATTATTAGCGCCTTAAAGTTAGCCTATTCAAAAGAAGTGCATTGCGCCATGTTCAATAAGAGAAGTCAAGAAATTGCTGGAATCTGCCTGGTTTTGTTTTGTTAAAAAATTGCGTAATCAACGGCCATACAATCGTAGTCTGAAAGCACAAAAAACCGCCCCGAATTATCAATTCGAGGCGGCGAGTTACCACTTAATCAAACGCTGGATTTAGGGCCTGTCGATGGTGAACACCGGTGAGGTCCATGTTTCCCAATGGTCGGGGTTGTTATGTTTCCCCAGTGCCTTTAGCACGGAGATTACAACAAAGTAATCACCATCCGGCACGGTCCGGACTTTTTTGCCTCTCACCGTGGTGCCATCCCATGGGAAGGAATAGATATTGCCTTCACTGGAATTGCGACCAAAGTAATCGAAGTCATATGCGAGATGCCAGGTTCTTCCTTTCTTGGCATCAAATACTTCTATGCGGAACTTGCGGGCCTGTTGACCAAAATTCACCCAGAAATCGGGTATGTCATCACCCACCATGGTGTAGCTTAATGCCTCGTTCACTATAAAGGGCAAGCCATAAGGGTTCGCATAAAGCACTGACAACGCCTGGTAGTCACCATCAAAGCCTGCATATGGAACACGGTAGCTCTGCCCACCACCTTGTGGCTCGAGCAGGATGTAACCACCGTAGATTGACAAACCCGGTCCGGTCGGTGGAACAAATGTCACCTTCACTTTTGCCTTACCATGGGCAGGAACCATGACACTTGGCGGCATAATCAGGTAACCATCTGAACCCCAATAACCCAGGTCAACGGCAAATGTACCCGTCGTGGCGATTGTGTTCCATTCCTCCCACAAATCATAAGTGACATCTGTGTCGCTCTTGTTTCTAATGGTCAGTTTGTGTACAACCGGGCCCCACTCGCTCTCACCCAGGGATATCTTGCCGGGCTTAACCAGGGTCGTGGCGAGAATGGCATCGTCGATATCAAGCATGCCCGCACCCTGACGATGTACGCTATCATAGTAACCACTACCGGGATTCAGGCTCCACAGAGCAGGGTCGGCGCTGTTTTGCAAAATGTCACGCATTGCCTTCGCCTTTGTCTTCGGCTGAGCTTGCAACATCAGGGCTGCTGCACCTGCTACATGCGGTGATGCCATGGAAGTTCCACCGAGAGTTGCATAGCCACCAAGTTCAAGCGGATAGGTCGAATATATACTGCCACCCGGTGCACCGATATCCGGTTTGAGACTGAGGTCGGCTGCCAGCCCATAGGAACTGGATGACGCGATTAAGCCGCCTGTCGGGTTAGGTGACGATGCTTTTTGATCCGTCCAGGTCAGGGAGGCAGGCGCGGCCTGATCCCTCATGAACAGACCATCTTCCATTGAAATTCCGACAACCGGTGTTGTGCCGTCGATAGGTGCTCCGAGTGTCCCATTGAAGACACCGGGCGCGCTATTATGAATAACGACTGAAGTCGCACCTGAATTGATAGCGAAGATAGCTTTCTCACCAAATGAGCAGGCCCCGCGCGTAATCAGTGCGGCCTTGTCTGTCGGATCAGCTTCAAGTACGTCACCTTCCGTGACATCACATGCCCGGCCAATATAGACATATTCCTCGGTGCCAGTGGTGGGTGTCGGACCGGCAAAGGTCATTTCCACGTAACCGATATTCGCTCCGTTGACTTCAAAATACGGTAAATAGACGTCCGTGTTATCAAAAGATGCAACGCCAATCACCTTTTCACCTACACCGGGAGCGCCGGCGGCAAAAGTACCCGAAGCTCCGCTATTACCAATAGAGGCGACAACGACCACACCCTTCTTGACCAGGCGGTCACTGGCTGCGGCGGTAGGGTATTCTGGCCAGCCCCAAAAGGCTGAGCCGATGCTCATGTTCAGCACATCAACACCATCGTCCAGCGCCATTTCCATGGCGGCTATCATGATGTCTGAGTCGGTTGAACCTTCGCAGCCAAATACACGGTATGCACCAAAAGTGACGTCAGGCGCCACACCCGTGACGGTGCCGTTTGCACCGACGATGCCTGCAACATGTGTGCCATGGCCTGCGCAGTCATCGGGATCATCATCCGGAACGAGAACGGGATTCGAACCTGCATCGTAGGCATCGCCCACAAAATCATAGCCAAAAGCAACGCGACAACCGTCACCAAAACAACCACCGAGATCGGGGTGGTCATAGTCGATGCCGGTGTCCACTACGGCTACCTTGACGCCAGCACCCGTGTAACCCAGTTCATTCTGGACGATATCTGCACCGGTCATTGCAAGCGCGGTAAACAGGTCAGGAGTGCTGCCCGTAACGGTTTCCGGGATCGATACCGGAACCACTGGATACAGGGCAATGACACCTGGAACACGGGATAGGTCACCCAGGTCTTTTGGATCTATCGTGACTGAAAAACCATTGAAAAGCTTACTAAATGCAAAGCGTTCCTTATACTTCAAACCCGCCTTTTTCGCTGCTGCGCGGAAAGCATTCTTTTCCTGTTGCAGGGCTTTTTGCATGGTTCCTTCAATCGCCGGTTTGCTGGCCAGTTCAACGAACCAGCGGTCCGGCGTTTCGTTTATCACTCCGGCAGATTTCGCCATTGGTGGTGTAATCTGTGGTTCAAGTTGTTGGACAGCACTCATCGCTATTACCGGAACCAGCAACAACGTGAGCAATGTGGCATATGTCTTCATCAGATATTTACCTCCTGAGTTGTGTCAAATGACATTCGCAGAAAGGCGCACTCGATTCGCGAAAGGATCGCGAAAAAACACCCTATAAAAGAAAGAGTTTCAAATTATTGGTGCGTCGCAATATTGGGTGTATGGGTTTCATTGAATGATCTTAACTGTCTTGCACATCACTTAATAAGTTCAATGCGTTAACGCTCAAAAAACCTGGGGCCAGAATTGGCCCTGTGAACAGGTTCATTCCATGATACTCCAGAAATATTAACAGGAGATTAAAAATAAGATTAAGGTCGCTCTGATCGTCATTTCAGAAATCATATACAATCCCTGTCCAATATCAGTTCCCGGTTCCCTTTCAAACCATGCGCAAACAACAAAAACAAATAATGCTTGCGGTGCTGTTACCTGTGATTGCAGCAATATCGTTTATTTTGTGGTCTGTATTTCTTGATCCACATTCCAGCGGCTACGATGCCGACTATGTTGGTAGCAAGACCTGCGGCGAATGCCATACCCGTATCTACCCGGAATGGCAACGCTCACCCCATGCAAACATGACTCGGGACCCATCACCAACTTCAGTTGTGGGCAATTTCGATGGCGGCAATTGGATGCTTCCACCCCAAGCCCGCCGTCCTTTTGGGGATGAGCAACCAGCTGCAAAAATGTACAGCCGAGATGGCAAGTACTACATGGCCTTGCGTCATCCCGTGAGCAATGAGTACATTCCCTTTGAAATCGAACATGTGATCGGCTACCAGTATCGCCAGGTCTATGTGACCCGTGAGGCTAACGGTGTATTGCGTCGTCTGCCATTGCAATGGTCAACACGACTCCAAGCATACTTTCCCTACTGGAACATGCAGGAGGGCAGCCTGCCGACAATGGAAGATCTCTGGGCACAGATGCGATCGCAAAATTCCGCCTGGAATCTTTATTGCGCACGTTGTCACACCACAAATTTACAAGTGCTCGATAAAGATGCAAATCATACGCGGGCGGAAACAAAGTGGGTTGACGACGGTATCGCCTGTGAGGCCTGCCATGGTCCGGGCAGCCTGCATGTCGAGTATTTCGAAAGTAACTATGTCAACCGTATGTCCGCCTGGCTGAACAGCAAAATTCAGGGCGAAGACGTTGCCTATATCACCAATGCCCTAAAGCTGGAAAAAGGCCCGGCCATGAGTGTCTGTGCCCGTTGCCATGGTTCTGACATCCTAATGGGCACCACCGACATCTACCGCATTTACGAACCCGGCCGAAGTCGTGAAGGTCGCACCAACGATCTGTCAGCGTATTTCCAGCAAACTCCAATTGAACCCGGTCGAACTTTCCCGCCTACCGTTGAGGTGTGGGAGGATGGAGAACCAAAAGGGATCGGCATGCTGTTTCGTTCCATGATCGAATCGCGTTGCTACCAGGAAGCGGAGGTCCGCTGTTTCGACTGTCACAACCCCCATGACAACAAGCTTGCCGCAGTACCGGGTATTTTGCAGCCATCGGCCGTCAGCGATAATTACTGCATCCAATGTCATGAAAAGTTCCGGTCCCAAGCCTTAGACCATACCCGCCACCCGGTCGGCACTGAGGGTTCATTCTGCTACGACTGCCATATGCCGAAGAAGCTGACCAAACTGGCCACAGGCGTACTGGAAACAACCCGAACCCATAAGATGAGCACCATTCCCTCACCCGCCAACACGCTCCGTTTTGGTATGGAGGGCGCACCTAATGCATGCACCCAATGCCATATGGATAAATCCGTACAGTGGTCGCAAGACTATATGCAAGAGTGGTATGGAAGCCCCTGATAACGAGCCAACTCGATTGAAGATACGATTTCTGTACCATCGCCTCCTATCTTGCTTATAATCAGGGTATCGGGCACAGCTTCATTGGCGCCTGATGTGTGTTTTACTACAGCGTGACTTGCGTCATTTGTCGTCAAGCACGGTTTCACTCAATGTTTTAAGGAGGGAGCCATGGCTATCGCAACAACATTGAAATCCTACCTAAAAGATCACCATGTTGAATATGACATGGTCAAACATATTCATTCCGAAACTGCCCTGGAGTCCGCGCATTCCGCCCACGTACCCGGCCACCAGGTGGCCAAAGCCGTGGTGCTTGAAGATGCCAACGGTTACGTTGTCAGTGTGCTGCCATCTACTAATCGCCTTGATATGGAATGGGTAAATGAAAGCCTGGGCCGCAAGCTCAGTATTGCACCGGAAAATGAACTGCCTGAACTTTTCCAGGACTGTGATACCGGTGCAGTACCAGCACTGAGCAACGCTTATGGGCTGGACGTGATCTGGGACGAGCAGTTAACCAATGCCTCTGAGATTTATATCGAAGCAGGTGACCATGAAAATCTGATACACATGCATGGCGATGCATTCTGCAAATTGATGGAAGACTTGCCGCATAACATTATCAGTACTGGTAAAGATTATTCCAGGTGGGTTAGTAACTGAAGCAGCATTTGCCCGTGATGATTATCCAGCGGGTCGGGTGTTGAACCGTATGTTCTAGGGAGCATTGGGGTTACTTTGCGAGAGAATCACGTTTTTCATGATTTCCTCGGTCAGTATCCCCGCCTTTTCATCGAACTTCTCAGTTCGGTTAAAGATATATTTTGCGGCATCAAATTGTCGGCCGAGTCCTTTTGAGTCAACTTCTTCATCAAACATGCGCTGATATGCGTCTAACTTACCACCAACAGACAGGATGGCCTCGTCCGTCAGACGCTCGAGTTCCTCATCAAAAAGCTCAAACTCCATGATGTTTCTCAATCGTATGGTCTGTGTTCGGTAATTTTGCAGGTGAAGCGCAACCTGTTCATCATCAATGATGCTTGAGTAACTGATGGCATCAGCAATCGCATTGCGGATGATAATGGCATCCTCTGTTATCGAGTTCATATCCACCATACTAATCAGAACAGGATTACTGGCATTGATGACAGCCAGGCTGGCCTGAATCTCATCGTTGGATTCTTGCGCGAAACGTAACAGAAAGGCTGCCCCTGACAACATGGATTTCTGGTCGACGATACGAATCAACGGTGTTTTGTAGTCATCGGGACTCAGTCTTGAAGTCGCCCTGCCCTCATCAATGGCATCCCGCGGTGCAAGTGCATCCATCAGCGTTGCATCAGCCCCACCGGAAATCAATAGTATCAGGCTAAGTTGCCTGTATTGCTCACCTGGCGGCAGATTGTTGAGGTCATCAATACTGCTGCTCGCATTGCTGTGGGGCATTGCTGTCAAAAAAAACAGAACAGCCAACGTGATGCTTTTCAGCCAGTGGCTCATGGAGTCAGTGACCCTGCAATGACCGAATTGAGTGAGAAATTCAGACTCTGCAACCTCGCAGCATTTCCCTTACCGATATCCGCGCCGGCTTTGTATAACCTGGTTCTTGGTAATTGCCCGGATTCCTCGATACGCACAACACCGTCAGGTACACCGTTTCTAAACCCACCTTCATAGTACGTGGCACCAACCTGACCGTTACGTTGAACGATCATGCCACCTGCACCCGAGGCCAGCCCTTTTTGAGTGTCACCGATAAACTCGACCGTGTCTCCACGCTCATTGATAATTAAGCCATAGCCCCTGCCTGAGGCAACGCCGCTGTCACAAATTCCGTACCAGCGTCCGTTCTGCCCAAAGCCCGGATATTTGAACTGGCATTGCTCAGCGGCACTTACCTGCATGGATCTGACCCTGGACTGGTAAAGGCTCAGTGTCTTATTCCGGAACTCTGCGAAACCACGTGCGGTTATCAACTCTTTGGATTCCAACCACTCCATCTGCACCGACATCTGCCGGTCAAATGCGGGTGCCATGCGGGCGAGAAAATAGCGGTTAACTTCCTTTGACTCCGTTTTGGTTTCGAGACTCTTATGCAGGGCCCAACCGGAACCCGCCATTAATGCCCCGGATGTCGTTATTACCGCCGCCGTACTTGCTGCCGACGCCACCGCACCATAGACCGCACCTGCCAACGCGATGACAGCTACCGCCGTGGTGATATTCTGCTTGCGTGCCAGTTGGCGTCGTTCTTCGAGCGTACGGTACTCTGCAGCGATGATATTGCGCATCTTTGAGCCATAACTACCGATATATGTTCCTTCATAAATACTATCTGACTGCGCGGCCAGAAACTCCCGTTCCGCCCCGACCAGGGCTTCCGCCAATTGCAAACGCGCCCTGACACTCTCATCGTTGGACTGGACAAAAAACACTTTTGCAAGTTCCGGGTCAAACCGTTCAATAGCGGCCTGGCGGGCGAAAAAAGTCGCCTTTTCGTGATCAATGGAATTAAGAACTTCAACGATACGGGTACTGGCACCCTTCACAAACGCCAGGCCAAAAGGATCGACGGAAAAATCTTCCGGAAGCGTGGCTATAAGCTCACCGTTCATTCGGATTTTTTCCAGCGAATATTGTTCAACGGCCGCCATTTTCTGGTTTCCGTTACCACCGGTTTTCAGTGGCAGGGGTAATACGGCCTCATCCCTTTCACGCAGGAATGAAATAAATTCCAGGGAGGAGTCGGCACCCTGGGGTGTATCATCGAAACGTGACCTGAGACTGTAATCGGTCTCTTTGCGGGCCTGTCGCCACGCTGAACTTACCAGCGGTGGACTTGAGATTAACAAGCCGCCCAATGCGGGTTGAATCCAGCGACTGCTTTTTACGACGATCATGGGTGTCACCAAATCCCCGAAAGTAACCGGCGGCGCATCCATCAATTCATTAACATCCGGAAAGGAATAGATGTTGAAATCAATGGTTAATACACTCGGAATCTGTTCGGACCCCAGGATCGGACGACTGTAGAGGTTACGTTCCTTATCCCATTCAATGATATGCGGCGATAACAGTACTGAGCCTTCCGGCAGCGCACCCTTTAACTCACGGTACAAGGACATCGCGAAATAGCTGGATTTTTCAATTATGGACTGCGCAACCCGCGAGGTCTGACGGTTTCCGTGCACACCGTAGGGCACCTCGCCACCAATTGCATTGATGGCAAAAGAACTCACGTAAAGGTTTTCCGCATTGGTGTGAATCATGGCCGGGTAACGAATAACAACCATCGCTGCAGCTTCGGAAGACTTCTGACTGGAAACCTCTTCAGACTTCAGACTTGAATAAACTGAGGTGTTTTTGCCTGTCGCAGTACCTGCACAACCACTGATGACCGCGAAGCCAGCAGACAACAGGACAGTGGCGAATAAGCCCGGCAGGAATCCGGAACGTATCCGGAGTTCAAAAAGTTTACTCAAAGTAGTTTCCATCTGGTCCGCAAGACTCTTTGGAACATCATACGGTTATAAGGTTCAGACCCGGCTTCTGCCGGACAATGGTGCAGTATATTAAAATATCCAACCGGCCCAATCCAGACAATAGTCTGATTTTCAGGAAGTTTGTTGAATAATGAAACCCTGAATGCCGGCGCTGAACGTAAAGAGTTGCCGGTCCGCTTCTAAAACAGGTCCCTTGGCTGCCTTGAGTTTTTCGGAATTAATCCTGGCCCGTTTGAGGACAGTTTCGATAAATTCACGATCGTTACTATGGCTGGGTACAGGCAACGCACCACCGCCTTCAAGTGTCTGTGCAAATATCGTCTGTGACAGGAAGACTAACAGGAATAATAGCCTGACATACATCATCAACTCCCTCAAAAAGTGCAGCAACTTTACGCTATTAGATTTAAGAATAGACTCAATGATTTGATTTGCTCAAATCAGCCGGTCATTGAATTGGAAAGTAACGATCAAATTTCGATATCAATAATTAACCTGCTCGCTATTCGTTCTTCGCCCTGATTATCGGCAATTTCAATGGTGTTGATCCCCTTTTCAAATTTATTCAACAACATTTTGATCTTGATCCGGTCATTGATAAGCAATTCTTCACCTTCCATGCTTTCAGAGATATTCTTCAGTTTAAGCGGTCTGATTACTTCGGAGTTGACACGATCAATGACAAACTCTATCAATATTGAGACTACGTGCTTCCTCCAAGTCTATCCAATACGCTTTGCCGATTTCCTAACAACCGGCATTTATTCTTGAGTTTTGTTATCTGGTTTCCTTCTGCAGAAAAATAATATTAGTCTATAGTTAAAGCAGTCCCGTTGAAATTTTGGCGACATATAGACCATATTTGCAAACCACTATAAGGAGATTGGCTATGGGACAAGGAGACATGCATTACTGTGTATCGTGTAAACACATGCTTCAATCTCATCAACTACCCTGTACACCGGGAGCAACTCCCATGAGCGTGGAACAGCATGGAACTGGCTAATGAATCGGAGTGATCACAAGACAAAGGGCTACACCTACGCTAATCTTTCGCACGTTGCGATTCCTGACATCTCGGCGCGTGAATATCGCTAATCTGCTGGACTTCAATTTCTCTGTCATTCGATAACTGGTCATACCTACTCTCCACTTATGTCAGTCAATTCGCATACGACAACCAGGCGAGAGATGTTGAGGTGGGTCAATGGATAGAGGAAGCTGGTTCTTAATGAATGACAATTATGGTCTGTTTTTCTGACATATTTTGGATAACGGCAACTAAATTTGGTTAATACTAATTTTGCCGGTATTTTCTATCAAACTCTATCTAACTGAATTTATGGAAATAAAACTGATTATTGATGTGCATTTAATCAAGCATTCCTTTTTTGGCTCGAATATTGCATTTACACAGTATGACTAATAAAGAAATGTCGGTTTCAAGCAGGAAGTTTGGAACACTGATTGGTTTTGATACTTGCCAAGATGGTGAGGTCAATTAAATTAACAGGGAACAGATTAGCGACCAAATCTGCCACCAGGGAAGGAGGTTAGAATGTTAGTGCTTACAAGACGGATAGGGGAAAAAATCATAATTGGGGACAATGTGACAGTCTCAGCTCTTGGTGTTAAGGGAAACCAGGTTCGCATTGGTATCGAGGCACCACCAGACGTGAAGGTAAACCGCGAAGAGATTCACCAACGTGGTCTGAAGGAACAGAAAGCGTTGAATGTTACTCGCTTGGCCAGCAATCCAACGAGTGCACTTTCAACAATCAGAAAAACGTCAAAAGGGATTGGTTGATGCAAAGTACTATCATCATTACTTGCTTGCTTGTTGGGACGTATATCTATACAAAGCTGTACGGCAACAAGAAATAATCAGAATTAAGCTGCCAGAAAAACACCGAGGGGATCATTTAAAAAACCCAGAGGATTTCCATATCTGAGAAGGGGTCAGAGCTTTTTTTCGATAACGGCTTCGTGACTTGGCCACCTCGCCATTTGCCTTGTAGCCCACCCAATTATTACGATCCCATCGTCGTATGCTTTTATTCTGTTTATGAGAAAGGTGATAGGACCGTTACCCCAGTAGTTATCTCGCTTTATGCAATGTACCCCAATATAATTAGTAGTTTTTTTACTTG
>RCNE010000189.1_pt1 | contig 31605 bp, 26 predicted proteins | sample 2041361 | NCBI WGS metagenome assembly RCNE01 (sample SAMN09708229, study PRJNA481090) | Marine sediment metagenome, whole genome shotgun sequencing project. | reverse complement strand
GCTCTGGGCATTTGCAAAAAGCCTCGACATACCACCAGTATTCCTGCGTTTTTTGCAAACACCAGAGCATCAAGGAGTTGGTACATCTCATCCGGCAGAACCGCTCAACATAGGTAACAATCGAAGGAACGCGGGCCGGGTGCCTGGCTCAGTGTCCACCGCGAGAGGCTGCCTGGCACCCCTCCCATCGCGCTTTCGGTCGGGTTCGCCGTCGCTACCGCTCCACGCGCTCCACATCGGCGCCTAGGGCTTCGAGCCGTGCGTGAAGCAGTTCATAGCCGCGTTCCACCTGGTGGATGTTGTGGATGACGCTCTCACCGTCGGCGCAGAGTGCGGCGATGACCAGCGCCATGCCGGCCCGGATGTCGGGACTGGCGAGGTGCTGGCCGTAGAGCCGTGACGGCCCCACAACCACCGCACGATGGGGATCGCAGAGCACGATTCGGGCGCCCATGGCGATCAACCGGTCAACCCAGAACAACCGGCTTTCGAACATCTTCTCGTGGATCAGGATCGTGCCCGTTGCCTGGGTGGCCAACACGACCATGATGCTGGTCAGATCGGGAGGGAAGGCCGGCCAGGGTCCGTCGTCGATCTTGGGGATGGCGCCGTGGAGATCGTCCCGAACCACGAGCTCCTGTTCGGCCGGGACCACGATGTCGTTGCCATCGGTGGTCCACCGGATACCGAGGCGGGCAAACCCGAGTTCGGTCATCCGGTGGTGTTGTTCCGGTTCGGCGTCGGTGATCCTGAGTGCCCCACCGGTCACCGCCGCGAGGCCGATGAAGCTGCCGACTTCCACCGGGTCGGGACCGATGGCGACTTCGGCTCCGCCGAGCTCGGCGCGGCCTTCGATGACGAGAACGTTGGTCCCGACGCCGCGGATCCGGCCCCCCATGGCGTTGATGAGCTGACAGAGTTCCTGGACGTGCGGCTCCGATGCCGCATTGCGGATGGTGGTGGTGCCGCTGGCGAGAGAAGCTGCCATGACAGCGTTCTCGGTCCCCATGACGCTCATCTCCGGGAGGAAGAGTTCGGTTCCCGTCAGACCCGATGGGGCGCGGATCACATAGCGGTCGGGCTCGATTTCAACCTCCGCCCCGAGAGCGCGGAAGGCGTGGATGTGCGTGTCCAACGGACGCCGGCCGATGCGGTCGCCACCCGGGCGCGGGAGCACCGCACGGCCCCAGCGGCTGACCAGCGGGCCGGCCAAGAGGAAGGACGCGCGGATCTGTCGAGCCAGACCGGGATCGAGGGCCCTTGTCGAGAGTTCGTTCGCCGAGATCTGCCAGCGGTCGGGCGCCACCTCGGTGACATCGGCCCCGAGGGCCGAGATGAGCTGAAGCAGCATCCGCACATCGCGAATCTGCGGGACGTTGGACAGGGTGACGGCCCCGTCGGCAAGGAGGCAGGCGGCGATCATCGGCAGGGCGGCGTTCTTGTTGCCGCCGGGTTTGACCGTGCCCTCGATCGGATTGCCGCCGCGGATGACGTATGCGAAGGACTCGTCGCCGATCGGATCGTGCTCGATGGGTGTCATTGGCGTCTCCATCATGATGCTAACCCAATTCGACCGCAGCGGACGAATTGGAGGAAAGGAAGCCAGCCATGGAATCAGGATTGCAGTTGATTGTGGCGTGAGCGTGGCGGCCGTGGGGTCATCGGGTGGAGGAGGCGCCAGACACCGGGGTCGCCTGGCGTGGTGCCATTTGTTGCATTGTTCGGCTGTGAGCGTCTCAGGCGAAGGTGAAACGTCGGTGCCGATCAATGCTACGGGTGGCACCGGAGAACTTGTCACGGGCGTTCCTCGACCGGACCGGTGTAGCGGCAATTGGCCGCGGCCGCGGCCACGGGATCGGGATCGGGATAGGGATCGGACGCGGACGCGGACGCAGGAACGGGAGGATGTACACTTCTTGTCCGATGACGCGCCTCATTCTCCATGATCTGCAATCCGACAAACGGGCCGGTGAGCTGGCCCGGTTGATCGAGTCGCTGGCCGCTGAAGGACATCGACTGGTCGTCTGGGTTGCCGACGAGGGCCGCCGCCGGATCTTCGACGACTGGCTGTGGACCTTTGACAAACAGAGTTTCGTGCCGCACTCCGTTTGGCAGCCGGACCTCGGTGATGTCGAAGACCCGGTTGTCCTGCTGGGCGAACCGGGAAACCCCAACGGTGCAACCGCCCTGGTGATCGGTGATGATCTGCCGGGCGAGGAGTGGGCGAAGGAATTCGATGAGATCCACGATCTCATCCCTCCGGGCGACGAGGGTGAAGAACGGCGGAGCTGGTGGAAGCGCTGGAGCGGTGGCGGCGAGGAGGCCTGATGAAGCGACGGATTCGTGCGTTGATGGTCATGGTGGTGATCGGTTTCGCCGGGCTGGTGGCGGCGGCGGATGGTGGCGCGGTCTCGGATGTCGAGCTCGAGGCCACGGTGCGCGAGGTGCTCCGGCAGGTTCCCCTCATCGACGGCCACAATGACGCCCCGTGGGCCATTCGCAGCCGGGTGTCCAATCATCTCGCCGATTTTGATTTTCAGGACACCGCATCCATTGACCGCCCCATGCACACCGACATCCGACGACTCCGTGCCGGTGGTGTCGGCGGCCAGTTTTGGTCGGTGTGGGTCCCGGTGGACCTCGAGCACGCCGAGGCCGTCGTGACGACTCTCGAGCAGATCGACCTGGTCCGGCGGCTCACGGCCAAGTACTCCGATGATTTCGAGCTCGCTCTCACCGCCGATGATGTCGTGCGGATCCACGGTGAAGGCAAGATCGCCTCGCTCATCGGGATGGAGGGCGGCCACAGCATCGACAACTCCCTCGCCGTTCTGCGGCAGTTTTACGCCGTCGGCGCCCGCTACATGACCCTGACGCATTGGAAGAACGTCGACTGGGTCGATGCGGCGACCGACACGCCCCAACACGACGGGCTCAGCCCCTTCGGCGAGATCGTCGTTCGTGAGATGAATCGCCTCGGGATGCTCGTCGATCTTTCGCACGTCTCCGCCGCGGCCATGCACGATGTCCTCGACATCAGCCGCGCACCGGTCTTCTTCTCGCACTCGTGCGCCCTGTCGCTGAACTCGCATCCCCGCAATGTCCCGGACGACGTCCTCGAGAGGATTGCGGAATCAGGTGGGGTCGTGATGATCAACTTCGGGTCGTACTTCGTCGATCAGAAGATCACCGAGCGCCACGCGGCCTTTAAGGCTGAGGAACTCCGGCTCGAGACCCTCAACCCGGGCGATCCGCAGGCGGTCAAGGACGGGATGAAAGTGTGGCTCGCGGCCAATCCTCTGTGGACCGTGCCCCTCGGCAAGCTCGCCGACCACTTCGACCACGTCCGCAAGGTTGCCGGTGTCGATCACATCGGGATCGGCTCCGACTACGACGGGATCGGCGCCCTGCCCAAAGGGATGGAAAATGTCAGTGGCTACCCGGCCCTGCTCGTCGAACTCATGCGTCGCGGGTGGAGCCGTGAAGACATCGCCAAGGTGGCCGGGCTCAACATCCTTCGGGTGATGCGCGAGGCCGAAAAGGTCGCCGCCGATCTGCAGAAGATCGAGCTCCCGTACGAGGTCCGGATCGATGACGACGGCTACGGGGAGCACGAGGAGGCGTCGGGGAACTGAAGACTGCCGCTTCCATCACTCCGGCATCGCGATGTCCAGGCTCTTGACGGGCTCCGACCGCCAATAGCGTCGCAGCGCGATCACCGCTTCGACCACCAGCCACACGGCGATGAACGAGATGATCCCGCCGACAAACAACAGGGTTGAATTGCCCTCGGCGTAATATTTTCTGAGATTGGTGGTCATGGCGATGACTGTTGTGACCATCATGAAAACCAAGGGGATGAGGTAGGGCAGAGCGAAGCGGCGGCGCTCGATGAGGTAGAGCGAGATGACCAGCAGCGCGAGCCCGGCCAGAAGCTGGTTGGTCGAACCGAAGAGCTGCCAGAGGGCGAGGCCGGCCGACTTGCCGTCGATCTTGTAAAAGGCAAAGAATGAGATGGCGCCCACCGCCAGACTCGAGGTCAGATAGCGGTTGCCGAGCGCCCGGATCCGCAAGGTGGCGCCGATCTCCTCAATGTTGTAGCGCAGCAGCCGGGTCGCTGAGTCCAGGGTCGTGAGGGCGAAGCTCACGACCACAACCGCGATCAGATTGCGGGCCATGGCCTCGGGGATGCCGAGGGTCGCGACGAAGCGGGTGCAACCTTCAATGAAAGCGCTCATGGAGTTACCGAGGCCTTGGATCGAACCCCAGTCGTGGTAGTGGGTTTTCCATGCCCCGACCGAGACAAAACCGGCGGTGCAGGCGATCACCGAGGCGAGCCCGAGCAAGGATTCCCCGACCATGGCGCCATAGCCGATGGGCCGGGCATCGGTTTCGCGGTCGAGCTGTTTGGCGGTGGTGCCGGAGGAGACCAGCGAGTGGAAGCCCGACGCCGCGCCACAGGCGATGACGATGAAGACAAAGGGATAGAGGGGAGGCGCCCCCTCGGGGTGGGTGTCGATGATCGGCGAGGCGAACTCCGGCCTCAGGACGAAGAACCCGATGTAGGTGAGGCCGAGTCCGAGGTAGAGCAGCAACGAGTTGAGGAAGTCCCGCGGTTGGAGCAGGGACCACACGGGCAGCACCGATGCCAACCAGGCGTAGGCGAGGAGGATCCACGTCCAACCGCCCACCGAGGCCCACTTCACCGGCATCATCGGCGACGCGATGACCACGAGCAGGGTGACGACGAAGGCGATGGAGATGAGCGTCCAGAGGCTGTAGCCCTTGCGTCGCACCAACCAACCGATCGTCAGCGCGAGCAGGAGAATCAATGCGGACGGGACGACTGCCTCGGGGTAGTAGGTCGTTTCCGGCGTCGACCCGGCCGAGAACAGGAGGGCGACGACATAGGCGAAGACTCCCATGGCGAGGGCGATGGCGAAGAAGATGATGGCGTGCATCAACGACTTGGCTCTCTTGCCCATGAGGCTCTCCGCGATGGCGCCTATGGACATCCCTCGCGCACGGGTCGAAACCACCAGCGCGCCGAAGTCGTGAACGCAGCCGATAAAAATCGATCCGAAGACCACCCAGAGCATGGCGGGTAACCAACCCCAGATCACCGCGATGGCCGGACCGAGCATGGGCGACAGCCCGGTGATGGAGGCATAGTGGTGACCGAAGAGCACCATCTTGTGGGTCGGGACATAGTCGATCCCATCTTCCATGGTGTGGGCCGGGGTGGGGTGGTCGGCCCGGAGGGCGAAGATCTTTGTCGCGAGGAACCGCGAATAGAAGACATAGCCGACGATGTAGACGGCGAAGCAGGCAAGAACGGCTAGGACTGGCGGCATGGCACCCCCGTTTTCCGGTCGATTGATGATAGCCCGGAAAGAGTGAGCGGAAAGCCGTCAGCGGGCCGTATCCGTATCCGTATCCGTTCCCGATCCCGATCCCGATCCCGATGTGTCTGTCCCCTCTCCCATTGCGCTACCGGTGCGTGCGTCTGCGAATCCACCGTACGGCGCCGCCGCGTGTTCGGACCTCGCCCCGGATCTGGGCTCTCAGGAGGGCATTGACGATTTCACCCAGCTTGGGGCCGGGTTCGATGCCGGTGATTTCGGAGATCTCCACCCCGGAGAGAAGCGGTTGCGGGTCGGTGAACGCCACTGGATCGCGCGCCCACTGCCGCCACCATCGGCGCCAGCCGGATCGGTCCGGCTCGCACGCGGAGGCGAGGGCGATGAGGGCGGGAAAGGCCGAGCCGGCGCGCCAGGCGAGCTCGCGGCGGTCTGCGGCGGGAGCATCGACTCTCTCTCGCGCCTCATCGAGCAGTCGGGCAGCGCGCAGTCCGTTCTCGCGAACCGGCTTCGGCCAGGCGTATGGGGCGAGATCGCGTTCGGCGGGGAGACCCCAGGCGCGGAAGAGGAGGGCCAGCCGCCCCGTGTCCCCTCCATTCCCGGATCGTCCCCTTGCGGGCGTCCCGCCGGCGTTGTGGCGGGCGTTCAGGGCATCCGCGGCATCGAGGTTTGCGAGCAGCCACGATACGTCAACTCGGCTGGACCCCGGGGCCGCCGGAACAAACAGCCCGAGTTTGAGACATTCGGAGAGCCCGCGAGATGCCGCCGGGCCTCGGAGCATGATCAGTAGCTCCTGACCGACTCGCTCGCGGGGCGCCTCGGTCAGAAATGACGCGAGACCGCGGATCCAGGATCGCGTCCGTTCATCGAGATCGAAGTCGGTGAGTTGAGCAAGAAACCGTGGCGCGCGGAGGAGCCGGACGGGATCGGATTCGAGGTTGGCCCGGGAGATTGCTCGCAGCCGGTTTCGGTTGAGATCTTCCATTCCGCTGACGAGATCGACGAGCGGGCCATCGGGGAGTTTCCAGCTGAGGGCGTTGCAGCCGAAGTCCCGCCGGCGGATGTCCTCATCGGCGGTCAGTTCGCCGAGGGGCCAGAGTTCGATCTTGATAGCGGGAGTCTCGATGCGCCAAATTCGATGCGGCGCCGATCCGAGGAGATGAGCGCGGACACCGAGGGCGCCAGCGAGCCTTCGCGCCGGTTCTCCGGCTTGCTCGGCGGTGGATTCGATGGTGAGATCGAGATCGTTGCTCGGTCGGCCCAAAAGTTTGTCTCGGACATAGCCGCCGGTGACATAGCATCGCGATGGACGGCCGAGTTGCTCCCACACCCGACGCAGGAGGGGGTCGTCGTGGAGGATTGAGGGGCTTTGCGGTTTCATCGTTGTTCTGATTATCCATGAACCGGTTGCGGAGGGAAGGGGCTCCGCCCCTCCCTGTGATAGAGTCTCGCTCCCCGCCGAGAGGCGGAACGTCCCGCTGCCCGGCAGCATCGGAGGAATGATGGCCAAGGAACGACTTCAGAAGCTGATTGCCCGCTCGGGTCTGTGTTCCCGCCGCGAGGCGGATCGAATGGTGAGCGAAGGTTTGGTGGTGGTCAACGGCAAGGTCGCCGCTCTCGGCGACAAGGCCGATCCCGCTACCGATCACATCAAGGTTGAAGGAAAGCGGCTCAAACCCGCGGAGCCCAACCGCTATGTGCTCCTCTACAAGCCCCGCGCGGTGATGACGACCTGCGATGACCCCGAAGAGCGGACAACCGTCATCGACCTGGTCCGGCCCATCGTCAAGGAGCGGGTCTTCCCGGTCGGTCGACTCGACTTCCAGTCGGAGGGTCTGCTGCTGCTCACCAATGACGGCGACCTGGCCGCCAAGGTGACCCAACCCCGTTACGGAGTCGTGCGGGAGTACATGGTCAAGATCCGGGGCGATTTCGATGAAGCCCAGATCCGCCAGCTTCGTGCGGGCGCGAGCATTGACGGCCACCACGTCAAACCCCTCTCGGCCGAGCGTGCTCGAAAGAGTGCGGGCGGGACGTCGACCTGGTGGCGAGTCGAGGTGACCGAAGGACGAACTCACGAGGTGCGTCAGCTCTTCTACCGCGCGGGACGCCTTGTCCAACGGCTCCGTCGCTCGGCCATCGGACCATTGAGGGACAGCAGCCTCCGGTCAGGCGATTTCCGGATGCTCACCGACGACGAGGTCAAGGAGCTGCGCCGCGCCGCAGGACGGAAGCCCAAACCCGCCCCGCCGAAGCGGGTTCGGAAGAAAGCGCCCGCGTCATCAAAGAAAACTCCACCGCGGACCGGACGAGCCTCGGAGAGGCGTCCTCGGAAACGTTGATAACCTACTGAAATATAATTCCTTAGCAATTCGCCGCGGGCGAATCGCCATGGTACAATCACGCGCCCACAGGAGGTCGTGTGGAGAGCACCAACCAGCCCATCGAACAGTTGATCGCCAACCGGCTCGCAAAGCTCGACGAGCTTCGTGAACTTGGCCTTGAACCCTATCCCACCCGGTATCGTGTGGAAGAGTCCATTCGAGACGCCAAACGTCGCTTTGCCGACACCACCTCCGAAGCGCTTGAGGAGGGAAGACCCGAGGTTCGGCTTGCCGGACGGCTGAGGGCGGTCCGCGGTCACGGCAAGGTCTCCTTTGTCGATCTCTCCGACGGGGCGGAGCAGTTTCAGCTCTATCTGCGCCGCGATGATCTCGACGAGATCTCGTGGAAGGCGTTCAAACTCCTCGACCTGGGTGATTTCCTTGGTGTCGAGGGGAGGGTCTTCAGGACCCGGAGCGACGAACTCAGTGTTGCGGTCACCAAGCTGACGGTGCTCGCCAAGTCGGTTCGACCGCTGCCGGAGAAGTACCACGGTCTGGCGGATCGTGAGGCGCGGGCGAGGCAGCGGTATCTCGACCTGCTGTCCAATCCGGAGTCGCGAGAGGTTTTCGAGACCCGGAGCCGGATCGTATCGGGTGTTCGCCGCTTCCTCGACAACGCGGATTTCATCGAGGTTGAGACCCCGATGATGCAGCCGATCCCCGGGGGTGCGTCCGCGCGACCCTTTGTGACCCACCACAACACCCTGGATCTCGATCTCTATCTCCGGGTCGCTCCGGAGCTCTTCCTCAAGCGATTGATCATCGGCGGCATGGAGCGGGTCTACGAGCTCAACCGGAACTTCCGCAACGAGGGGATTTCGACCCGCCACAACCCCGAGTTCACGATGCTCGAGTTCTACTGGGCCTACGCCGACTACGAACTGCTCATGGACTTCACCGAAGAACTGGTGACCACCGTTGCCCAGGACGCGGTGGGGAGTCTGCAGCTGCCGTGGGGCGACGAGACCATTGACTTCTCGCGGCCGTGGCGGCGTCTCACCATGCGTGACGCCATTCTAGAGTACTCGGATCTCACTCCGGAGGATCTTGCCGGCCGTGAACGGATGGAGGCGGCCGCCCGGAAGGTCGGCGTCGAGCGCATCGAAGAGCGATCGGACGGCAAGCTCTTCGAGGAGCTCTACGAAATGACCGCCGAGTCGAAGATGATCAACCCGACCTTCATCATGGATTATCCGAGAGAAATCTCCCCGTTGACCAAGTCGAAGCCCGACAACCCGGATGTCGTTGAGCGGTTCGAACTCTTCATCGGCGGGCTCGAAGTGGCGAACGCGTACACCGAACTCAACGATCCAGCCGAACAACTGCGGCGTCTCGAGGCGCAGGTTGCCGCCACCGGAGGATTGCTCGACGAGGATTTCGTGCTCGCCATGGAGCACGGAATGCCGCCCACCGGCGGCGAGGGCATCGGCATCGACCGTCTGGTGATGCTGCTGACCAACCGGCAGTCGATCCGCGACGTGATCCTCTTCCCGCAGTTGCGATTGCGCGATTCCTAGGGATCGATGAGTCTTGGCGCCGAACTTCATGTGGCGAGCCGCTACCTCGTCGGGAATCGACGATGGACCCCCGTTGTGACCGTGACCTTGATTTCGGTCTTTGGTCTTGGGCTCGGGGTCTTTGCCCTGGTGGTGACGCTGGCGCTCCTCGATGGTTTCCAATCGGGTATCCGTTCCCAGATCGTTGCCCACGCGGCCCATGCTGAGGTCTGGCCGGAAACCGGCCGGCGCATCGCCGACCCGGAAAACCTGGCCTCGCTCTTGCAAGGCGAACTCGGCAATGTGGAGATCGTCCAGGTCGTGAGGGGCACGTGCCTCGTCAGCTCGGACACCGATGCCGTTCCGGCATCGGTGATCGGCCGCTCTGACACCGAGAGCGTGATGGCGGATCGCCTCATCTCCCGCCGTTTGGGAGTCGGACCCGGTGATCGCCTCGAGGTGATCTCGGCCCGCCAACGGCTGACACCCATGGGGCCCCTGCCGGTGAGAATCCGTGCCGAGGTCGAACGGGTGACGTCTGCTGAACCGGGCAGCGAGTCGGGCGAGGTGATCCTTCCCATCGCGACGGCCCAGCGATTGTTGTGGGGCGAACCGGTCGTCGAGGTCCTCGAGCTTCGGGATCCCGGAGACCCGTGGTCTCTGGGTCAGCGCACCCGCGAAATCCTCGACAATCATGGGTTGTCACTTCGGGTGGCGGGGCTTGAGCAGCTCCACCGGCCTCTCCTCACCGCCCTCGCCCTGGAGAAGATCATGATCTTTGTCGCGGTCGGGCTCATGTTGGTGGTGGCGGCCCTGAATCTGCTCTGCAACGTGGCCATGGTGGCCGCCGAAAAACGCAAAGATCTCGCGGTGATGGCGGGTCTCGGTTTTACGCCGCGATCGCTTCGCCGGCTCTTCCTCGTTCTGGGAATCGCCATCGGCCTTGTCGGTTCGGTGACCGGCGCCGTACTGGGAAGCGCGCTCTCGATCGTCCTCGACCGGACCGGCGCTCTCGAACTCCCGAGTGGTGTTTTCATGGTTACGGCCGTGCCGTTCAGCGTCGATGCCATGACCGTCGGTCTCGTCGTGACCGTCGCCCTCGGGTTGGCGGTGCTCGCCACCTGGCTGCCGGCGAGAATGGTCGCCCGACGCGAACCATCGGAGGGCCTGCGCTATGAGTGAAGGCGGCCTGATGGTCCAGGCGACGGGGCTCACCAAGGGGTTTGGATCGGATCTGACCCGCCTGGAGGTCATTCGGGATCTCGACCTCGTCGTGGAAACCGGCGAAATGGTTGCGGTGGTCGGGCCCTCGGGCGTGGGCAAGAGCACTCTGCTCCACCTGATCGGCTTGCTTGATCGACCGGAAAAGGGCCGCATCGTCCTCGACGGGGTTCTCACCGATGGGCTTGATGGCGCCGCTCGGGCCGAGATGAGGAACCGTGTCATCGGCTTTGTCTTCCAGCACCACCACCTGCTCGACGAGCTCGATGCTCTCGACAATGTGGCACTGCCACTGCGGATCTCCGGAGAGGGCAGCCGTGGTTCCCGCGAACGAGCAGCCGAGCTTCTCGATTCGGTGGGTCTGGCAGAGCGCAAGTCTCACTTTCCGGATCAGCTCTCCGGAGGCGAGCAACAAAGGGTATCGGTCGCTCGCGCGCTGGTCATGGGACCAAAACTCCTGCTCGCGGACGAACCGACGGGCAACCTCGATCGTGACAACGCCGAGCGCCTGTTCGAGCTGGTGACCGAGCTTCATTTGAAGGTGGGTCTGACATCAATTATAGTGACCCATAACGAGGAGATGGCCCGCAGGTGCGACCGAGTTTCCACCTTGCACAGCGGTCCGAATTATCAGTAAATGTTCGAACGATTTAACGAAAACGTCCGTCGTGCGCTCTTTTTTGCCCGCTATGAGGCATCTCGTGCGGCGAGTCACCAGATTGCGACCGAACATGTGTTGTTCGGGATGCTGCGCGAAGCCGACGAGACCCTGGTGGATCTCTGCGAGTCGGTTGGGATCGATGTGCGCGAACTCCGCGATGAACTTCTCGGGGATACCCTCGCCCTGGAACCGGTCAGCACAAGTCCCGATCTCCCCCTCGCGGAGGAGACAAAAAAAGTGCTCGCATATTCGGTTCACGAGGCCGAGAGCATGGGCCATGGTCGGGTTGGTACCGAGCACCTGATTCTTGGACTCTTGAGAATCGAGGTATCCAACGCCGCCAAGTATTTGACGGCCAGAGGGTTCGAACTCTATCAGCTGCGGGATGAAGTGATTCGCCGGGGTCACGAACTCGAGGCCGAGGCGTCGGCGAGCGCCATGCCGCACATCGTCGAGTACTCGCGGGATCTCAATCAGATCGCCATCGACGGCGGCTTCGATCCCCTCATCGGACGCGACACCGAAGTCGAGAGAGTGATCCAGATTCTCAGCCGGCGGACCAAGAACAACCCGCTGCTCCTCGGCGAATCCGGAGTCGGGAAGACCGCCATCGTGGAAGGTCTGGCGACGAGGATCGTCGAGGGTTCGGTGCCCCTGTCGCTCGCGAACCGCCGAATCCTCGCCCTTGATCTCTCGCTGCTGGTCGCGGGAACGAAGTATCGGGGCCAGTTCGAAGAGCGGCTCAAGGGCCTGCTCAAGGAGATCCAGGATCACGCGGAGATCATCATCTTCATCGACGAGATCCACTCGCTCATCGGCACCGGATCGGCTGAAGGTTCCCTCGATGCCGCGAACATCATCAAACCGGCGCTTTCACGGGGCGAGATCACCTGCGTCGGGGCGACCACGGTGCGGGAGTACCGCAAGTACGTCGAAAAGGACCGGGCGCTTTCGCGGCGGTTCCAGGCGGTGACCGTGAGAGAACCTTCCGATGAGGAGACGATCAAGATCCTGCGCGGCGTCCAGAGTCGCTACGAGGAGTTCCACGGCGTCCACTACACCGATGGTGCGGTCCACGCGGCAGTGATCCACTCGGGGCGCTACATCACCGACCGCGCCTTCCCGGACAAGGCCATCGATGTGCTCGACGAGGCCGGCGCCAGAGTCAAACTGCGAAAGGTTTCGTCATCGTCATCCCTGAGGAAGGTGCAACGCGAGATCCGCGATGCGGTCCGGGGCATGAAGGATGCGATTTCGGACAAGAGCTTCGAGAGCGCCGTCGAGCTTCGTGAGGAGGAACTCCGTCTGCGCGAGGAGCTCGAAGTGCTCGAGAATCACGCCGCGAATTCTCCGGAAGAGGTCACCGTCAACCGCGACGACATCGAAGAAGTTGTGGCGTCGTGGACGGGGATTCCGGTGACCTCGATCAAGGAGGATGAAGCGGATCGGTTGCGGCGCATGGAGGAGTTACTCCGCCAGCGGGTGGTCGGTCAGGACGACTCCATCGAGGCGCTTTCCCGGGCGATCCGCCGTAGTCGACTCGGTGTGACCAGTCCTCATCGGCCCATCGGGTCGTTTATTTTTCTCGGCCCGTCCGGTGTCGGCAAGACCGAGGTCGCGAGACAGCTCGCCGCCTTTTTGTTCCAGGACGCACGCCATCTCCTCAGATTCGACATGTCGGAGTACATGGAAAAGCACACTGTTTCAAGGCTCATCGGTTCGCCTCCGGGCTATGTCGGTTTCGAGGAGGGCGGACAGCTTTCGGAACAGGTACGGCGAAATCCGTACTCGGTCATCCTCCTCGATGAGATCGAAAAAGCCCACCCCGACATCTACAACCTGCTTCTGCAGGTCCTCGAGGACGGGCGACTCACTGACAACTTCGGGAATGTCATCGACTTCACCAATACGCTGATCATCATGACCTCGAATCTCGGCAGTCGGGATTTCATCGCGGAAGACGGCGTCGGTTTTGGTGACGGCGAGCGGGAACTCGGGTCGACGCGGCTGCGCGAGATCGTTGATCGGCAGCTGCAGCGACACTTCCCACCGGAATTCGTCAATCGCCTTGACGAAATCATCGTGTTCGAACCGCTCAACGAAGAGAGCATGCTTCGGGTGGCCGAGTTGCTGCTCGACGAGACGGTCGAGAATCTCTCTCGACGTCTAGTGATGCTCGAATACGAACCCGATGTGGCGAAGTGGTTGTTTGAGCAGTGCGGATTGGATCCCCAGGCCGGCGCTCGACCGCTGCGCCGGCTCATCAAGCTCTGGGTTGAGGATGCGGTCGCGGATGTGCTCATCGACAACCGAACCACCGAAAAGTTGCTGATTCAGGTCCGCATGGGCGATGATCGACCCGAAGCCTCGGTGATCGATCTCGAGGCCCAACCCCAGGAGGTCTCATGAGGGCGACCGTGGTCGTGTTCATCATCCTGCTGGTCTTTGGGCTCGCGCTCCCCGCCAGCGGCCAGGACAATGAGGTTTATATCGCCGAAGTCATCATCGAAGGTGGGGTGACCGTCACCCTCGATACGGTGAGCTACTACCTCGGTCTCGAGGCGGGCGACCCGCTCGATACCGAGGTCATCGCCGAGGGATTCCATCGTCTTTGGGATTCCGGACTCTTCGAAACGGTGCGTATCGAAGCCGATACATTGGATGACGGTGAGGTCGTGCTCTACGTCGTCGTCTCAGAGCGCCCGTTTGTCAGTACGGTGGTCTTCGAGGGTAACAAGAAGGTCAGTACCTCGGATATGAAGGACAAGCTCGACGAAAAGGGCGTCGATGTTCCGCGCAACGTCCCCCTCAAGCTGTCGGCTCTTTCGCGAATTCAAACGGCGATCAAGGAGATCTACGACGAGGAGGGTTTCAGATCGGCGCGGGTGGTCTATGAGATTGAGGACGAGGGCCGAAACCGACGCAAGGTGGTCTTCCTCATCGACGAGGGCGGGAAGATCAAGATCGATGAAATCGATTTTGTCGGTAACGAGGTCTTTTCCGATAGCAAGCTCCGTGGGGCCCTCAAAGAGGTCAAGGCGGTCAATCTCTATCGCAAATGGGGCAAGAAGATCATCTACACCCGTGAAAACTGGGAAGCGGACCGCGACAATCTGCGGGACTTCTACATGAACAACGGCTACCTCGATGTCAAGATCGGGGAACCGGTTCTCGAGTTGATCGCAAAGAATCCCGATGCTGAGACCCTTGACGGGAAGAAGTACCGCATGAACGTCACCATCCCCGTCGAAGAGGGACAGGCCTACACCGTCGAGTCCCTTGCTCTCGAGGGCGTGGAGATCTTCAACGCGGATGCCCTGAAACAGCTCTTCGAGGTCAAGGTCGGCCGAACCTACAGCAAGAAGGAGTTTGACTCGGCGAAGGAGAAGGTCTCGGAGCTTTATCAGAACTCGGGTTATATCTACGCCTACGCGAACGAACGATTCGAAAGGGTCGAAGGCAAGGACCATGCCGTGGATGTTGTGGTCGATGTTTTCGAGGGCGATCGTTTCCACCTCGGGCGGATCGAGTTCGTCGGCAACCCGAACACCAGAGACAAGGTTCTGCGGCGTGAGTTCCGGATCGTCGAGGGCAGCTGGATGAACATGGGAGCTCTCAAAAGCTCGGTCTTCAAGGTCAACGCCCTCGGATTTTGGAAGCTCGAGGAGGATCCCCTCGAGTTCGATTTCGACGAAGAGAACAAAAAGGTCAACGTCAACGTCAAGGGCACGGAGGTCGGGCGCAACGATATCCAGTTCGGCGCCGGATACTCCGAGCTCGACGGGGTCTTTGCCCAGGCCCAGTTCAACACTCGAAATTTCATGGGTCGCGGCAACACTCTTGGAGTGTCGCTCCAGATCGGTCGTCGGTCCGATTTCTACACCCTGAGTTACACCGAACCCTACTTTCTTGATCGCCGGATTCTTCTCGGTGGGTCGATCTTCAAGACCAACCAGGAAGTCGCCGACTACTTCCGAGAAACGACGGGGTTCACCCTGTCTTTGGGAACGGGACTTCGGGCCTATACTTCGTTGACCGCGGTCTATTCGTTTGAGGCCGTCCGTTCGAGGTATGCGGTGTCGGTTTTCGGGGCCCCGGGAGGCACGACCGGGGGTCACGTCCCACCGATCGGGGTGCCACCGGTGGAGCCGGTTCCCATCGAACCGAACTATGAAGAGTTTGACGGTCGCACCTCGTCGATCACCCCGGCGTTTACCATCGACAACCGGAATGATCCCTTCGATACCAGCAAGGGGAAACGGTTCAGCGCTCGTCTGAGGATGGCCGGCGGTCCGCTCGGCGGCGACTTTGACTACATCAAACCGGAGATTGCGTTCACCAAGTGGCTTCCATACGACCGGAAACAGAAGTTCATCTTCGCGTTCAACGTTCAAACCGGGATGTTCTTTCCGTACAACGATTCGGAGATTCCGATCTACGAACGCTATCGATTGGGTGGTGATCGAACCCTGCGCGGCATCCCGTACTACACGGTCCTGCCGAGGAGGGCGAACGGCACATATTTCCTCAGCCCCACCGGGGTCCGAGAGGGCGGCGACCGCTACTGGCAGATCAATCTGGAACAACAGTTCGCCGTCGGCGGTCCGGTCAAACTGGTCTACTTCATCGATATGGGAAATACCTACCACGAGAATCAGGGGTGGGATTTCTCGTTGTGGCGGCGGACCACAGGGATCGAACTGCGGGTTCTTCTGCCCATTTTCCAAGCACCGATTCGATTTATTTATGGGTATAATCTCGATCCGTGGCCGGAGGAGGACAAGAGTGACTTCCAGTTCTCCATCGGAACGACATTCTGACCGAGGTCCAACTAGGCTGAATAGGCCGATTAGGGGGTTTTCAATGAAACGTTCGAGTCTTCTCATGGGATGCGTGGTGATCATCTTGTCTCTGGCCCTGCCCGCGGCAGCGCAGGAGCTCACCATCGCGGTGATCGATGTCCAAAGGGTCGTCACCGAGTCGGATCCGGGTAAACAGGCGCTGCAGAAGCTCAAGGAGCTGCAGGATGCCAAGGTCGACGAGGGGCGCGTGCTGCAGCAGACCCTTGCGGGACTGCAGGAGCAGATGGCGAAGCAGCGCTTCACGCTTTCCGAAGAACGTCTGGCCGAGATGAACAAGCAGTTGGAAGATGGACAGATCGCACTGCAGCGTTTTCAGGACGACGCCGAGCGCGAGCTCGATGAGGCCCGTCGCCGTGAGCTCGGTGGTCTCGAGGGACGGATCATCCCGGTGATCAACCAGGTCGGAACCGAGCGCGGCTTCACTGTCATCTTCAACAAGTTCCAGTCCGGGCTGGTCTATGCCGATGACTCGGTGGATATCACGGACGAGGTCATTCGGCGCTTCAACACCACCCAGTGACGTTGAGCCTACGACTCTCCCTGGCCGAGCTCGCCGACCGTCTCGGTGCGGAGCTGGTCGGTGATGGTGAACGGGTGGTGGAGGGGATTCGACCTCTCGACCTGGCCAAAGCCGAGCATCTCTCGTTCCTGCACAATCCCAAGTACGTCGCCCAGGCGGCGGAGTCTCGTGCCGGTGCGATTCTCGTCCACAGCGCGGATGAGCTGCCCGGACGCGACCTGCTGGTCTGCGCCCAACCCTATCTTGCCGTTGCGCGGGCGCTGGAGATCTTCCACCCGCGGCGGCCGGCAGAGCCCGGTGTTCATCCGAGCGCGGTGGTGGCCGACGATCTCCAACTCGGTCACGGTGCGAGCATCGGACCCCTGGTTGTGGTCGGTCGGGGGGGCAGCGTCGGCGAGGGTACCGTGATCGCCGCGGGTTGCGTGGTGGGCGATGGTGCCAGGATCGGAAGCGGTGTGTATCTGCATCCGCGGGTTGTGGTCGAGGACGGTTGCATCATCGGCGACCGGTGCATCCTCCAATCGGGAGTGGTTGTCGGTTCCGACGGCTATGGCTTCGCGACGGTGGATGGGATCCATCACAAGGTACCCCAGGTCGGCATCGTCGTCCTCGAGGATGACGTCGAGATCCAGGCCAACACCACCATCGATCGGGCGACCATGGGCGAGACCCGCATCGGGCGCGGCACAAAGGTCGACAACCTGGTCCAGCTCGCGCACAACGTCCAGGTCGGTGAACACTGTTTGATCGTCTCGCAGGTGGGGATTTCGGGATCTACGAAGGTCGGCAACCACTCGGTCTTTGCCGGTCAGACGGGGGCCGCCGGTCATCTCGAACTCGGCGATCAGACCATCCTCACCGCGCGATCGGCGGCCATGAAGTCCTTTCCCGAAGGTGGAGTGCTCGCCGGCTTCCCCGCTCGACCACAGCGGGAGTGGCTGAAGACCCAGGCTGCCCTTGGCCGCTTGGTCGAACTGCGGAAAAAGGTCGTTGAAATCGAAAAACGGCTGCGCGAACTCGAACCGACGGTCCCAGAGGAGCCAGAATCGTGAAGAACATCCAGGACATTCTCGAAGTGATGCCCCACCGGTACCCGATTCTACTCATCGACCGAGTCCTGGAGATGAGTGAAAAGACGATCCGGGCGATCAAGAATGTGACCTTCAACGAGCCCCATTTCGCGGGACACTTTCCAGGTCATCCGGTGATGCCGGGAGTGTTGCTGGTCGAAGCCATGGCGCAGGCCGGGGGTTTCCTCCTCTTGAGTCAGATCGAGGATCGCGAGAACAAACTGATCTACTTCACCGGTATCGACAACTGTCGATTCCGTCGTCCGGTGGTGCCAGGCGACCAGGTCATCTTCGACATTGAGGTCATTTCGATCAAGAGGACGTTTGCCAAGATCCATGGGCGGGCGACGGTCGATGGTCAGTTGGCGTGCGAGGCGGACATGATGTCCGCTCTGATGGAGCAGTGATGGCGACCGAGATTCACCCAACCGCAATCGTCGATTCCCGGGCCGAGCTCGCGGACGGCGTCGTGGTCGAACCCTTTGCAATCATCGACGGCGAGGTCACGATCGGCAGGGACTGCCGAATCGGTCCCTACAGCCGGATCACCGGTTGGACGACCATCGGCGCGGGCAACCGGTTCGAGAGCCACTGCTCGGTTGGTGCGCAACCACAGGATCTCAAGTATGCGGGCGAGAAGACCTTTCTGGAGATCGGCGACGGCAACACCTTCCGCGAGTTTGTGACGATCCATCGAGGAACTCCGGGGGGTGGCGGTCTGACCACTATCGGTGACGACGGTCTGTTCATGGCCTATGTCCACATCGCTCACGATTGCCACGTGGGCTCGAAGACGATCTTCGCCAATGCCGCCACCTTGGCCGGCCACGTCGATGTTCACGACCATGCGACCATCGGTGCCTTCAGTGCGATCCACCAGTTCACGCGGGTCGGGCGGTACGCCTTTCTCGGTGGCTTCACCGCCGCCGCCAAGGATTGCCTGCCGTACATGAACACCACCGGGAACCGACCTCCCAAGTGCTACGGACCCAACACCATTGGTCTCGAGCGCAAGGGGTTCTCCGACGAGAGCCGACAGGCTCTGAAGCGACTCTGGCGTTTACTGAGGAGTTCCAAGATCACGACCACCGAAGCTCTGGCTCAGGCCAAGGCCGAACTCGCGGGACAGCCCGAGGTCGATATCGTGCTCGACTTCATCGAGAACTCGGGTCGGGGTGTGATTCTGAGCTGAATCGTGAGTCGTGAATCATGCGGCCGCTCTCGCGGCCGCGGACTTATGCGACGGTCCGGTCGAGGAACTCACGTGACAAGTTCTCCGGTGCCACCCGTTGCATTGATCGGCATCGACGAATGACCTTCGCCGGAACGTATACAGCCGAACAATACAACAAATGGCACCACGCCAGGCGACCCGGAAGGCCGGAGTGGAAAGAACCGGGGATCGAGACCGATACAGCGACCGTAGCCGTGACCGTGACCGCATCAGAACAGGTAGGAACGGATTCGGACTCGGACACGGGATCGGGAACGGGATCGGGATCGGGATCGGGAACGAGTTAGGGCAAGGGATCAGTACCTGTAGCGGAAGCCGAGCCCCACGACCCACGGATTCATCGAGAAACTCAGATCATCGCGGGTGCCGTCCATGCTGACGAAGGTCCCGGTGGTCCTGAGCCCCATAAAGCGTAGATCGAGATTGGCCGACCAACGGAGATCGAGGCTGTAGTTGACACCGACCTGGGCGACGAGATCAATCTCGTTGGAAAACTTGGCCTCGGAGAAGAGCTCCTTGTAGGCCGAGGAGTCGTCGAAGATCATGACGTTGTAGACGAATCCAAGCCCAACGTAGGGGTCGAACCTGCTATCGAGGTCGGGGCGGTACTGGGCCACCGCGCTCAACGGCAGACGCCACACGGTGCCGCCGTCGATTCCGCCGAGGGAACCGCCGGAGGTTCCCACCGGGTGCGGGGACGCACCAATGGACATCTCCACGGTGAGTTCATCCAGCGGCCAAAGCACCCAGTCGAGCTCGATTCCCGGTCCCGATGACAGGGTCGGTGAGCTGCCCGTGTCAGCGATGGTCCCTGCGGCCGTGGCGCTCCCGGTGACCCACATCAGCCGGAAACCGACCTCGGTGTCGCCTTGTTCGGCGGTGGCGGGGCTGCCCCAAAGCACCAGCGCGGCGAGCGCAAAGATCAGAGCTTGCCTTCGCACTGTTTAGAACGACCTTCCCAGACGTTGCAGCGTGGTGTGCGCATCGCCGATCTTCTCGAGCAGTTCGACAGCTTCGTCTCCGAGCGCGGCGATGACCTCTTCCGGCGTTGTCACCACGGCGCCGTTGACAAGATAGAGGGCGTTTCCGTTCGGGTCGAGGTAGAGACCATCGACCGGATCGGAAGCCGTCAAACCCTCATAGCCGGTCGGCGGATCGTCAGCCTCGATCATCGCCCAGACTTTGGGGTCGAGGTGGACGATCTCCACCTTTTTGTCGTCATAGTCTTTGCGCAGGGCGTTCCACCCGGGAGCTTTGAAGTCACCTTTGAAAAGCCAGTACTTGGGCATATCGTCATCCTCCGGAGGTGCATGATAGCGCGTCGCTGCCGGGATCCGCATCGCTTTGGTGGAATCCGCCGATCCTGCCGGTCGCGGCCAAAAGCTCGGCATTGAGAACCGCGGCGCCGGCGGCGCCCCGCTCGGTGTTGTGGACCAGTGCCACATAGCGGAGGTCGAAGACCGGGCAGCTTCGGATCCTGCCGATGGTCACCGTCATGCCGTCTTCCCGGTCGGCGTCGAGCTTTGGCTGCGGCCGAGATCCATCGTCGGCCGCCACCACCGGACGCCGTGGGGCCGAGGGCAGATGGAGATCGGCCACAGGCGAGCGGAAATCTTCGATGACGGATCGGGCCTCCTCGACCGATGCCCCTCGACCGAGCTTGACCGAGACACTGATGAGGTGTCCATCCACCACCGGGACTCTATTCGCCTGGGCGCTCACGGAGAACGGCGCTGGACTGAAGATCCCTCCGGAGATCGACCCGAGGAGTTTCTGCGGCTCGGTTTCCAGTTTTTCCTCCTCGCCGGGGATCAGGGGCAGGGTGTTGCCGAGGATGTCGAGGGATGGGACGCCCGGGTGTCCGGCGCCCGAGATCGCCTGCAAGGTGGTGACCTGGACCGCTTCGATGCCGAACGCGTCGGCCAGGGGTTTCAGACTCAGGGCGAGACCGACGGTGGAGCAGTTGGGGTTGGTGACGATGCCACCGGAACCGAAGTCCTGATGATCGAGCATCTCGAGGTGATCAGGGTTGACCTCGGGGATCAGCAGAGGCACCTGGGGGTGCATCCTCAGAGCCGACGCGTTGGAAACGACCATCAGACCACGCCGAGCCAACAGCGGCTCGACTTCACGGGCGGTGGAGGACCCCAGCGCCGAAAAAGCGATATCGCAGTCATCGATCTCGTGGACGTCACGGACCACCACATCTGAAACCGAACCGGGGAGCGCAGTCGGCAAGAGCCAGTGGACCGCCTCGCCGTAGACTTTCCCCGTCGATCGGGAGGACGCTGCAAGAGCAGTCAGTCGGAACCACGGGTGGTCATGCAGCCGGCGGACGAGCCGCTGTCCGACGGTCCCGGTCGCGCCGATCACGGCCGCGGTGAAGCGAGGTCGATCCATTGTCATCTCCTTTTTGAGCAGCATCGCGCCGCGCCGCGTTGGCGGCCCGGTCGGCGAGGTGAGGCAGCATCAGCGCCTCGTGAAGTATGGCCAGGGAGCGGTCGTGGTCGGTGTGATCCACCACAACGCAGAAGGCGTGTTCGGAGGGGCTGACCAACCCCTGAAGCGCGATATCGCGCCGCCCCAGCGCCTCGAGCGCCCGTCCGGCGACCCATGGTTGCTGGAGGAGCCGCGAACCGATCACCGTCACCACGCTGGTTCCGCTGATGAGCTCGACCTCGAGCCCGCTCACACGGAGGTCGCGGCTCAAGCTTTCGGCATCATTCTGGGTCGCCACGAGAGTCCACTCACCGCTCGCCGCCGCCATGGCCGCGATGAGGCAGCGCTGCGAGATCACCGCGAGGGCGCCGGCCGCGTTTCCATCGCCACCGAGAGATCGGACCTTGAGCACCGCCGCGTGTTCCACCGACGCCAGTGAGCGTGCGCCCATGGGCACATCCGGCCCCTCGTCGACCCAGGTGGAGGGCCCGTCAGGCTCGAACGTGTTGCAGACCACCACCGGGATCCCGAGCTCGCGCACGGGGGCGATGGTCTTGGTGAAGAGCACCGCAGCTCCGAAACGCGCCATCTCGGCGGCCTCGTCGTAGCTCACATAGGGTTGCGGCCGGGCGCCCGCGACGATCCGGGGAGGGGCGGTGAAGATCCCGTTGACATCGGTCCAGATCTCGACCCGCTCCGCATCGAGAGCGGCGCCGAGCACCGTCGCCGTGAGGTCGGAACCGCCGCGGCCAAGGGTTGTCAGCGTGCCGTGCCGGTCGGCGCCGATAAAGCCCGTGACGACCGGGATGGATGTCTCGCACGCATCGAGCAGGCGCAGTCGGGCCAGATCGCTGGTGACCGCCGGATCGACCTCGGCCGTCCCGTGGCTCGAATCAGTGCGGATGACTTCGGTCCCGCACACCGGCAGGGCCGGCCGACCCGTCGCCCGTAGCGACGCGGCGACGATGGGAGCTGACAGCTGCTCCCCGGTTGCGATGATCCGATCGCGGACCGCGGGTGGACAGTCGCCGATATAGCCGATTCCGGTCACCAGACGCCGGAGCTCGTCGATGGTTGCCACGATCTCGGATCGGGTTTCATCGTCATCGGGAGCGATCTCGGCCAGCACCGAGAGATGTCGTTGCAGGATCTCGTCGATGTTGCCCGCGCGCGGTTCACGATCCTTCGGTGCGCCATCGGCCAACGCCACCAGATCGTTGGTGACGCCGCCGAGGGCGGAGACGACGATCACGATGGGTCCGTCTTCGAAAGCCGCGGAGACGATGGAGCCGACCTGTCTGATTCGATCGGCATCCGCCACTGAGCTCCCTCCGAACTTGAGGACTCGCATGATCAACTCGCCAACCGGCGCCGGTAGCTTGCGGCGCGGTTCCGGAACGCCGAAAGCTGTTCATCCAGATCGGCGGTCTCGATGAGAAAGGCGTCGTGGCCATGCGGTGAGTGGATCCAGGCGAGTTCGGCCAACGGTGCCAGCTCGGCGATCTCGAGCTGTTCCGCGGGAGGATAGAGGCCGTCGCTGTCGATGGCCACCGCGAGGATGGGGATCGCCAACCCTTCGAGGGCGCGGCGGTGACCACCGCGGCCGCGACCCACGTCGTGGCTGTCCATGGTGTGGGTCAGTCCAACGTAACAGGCGGCATCGAAGCGATCGACGAGTTGAGCGCCGTGGTAGGCCAGCCAGGAGGCGACCTCGAATTCGCCGTCGCTCTTGGCCCGCCGGTCAAATCGCTCGCCGAGGCTCGTCGGTGTGCGGTAGGAACACATGGCCATCTGCCGTGCCGCCGCCAGCCCTGCAGCCGGTGGCGATGCGGGATCGTAGTATCCGTCGCTCCAGCGGGGATCGGCGGCGATGGCGGTGCGCTGGGCTTCGGAAATCGCGATGCTCCACGCCGAGTGACGGGCGGGGGCCGCGATCACCGCCGCCGATTCGACCCTTTGGTCCTGGATGGCCCACTCCAGTGCCTGCATCCCGCCGAGCGATCCGCCCATGACCAAGCGGATGCCGCGGACCCCGAGCTGGTCGAGGAGTCGGCGCTGCGACCGGACGATGTCGCGGACGGTGACGGCCGGAAAGTCGCCGCCCCAGTTGCCGTGTCCATGGGGCGTCGGCGAGGCGGGCCCGGTGCTGCCGTAACAGCTGCCGAGCACATTGCAACAGATGATGAAGTCGCGGTCCGAGTCGAGGGTGCGTCCGGGCCCGAAGAGACCGGACCACCAGAGATCGACATCCGGCGAGCCGGTGAGGGCGTGGCAGACCACCACGACGTTGTCGGCGGTGGCCGAGAGCCGGCCCCAACTCCGGTAGGCGATCCGAGCCTCGGGCAGGATCGCTCCGTTTTCCAACTCGAAGTCGCCGAGTTCGTGGAGAATGGTGCCGATGACCGAGGGTTGGGCGGTGGCGCTCATGCGGCGGCCTCTTCGATCCGGCTGAAGGCCTGCTCGAAGTCGGCAACGATGTCCTGGATGTGTTCGATCCCAACCGAGACCCGAATGAGATCCGCGCTCACCCCGGACGCCAGTTGCTCCTGATCGGTGAGCTGTTGGTGGGTGGTGCTGGCAGGGTGGATGACCAATGACTTGGAATCGCCGACGTTGGCCAGATGCGAGGCGAGTTTGAGTGAGTCGATGAAGGCGCGTCCGGCGGCTTCGCCACCGCGGATTCCGAAGGTGAGCACACAGCCGAATCCGTTCTTCAGGTAGCGGCGGGCGCGGTGATGCCAGGCGTGGCTCTCAAGACCCGGATAGGACACCCACGAGACGTTGGGGTGGCTTTCGAGCCAGCGGGCGAGTTCGAGGGAGTTGGCGGCTTGCCGCTCGACCCGGAGCGAGAGGGTCTCGAGCCCCTGGAGCAGCAGGAACGAGTTGAAGGGACTCTGGCAGGGACCGAGATCGCGGAGGCCCTCGACCCTTGCGCGGATGATGAAGGCGATGTTGCCGTGCGGGCCGTCCTTGCCGAAGGCGTCGGCAAACACCAGACCGTGATAGCCGGGCGAAGGCTCGGTGAAGGAGGGGAACCGGCCGCTCGCCCAGTCGAAGTTGCCCGAGTCGATGATGACCCCGCCGATGGAAGTGCCGTGACCGCCGATCCACTTGGTCGCCGATTCGACCACGATGTCCGCGCCGTGTTCGATGGGTCGGCAGAGATAGCCGCAGCAGCCGAAGGTGTTGTCCACGACCAGGGGAATGCCGTGGCGGTGGGCAAGTTCGGCGAGACCCTCGAGATCGGGCACGTTGAAGCGCGGGTTGCCGATGGTTTCGACATAGAGCGCCTTGGTGTTCTCTCTGATCGCCGGGGCAAAGGCCGCCGGCTCGTCGCCATCGACAAAATCGACCGCGATGCCGAATCTGGGGAGCGAGATCTTGAGTTGGTTGTAGGTGCCGCCGTAGAGGTTCTGGGTGGCGACGATGTGGTCGCCTGATTCGCAGAGGGTGGTCAGCGCGAGGAGCTGGGCCGCCTGACCGCTCGAGGTGGCCAGAGCCGCGATCCCGCCCTCGAGAGCCGCAACCCGTTGCTCGAAGACATCGGTGGTGGGGTTGGAAAGACGAGTGTAGATGTTACCGAATTCGGCGAGGGCGAAGAGGCGCGCGCCGTGGGCGGTGTCGTCAAAGGTGTAGGAGGTTGTCTGATAGATCGGCACAGCCCGGGCGTTGGTGCCCGGAGCGGGCTCCTGGCCGGCGTGGAGTTGGAGGGTTTCAAAGCGATAGTCGTTGGTGTGGTCGGACATGTGGTGCTCCCGGTTTTCGTGCTCGTTTGTCGTGGGTCAAGTGGTTGAGCTTGGAGATCCACATTCGCATTCGCATGGTTGTTGCCTCGGTCATCGCTGCCTCCTTCGTGTTCGGCCACAAAAAAAACCCGCAGCGCTGGGCTGCGGGTTTGGAGCTTTGCGGCGGGGTTGCTAGATCGAGCTATCCGCGAGGCTCCTCACCCACAGCTTGCGCATGTGCATCGACATGCACATGACCATGGCCGTGGTGGGAAGCGTCGCGGTCTTCATCGAGATCAGTTTTACTTCAAGGTCGGTGGGGTGTCAAGTGATTGCACCGGGCGTCACATACATCGCTCCGTCGCAACCACGAAGACGCGAAGACACGAAGGTGTCACGAAGATATCGCAGGGTTGTATCTCGAAGGCGCTTAGGACGCCCGGTCATCACAACCATCACATCAGCACTGGGATTGCCCGCAGATGACGCAGATGGACGCAGCTTTGTGGAGCAGGCTTCCAGCCTGCTCATGGGGGGCTGAAGGGCAGCCAAGATGCAACCATCGCAGACCAAGGGTTCGGGTGAAGGAGAGGCTTGTTACCCGGCCCGCTGGGGGGCGGCGGCGGTCTTGGTTACTGCTACGGCCACTGCCAGGGATACGGATACGGCCACGGAGTTCCTTCAGCACCGGCCTTCTGGGCCGCCCCTGGCGACCCAGCGTCGCACGTGCAGCGTGATCGTTTGGGGGTGATTGTAGGGCTCGGACCACGCTGCCCGCGCGAGCGGCGGCCTCCTACTGAGCTGGAGCGCGATGTAACCAGCGCTGAACCCGTGGAGTGCCCGGCACGGACATTGTGCGGAACGGGATGCGGCTCCGGGACGTCGTACCTGCACAATGCCGAGCCCGGCACGTCCCGTTGGGGCGCGGTTTCTGCGGGTCCTGTTGCGGACACGGATGCGGGTACGGATGCGGGTACGGGTACGGGTACGGGTACGGCCACCAGTCATCGGCCATCGGGAACGGGATCGGGATCGGATACGGAAATGGATACGGTCGCGGACGCGGGAGCGGACTATCCGATTCGGTCTCGGATCTCCCTCAGCCCCTCCAACCCCCCAAGCGCGATTCCAATGTGGTCTCGTGGCACCTCGGGTTCGCGGACGTTGATCCGGATCAGCCTCGCTCCGGAGCGGTGAGCGAGTTGCTCCGATGTCATGCGGACGGTGGGCACGGCGGTTCCTGCGCCGATCTCGATGATGACGACCCGGGTGTCGCCGAGGCCGCTGGTCCACGAGGCGAATCGTTGCTCCTGGGAGGAGGTCCGATCGGGCAACCACCCAAAGTCACCGAACATGAGAACGTTGGGCCGTGCAAGAGAACCACAGCCGGGACACGAGGGCAGGGGAGGTGAGGCGCGGAAGGTCTCGTCATCGACCCTGACCTCGAACGGGTCGGCCCGAGTGATCTCGCCGCAGTGATTCAGGCACTGGAGGTGGTGGATCGAGCCGTGGCACTCCAGAATGCGGTCGCCCTGGAAACCGGCCTTCTGAAACTGACCGTCGACATTGGAGGTGAAAACAAAAGAGCCGTTCGAACAGCTCTCGCCCCACTCGCGGAGAATCCGAAAACCATCGTGGGGCTCGGTGGAACGGTAGAGTCCCAACCTGTGGCCGTAGAAGCCCCAGGCCAGCTCGGGATCCCGCTTGAACCAAATGGGGTTTGCCATGTCGTAGAAGCTGATGCCGAGGCGTTTCAGCGGCGGATAGGCGCGCCAGAATCCCTCGTTGCCGCGGAAGTCCGGCAGACCCGAATCCACTCCGATCCCGGCACCTGCTGTGATCAGGAGGGCATCTGCCTGGGCGATCGTCTCAGCTGCTCGATCCAGAGATTTTTCGAGATCCTTGTCCATCCAGCGATCATACCCGCGTCCCCGTTCGAGCTGCCCCTCTCCCTTGTCCGATCCCGATCCCGATCCCGTTCCCGATCCGTCGTGGCTGAACAGTGTGAACAGCAGACGGACAGGCCCTACCTCGAACCCTGATCGCTGAGCCAATAGAAGCGATAGGGCGGGATCACCAGCTGATCGTGAAACAGGCGTGGTGACTCGCCGGAATACAGGTCCTGCAGCCGGCTGTACTCGAAGCGGCCGCGGTTGGCCAGATCGCTCAGGGTCAACGACTGGGGATCGCTATCGAAGTTACCCACGACCAGCACATTGCCATTGAGCATGAAGGGGTCGTTGCGCATGAAGGTGAACAGGTGTGGGTTGCCGGTGTCCAGCAACTCACGGTTGTTGTAATCCGCAAAGGCGGGGATCGTCGTGCGCACCGCGATCATCTTCTGCAGACCGTTGAAGATCTGCTGCTGCACCGTGCCGCGCTCGTTTCGGAGTTCTGCCGTTTCCCAGTCGATGCGCGGGCGATTCATCCAGCGACTGTCGTTTGACTTGCTGTGGTCGTGCAGATAGCCGTAGTCGTTCAGGGTGCCGATCTCGTCACCGTAGTAGATCAGCGGAATGCCGCCGAAGGACATGATCATGCTGTGCAGCAGGAGAATGAGATCGACGCTGCGCCGGGTGTCTTCCGGGTCGTCGCGTTCAAGTGCCGACTCCAGCCCCGCCAGGGAGGCAAGTGAGCCGGAGATTCGGGCATCTCCGGTCTTGTTGTTGAACCCGAACGGCCGACCCCGGGCCGAGGATTCGGCGTACACCCCGGTGAACCAATCGACCAGGAAACGGCGGTGGGCATGAGGTTGGTAACCCGCCTGCTCGATGTCCCCGTCGTCGAATCCGAGGCCGATGTCGTCGTGGCAGCGCACGTAGTTGAGCCAGGTGGCGCGGTCGAGCTTGGTTGGAAGGTTGCGAATGCCCTGGTCGAGCAGCCTGGTGTTCTTTGTGGCCGCGGCGTCCCACAGCAGGGCCATGAAGGTGGCGTTGTAGGCGATCTCGCACTCCTTGGCGATCACGGCGTCTTCGCCGAAATACTTGACGATCTCCACCGGAGCGACGATGGCCTCGGCGATGAACAGCACACCCGGCGCGGTGACCTGGCAACAATCCTTCATCAGCTGCAGAATCAGATGGGCCTCACGTTCGTTCTGACAGGTGGTGCCGATCTTCTTCCAGAGAAAGGCCACGGCGTCCAGGCGCACGATGTCCGCCCCCTGATTGGCCCAGAACAGGATGATGTCCAGCATTTCGATGAACACCGCGGGGTTGCCGTAGTTGAGGTCCCACTGGTAGTCGTTGAAGACGGTCATCACCCACTTGCCCATGGTCTCGTCGTAGGTGAAATTGCCGGGCGCGGTCTCCGGGAAGATCTCGGGCATGGTTTCCTCGAACATGTCCGGGATGTCGCGGTTGTCGAAGGTGTAGAAGTAGTTCTGAAAATTTTGCTCGCCGCTGCGCGCACGACTGGCCCATTCGTGCTCGTTCGAGGTGTGATTCATCACCACGTCGAGGGTCAGCAGGATGTCGCGTTTGCGCAGCGTCTTTGCCAGGGCGCTCAGGTCCTCGAGGCTGCCCACTCTATCGTCCACGTCGCGGAAATCGCTGACCGCGTAGCCGCCGTCACTGGCGCCGGCGGGGCACTTCAAAATCGGCATCACATGAACCATGTTGACGCCCAGTTCCTGAAAATAGCCGGCCTTGGATTGCAGCCCCTTCAGATCCCCGGCAAAGCCGTCCGTGTACAGTGCCATGCCGACCCACTGCTGGCCCAGGAACCAGTTGTGGTCGCGTTCTCGCGCCATGTCCACGGCCTCCAACTCGGCGCTTCGCGTGATGTACTGGCGGGCCATCACCTCCACCAACTGCACCATCTGTTGTTCGAAGTCCTCGCCTTCACCGTACAGATGATGGAACAGCCTGTGGATGGCGTAGAAGTTCGCCCCCAGCCGGGTGTAGAAGTGGCGCAGGTCTCGTTTGCGGATCTCGGGCTTGAGCTCGTCGAGGATGTGATTCAGCAGGGAATGTGAGACCTGTTCATACATGGCTGATCCGCATTATCGCCTATTCACAGTTTCCATGCGTCAACAAAAGGGCGGTAGAAGTTGGCGTCGGTCACCGTCGCTCCTCGTTGTCCCACCAGGGCGGAAGCGAAGGCCTGGGCCCGGTGCAGGGTCGTGTCCAGCGGCCAGGCCTCGGCCAGTCCGAGGATGATCACCGAGGCAAAGGCATCCCCGGCGCCGACCGTATCCACCACGTCGATGTGATCCCGTGGCCTTACCGTGTGGCGCGCGCCGTCGGCGGTCAGCAGCTCGGCGCCGTCCGACCCCCGGGTGACGACCAGTCCCTGGAGGTCGTGATCGTCGAGAAAACCCTCTGCGCCCCTCTCTGAATGAGAGAGTAGTTCCAACTCGTCGCAGTTAAGTTTGACCCAGTTGGCTCGGCGCACCATTGACAGGACCCGATCCCTGTGCCACCACGGCGGTCGCAGGTTAACGTCGACGAAAACCGCCTCCGGTCCGCCGGCCCTCAATGCCTCCGCGCTCTGCCGGGAATTGGCGTCGCGCAGCGCCAGGGTGCCGTGATAGAGCAGTCCGCAACCGACGCGGTCCTGCGGCAACTCTTCGATCGCATCATAGGCGCAGGGATGGACGATGTCGTAGCTGGGATCACCGTTGTCGAAAAGCACGCTGACCCATCCCGTGGGGTGTCGCGGGTCGATTTGCAGGCCCTTTGTATCCATGCCCCATGTGCGCATCGCCTCGCGGACTGCCTCACCCTCCGGGTCACGGCCCACGCGGCTGATGAACCGTGGCCGCTGGCCGAAGGCCTGCAGATGCCACGCCACATTGAAGGGCGCACCGCCGAGGACCCTCGTGCCATCCGGGAAATGATCGAACAGCACCTCTCCGAAGATGCACGGCCGCCCTTTCATACACCTTCGCCCGGCGTCTCGAACGCCATCCAGTCTCGTGTCTGCGGGTGGAAGTGTGCGACGCCCTCCAGGATGCCGGCGCTGTAGTTCCCGTTCATGCCCATGAAGCCGCCGCGTGCACAATAGAGCCGATCGCCGTGTCCCTTCTCGTCGGCCAGCCGGCGTGCCGACTCGCGCACATCCTCTCGGGCATTGGCCACCAGCACCGCCGGGATCGGGCTGGCCAGCACCTCCATGTCGTTGCCGCTGTCGCCGCAGAAGACCGTTCTGGCGCATTCGAAACCGCGCAGGTTCATCAGAGCCCGCACGGCGTGAACCTTCGACGCCCGCGCCGGCAGGATATCAAGCAGGCCGATGCCCTTGAGATCGTCCACACTCCAGATCAGGTTTGCCTTTACGCCGGTGGGATCCAGCCGATCGCGGATCTTTGCCTCCAACGCCTCGTGCTCGCTGTGTGGCGGAACGTAGAAGCTGAGTTTGAAACGGTTCTGCTGTGCGCTTGCTTGCGGTCGCAGATCGGGTAGGTCGCGCAGCAGGTCGTGCAGATCGGCGTGACTGCAACCGGCCCAATCCTGCCCGATCTCGGTTTCCCAGGCGGTCATTTGCTGCCACACCTGCTCCGGGCCGACGCGATACATGGTGGAGCCGACGTCACCCACGACAAAGTCCGGAGTCGGTAGCTCGAAGTCCGCGATCGCCTCTTGTACCAGGGCGCTGTGGCGACCGCTGACATAGGCCAGACTGACCTCCGGGCGCGCCACCAGTGCCGCGAATCGATGACGGGCACCGGCGGATTCGGGCTGAAGTCCGTTGGGGATCAGAGTGCGATCCAAATCAGTGCAGATCAGCAAGGGTCCGCTCATTCGCTTGGCGGAACCCGGCAGGTATCGAAGAAGTCATAGTGATCGATGGCCTCGAGGATCCCCAGGGCATGGGGTTGGTCGGCAAAATAGATCCTCTTTTGGTCCACCAGCTGAGACAACTCCTCGTGATGACGGTTGCCCACCACCACCGCCATGGTGTTGCCGCGCATCATGTCCTCGTCGGCGCCCGAACCTCCGGCCACCAGCACCTGTTCGAGCGGAATGTCGAGCCGCTGAGAGACATAGCGCAGGGCTTGTCCCTTGGAGGCGCGCGACGGCAGGATGTCCAGGTATTGCCCGAAGGAACAGAACACGTTGGCGGTCAGTTCCTTCTGGCGGATCAGGGTGATGATCTCTTCCGGCGTAGGGGCCTTCTCAGGATCGAAGTAATACGACAGTTTGAGGGCACTTTGGTCTCTCTTCGGTTGGATCTTGAGACCCGGCAACTCGGCCAGCACCCGTCGCACCCGCTGCGGGTTCCAGTTGTGATCGATATGGTCGTTCCACCAGTCGTCGCCGGTCAGATTCTGACCGTAATGGATGCGTGTGCCCAGGCTGCTGATCAGAACGTCCGGCATGGGGATGCGAAATTTCTTCATCAATGCCAGGGCGGTGTCGAAACGACGGCCGGTGGCGATCCCGAAGATGACGGACCTGTGGTTCTGGCGAATCACTTCGGCGAAGCGCTCCAGTGAGGCAGGATTGCCCAGCAGGTTTTGGTCCAGATCACTGAAGATGGCGCGGTCGCGGTAGCGCACCGAGCGTGTCGGGCGCGCGCTGGGCATGGGCTGGTATGTGCCGGGCAGCCCGCGTACCTCGGCGAGGTAGGCCTCGGCGTGGGCCTGCCAGGAATAATGCCGTCGAACGCCTTCGATGCCGTTACGAGAGG
>RCNE010000187.1_pt1 | contig 31744 bp, 25 predicted proteins | sample 2041361 | NCBI WGS metagenome assembly RCNE01 (sample SAMN09708229, study PRJNA481090) | Marine sediment metagenome, whole genome shotgun sequencing project. | reverse complement strand
GGTGCACCAGCATCTCTAAAAACAGTTCCTGCAAAAGGAAGACCTTTTGCAAGTGAAACAGAATCATATGTATTACAGGTGTCGCCAGAAGATTGTACAGGTTGTGACCTTTGTGTTGCTGTTTGTCCAGCTATTAGTAAAGAGATTGAAGACTTTAAGTCCATTAACATGCGAAAAAAATTGGGTGTTGAACAGGATGAAAATGCGAATTGGGATTATTTTGTTGATTTACCTTATTATGATAGAACAGAATTACAAATAACCAATGTAAAGGGATCCCAGTTTTTAGAACCGCTATTTGAATTTTCAGGAGCATGTTCTGGTTGTGGAGAAACACCTTATATTAAATTATTAACCCAATTATATGGAGATAGCATTTTAATTGCTAATGCAACAGGATGTTCATCTATTTATGGAGGTAATCTTCCTACAACTCCTTACAAAACTAATGAGTTTGGCAGAGGTCCCGCTTGGGCTAATTCGCTCTTTGAAGATAATGCTGAATTTGGCTTAGGTATGAAACTGGCTTTATCCAAAAAACAAGAAATAGCTGTTAATTTATTGAAGTCGTTAGAACTATTAGTTGGTAGTGAAATAGTAGAGGCTATTTTAAATAACCCTGAAGAAACGGAATCTCAAAAGAAACAAAAATTCGCTGATATTGAAACACTCAAAAAAACCTTAGCAATTCTCGATAATGATGACGATGCCGTTAAATTAAATCAATTAACGGAGTATTTACGTAAGAAAGCAGTTTGGGTACTTGGTGGTGATGGTTGGGCTTATGATATTGGTTTTGGTGGTGTAGATCATGTGTTGGCGTCTGGAGAAGATATTAATATCATGGTATTAGACACTGAGGTTTATTCTAATACGGGCGGACAAACATCTAAAGCTACACCATTAGGCGCTAGTGCTAAATTCTCTGTTTCCGGTAAACGGACAGGTAAGAAAAGTTTAGCCTTACAAGCAGTTTCTTATGGTAATGTATATGTTGCTCAAATAGCTATGGGAGCAAAAGATCTTCAGTCGCTTAAAGCTATTGAAGAAGCTGCTGCCTATCCAGGACCATCAATAATTGTAGCTTACTCGCATTGTGGTGAACATGGCTATGATTTAAAAGATGGCGCTTCACAACAACAAAAAGCGGTAGAAACAGGATATTGGCCACTCTTTAGATTTAACCCTTCTAAACCAAAAGGTAAGAAGTTTAAGCTAGATTCTAAAGCCCCAACTAAACCTTTAAGCGATTTTATGTACAATGAAACGCGTTTTACTAGAGTTGTTAAAGAGAACCCTGAATTAGGAAAACAATTGCTCGACCAAGCGCAAGATGAGGTTGAAACTAAATGGGAACGATTAGAGCTTTTTAGAGATATGTAAATACATCTAGCCCTAGTGCATTTTAATCAAAATACACTAGGGTTTACTAAGAATAACGTTTAACTTAAAACTTTATACTATGAAAGATAAAGCTAATGAACTATTCGAAGATGCAATTGAAAAATTAAACGAGGCAAATGAAGAGTTATTTAAGCCTAAAGAAGATGTTGTATCTTATATGGTTTGTAAAAATGCCCAATTTGCAGTTGAAAATTTTTTAAAAGGCTTTCTTACAAAGAATGGAGTAGATCCAAATGAGTATAAAACCATCGACAGTCTCTATACACAATGTAAAAAAATCAACCCTAATTTTAAAAGAGTTGATTTATCTGATTTTCAATGTAAATCACATAATACGGATTCAAGATATTGTGAAGAGGTTTCGAAAGTCAGTAATTGTTTTGTTGCCGCAGATAATTTAGATACTTTTTTACGACAAGAAAAAATAATATAAATTGATTATAACTTGTGTTTGGGTTTAACAGCTATGATTCGTATGAATTTAAGACGATAGTCAGATGAGAAAAATTGGAATTATATATTCAACAGTAGATGGTCAGACGAAGAAAATTTGTGAGAAACTGAAACGAATTATTGACGAAAAAAAATTAAAAGCTGATCTTGTTTCTATTACAGATTTTAATAAAAATATAACTGATTATGATACGATGATAATTGGAGCAAGCGTTCGCTATGGCAAACATAATGCATCGATTAAAAAGTTTATGATTGATAATAAAAGTGATTTAAAAAAAATAAACACAACATTTTTTTCTGTTAATCTTGTCGCACGGAAAGATGATAAAAATAAACCTGATACAAACCCATATTTAAAAAAATTCATTCAATCAATCCATTGGACTCCTGATACGCTAGACGTATTTGCTGGTAGACTTGACTATAGTGCGTATCCATTTTTAGACAGGATTATGATTAAATTAATTATGAAATTAACAAATGGGCCAACGAAGACTGAAAGTGCAATAGAATATACGAATTGGGATCAGGTAAAAACACTAGGTGAAAAAATAGTTGCTTTTAAATAAAGCACCAAACACAACACACGTTGCAGCCAATAAAGGTTCTGGTGATTTTAGGAGTTCTACATTCGAATCAATTTTTGTGCCAGTAGACAGGCTTACAAGTCCTCACTCTTTTACTAGACATAGCACCAATAGTATCAAATATGATCTTTCCGTTATGGGTGCATTTAAAAGCACCTAAATAATATTCTTAGATATTATTGCTCGACTAAAATACGCCTCAATTTTTTTAGTACATATCAATTCAAAAAATTTTCTTTTTAGAAACGCCAATCTTACATTGTAAATAAGATGATAGATGGCAGTAAAAGGGGATAAAAATTTGTGCATTGCAATCTTTTGTTAGTGATAAATGTTACATAAAAATAGGGTTAAAAACGCAAAAAATAATGTAACTCACTTATAATCAATAATTTATTCTTTTTATAAATATGATATAAATCATAATTTAAGCTTTAATGTGCCCTTAAATTTATACAAGATTTATTTAACAATCTAATATTTGAATTATGGGGTATACAAAATTATTACTTCTTTCAGTAACACCTTTATCTAATCTAATATTAGAAGAATCTGTGAATACAGATCCAATCTCAGGACCCTAAAAAAATCTAGATTATAGAGCTTAAAAAAAAATGATAATAAAAAACGATAATTATGAAAACAATAAAAACAATTTTAATTTTAGGAGTGATCTTTTTATTAGCGCTTACAAGATGTACGCATGATGATACTCCTTACGAAACGATTATTGATTCCGGAATAGGTGAAAGTTCAGATGAGTTATTAGTTAAAAAATTCTCAACCGCTCCCGTTTTTGATGGCGATATAGATGCCGTTTGGGACGAGGCTAGACCATTGATCAGTAAAGCGACGGTTACTCCTGCTGGTTCTAGAGAGATCACATTAAATGGTTCAAGTGGTGGTGTTTTAGGTTTAGAGCCTACAGATTTAATGGATCCTTATACAGGAGAAAGCTATAAATATTCATTAAGAGGTGGACATGATGGTGAATTTCTATATCTATTATTTGAATGGGAAGATGATACCGATAGTAGAGACAGACAGTCCTGGTATTTTGATGATGCAGACAATAAATGGAAACAAGAAAACAAGTATGCAAATCATAAAAATGATAAATATTATGAAGACAAGTTTGGTTTTATGTTCCCTATTGGTAACCCTGAAGGCTTTACAGCTGGTACTTGTACGGTAACCTGCCATGGTGGTTTAACTGACCCACAACCAGGAGAAAAAGTTACGAGACACTACATGAAAAATGAAGGTGAATTGACAGATTTTTGGCACTGGAAACGTGACAGACATGCATTGGCTGAAGCTGCAGATGATGGTTTCGTACAATGGGAGGATGATTTTGGTAAAGCCTCAGCAAACGGTAGAAAGAATGATGATGGAACTTCACCGTATAGTACTGGTATGAAATTTACAGATGCGAATACTTTGAGTGGACCAAAATATGTAATTCCAGGTAGAGAAAATTATTATTGGATTACACAATCAGAAATTGATAATGGAACAGCAAAAGCTGTTACTGCAGTTGCCACGAATGGTACATTAACCTATGATGGAGGAACTATTAATCCTACCGACGACCCTGCATATTCTCAAGGGTTTGGTAACAAAAGAATGCCAAGTGTAATTATTAACCCAGGAGGACAAGGAAATGATGGTAGATCTGAGGTACAAGTAAAATCTCAACACGTAGGAAATGGATGGCAGTTAGAAATTAGAAGAAAATTGATTACTGGTGATCCAACTGATGTTGAATTTTTAATTGGTGAATCAATACCTTTTGGCTTAGCAATATTTAATAACGCTGCTATTGCACATGGTCAATCAAATTTCTTAACCATGAAAATAGAAAATTAATTTTTTCATTTAAAGGTGCAGATTACAAAATCTGCACCTTTAATCTAAAAAGAATTATTCAATTAAAATTTAAAAGATGAAAAAACTACTTCAATTTTTAATGGTATTAGGTGTGAGTTTGTTTATGACCTCGTGCTATTACGATGCCTATTTAGAACTACCGCCAGATGAGAGTGGTATAATACCAACAGATGTGTCTTTTAAGACTGATGTAGAACCTTTGTTTGCACGTTGTATCGGTTGCCACGGTGGAACACAAAGTCCAGATTTGAGAGTTGGTAATGCGTATAATTCACTTGTCCCTCAATATGTTACAATTGGTGATGGTGCTAATAGCGAATTATATAATAATTTGCCAGGTAACGGTCATCCTATTGATCCAGGTTTTAGTCTTGGTGTCGATGAATTAGCATTAATAAAGATCTGGATAGATGAAGGAGCTAAAAATAATTAACCTTTAAGATAATAGATATGAAAAATTATAAAACACTACTTTTTACTTTCTTAATCTTACCTCTTATAGTCTTTGCACAAGATAAGGTTAAAGATTCTGTTATAGATAAACCCGAACGACCTGCATTTGAAAGCTCATTCATTATTGATAATCCTACAAATGTGCTATTTACTAAAAACACTTTAGAGGTTGTGATGTCGCATAGATTTGGACTCATAAATGGAGGAGAAAACGATTTGGCCGGTTTTTGGGCACCATCAAATATTCGAATAGGCGTATCATATGCTATACACGACAGATTAACAATTGGCTACGGAACCACTAAATTTGATCGTTTACAAGATTTTAACTGGAAAGTTGGTATCTTAAAACAAACACGTTCTAATAAAATACCTGTGAGTGTAGCATACTATGGTAATTTTACAATTGATGCACGCATGAAGGATGCTACATTAACAACCTTAAGCGGTTCTACTACGCCTAGATTTATACATCTTGAAGATAGATATTCTTATTTTCATCAATTGATTATTGCACGCAGATTTAGCCCGAAATTTTCTTTACAAGTCGCTCCAAGTATTTCACACTACAATGTAGTAGATAGATATATAAGAAATGATATGGTTGCCATAGCTGTAGGTGGACGCGTTAAGATAAGTCCGCAAACTGCTTTAACTGTTGACTATAGTCAGCCAATTACAGAATTTTTAAGAGAGAACCCACATCCAGGAATAAGTATTGGTTTTGAGTTTGCAACCTCAGGTCATGCATTTCAATTGTTTTTAAGCAATTATAACGGTATTGTTCCTCAGAAGAACTATATGTATAATAATAATGATTTCTTTAATGGAGATTTCCTGATTGGATTTAACATTACAAGAAATTATAATTTTTAATTGATTTTATAAAAAGCAAGCAATGAAAAGTAAATCTAGAAAAGGGAAACAAATTTCAAGGAGAGGCATTCTGCCCATTTTAGGAAGTAGTTTATTAATCCCTTTTCTGGGTTTTTCTAAACCCATCAATGATGAAATAATTAATTCAGAAGATGAAGAATATCAAACCTTGTTAAAACCAGATGGAACAAGCGTAAAAGTGAAAGTAAGTGTTTTGAAAAAATCAAAAGTTATTAAAAAAAACATTTCCAATAAATCGTTTCTCAATTGGCTAAACAAAAAACTCTAAACAATTTTAACCACCACTAATTATGAAAAATAAGAAGACAAACTCAAGACGTAAATTTCTTGATAAGGGGCTAAAATTAGGCTTAGTTACAGCTATTGGTGGGATTGGATTGTCTAAACTTTCTTCTAAATTAAATGCAACCACGAATTCGGATTCTAATGAAAAAATAGAATTAATGACCACGGATGGAACACTTATACAAGTTGATTCATCAGATGTTATGGAGGAGAAAAAATCGCAAGATCATGATAAAAAATACAATGTAAGAGAGGGCATGCCGAATCGAAAATTTGTAATGGTTGTAGATTTAGCTAAATGTAAAAATGCGTTGAAATGTCAGAGTGCATGTAATAAGAGCCATTATGTTACCGGTGACAACGCTTGGGTGAAAGTATACAAAATGCAGGAATCGAAGGAGACCGCACCATACTGGATGCCAATGACCTGTCAACATTGTGATCAGCCGGCTTGCGTTACCGTCTGCCCTGTAGATGCTACTTTTAAACGTAGAGACGGTTTGGTATTAATTGACAATGAAAGATGTATAGGATGTAGATTTTGTATGGCAGCTTGTCCCTACTCAACAAGAGTATTTAATTGGAGTGAACCCATGCAAGGAGAAACGAGTGAAATTACCATGGAAATGGATATGAAAGAGCATGGTCATCAAGCATCACATCCTGAGCATGCCGGTGTACCTAGTATTAAAGGAACTGTTGACAAATGTGATTTTTGCCCTCATATGGTTGATCAAAACGAACTTCCACATTGTGTCACTGCTTGTCCAAATGGCGTATTTTATTTTGGAGATAAATACGAAGATACGGTTACAAACGGTGAAGAAACTTTACGATTAAAAAAACTACTAAAAGATAAAGCTGGATATCGATTCATGGAAGGATTGGGTACAGAACCAAGTGTATATTATTTACCTCCGGTAGACAGATTAGTAGATTTTGAAGACGGGCTAGATAAATATAATGAGTTTCAATCGGTAGAAAAACCTGAATAATTATGAATACTTATAATAGTTTAGTAAAAGATCTGGCACCAAAAAAATTCAATAAACCCAGTATTTTATGGGTATTGTTTCTGCTTGTAATCATTGGTGCTGGCATAATTGCATATATAGATCAGCTTATTAAAGGACAAGTAGTCACCAATATGCGGGATTATGCACTTTGGGGAATATACATTTCAAATTTCGTCTTTTTTGTAGCTACAAGTTTTGTAGGGTCTGTTACTGTTGCCATCTTAAGATTAACTAATAACGAATGGAGGACTCCCCTGGTAAGAATTGCGGAGATCATTTCTGTGGCCTGTATAATCATGGCCGGAATTACTATTATGATTGACATGGCAAGGCCTGACAGAATACTAAATCTATTTATTCATGCTAGACTGCAATCACCAATTACTTGGGATGTAATTATAATACCAACCTATATTGTAATTAGTTTACTGCTATTATATTTCCCATTACTACCAGATTTTGCAATTCTCAAGAAACACTATGCTAAAACTAGCCCAAAATTAAGTAAGCGGTATGGCAAGTTATCCTTAAACTGGAAAGGAAGCGTAGCACAAAAAGCAATACAAACTAAATCGATTAAAATTATAGCTTTAATGATAATTCCTGTCGGACTATTGTTGCAAACTATTGATGCTTGGTTATTCTCAACCACATATAGAGTTGGTTGGGATAGCAACAATTTTGCACCTTATTTTATCTCAGGTGCGTTTGTTGCTGGAGTAGGTGCCCTTATAACCGTAATTTACATATTAAGAAGAGCTAACAAACTTGAAAAATATATTACTGATTTTCATTTCGATAAACTTGGTAAGCTTTTAGTATTAGCATGCTTAATATATCTCTTTTTCAACATCAATGAATATTTGATTCCGGCCTTTACTGCTAAAAAAGGAGAAGCCGTCCATTTAGAAACGCTGTTTACGGGCCTCTATGCAAAACTATTTTGGCTAGTGACTATAGGTGGCCTAGTACTACCAACAATTATTTTACTTTTTAAAAAGGGTAGAAAACCTTTTCCTATGTTTATTATTGGAATCGTCGTTGTAGTAGGCTCTTGGTGGAAACGATATATTATTGTCACTCCTACTTTATTACACCCGTTTTTACCGATAGAAGGAGTACCGGAATCCTGGCATCATTATTTTCCAAGCTTACACGAATGGTTAATAACATTTGCGACGTTGGCCATGGCATTTTTAATTATTACACTTTTGGTACGTTACCTTCCTGTTATACCTATTCAAAGAACTGCTGATGAACAAAAATTATCGGTGGATGAAAAAAAAAGTGAATCATGAGCAATTCAATTAAAAATATAAAACTAGCAGGGTTACGGATCTATTCTTTAATGATTATATGTATAGCTTTATACACTCTTAGTAGCCAGAATGTAAACGGGCAAGATGTAAAAAAGAATCGAGTTCGCTTAAAAGCCGATTATGTTAAAGTCATGGGTAGCGATTCTTATTTCGATATTAAAGCTTCAGCTAAAATTAAAAAAAAGAATGTTCCAGTTTCAAATATTGAGGTGATAATATACCATGAACTCGATGATGATCAAATAGAATTGGGTACTGTAACTACTGATAATAATGGAGAACGAAGATTTATTATCAAGGGTTTTAATACGCTAAAAACAGATTCTACCAACACCTATAACTTTCTGATTTCATTTAAAGGAAATGATGCTTTTAAGAAAGCCAGAAAAAAAATACATTTTAAGGACGCTACTATTACCGCAGAAATCATTACAAAAGATAGTATTAATTATATTTCTGCCACCTTAAGAGAAGCAAGTACTGATAGTGTTTTAGTAGACCAATCGCTTAATGTACAAGTGCAACGTTTATTTAGGCCATTAAGAATTGGTGAAGAATTTAATAATACTGATGATAATGGCACCATCTTTGTCCCTGTAGAGAAAGGGATTCCCGGTATTGATGGTAATTTAATTGTCGAAGTAGTTCTATATGACAGTGATGAATATGGTACGGTAAAAAGCTTAGTAAAGGCGCCAATCGGTGTGCAGATAGTTGACGAATCAACATTTGATCAAAGAACAATGTGGTCACCAAGAAATAAAACGCCCATGTTTATACTCATATTTACCAACCTACTAATAGTTGGAATATGGGGAATCATTATATATTTAATTAGTAATTTATTTAAAATCGTAAAATCAAAATCATGAAAGCAATTAAAATTTTAACACTTACAGCAATTTTATCTTTTGTATTGTACTCTTTCACATCTATTGTTATAGATCAAGATGAATGGAAAGTTCCAGCAAAATATGAGACAATGAAAAATCCAACAAGTCCTAAGGTCGATTTGAATATTGGGAAATCACTCTATGCAAAGCATTGTAAATCATGCCATGGTAAAGAAGGTTATGGTGATGGTCCAAAAGCGGAAGAGCAAAAAGGGGATCTTGGAGATTTTTCAACTGAAGATTTTCAAGCACAAACAGATGGAGCGTTATTTTACAAAACTACTTTCGGTAGAGAAGATATGCCAGAATACATGAAAAAAATGCCAGACGATGAAGATAGATGGTTGATAGTTAATTACATGAGAACACTCAGTGAATAATTACAGAGCTTTAATTCAACTAAAAGGGAATAGTGATAGGCTCAATTAAGTAATAAGATTTAATCTTTATGGGTTTAATTTTTAATTATTTATAATGAATAAATTACATTACATAAGTATTTCACATAAAACGGCTGCGGTTGCCCAAAGAGAGCACTACCATATTTCTCAAGAAGAAAAAAGTAGCTTGACGGAAGTAATCTATAATACCTTTAAAGATATTACAGGATTACTTCTTTTGGTCACCTGTAATAGAACAGAAATTTATTTTGAATCTGTAACTACTTCTGCTACTACGCTACGAGATTTCTTTATCATTCAAAAAACAACAGCCTGCACTAAAATGAGTAAGCAATTGTTTAAGTATAGCGATACTACAGAAGATACAGCAAAACATCTGTTAGAGGTCTCTTCGGGCTTAGCATCGTTAGTATTTGGGGATGCAGAGATCATTCATCAGATAAAAAAAGCACATCAGTTTTCAATAGACCAAGGGATGCAGGGTTCTTTATTAGAGCGAGTTATGCAGACCGTATTTAAAAGTCATAAGCGAATTAGTAATGAGACGGCTTTTAGGGATGGTACTACTTCAACTGCGTATAAATCTTTGAAAGTTATAAGAAATTATTATGGTAAGGATTTTGTAGAAAAGAAAAAAATACTATTTGTTGGAGCTGGGGATATTGTAAAACAGCTATTCATGTATAATTCGAAATTCAATTTTAGTAATATTTATATTAGTAATCGTACTCATGAAAAAGCGGTCATTTTAGCTAATAAATATCAAAGTAATGTGTATCCATGGGAAAGAGTACTCATTAATGATTTTAAAGATTTTGATGTAATTATAAGTGCTGCAAGTAATTGTCGCCATCTTATAAAAAAAATATCCATATCAGCTCGCAAAGTATTGCTAATCGATTTGGCAGTGCCTAGCAATATTGATAAAGAATTAAGAGTCAACAAAAATATTATGTTGTACGATTTAGACTCTATTTCTGCAGAGCTTCAACATACAAGAGAAGCTAGGCTAAAAGCTCTTGGTGAGGTAAATGAAATTATAGACGCAGAACTATTGATATACTTTGAATGGCTTCAAACAGCAGCTTTAAGATCATCATTAGCTAAATATAAAACGATAGTTCATCAAAAAGTTAAAGATTATTTTCAAACAACATCAGAAGAAAATAACCTAGACAATATTAAAATAGTTACCAATCGAATTATGCGAAAATTAATGAAACTTACAGCAAAAGATTTGATATCTATCGAAGTAATGAATGCGGTTATCGATGAACAATTTGTCCTATCAAATAAAGAGAATTTAGTTTCAGTTAATTGATGATCTTTAAAAACATCAAATCTTCACTTCCAAAATTATTTATGCGCTAATAATATGCAATTGGGTAAAGTCTTTATCTATAATTAAGGTATTGTCACCATTTACTTTAACCTTTTCAAATAAAATTTCTTCATTGTCCACTTGAATTTTAGAAATTTTAAATGGTAGCCCATGTAATTTTAGCTTAAAGGTTTTATAATTGGTTATAAATTTACCTGCTTTATGTTGTTGAATAATTAGTCCTTTTTCTTTACCAACTAATTTAAATGTACGTAAGCTATACCTCCCTTTGGTATAATCGTAGCCATCATGGTCATCATCAAATAATTGAGAATTTTCTTTGCCCTTTTTATAATATATATCTAATGTGATTTCATTTATTTCCTTTTCACCCACATATTGTTGCACAGGATATTTAGGGATGATAGCTCCTTCTTTTACAAATAATGGCATACTGTCTATATCTGCATCTACCCAAATTTCCTTACCACCTTTTACAACTTCATTTGTCCAATAATTATACCAATTCCCTCTAGGAATATACATTCTTCTACCTTTTGCATTTGGCTCAATTATTGGGCATACTAAAATCTTGTTACCAAACATAAACTCATCGGTTCGGTAATGTGTATGCACATCTTCTTGATCATACATCACCAATGATTTTAATAATGGTGTTCCGTCTTGAATGTGATTCCAAAAAGCAGTATATAAATAAGGGAGTAATTTGTATCTTAATTCTATAAACTTACGTACTATGTCGGTAACGTCTATATCGAAAGCCCACGGTTCTTGATCACCATGATCACCAGAAGAATGTGTTCTGCAAAAAGGGTGAAAAACACCTAATTGAATCCAACGAGCATATAATTCGGCATTTGGTTGTTCGGCAAAACCACCAATATCACTTCCTATAAACGAAAAACCCGACATGGCCATGCGCTGCGCTTGTACATTGGCAATCCATAAATGCTCCCAAGTAGCTACGTTGTCACCTGTCCAACTAGAAGTATACCTTTGTGTCCCCGAATAGGCTGCTCTTGTAATTACGAATGGTCGTTTAGGATAGGCAAACTTCTTTACACCATGGTAGGTAGCTCTCGCCATTTGCATACCATACACATTATGGGCTTTTCTATGACTACAAGGATTACCATCGTAATCATGTCGTACGTCATCGGGAAATGTCTTATTTGGCACATCCATAACAGCGGGTTCGTTCATATCATTCCAAACACCTTTAACACCAATATCTTCAATCAATTCTTTAAACAGACTTGCCCACCACTCCCTAACTTCAGGCTTTGTATAATCAGGAAAATAGCATTCACCTGGCCATACTTTACCTTTCATTGGTGGGCCGTCAGCACGTTTACAAAAATAATCTTTTTCTAATCCTTCTTGATAAACAGGATCGTCTTTATCCACCTTAATTCCCGGATCAATTATAACGACTGTTTTAAAGCCATCATCAGCCAGTTCTTTTACCATCCTTTTCGGATCAGGAAAATGCTCTTTGCTCCATGTAAAGCATCTAAAGCCTTCCATATAATCGATGTCTAAATAAATAGCATCACATGGTATTTTCAACTCTCTAAATTTCGAGGTAATTTCTTTTACTTTGCTCTCAGGATAATAGCTCCATTTACATTGGTGATATCCCAATGCCCATAACGGTGGCATTTGATGAGGTTTGCCTGTTAAATCAGTGTAGTTCACTACTACATCTTCTACTTTTGGCCCGTAAATAAAGTAGTAATTCATTTCACCACCTTGTGCCCAAAAGCTTGTTACGTTTCTACGTTCATTGGCAAAATCGAAGAAAGACCTAAATGTATTGTCAAAAAATATTCCATAGGCTTTTGAATGATGTAATCCTGTGTAAAACGGAATGTCTTTATATAAAGGGTCTGTAGATTTACCATATGCGTACGAATCGGTTACCCAATTTTCAAATCGCTTGCCCTTCATGTTCAAATGTTCGGGCTTATCGCCTAAACCATAATAGCTTTCGCCATCATGAGAGGTTTTGCTCATTTTTACAATATTCCCTCCATATTCATAACTTTCTTCCCAATGAAAACCCAATTCATCTTTATTGATTAGTGTGTTATCTTTAGCATCATAAATGGAAACTTTTAAGTCAGCTTTATTGATGTTACAAATAAGTTTGGCAGTGGTAAAAGTATAAAATGTTGCTTCTTCTTTTATTTCGAGCTTATTATAGCCTGTACCTGCATATTTAGTAATTGCGTACGAAAAGTCTTTTTTAAAATTTCCTGTTGTTGTATATCTAAAACGTAACACACTATCTCTTACAACAGTTACTTGTAAAATGACATCGTTATCTGTAGAAAAATATAACTTATCTACATCTTTTTTAAACCCAATAACTTTTGATGGGTATAAATTTCCTTTCTTCTCTAATTCTGTGTTCGTTATCATAAAATCCTTTAGGGCAACAAAAAAACGCAAAATATATGCACGATGTACATTTTAGAGAAAGATTTATTAACTACAACGTTTTCAAAGAGCTATTTTACGAAATTGGTATAGAAATCAACTATAATTGAGAAAACTATTTTTTTAAGGGATTATATTTAAGGGCTATCATACCCAACGGTGGAATTGTAATTTCAACAGAATCCTTTCTATAATGCGAATCGATTTTCTCTGTTGTTTTCACCTTGTTTTTATAGCTTCCAGAACCGTAATATTTTTTTAAGTCACTATTAAAAATCTCTTTTAGTTTTCCAGGTTTTGGTAAACCGATCCTATAGTTTTCTCTTGGAATAGGTGTCATGTTCATCGCAATAATGACATCGTCAGCTGGTTTGTTTCCTTTTCTGATGAAAGCCAATACAGAGTTTTCAGAATCGTTATAATCAATCCATTCAAAACCTTCTGCAGAAAATTGTTTTTCGTGTAAAGCTGGCTCTTTTCGGTATAATTTATTTAAGCCCTTTAAAGTTTCCTGCACACCTTTATGTGGTGCGTATTCTAATAAATGCCAATCTAAACTTTGTTCGAAATTCCACTCTTTACTTTGCCCAAATTCACATCCTTGAAACAATAATTTTGTTCCAGGATGTGTGAACATATAACTATAAAGCAATCTTAAGTTTGCAAAACGTTGCCATTCATCTCCAGGCATTCTACCTAAAATCGAACGCTTACCATGAACAACCTCATCATGAGATAATGGGAGCATAAAATTCTCGGTAAAGGCATACGCCAAACTAAAGGTGATATCGTTTTGGTGATGTTGTCTGTAGATTGGTTCTTTTGCAAAGTACTCAAGCGTATCGTGCATCCAACCCATCATCCATTTCATACCAAAGCCTAAACCTCCTAAGAAAGTTGGTTTCGATACCATCGGGAATGCTGTAGATTCTTCAGCAATGGTTTGTACATCCGGAAATGCACTGTAAACAGCTTCGTTCATTTCTTTTAAAAAGTCAACAGCTTCCAGATTTTCTCTTCCACCAAACATATTTGGTTCCCATTCACCCTCTTCTCGTGAGTAATCTAAAAATAACATAGATGCCACGGCATCAACACGTAATCCGTCTGCATGATATTGGTCCATCCAGAAAATCGCATTAGAAATTAAAAAAGATTTAACCTCGTTACGACCATAATTAAAAATTAAACTCTTCCAATCTTGGTGATATCCTCTGCGTTTATCAGGATGTTCGTATAAACAAGAACCATCAAAAAAGCCTAAACCATGAGCATCCTCAGGAAAATGAGAGGGTACCCAGTCTAAAATAATACCTATATCATTTTGGTGTAATTTATCTACTAGTAGTTTAAATTCTTCAGGATAACCAAATCGAGAAGTTGGCGCAAAATAGCCTGTTATTTGATAACCCCATGATGGGTCGTAAGGAAATTCCATTATTGGCATTAACTCGACGTGCGTAAAGTTCATTTCCTTTACATAGTTCACTAAATCATCAGCTAATTCAACATAAGACAAGAATCTATCTTCTTCAATTTGCTTTTTCCAAGAGCCTAAATGGACTTCGTACACTGAATAAGGAGCATCAATCGCATTGTGCTTTTTACGCTTTTTTAACCAATTTTTATCTTCCCATTTATAATCATCTTCCCAAACAATAGATGCTGTTTTTGGAGGGTGCTCAGATCGTCTGGCGTAAGGATCAGCCTTTTCGGTTTTAATATCGCTATTATTACTTTGAATCTTGTACTTATAGGTTGCACCTTTTTTAACATTTGGAATAAATCCTTCCCAAATTCCACTTTCGTCCCAACGTACATTTAATTGATGTTCGCCTTCTATCCAAAAGTTAAAATCACCAATTACAGAAATCTGTTTTGCACTTGGAGCCCAAACCGCAAAGTATGTGCCTTCGACGCCATCAACGGTTGTGAGATGAGACCCAAATTTTTCGTATAATTTATAATGTTTTCCCGATTTAAAAAGGTCGATATCAAATTCTGTAAATCGACTAAATGCTTTTACTTCTCCCATAAATTAATGATTGATAATGTTTGAAATCCCCATTAAAGGAATTACTGCCCATTTTGGACGTGAATTAAGTTCGTAACCTAATTCATAAACTGCTTTTTCTAATAGTGAATATTCCAATAAGAATTTTCGTTCTTGCTCATATCCTATATTTAAATTCGCTTCGCGTACCTCACCTACATAAGATTCAAGGAATACACCTATTAGGAATTTATATAATATTTCTCCAGCTTCAAAAAGCTCTTCTTGAGACTGTTTGTAATGTTCTGAATTATTGAAAATTGTCGCGTAAATTGCGTAATGAAACGACCTGAATAAGCCTGCTACATCTTTTAAAGGCGGTTGTTTTACCTTTCTGTCTCGAATGGTACTTTCCGGTTCGCCTTCGAAATCCAAGATGTAAAAATCATCATTTTGAACCAACACTTGCCCTAAATGGTAATCGCCATGTACCCGAATACGTTCACCTTTTAATTTAGTCCAATCGAAGTTTACAAAGCGTTTACGAATGATGTTTTTCTTTTGTAAAAACTCGTTAGCGAGCTCTAAAGCTAAACCTTCTAATTTACCTAAATTGTTTTCAATTGTATTCAATCTGTTTTGAAATTGATACAACAATCTGTTTTTTAACCAAACTGTATAATCGTCGTTAAAACGAGTAGGAGTAAAGGCTGTTTCTTCAAATTCTGAACCTAAAACGATGTGCATTTCGGCAGTTCGTTTAGCCAATGTTTGAATTTTTAACAACAGATTTAATCCAACCCAATCAATAATTTGAGGTGGTACATCTGTAATGCTTAAACGTTCGAATAATTCTGTTTTAGGAAGTGATTTTATGTCGATATTCTTCGCATCCAGATTAGAAAACACCTGATGAAATTCCTTGAGCATATAATCCCAAGCATCACCTTGATTTTCTACCATTTCCTGCATCAATCCAATGGTAATGTTATGTTTATCTGAATCAAGAATATTGATACTTCCTAAATATGCAGGTGTGTTTTTGAATTCTTTTTTTTCTGATAAGAAACGACTCAATTCATAATCAGGATTCTTGTTAGAATAGATTCTTCGGAAGAATTTCAACACATATTTTTCGTTGTAAACAATCGATGTGTTGCTTTGTTCCAATCCCATAAATCGAGATGATTCATATTGAACGTTACTTAATAAATCACTTTTATGGTATTGAACACGTGTTTTGTCGTTTGGAACTGCAGTATAGATTCTTTCGAAAACCAATTTTCTAAATGCTTCTAAATTGATCGCTTCAATGATAAACCCTTCTTGCCCTTTTATACTTATTGGAAGAATTTTGTCTTTTTTGGCAAAACTTTCATCAGTAACAAAGGCAATAGGTAAAAAGTAATGCTGATAAAAAGCTTCTTCAAAATTGACTTCTAAAATCAGTCCATAATACACTTCACCATGTTGTTGAAGCCTAAAATATTCTGCTAATTCAATATATTTTAGCTTACTTGCCTTTCCTCCATACCATCGTTGTTTGATGATATAATCTTCTAAAACATCAGATAAAAACACCTTAACAAACTCTTTATTTTCGAGTAAGTTTTCCCAGTCGTCATTGAAATTGTAAGTTGCTGGTAGAGATGTTTTAGATGCTTTTGCAGACATGTCTATTTGTTTATTTTAAAGATATGGAAAGGAAGCGTTGGATGCAACTCGATAAAATTCCATTCGTCATACCAATTGTAACTGCTTCCTGTTACTAAATCTCGTACTTGTATTTGATGCCCTTGATGAATTCCTAAATCAGCTAAAGGTAATTGAACAGAACCCTGTTGTGCGTAATATTGTTCTAAACTGATTATGATTAACAGTTCGTTTTTTCTGTCGTTATTCCATTTATAGAAAGCAATTAAATTATCGTTTTCTATATGACAGAATTTAATATTATTTGTTTGCTGAAGCGCTTCGTTTTCGTGACGAATCAGATTTATCTTCGAAATTATTGTCGTTAACTTATTTTCTTTGTTCCAGTCATATTGTGATATCTGGAACTTTTCAGAATTTAAATATTCTTCTCGTCCAGGTAAAGCATCACTTATCATTTGTTCGAAAACTGGGCCATAAATTCCAATACTTGAACTTAAAGTAGAAGCTAAAGCATAACGCTGAATGAATTTAGATTCATTAGCTCCTTGCAGATGATACGGATTAATATCTGGCGTATTTGGCCAGAAATTAGGTTGCATATAATCTTTTAATTCCGATTGAGTTAACTCGTTCATGTATTCAATGAATTCATGTTTTGAGTTTCTCCATGTAAAGTAAGTGTACGATTGTGTGTAACCTTCTTTAGCCAATCGAGCCATTACTTTTGGAGCAGTAAAAGCTTCAGCTAAAAAGATTACATCTGGATGTTTTTGTTTTACTTCGGAAATAATCCAGTTCCAAAAATAGAATGGTTTTGTGTGTGGATTATCAACTCTAAAGACATTGATGCCACAATCTACCCAATAGAGCATCGTGTCTAAACACTCGTTCCAAAGTGCTTTATAGTCTTTATTTTCCCAATAAATTGGAAGTATATCTTGATATTTTTTAGGCGGATTTTCAGCATATTGAACCGTTCCGTCTGGTCGCCATTTAAACCATTCTGGATGTTCCTTAACCCAAGGATGGTCTGGAGCAGATTGCAAGGCATAATCCATGGCGATTTCGAGACCTTGTTCCTTTGCTTTTTTGATTAACGATTTGAATTGTTTTAAATTTCCTAATTGCGGATGAATATCTTTATGTCCACCATCTTTAGAACCAATACCCCAAGTAGAACCAACATCTCCTTCATGAGCTTCGGTTGTATTGTTTTTACCTTTTCTATTGATTTCTCCTATTGGATGAATTGGAGGAAAATACAACGTATCAAATCCCATTTTAGCAACCTTTGGTAATAATCGTTCACAATCTTTAAAAGTTCCGTGAACACCTTCAGTTTCTGATGCAGAACGAGGAAAAAACTCATACCAAGTGCTGAATCTTGCTTTTAATCTATCTACATAAACCTTTAAATTTTTTGAAGTGTTTGCTAATAATTTAGCAGGATATTTTGTGAAGATTTTATGAAGGTCTTCACTTATCGCTTCTTTAATAGCGTCATCGTAAGCATTGGCATCTGCAAATATCTTTGCGAGTCGGTCTAAATATTCCTTTTCTATATTTGTTGCTTTTTTCGCAATAGTTTTTACAAACTCTATACCCTCAAGAAGTTCTGAATTTACGTGTTGATTGTCATCTATCTTACGCTCAATTCCATGTTGCCAGTTCATCGCATAATCAACCCAACCTTCTACTTTATAAGTATAAAAACCTTGTTTTTCAACCACAAAAGATGCTTGCCATTCATCATTGAATGTAGGACGCATTCTAACCTCTTTCCAAACTTTTGCTTTTTCGTGTTTGTAAAGCACAGATGCAGCAATGATATCATGACCATCAACTAAAACATGAGCATCAACATTAACAATTTCGTTGACAACACGTTTTATGAAAAAATCACCACCATTTAGTTGGGGATTAACATTATCGATTACTACTCTTTTTTGATTAAGCATGAATTAAGGTTAGGTTATAAGTTTATAAAATTAACTAATTTTATGTTTAGAGTATTAAATCGTATATCCGTTAGGAATTACAGCTCCTTTTTTAACAACCACTATGCCTTCTTTGATAACATACATCTCCGTTTCTTTATCTTCCAAATGAGTGCCTCCATTGATTCTTACATCATCACCAATACGACAGTTTTTGTCAAGAATCGCGTTCTTAATAAAACAACGTTCGCCAATACCCATTATAATTTTAATTTTGTGGTTTTCAATTTCATCAAGCGTCTCATAATAATCAGAACCCATCATATAGGTATTAATAATAGTTGTCTCTTCACCTATTCGAGAACGAATTCCTATAACAGATTTTTCGATTTTAGCAGCATGAATGATGCAACCTTCTGCAATTACTGCTTTTTCAAGCGCAGTTCCAGAAACTTTAGTTGTTGGCAACATTCTAGCATGTGTATAAATGCCTTTTTTACTATCATAAAGATTGAAATTAGGAATCTCATCAGTTAAGCCTAGGTTGGCCTCAAAGAAAGAATCTATATTACCTATATCTGTCCAATACCCTTCGTACTGATAGCTTACTGTTTTATGCTTGTGTATGGATTGAGGTATTATTTCCTTCCCAAAATCATTGGTGTCTGGATCATTCATTAGATCAATTAACAAGTCTCTGTTAAATATATAAATACCCATGGATGCTAAATATTCACGTCCTTGGGTTTTCATACTATCGCTTACATCTGATGTCCAATCAGGTAATAATTCAGTTGCAGGTTTTTCAACAAAAGAAGTAATAACATTTTCGTTATCAGATTTTAAAATTCCAAATGAGGTGGCCTCTTTTGCATTCACAGGGATAGTTGCGATAGATATTTTCGCTTCACTTTTAATATGCTCTTCAAGCATTAAATTATAATCCATTTGATATAACTGGTCACCAGAAAGGATTAAAGCATATTCAAAATCGTGTCCTAAAAAGTGATGCATACTTTGTCTTACCGCATCAGCCGTTCCTTGAAACCAATTGGCACTTTGAATAGTTTGTTCTGCAGCTAAAACATCTACAAAGGCTTTACTAAAAAAACTAAAATGATACGTATTTTTTATATGCTTATTAAGAGAAGCCGAATTAAATTGCGTTAATACAAACATTCGTTTAAGGTTTGAATTAATGCAATTTGAAATAGGAATATCTACCAATCTATACTTTCCTGCAATTGGTACAGCAGGTTTAGATCTGTCTTTTGTTAATGGATAGAGCCTGGAGCCTTGACCGCCGCCCAGTATGATGGATAATACTTTATCGTTCATAATACTTTATTTTTTTAAATTAGTTAGATATTTTTCTGTCCCATAATGCGCTGTTGAAATCTTCTTGATTGCACCATTAAATTAAAGATTTGTATAATTCCATATGCTGTTTAGCTATGGCCTGCCAATCGAAATAATCTTCAACTCTTTTTCTACTATTTTTCGCCATAGTATCCCTCAATTCTTTGTTGTTAATTATTTTATTAATACCTATAGCAAGATCTCTAGAGAATTTATCTGGATCAATTGCTTCAAATGGTGCAACATTTTGTTGTTCTAATGGTACTAAAATTCCTGTTTCACCATCAACAACTACCTCTTTTATACCTCCAACGGCACTTGCAACAACTGCTGTTTCACAAGCCATTGCTTCAACATTAATTATTCCAAAAGGTTCATAAATAGATGGGCAACAAAATACATTAGCATGGGAGTACAATTGGATTACCTCTTTTTTTGGTAACATTTCATCAATCCATATAACGTTATTTCTAGTTTTTTTAACTTCACTAACACTATCTTCCATTTCTTTACCAATTTCTGGAGTATCTGGAGCTCCTGCACATAAAACTATCTGTGTCTCTGGATCAATATACTTTATAGCATTTACTAAATGAATAATGCCTTTCTGTCGGGTAATACGGCCTACAAAAAGTACAAAAGGTTTTGATTTATCAACTCCATATTTGTCGAGAGTAGATGTTTCTTGGGTAACGATATACTCGTTAAGATTTATTCCATTGTATATTACTTTTACTTTATCTGAATCTATATCAAAATATTTTAACACGTCTTCTTTTGTCTCATTTGAAACTGCAATAACAGCATCAGCCATTTCAATGGCTGTTTTTTCAATCCAAGATGAAGCTTCGTAACCACGACCTAATTGTTCTCTTTTCCAGGGCCTTAGGGGTTCTAATGAATGTGTGGTTATGACCAAAGGAGTACCATAGCATAATTTTGCAACAATACCAGCAAATTGAGCATACCATGTATGGCAATGAACTACATCGGCATCAATTTTTTCAGCATTCATATGAAGGCATGTGGCTAAACTATTAAAGACTGCTTTTAGTTTGTTGTCTGATTGTTCAAAAATTGGATTGTTATAAGGAAATCCTTTTACCGATAAATTATCTGATGTTTCATCTTGATCACCAAAACATTTAATATCAATTTCCATTAACTGTGCTAACTCAGCAGCTAGATATTCAACAACTACGCCTGCACCACCATAAACATAAGGAGGGAATTCTCTTGTGTAAAAAAGTACTTTCATATATTGAACTTAAATAAGTACAATAAACTTACAAAATGTTTTTGTACAAAGCTTTAAAGAAATGTAATTTTTAATACAACGTTTTCGAATATAAATATCTAATCGTTTAACTTCAACACCGCCATAAATGCTTCTTGCGGAATCTCTACATTACCCACTTGGCGCATACGCTTTTTACCCTTCTTTTGCTTCTCTAGTAATTTACGTTTACGAGAAATGTCACCACCGTAACATTTTGCCGTTACATCTTTACGGAGTGCTTTTGTAGTTTCTCTAGAAATAATTTTTGCACCAATAGCTGCCTGAATAGGAATATCAAACTGTTGACGAGGAATTAACTCTTTTAACTTCTCACACATTTTTTTACCAATATGATGTGCATTGTCTGCATGTATCAATGCAGAAAGCGCATCAACAGGTTGCGAATTTAATAGAATATCAACTCGAACTAATTTGGAAACCCTCATCCCAATGGGTGAATAATCAAATGAAGCATATCCTTTGGAAACGGTCTTTAAGCGATCATAAAAATCGAATACAATCTCTGCTAAGGGCATGTCAAAGTTTAATTCAACACGCTCCGTTGTTAGATATGTTTGATTGGTAATGACACCACGTTTTTCTATACAAAGTGACATAATATTACCAACAAAATCAGACTTTGTAATTATAGAAGCTTTTATATAAGGTTCTTCAACGCGATCTAAGCTAGAAGGGTCAGGTAAATCGGTTGGGTTGTTTACAATTAAAATTTCGTTAGGATTTTTTCTAGTAAAAGCATGATATGATACGTTTGGTACGGTAGTAATAACAGTCATATCGAATTCGCGTTCTAAACGTTCTTGTATAATTTCCATGTGGAGCATTCCTAAGAATCCACATCGAAAACCAAAACCTAAAGCAGCAGAACTTTCAGGTTGAAAAACTAAAGAGGCGTCATTTAGTTGTAATTTTTCCATAGAATTACGAAGTTCTTCATAATCTTCGGTATCAACAGGATAAATACCTGCAAATACCATAGGTTTTACATTTTCAAAACCGTCTATAGCTTCATGTGTTGGATTTGCAGCGTCGGTAATGGTATCACCAGCTTTTACTTCACTTGCTGTTTTTATACCTGTAATTAAATAACCGACATCTCCTGTTTTTACAGATTGTTTTGGAACTTGAGTTAATTTTAAAGTACCAACTTCGTCAGCAAAATACTCATTATCGGTTGCCATAAATTTGATACGCTGCCCTTTTTTAATTTCCCCATTCATTACTCTAAAATAGGTTTCTACACCACGATAAGAGTTATAAACAGAATCAAAAATTAAAGCTTGTAATGGTGCATCAGGGTTCCCTTTTGGGGCGGGAATTTTATTAATAATGGCTTCTAAAATTTTATCAACCCCTAAACCAGTTTTCCCGCTAGCAGGAATCACTTCCGAGGCATCGCAACCTAATAAATCTACAATATCATCGGTAACTTCTTCTGGTTCTGCACTTGGCAAATCAACTTTATTCAATATAGGTATAATCTCTAAGTCATTCTCTAAAGCCAAATATAAATTCGAAATCGTTTGCGCCTGAATACTTTGTGCGGCATCAACAATTAGCAAAGCACCTTCACAAGCTGCAATAGAACGAGAAACTTCATAAGAAAAATCAACATGACCCGGTGTGTCAATCAAATTTAGAATATAGTGTTCTCCATTATGTTCATAATCCATTTGGACAGCATGACTTTTAATAGTGATTCCACGCTCACGCTCCAAATCCATATTATCTAATAATTGATCCTTCTTTTCACGATCGGTTACACTACCCGTAAATTCTAATAGCCTATCTGCCAAGGTACTTTTACCATGGTCAATATGAGCAATAATGCAAAAATTTCTGATATTCTTCATGCGTCGTGTACCTATCGGGTTTTAAGCTGACAAAGATACTTAAATATTTGGTGTGCAAAACAACAAATAAACCTGAGTTCGAACTCAGGTTTTAACTAGTTAAATGTGTATTTTTGAGAACCTATTTTTACAATTGACTATGGAGTTTAAAAAGATTAGAAAACGTAGAAAACCAAACAATAAGCGTTCACTTTTAATGATTGTAATTTTACTACTAGTGATATACTTTTGGTTGCATATGGATGAAATTATGGAAAAACTGTTTTTATGAAGATACTCATTACAGGTGCCACAGGCTTGGTTGGAACAGAAATTGTAAAGCAGTCTCTGGCTAAAAACTATACGGTTCATTATTTAACAACAAGACGGGATAAAATAGTAACCGAAAAAAATTATAAAGGTTTTTATTGGAATCCTTCATCACAAGAAATTGATACAAATTGCCTTAACGGAATTGATACTATTATTAATTTAGCAGGCGCTTCTATTTCAAAACGTTGGACAACTTCTCATAAGCTAGCAATTTTGAATAGTAGAATTGATTCACTTCAATTGCTTCATCAACTTTTATCAGAAAACACACATTCAGTTAAATATATGTGTTCGGCTTCGGCATTGGGAATTTATCCTTCTTCGTTTACTGAAAAATACGATGAATCAGAGGGGGAGTTAAGCGTTTCTTTCTTAGGTGAAGTTGTGGAAGCATGGGAAAATGAAATCGATTCATTTCAATCTTTAGATCTAAAGATTTCCAAAATAAGAATTGGAATTGTATTGTCTAAAAATGGCGGCGCTTTAACAGAAATGGTAAAACCAGTAAAGTTAGGAGCTGCAGCAGCCTTGAGCTCTGGTAAACAATGGCAATCATGGATACATGTAAGCGATTTGGCGAAGTTATTTTTATTCTCCGTTGAGGAAAAACTCACAGGAATTTATAATGGTGTAGCATCAAACCCAGTAACCAATAAGGAAATTACTAAAGAAATTGCGAAGCAATTAGAAAAACCCTTTATTTTACCTAATGTCCCTACTTTTATAATGAAACTAATGCTTGGTGAAATGTCGAGTATTGTGTTAGAAAGTCAGTATTTAAAAAATGATAAGATTAAAAATGCAGGTTTTGATTTTGAGTATAATACTATTGAGGAGGCACTTGCTGAGTGTTTGAGTTGAAAACACCGCTAAAGAATACACCCCTAAAGTCCCCTCAAGGGGACAACTACAAAAGATAAATAGAACAATTGTCCCCTTGAGGGGACTTTAGGGGTGTAAATAAATTCAAGTTGCCTGCGTCACTTCGCAAACAACTGCTCCATATTTTTAAAAGCTTTAAATTCAAGTGCATTACCCGAAGGATCTTTAAAAAATAAGGTTGCTTGCTCACCAACTTGACCTTCGAAACGTATATAAGGTTCAATCACAAATTTGATTTGGAGTTGTTTTAAGCGATCAGCAAAATCATGCCATTGTTGCCATGCCAAAACAACTCCAAAATGTGGTACTGGTACGTCATGACCATCAACAGGATTTGAATACACTTCTTCTTGCTTAGATTCTTTAAAATGAATGACCAATTGATGTCCGAAAAAGTTGAAATCAATCCAATGATCTGAACTTCTCCCTTCTTCACAGCCTAGTGTTTCTCTGTAAAAAATTCTATTTTTTTCAAGATTATTAACAGGTATTGCTAAGTGAAATGGTTGTAGTGTTTTCATAATCTTATTTTGATAATTCTACCATTTTATGTGTTGTTCTCCAATTACGAGAAGTTGCTTTTACTTTTAATTTATTTTCAAAAAAATTGTTATTCATTTTTGCGTTACCCGCACCGTTTGCAGCGTAGAAATAAATAATTTTATTATCTATAATATATTCTTCTGGGCTATAGTCGTAGGTTTCTAATTTTGCAATATTTTCAGCTTTAGGTTTTTCTTTTAAAAACACGATATAAAATAATGTTGAGTCTTTTGAAGTGTCTTTTTGAAAAGGGTTGTTATGTATAGTGTCCAGTAATTCTTGATGTGTTTTTACTAAAACGGGCACTTCAAATCCGAAATCTATTAGAATCTTTTTATGAATCTTATTTTCAAGACTCTCAGCAGAATTCTCTACCGATTTAAAAACAATATTGCCACTTTGTATGTAGGTAACAACAGCTGAAAAAGAAAGTGTTTCTAAACTCTCTTTTAGTTCAGCCATTTTAATTTTTTTCTGACCACTAACATTAATACCACGTAATAAAGCTATGTAAGTTTGCATATTATTTACCTCTATATTTTTCAAACCAACCCAACACATGATCAATTTTAGTGATTAATTGGCTTGGTCTATTTGCAATTCCGTGATATGCTCCAGGTATTTCAACCAACGCAGTTTCAACCTTTCGAATTTTTAAAGCACCATATAATTGCTTGGCCTCTGATAGTGGTGTACGCATATCGGCTGTACCTACCATGACCAACGTTGGCGTTTCGATATTTCCCACTAAGGACAACGGTGAGAACTTCCAATAATTTTGAAAGTTTTCCCATGGTTGTCCGGGGTAACGGTAATCAGCATAATAGAAATAATTGTCTGCAACTAATGTTTTACTAATCCAATTCATGACAGGTTTCACAACGGCCGCGGCTTTGAATCGATTGTTTTTACCAATCATCCAAGCGGTCATAATTCCACCAGCACTTCCGCCGGTAACATATAATTCCTTAGGTTCAATATAACCTTTTGCAATCACAGCATCGACACCATCCATAACATCATCATAATCATTACCTGGATAATTATTAAAGAGGAGATTTCCAAATTTTTCCCCATAACCAGTGCTGCCTCTTGGATTTGGATAGAAAACAACATAACCAGCAGCAGCTAATAATTGGATTTCTGGTGAAAATCGATCCCCGTAATTAGAAATTGGCCCACCATGATTTTCAACGAGCAACGGATATTTTTTTGTAGTGTCAAAATTTGGTGGCGTTACGATCCATCCTTGGATGTCGTTCTCATCAATTGAGGATTTATACCAAATTTCTTCAACCTTACCTAGCTTTCTATAGGTCAATAAATCGCCGTTTAAGTTAGAAACTAATTGTTCGTTTTTAGTTCCTTTTTGAATAGTAGCAATCTCTGATGGATGATATGGTGTAGTATGTGTATATGCAATTTTTTCGGTAGTTGAAACTGAATAGGAGCCACCACCATAAGGACGACCGATTGAAGTACCTCCAACATTATTTGCAACAAGAGTGGTATTCCCCGAAAGGGCTGTATATCCAATTTTTGTATTGCCTTTGTCATCGTATTGGAAGTATACTCCTTTGCCGTCTGTACTCCATTTTAGATTTGATTTACTCCTATCTAAATTGGTTTTAATTTCTTTTTTAGAGCTTCCGTCAGGGTTCATTAAATATATTTTATTGACCTGATACGTTTGAACCTTATCATCATAACCTAAGTAGGCAATTTGCTTACCTTTTGGTGAGAGTGCCAAGCCATAATCTGGCCCTTTTCTATCAGTTAAAGCAGTAATTTTGCCATCGGCAATATTAAGTTTATAGATTTCAGAATTTCGAGTTTCATATGCCCAATTTTCATTCAAGTTTCCACTGAAATAAAGCGTATTACTGTTTTTAGACCAATTTGGCGCTCCAAAATTGAAGTCGCCTTTAGAGACTTGTCTTGCAGTACCACCTTCTGCATAAATAATAAATATGTGTCTAAAGCCAGGTTCAATATATCCTGATCCGTCGGCTTCATATTTTAAGCGTGTTGTAACTCTTGGATGCTTTGCCCATTCGGCACCTTTTGGTTTTTTTGGAGGTTTTACAATAGAAACCGGGGGTTTAGGAACGGTCATTGTAAAAGCGATTTGTTTTCCGTCTGGTGACCAGCTGAGCCCGCTAGGTGATTTTTCAAGCTGTGTTAAACGGGCCATCTTCCCAGTTTTTATCCAATAAACAAAAATTTCTGCTCCTTCTTTTGTACTACTTACAAAAGCAATTCGTGTCCCATCTGAAGACCATTTAGGATTGGATTCATTTACATCATTACTGGTTAATTTCATATGATTAGTACCATCACTATTCATCATCCAGAGCGTTGAGGTTTTTCTATCTTTCATAATATCCATGCCTCTGCGCTGATATACAATAGATTTTCCGTCAGGAGAAATTTCAGGGTTCTGTGCCCATTCTAATTGAAAAACATCGAGGTTAGCAAAGGAGGTTTTTTGTTGCGAAAACACAGCAATACTTGTCGTAATCACTACTAAAAAAAGAAATCGTTTCATAAGCTAAATTTTAAGGAGTTTAAAGTTAGTAAAAGAAAAACAATACTCGTTTTATTTTGAAGAATTTATAGTGGTTGCTACTTCAATAATCTCATCAATCAATCGATTGATATGTTTTTCTTCCGTTAAGTCGTTCATCACGGAGATACGTAAATACCGTACTCCGTTAAATTCTGTGGAGGTGATGTAAAAATCACCTCTGGTTACAAGTTGATTTCGAATCGCTAATTGAAATGCGTTATCAGTACCAAACTTAGTATATTGAAAACATAAGATATTTGATTCCGGAAAGTAGGGGCAATTAAAATCAGGATGCTTATCAAATATTTTATGGAATAAACGCGTGTTTTGATGAGTTTTGTCAATATAACTGGCAATTCCTTTTTCGCCTTCAGCGGCCAATACCCAAAACAATTTTGTACCAATAGCAGCTTTTGTACATTCAACAGTATAAGGCATTAAATCAAAGCCAACTTCTTCTTTTTCATGAAAGAGATAACTTCCTTTTTGTTGAAAAGAACTTTCCATTGCCTGTTGATCTTTAAAGAGAACAGCAGCGCATAATGCTGAGGTTCGCATCATTTTATGAGCATCCCAAATCACAGAATCAGCACGTTCGATACCTTTTAATAACTCTTTATTAGTATCGGATAATAGTGCGCTAGCACCATGTGCACCATCTACATGATACCATAAATTATGTTTATCACAAAAAGCACCAATTTCATCTAATGGGTCATACAACCCTGTTGCTGTAGTACAAGCGTTTGCTACGACTGCCATCACGCGCTTTCCTTTGGCTTTTACTTTTTGGTATGTCGGAAGCAATGCTTCAGGTTTCATAACTCTTAAATCATCAACTCCAACTGAAACAATGGCATCTTTACCCAAGCCCATAATAGAAGCTGCTCTGGCAATAGAATAATGAGATTCTTCTGACACTAAAATAACAAGGTCGTTAGGCGTACCTTTTGTCCATGCATCAGGTGCTATTTTTGCTCTGGCTGCTGAAAGTGCGGTTAAATTAGCTAGCGAACCGCCATGTGTTAAAATACCACTTCCGTTTTCTTTTCGTTTTTTAAAATCACCTAAATGTTCTCCTTTAAACCAGCCTATTTTTTCTAGCATCCAGTTAATAAGAAATTTTTCAATAACAGCGGCAGCGGGCCCCATTTCATATATAGCCATGGGGTTATTAATAGTGCCATGAATAAAGTCTGCAATTCCTGCAGCAACATGTGGAACTGCAACTTGATGACCAATATAGTGTGGATGGTGCAAATGCTGCGTATTCTCAAGATAAATGTCTAAAAAATCCGAAACCGAATCTGCATTTAACCCACCCTGCTTTATCCATCGTTCTAATTTCAAATCCTTAGCAAGGTCTTCGGCAGGTTTTTGTATCAGGGTTTTAAGGTTTCCTTTTTGACTTTCATCCAAATAGATGGCAAGTTTTTTTGAAACTACTTCGGTCACAGCTTTAAAATCTTGTGCATTGTTTTTCATAATACGCCTTGCTTCTAATTAAGATAAGTCTTTTAAAATTTTTCTAAGTAACGAAATTACCTCGTTTACATTTTCTTTGGTAAAACATAAGGGTGGTTTTGTTTTGATAATATTGTCGAAAGGACCATCTGTACTCACCAATATAAAATGTTCTTTTAGTTTATTCTTAAGATGATTTGCAATAGCGGTACCTGGTTTACCTTGAGCATCTAAAAATTCTATTCCTAAAAACAAGCCTTGCCCTCTAACGTCACCAACACATGGAAATTCTGATTGTAGCTTTTTAAGCTCGGCTCTATAATAGCTACCTACAACTAAAGCATTCTCTTGCAATTTTTCTTCTTCTAAAATATTCAAAACTTCGAGCCCTACAGCGCATGAAACTGGGTTTCCACCAAAAGAACTGAAAAATTCCATACCGTTCGCAAATGAATCTGCAATTTCTTGCGTGCAAACTACTGCTCCAATAGGATGTGTATTACCCATGGGTTTTCCTAAAATTACCATGTCTGGAATAACATCATGCATTTCAAAACCCCAAAAATGACTACCTAAACGCCCAAACCCTGTTTGTACTTCATCACTTATGGTTACAATATCATGCGTTTTTAAAAAAGGGTAGAGTTGCTTTAAATATCCATCAGCGAGAGGTACTTGTCCGCCACAGCCAGAAATAGGTTCTGCTAAGAATGCAGCAGGCATTTTTTTGCTATCTATTGCTTCTTGCAGTTTTTTAATGGCATCTTCAGCGTAAGCATTACTAGTATTAAACATACTTTTAAACAAGTTTGGTAATGGTAATTTAATACTGTTTTTTGGTGTTCCTTTTCCGCCTTTTCCGTCAAATTTATAAGCACTCACATCGACCCCTATTTGCGTATTACCATGATAGCTATGTTCTAACATGGCTAGGTGTTTTCGTTGTTTGAAATTTTGAGCCATTCTTACGGCTAAATCTGTAGCTGCGCTACCAGAATTTACAAAAAATACCTTATTTAGCTTTTCAGGGAAATAGCCAAGCAATTTTTCGGCATATTCAGTAAATTCATCGTAGATATAACGCGTATTTGTGTTTAGTTTTCTAACCTTATCGGAAATAACTTGAGAGATTTTTGGATGACAATGACCTACCAACGGAATATTATTGTAAGCGTCTAAATACGTATTGCCTTGCGCATCATACATATATTGAAAAGCAGCGCCAGTCATATGGATAGGCTCTTTATAACTTAAGCTCAACGATTTCCCTGCGGATTCTTCTCTTTTTTTTAGGATGGCAGACGAATCAATCACAATAGTATCGAAACCTAAGGCTTCTAAAAAATTATTTGTAACACCAATGGGATTAAAGCTAATGAACCTTTCTAGTAGCTCCCATGCAGGCTTTTGATTGATTAAGATATACTCAGTATCCCCTCCTTTAGAAACTGCTTCAGAAGAATTGCAAACTGAAACTGCTAATCGAGCAGGAATTAAATAGTATAACAGTTCAACCTCTTCCTTTATTAAAGGCATTGTAGCGTGATAACTCTTTAATACCTGACAAGCTTTTGTAAAAGGATCATTAGGATTTAATAACATTACATACGTAATAGCAATAGCAACTTCATTAATTAATGGGGTGTAACAGATATCGCCAAAATCAATAAACCCCGTGACTTCACTTTCGTTAGTCAACACATTATTTTCGTTTAAATCACCATGAATTATAGCATGTCTTAGTTCATTTTGTTTAGGCTGTATACGGTGTTGAAAAAGATCAAAAAAGTAATCGACTAATTTTCGTTGTGAGGGATTTTTAATAAATCTTGTTTTTGATTTGTTTAGTAGGCAATGTTGTAAATCCCAAACTTGTTTCCTAGCCTCAATAGCATCACTTCGTTTATCTTTAAGCGCTAGATTTAGTTGAGCAATAGCCGTTCCGAAATTATATAATAATTCATCAGACATCGTAGCATTTGCCAAAAAATCGCCGTCAATAAAATTTAATAAACGTGTAAAAGAATTGTCTTTTAGTACTTTTAGTGGAGCAACATCATTAGAAATTTGAAAAGGAATTTGAGACGAAATTTCATTTAAAAGATGCATTTCGGCTTGAATCAAAGGTAGCTCTTGAGAGTTTTGATAATGCTTTAATACATATGTGTCAGTATCAGTTTCAACCTTATAATTGATACTGGCATATCCTTCTAGTTTCTTGATATTTTTAACAGCTAGTCCATAAGAACTCAGTAATCGTTTCATCTTTTAGCAGCTATGAAATTCTTAACTAATGTACTATATATGAATTTAAGAAACCACCTATATTTTATAAATCACTTCTTGAATTTATCATAGATAATTAGCTATATATTATTATTTATAAAGTCAATTCTCTGTTTAGGGTCTATTTTACGTCATTAGTAGAATTAATTTACTAATTTTCTTTTAGTTTTATTAATTTTAGCTATCAAACTATTGACTATGAATA
>RCNE010000186.1_pt1 | contig 31828 bp, 29 predicted proteins | sample 2041361 | NCBI WGS metagenome assembly RCNE01 (sample SAMN09708229, study PRJNA481090) | Marine sediment metagenome, whole genome shotgun sequencing project. | reverse complement strand
CTTTATCACCATCTGCTAGTTGTTCTATATAGTTCATGTTGGGTTTATCCATCATATTCTTTTTTAAATGTGATATAAAAAGTTGTTCCAGTATCTACTTGGGATTCTAGCCAAACATCACCTTGAAACAAGCCGGTAATTTTCTTTACTAACGATAGTCCTACACCAGCAGCATTGGTGCCGTTTTCTAACTTGCAGAACATATCAAAAATACTAACCAGATGTTTTTGAGGAATTCCTTTACCGTTGTCTCTTATTGCAAATTTCCAAAACTGTTTGTCCTCGATAAAATCAACTGCAATAATTCCTTCTTTCCTATGCTCTGTTGCTGTTATGGCATTGGCAATTAAATTACTAAATACCTGTTCTATCCAATACTTTTGAATAGAAATTAGAGGTAAATGTTCGTCTACCTTAATAGCAATATTTGAAGGTACGGAACTGCTATTCGCTAGCTCCTGCACCAACTTTCTCACATCCAAATTAGTACGCGTTTCCATGTGATTGCCCACTGTGGCATGCTGTAATATTCCGTTTATCAAATTATCCATCCTCAAAAGATTCTCTGAGACCAACGAGCAGTTCTGTGTACTAGCTGGCGAAAATTTATTTTTTTCCTCCTCCAGTATCCAAGACATCAATGCATTAATATTTCGAATGGGCGACTTTAAATCATGCGAAACCATTTGCACATAATTGTTCAAGGCTTCGTTTTGAGCTTCTAAATCCTTTAGAAGAGCATTCTTTTCATCGGTAACAGAGGATATTTGCGAGGCGAGCATCGTAACATGTCTGGCCAGTTTTTCGGCCCCAATTTCAAGGTTAGCGCTATACTCTGACTTATCTACAACCCCTAGGTTTACGTTGAGGCTGTCAACAGCACGTTTCAACGAAGTCTCTACCTGCTTTTGCCTTTCTACCTCTAGCATTAACTCGCCATAAGCCCCAGAAAGTTCTTTAGAAGTTATGGTTGTGACACCTTCCATCATTGACAATTTTTCTTCGTAATTCTCATAAGACCTAGCTACAGCGTCAAGAAACAACTTGAGTTCCGGATTACCCATAAGGTCCTCTGGCACATACTTTTTCAACTGTTTTGCTAATAAGGATGTCATTATTCGCGAAATAAGGTTAATATCATCGTTTGATTGTGCAATCTGCAAAATTTACGTCCTTAAAAGAGTATACCTACTGTTGTTATGCTTGGAACGATTTTCATGGTTGTACAGAACAGATTTCCTTATTAATTGTAAAATGAAAAGCAGTTCCTTCTCCAACCTCACTATCTATCCAAATGGCACCACCATAACGATCTATTATTTTTTTAACAATAGATAAGCCAATACCAGTAGAGCGCTCCTTGTTGCCTATGGACTGAAATATCTCGAAAATTTTCTTATGGTACTCTTTAGGTATGCCTACTCCATTATCTTTAATTGTAAACTTCCAATCAGAATCTAACTCCGAAAACAAGACTTCTACTAAACCGTTCTCTTTTTCTATGTGCATTACAGCGTTACCAATAATATTCTGGAAAAGTTGTTGCATTTTAGTCGCATCTGCTAAAATGGTGGGTAACTTCTTAGGTACAACTAACCGCACATGCTCCGGGATAAAAATGGTATCGCTAATCTGAGAAATTACAAGATTCAAATCGACATGTGTGTTATCTAAAGCAGTGTTGTTTGCAGTCGAGTACTCTAAAATACCGTGTATTAATTTATCCATGGAAGCCACTTTCTCTTGCATCAAATACAGATTGCGCTGGCCCGTTTCATCTAAGACATCCTTATAATCTTCATACAGCCATGTGGCCAGTGCACTAATACTCCGTAAGGGCGATTTTAAATCATGAGAAACAATATGGGCATACTCCTGAAGGCCTTTATTGCTGTTTTCTAATTCTTTGAGCAAACGCTCTTTTTGAAACTCCAATACTTTTTGATTGGTAATATCTAAATGAATTCCAATAGAACCTATCACATTATTATGAATATCATAACGGGGAGCGCCGCTAATCAACCAGTGTTTTTTTGCACCTAGCTTATCCAAAACGGCTACTTCATAAGAATCGGAGGTACCTAACTTTCGCTTTTTTGTTTTTGCGGGGATAATATCCTTATTTTGAACTTGGAGAACTTCGGAAGCTATTTTACCGACGAGCTCATTTTCTATATAACCGCTCATCTTACAAAAACTTTGATTGGTCATTTGTATGACATCCGCGTTATCTACTTCAATAAGACCAAGATTCATATTCGCGATAATACTACTATATTTTTCCCGCTCCGCATTAAGACGACCTTCTGCCTCTTTTTGCTTTGCTATATCCTCTATGAGGGCAACTAAATAATCAATTTCACCCTTATTATTTTTAACAGCGCTTACTCTTGTTTTGGCCCACAACTCTGAACCATCCCTCTTTCTATATTTGTTTACAATAGAGAAATTATCTAGTTTTCCCTGCTTCATTTCATTAACCAATCTATTACCCTCTGCTTCGTCTTCTGGATTAGAGATATGTCTTACCGTCATAGATTTCAACTCCGCTTCTTCGTATCCTAATAACTGGGTTATGGTACTATTTGCCTTAATGATTTTTCCATTATCAATGAGCACTATTCCCAGTGGAGAGTTATCCACGATAATATCCAATTGTCTTCTTTGCTCTAAGAGTAGTTGTTTTATTTCCATTTCCTGAGTAATATCCCTCAGGATACCCTGTGCGGCAACCGGTTTTTTTTCTTTATTGTAAACTAGGCTACTATTGATCTGCACCCATTTAACAGTGCCGTCTTTAACCTGAATTTTAGCACGATAATTTTTAAGCACACCAACCTCTAGCAAGGACTGTATAGATTCTACGGTATATTCCATAAAATCCTCATGCACCAAATTGGAAAGGTTCAGTTCGTCTTTCATATGATCATACCCCAAGAACTCCTTTGCGGAACTGTTCATATTAATCACATTGAACTGAAGATCCATAACTACGTATGGATCTATAATATTAATAAAAACACCATCTAGTTCGGAGGTCTTTTCGTTTAGCAGATTTTCTAATTTGGCGTTTGCCTCCTTTAAATGGTGGGTAGCGTCATAAAGCTCCTTGGATTTCTCCTCAAGAATTTTTTCCGCTTGTATACGTGCTCTTTTTTGGCGATCTAAAGCACGTTTTAAGAGTTGCACCTCTTTACTATCCATTTTGTACTATATGAAATTTCACCTCGCTACCATCTTCCTTTAAAACCTCATAAGTAACCATAGCAGTTTTATTAAAATGTTCAAAAGTCTTTTCTATTAAACCATGTGCCAATCGATACAGCCCCCTAGAGGAGCAGTAAATCATAGTCAAGGAGATGTCTGTTTTTTCTAGAATCTTAAACGTGGGAAGTTCGGCATCTGGATATAATTTCTGTACATGTACATGTATGTGATCCTCAATGGAGTATAACATGCTTAATGGGGAAGTATAGGATTGTATTACCTCGGGGTGGGCATTCCCTAAACTTGCGAATAAATAATGGCCAAAGGTGTAAATGAGCTCTCCTAAACCAATTTGGGTTACTGAATCCAATTCAGTTATCAAACCAACCATCTCGTTAAAATCGTAGGTACCTACAGAAGTATAAATTCCTTGAGAGGGTAAATTTGCCGACTCAATAATCGTATCTACGGTCTCCAATCCAAATTTGGATTCGACCATTTCTAGGAACTCAGTAAAAATTATGCCTTTCATATTTCATAATTAAAATTCTAAAGTAGGAAAAGTATTACCCAGTATGCAAGAATATGTTGTGAAAATGCATTTTTTGTTAGCCTTTAACTAATTGGTTTATGCTCCAATACGCTAATAATTTTTTAATTTTAGATTCGTAATCTTCATACTTTAAAGGCTTTATAACATAACCCGCAATACCCAGCTGGTAGCAACGCAGTAAATCTGCCCTATTTTCAGAAGTGGTGAGAATAATAGTAGGAAGGTATTGCAATACGATATCATCCTTTACTATTTCTAAAAACTCTATTCCGCTCATCCTAGGCATGTTCAAGTCCAATAGAATAATATCTGGAAGCTTATGCCCAGATTTTAAAACCTTTAGCGCTTCCTCTCCATTTACAGCTTTTATAATGGTATGTTTTGCCTCGACTTTGGACAAGGTTCTTTCTAATTTCATTACCTCAATAATGTCATCCTCGATAAGTAAAATATCCATAATATAATATTTAGTAAGAACCAAAAGTCCTAATTACCATTTATCTTTAAGGATTGGTGTAGGCGAATGACCTTTAACTATAGGTGAACGGTAATTACATGTAGATTAGTATTTGGAAAGATGTAAGAATTATCTTCGCTATCAAAAAGAACTAGCCACGCTATTTGGCATAAAACGAGGCAAATACAACACCTAGGCTTAATCTTCTCTTTCTAAAATCTATCCATTAAAACTGCGTTCTGGTCTAAACGCATCAATCTCCATACTCGTTTTCTTATCATCCACAATTTCAGAAACCAACTTTCCTGTTGCAGGACCAAGACTCCATCCCATCATGGCGTGACCTGTAGCGACAACAAGGTTATGATAATCCTTGGATCTACCAATATAGGGCATACCGTCTGGGGATACAGGGCGCATTCCGGTTTTGGCACTGTCTATCTCTACTTGTTTTATTTCCAAATCGGGATAGAAGCGTTTGGCACCGTTGGCAATGGCCATAACGCGCTCCTTCCTTACGATATCATTGATCCCCGTAAATTCCATGGTTCCGGCAAAACGGGTAAATCCTTGCATAGGTGTTACCGCCATTTTTGCCTCCATAAGGATGGCGGGCATACCTATACCAGTTTCCCTTTCTAAATTAATTCGATAGCCTTTTCCTGCTTGCAGCGATAATTTTATGTTGAGTTTTTTGGCAAGTTCACCGCTCCATGAACCCGCTGCCATAACAACTACATCTGGTTGGTAGGAATTCTTATCTGTAATTACTTTACTTATTTTTCCATTTGCAATATCCATATCCAATACTGCTTCATTGGTTTTGATGATGACCCCTACACCTTTCAGGTAATTGAGCATTTTGGGCATAAACTCCGTTGGTGTGGTATGACCATCGCATAGGTAATGGATAGCCCCTTTTGCATCTATCTGAATGTTAGGTTCTATCTTATCCAGTTCATTTTTGTTTAGCTCGCTTACTTCCAAGCCTAGGAAACTTGCTTTTTTGGCTACCTCTATTTCGTGTTCGTAAGAGGCATCTGTTTTATAAAGCATCAATAAACCTTTACGTTCCAATTGAAAATTTCCTAAGTCACCAGAAGATTTTATATCAGCGTAAAGTTCCCTACTTAATATATTGATATCCTTAATTACAGGAATGGCTTTTTCTACTTTTGCCTTGGTCGATGATTTATGAAAATACCATGACCATTTCATGAAATCCCAGTCCAATCGCGGTTTCATATAAAAAGGACTCGCGGAATTGAACATCATTTTAATTCCTTGCACTATCATTCCCGGTGATGCTAACGGAATTACGTGACTTGGCGTAAGATAACCGGCATTCACGAAAGAAGCTCCGGATGTAATGTCCGACTTGTCTATTACCGTAACTTCATGTCCCTCTTTTTGTAAAAAATACGCAGAACAAAGCCCCACAATTCCACCTCCTATAATTACTATATTCTTTCCCATACTTATATTACCTGAAACCCATGTGCGTATGGGTCGTCATCGTCTATTGTTATCGTATTCTGACCATAAATCTTAGCCCAGCCCTGTATACTAGGTATAATAGCGGGTATTCCCATGAGGTCTGTCTCGGCTTCAACCTTCCCAATAAATTTTGAGCCTATAAAACTTTCATGTATAAATTCATCCCCCTTTTTGAGTTTTCCTTTTCCATACCATTGCGCCATCCTTGCCGATGTTCCCGTACCGCAAGGGGAACGATCTATAGCCTTATCACCATAAAAAACAGCGTTTCTAGCGGTGGCATCGAGAGAAATCGTAGCTCCCGTCCAAAGCATGTGACTTACATCCCTAATGGTATCATCCTCTGGATGCACGAATTTACCAGGATATTTTTCATTGATTTTTAACCGCAATTCTTGACTAAACTGTATGAGTTTACTAGCCGTAAAATCCTGAATACCTGAAAAATTCTCCTGTGGGTCTATAATAGCGTAGAAATTTCCACCGTAGGATACGTCAAAAATAAGTTCTCCTAAATCGGAAGATGTTATGGTTAAATTAGTTTCGGCTAAATATGATTTTACATTGGTCAGTCGAACCCAATCTACTTTATCCCCCGTTTGTTGATACGCTATTTTTACCAGTCCGGCCGGGGTTTCCATACGCACTTCTCCCGCAACTTTAGGAATAATCAATCCTTCTTCTATGCCAATGGTTATGGCACCAATAGTTCCATGACCACACATGGGTAGGCAACCGCTGGTTTCAATAAATAAGATTCCAAAATCGTTATCGGGGTTAGCTGGTGGGTAGAAAATACTACCGCTCATCATGTCGTGTCCCCTGGGTTCGAACATCAAGCCTTTTCGTATCCAATCGTATTCCCTTAAAAAATGTTGACGCTTTTCGCTCATGCTCGCACCGGTTAGCTCAGGGCCTCCGTGTTTTATAACGCGTACAGGATTACCGCAGGTATGGGCATCAATGCAAACAAATGTATTTTTAGACATGTAATTAAGCTATTTATTCTTTTTGATATAGGCATTTACTCGTTTTTCCAAAATAGGTAAGGTTACCGTGCCTTGTTCCAAAATAATTTCATGGAAATCCCTGATATTGAAGTTCGCGCCTAATTCTGTTTCGGCGCGTTTGCGTAATTCCCTTATTTTAATTTCGCCCATCTTGTATGAAATAGCTTGTCCGGGCCAAGCAATATAGCGGTCGGTTTCCGTATTTACCTCGTGCTCCGAGAGTGCGGTGTTCTCCAGCATAAATGTCACAACTTCATCTCGTGTCCAGCCTTTGGCATGTATTCCTGTGTCTACGACTAACCTGCAGGCGCGCCACATTTCGTAGGTGTATTTCCCAAACTCCTCATAAGGCGTGGTGTAAATACCCAATTCATTTCCTAGAAACTCGGTATACAAGGCCCACCCTTCTCCATAAGCGGACAAGTAGGTATTCTTTCTAAATTGAGGAATACTGTCGCCCAGTTCCCTGTTTAAACTACCTTGCAAATGATGACCGGGAACGGCCTCATGGGCAGTAAGTGATGGTAGCGTATACAAAGGTCTACTATCCAATTTATAAGTATTTACCAAATAGAACCCGGGCTGCGTATCGGACGAAGGACCGGAATAGCGACCACCTGTGTATTTGGGTGCAATTGCATCGGGCACTTTTATAACTCCGTAAGGCCTTCTCGGAAGGGAATTAAAGAATTTTGGGAGCTCAGCATCAATGCGCTTGGCAATATCCCTTGCATTCATTAATAGTTCTTTTCCAGTTTTGGCGTAAAATTGTTCATCCGTACGTAAAAAGGTTAAAAACTCATTAAAACTACCCTCAAAACCAACTTTTTGAATGATTTTCTCCATTTCTGACTTTATCCGAGCCACTTCCGCGAGTCCAATGTTATGGATATCGTCTGCTGTGTATTCCGTAGTAGTAGTATAATAGTTGATTCTATTCTGATAAAAGGCACGTCCATTCGGCGTTTCGGATACTCCTAAAGCCTTCCGTGTTTTGGGAATGTATTCCGTTTCAAAGAATTTTTTTATTAGTTTAAAGGAAGGAACAACATTCTTTTCAATAGCGATCTGCGCAGCAGTCAAAATAGAATCCAATTGTGTTTTACTCAAACTAGATGGCAAGGATTTAAAAGGCTCGTAAAACGCGCTTTCGGTTATATCATCTACAATATGCACAACATAAGTAGATTCATAGCCCTTAAAAATAACTTGGGGTTGGGAGACTCCTTTTTTGATTCCTTCACGCATCAAAACAAGATGTTCACTTACAAAATCAGGTACGGCGTTCAAAAGGTTTAGATATCGTTTTGCATCTTGATGACTAAGTATGGGCTTGATGCGATAATTCAGGTTAAGGTGAAAGCCCTGATCTGCCTGTATGGGATTCAAATACATCTCATATTTGTATTCATCTACCCTATTCTGTAGACTAAAACGTAAGAGCTCATATGAAATCTGCTCCGTTTCTGTCAATCCAGAAATAGCTATCTGTTCCAAGACTTTTAATTGCGACTGCGCAAAATCGGCATCTTTCTTTTCCAAGTCTGCCTGATGCCTTCCTAAAGGGTACTCCTCATAATTGTACAACTTAAAAGTGGTCACGTCATCTATAACCGCTTCCAATTGCTGGGTACTACTAACTTGGGCAAGTCCGGTTGTACAAATCATAAGTACGAACATTAGACATACGGTTACGGAATTCAGAATACCTTCTTTCATACCTATGTTATTTAAAAAATATCACGCTAAATTTTACTATTCGTATGGTTACCATCTATTACCCGCATGATCCCTAACGGATTTTCGTTCTGTAGCGCTTCGGGTAGGGATTCATTTGGCCAGTTCTGGAAACTTACAGGCCGTACCCACCTTCTTATAGCGCCTGTTCCTACAGAAGTAAATCTACTATCCGTTGCCGCTGGAAATGGACCTCCATGCTGCATAGACGGACAAACTTCCACTCCTGTTGGAACACCATTGAAAATAATACGTCCTACTTTGTCTTGTAGCGTATCTACAATTGTTTTATATTTTTTTATTTCATTTTCATTACCTAAAATAGTCCCCGTAAGTTGCCCCTCTAACTTGGCAATTACAGCTTCCATTTCATTGGCGTCCGAACAACGAACGATTACAGAAAACGGACCGAAAACTTCTTGATGTAATTTGGTATTCTTGAGAAAATTAGCACCGTTTACAGTCAATACCCGTTGTTGTGCCACATTTGGGGCTACTGCGGTATCATAATCAGCCACCATATCCACAGCTGCTTGAGCTGTAAGTTCTTGCTTGCCTTTCTCGTAGTTACTATGAATATTCGGGTGTAACATACAGATAGGTTCCAACGTAGCTATTTCGGCACCTAAGGTTGCAATAAAAGCATCCAAAGAAGTACTCTTTATACCCAAGATAAGTCCAGGATTGGTACAAAACTGGCCGGCGCCTAACATAATGGAACCTGCGTATTTTTTTGCCCAATCATCGCCCTTCTCGGTCAAAGCAGAAGGTAAAACAATGATAGGATTAACACTACCCATTTCGGCAAATACCGGAATTGGCTCGTCGCGTTCATTAGCTAATCTATATAATGCTGTTCCTCCTTTTATACTCCCTGTAAAACCTACTCCTTTAATAGCTGGGTGCATCACTAACTGCTGACCCACTTCTATACCGCTGCTATTTAAATTGGAAAACACACCGTTGGGCATTCCCGTTCTTTCTGCAGCTTTCATAATCGCAGCCGCTACCAATTCTCCGGTAGCCGCGTGCATTGGGTGACTCTTAACTATTACAGGACATCCTGATGCTAAGGCACTCGCAGTATCACCACCAGCAGTGGAAAATGCCAAAGGAAAATTACTAGATCCAAAAACTACAATAGGTCCGACGGGACATAACATTTTACGAAGATCTACTTTTGGCATCGGTTGGCGATTCGGTTGTGCTGGATCAATACTTGCCTCTACCCAAGAACCTTCTTCCAATAAGATGGCAAATGCATTTAATTGACCCATGGTTCTTCCTCTTTCCCCCATAGCACGACCCTCTGGCAAACCAGATTCCTGTGTGTACACCTGAATTAGTTCGTCTCCTAAATTTTCGATTTCCTCGGCAATGGCACGCAAAAATTCGGCCTTACGCTTCCCTGAAAATTCACGATATACTACAAAAGCCGATTTAGCCAAACTAGCCGCTTCATTTATTTCTTCCTCATTAGCTTCATGGAACGTCCAATTGGTAGGAAGATTTAGTTTAGGATTAAATGTATTGAATTGCTTATCTCCTTTTTTTGAAAGTTCCGCTCCTATGTAATTAGCTCCTGATATCATGTATGTCTATTTTTTATTTCACTTAAAACCACCCAACCTGTTGATATAGATTTTAGTATATCAGATGGATTTGGCATTACTTAATTAAATACCCATTAAAGGCTTTTGTATTATAACCAAAAATAAGAAACAACCGACTAAAATAAATAGCGCAGTTGTTTCTTATTTCTGTACTTTATTTAAATATATGTGTTTGCGCCATACTATGCCATGCTCAGTTCTTTATAAGCAGGCAACTTAGGCCTATGGGCCAAACCATCACTAATAACTTTCGCTACTCTTTCACGCTCTGCCCCCACCAAAGGCAACCTCGGCGCTCTAACGCGTTCAGTTCCAATTCCAGTAGCTACCTCGGCCATTTTAATATTCTGCACCAATTGTGGATTAATATCTAATTCCAAAATAGGGAGGAACCATCTATATATTTCCAAAGCTTCACTTATTCTACCTGCTTTTGCCAATTCGTAAACTGCACAAGTCTCTGCTGGGAAAGCACATACCAAACCAGCAACCCAACCATCGGCACCCATTAGGATACTTTCCATACCTAGGGTATCTACACCGGTAAGTACTTTTAATCGATCTCCAAAACGTGCTTTGATTCTAGTAACATTGGAGATATCTCTTGTTGACTCCTTTACCGCTTCAATATTTTTGCATTCCAGCATCTCTTCGAACATATCTAAAGTAACCTCGATTCCGTAATCTACAGGATTATTATAAATCATTATAGGCAAATCAGTACTATTGGCTATCGCTTTAAAATAGGTGATGGTTTCATAGTCATTGGCCTTATATCGCATTGGAGGTAATATCATTAAACCTTTAGCACCACACTCTTTGGCAACACGAGCTGCTTCAATTGCTCCTTTTGTTGTTTGCTCTGCTATATTTATAATAACAGGGACAGCTCCATTTACCATTTGCACGGTTCCAATGATTAGCTGCTTTTTCTCTTCGTTAGTTAAGGTACTGGCCTCTCCTAAAGTACCACCAAGAATAATACCCGAAACTCCGGCTTTTAGTTGTGCTTTTATATTTACTTCGAACATTTCCATATCCAAGGTGTCGTCTTCCTTAAATTTTGTTGTTACCGCTGGCATTACGCCTTTCCACTGAATACTCATGCTTACTGTTTTAGGTTTATACAAAGATACAGCAGGACAAAAAGGCTAGCATTCATCAATTTTAACCTTAACTTAGACTATATTATCCTATTTTTAATATTTTTACATATTGAAAGGTAAATTATACACATTTTGAAAATATATCCATTTCAAATACCTAAACCCGTAGCCGGAGCACTAATTGTTCAAGTGGACAAGGAACTCGTGTTTTTTGACAAGCTACATCAACATGAAGAAATACAGATAAGCTTGTTGGTAAAAGGAAAGGGGAAACTTATTATAGGAGATAGTATACATTCCTATGCAACGGGAGATTTAATAGTCATCGATGGAAAAATACCGCATCTTTTTCAAAGCACAAGCAGCGACCAAGTATCGCACATGATTTCACTTTTCTTTACCCCTAGTACCTTTGGTTCGGATTTTTTTACTATTCCAGATTTGGAACAAACTGCCTCATTTTTCAATACACCGAATACAGGATTCAAAGTATCAGATAAAAACCGAGCAGCGCGACAAATTATGGAAGACCTCCCATTCGCGGATAAATTTTCCCGTTTTATTTTATTTCTAGAGTTACTCAAAAGTATTTCAGAAGGCGAAATTACTATGTTAACTGGTTTCGTACATCCAAAGGCACTTAATGCGAATGAAGGGAAACGTTTACAAGAGGTACTGGACTATGTCATGCATAATTTTGAAAAAGACATAAAATTAAAAACCGTTGCGAACCTAGCATTCATGACGCCGAATGCCTTTTGTAGATTCTTTAAGCAACGTACGAATAAGACATTCTTTCAATTTTTAATTGAATTACGAATAGAACATGCCTGTCAGTTACTAGCATCCAACAAAGATCTAAGCATCGTAGACATTGCAGAAAAATCAGGTTTTGGCTCCATATCTAACTTTAATCGAAAATTTAAACACATTAAAAAGGAAACTCCTACCGCATACATGCGTCAGTAAGCAAAGTCTAGGTTAAAGCTACAGAGATACAAAAAAGAAACAAAATTCATTTGTTAGTTGCAATACTTACCACAATCGATTTTAAAATTACAAACGCGCTTTTAAAACCCAGTTAGCTACATAATAATCATAGACCCTAAAAAAGGGAAGCAGAGAAATACGCAGTTTTAAATTCATTAGATACTCATAAAGCAAAAAAACAGCTTTTAGCAAAATTGGCAACTGCTGATATTACTTAAGGTATCTATCCTTAAAAAAAGTTTTTCTTTAAACATATATTCCGAAAATTACTTTGAATTAAACAATAGCTTTCTATCTTTACCAGCTAGAATATATTTTGGCCCACGTGGTGAAATTGGTAGACATGCTACCTTGAGGGGGTAGTGTTCGAAAGGACGTGCTAGTTCGAATCTAGTCGTGGGCACATAGCCGGGTAAACACCCGGCTTTTTTATTTTTGTTTAAAATTTTAACTTGGCTTTTTGAAAGCGCTATTGGTTTAAATTGTAAATTTGTTTAACGCTTTTGATAATAAAATGAACAATGTAAAAAAGAATTTTAGTATTCGCGATCTAGAAAACCTTTCTGGGATTAAAGCGCATACTATAAGAATTTGGGAAAAAAGATATAATCTTTTGAGCCCTGAGCGTACGGACACTAATATTAGAACCTACAATCTAGCGAGTCTTCAAAAATTATTAAACATTACGCTACTCTATCACAGCGGACATAAAATATCCAAAATAGCCAAAATCCCTGAAGGTGATATACCATTGGTTGTAAGAGAAATCGTTGCAAAAAATAGTTTTAAAAATCACGCCATGAACGCCTTTAAATTGGCCATGATGAATTTTGATCAAACTATTTTCTTCAATACTTATAACAGTTTAATTAACGAAAAATCGTTTAGGGAAGTTTTCAAGGAAACATTTATCCCATTACTAAATGAGCTTGGCTTGCTCTGGCAAACAGACACCATTAGCCCTGCACATGAGCATTTTATTACCAGTCTTATTAAGCAGAAAATCCTCATAAATACAGAAAAATTACAGCATTTAAAACCGACTAAAACCGACAAGGTTTTTGTGGTTTACCTCCCTGAAAACGAAATTCATGAAATAGGCCTTCTCTATCTCAACTACGAAATTATTCTAAGAGGATATAAAAGTATTTATTTAGGACAAACCATTCCTATGGAAAACCTAATGGATTTAATGAAGTATTTTGACAATATTTACTTTCTTTCTTATTTTACAGTAGTGCCTGAAAAAGATCGTATTGAGAAATACATCGAAGACTTTAAACATCTAGTGTCTGATTACAACAATCCTAACCTCTGGATTTTAGGAAGACAGGTACAGCATTTGGATGAAACGAAGTTGCCTAGTTTTGTAAAAACCTTTCATTCTATAGACCAGGTTGTTAGCCGTTTATAATCAATAAAATCTACCGTTAAGATTTATGAGTAAAAATGTTAGTATAATAGGTTCTGGCTTCTCCTCCTTATCCGCCGCATGTTATCTTGCAAAAGAAGGGTTTAATGTGTCTATATACGAGAAAAACGATGCAGTTGGTGGTAGGGCCTCAAAATTCACCAAACAGGGTTTTACTTTTGATATGGGGCCAAGTTGGTATTGGATGCCAGACATATTCGATAAGTTTTTCGCTGATTTTGGTAGGAAAACAGCTGAATTCTACACGCTGGATAAATTAAGTCCAGCCTACAAAATTTTCTTTTCTGATGATATCATTACCATTGGGGATAGCATGGATAAAATCTGTACCGAATTTGAACGGATCGAAAAAGGTAGCTCCGTACAGCTCCGAAAATTTATAGCTAGCGCACAAGAAAATTATGATATTGCTATTAACAAAGTAGTACTCAGACCTGGACTATCGCCTTTGGAACTGGTTACTAAGGAGACCGTACTAAAAGTAGACCAGTTTTTTAAGACCATTAGCTCACAAGTACGTAAGAAGTTCAAAAATCCGAAATTAATTTCCACTCTAGAGTTCCCTGTTTTGTTCCTAGGTGCAAAACCTAGCAATACCCCATCTTTCTATAACTTCATGAATTTTGCGGATTTTGGTCTGGGTACCTGGCACCCAAGAGGTGGCATGTATGAAATTATAAAAGGTATGGAAACCCTGGCAAAAGATCTAGGTGTTCACATTCATACTAATCAAGCAGTATCTAAAATTTTAGTGGAGCACGGAAAGACTATCGGTATTGTAATCGACGGTACAGAAATAAAATCTGATGTGGTACTAAGTGGTGCAGATTACCACCACTCTGAAACCTTGTTAGACGACAAACATAGACAATATTCCGAAGGCTACTGGAGCAAAAAGACCTTTGCTCCTTCTTCGCTACTTTTTTACATAGGTTTTGACAAAAGACTTAAAAATGTGGAGCATCATAATCTATTTTTTGATACGGATTTTGAATTGCATGCCGAAGAAATATATGACGAGCCGAAATGGCCAACAGACCCTTTGTTCTACGCTAATTTTCCATCAATCACAGATAGCAGCATGGCACCGGAAAATTGTGAAACTGGGTTTTTTCTAGTCCCAATTGCTCCAGACCTTAAGGACACTCCAGAATTAAGGGCAGAATACCTTGATATTATTTTGAATAGATTCGAGAAAAGAACAGGGCAAAAGATAAGAAATAATATTATATTCAAGGAATCATTCTGTGTCAATGATTTTATTGAACGGTACAACTCCTACAAAGGAAACGCTTATGGTATGGCCAATACACTAACGCAAACGGCGTTCCTAAGGCCTAATTTAAAAAGTAAGAAAGTTAAAAACCTTTTCTTTACTGGACAGCTTACCGTTCCAGGTCCGGGAGTTCCACCAGCTTTAATTTCAGGAAAATTGGTGTCAGAATTAATAACAAAAGAAAATTAGTCCTCCGCTATGAAAGCTACTTTTGATATGGTATCCTACCAATGCAGCAAACTTGTCACAGAGAAGTACAGCACTTCTTTTGCCTTGGCGACCAAAATGTTGTCTAACTCCATACGAGAGGACATCTATAACATCTACGGTTTTGTGCGGTTTGCAGATGAAATCGTGGATACCTTTCATGACTACGATAAAGAAAAATTGTTCAATAAATTTGAACTGGAACTAGCCGCTTCGATCACAGATAAAATAAGCTTAAATCCTATCCTAAATTCCTTTCAGCATACCTTCCATAAATACGACATCCCGATGCACCTAGTTGCATCTTTCATGAAGAGTATGCGCATGGACCTTACCAAGAACATATATAAAACAGAACAGGAATATAAGGATTACATCTATGGTTCTGCGGATGTTGTTGGCCTTATGTGCTTAAAGGTTTTCGTAAAGGGAGATAATGAAGCGTATGAAAGATTAAAGGATTCTGCAATGGCGCTAGGTTCCGCGTTCCAGAAAGTAAATTTCTTAAGGGATGTAAAGGCAGATTTTGAAGATTTAAACCGCTCCTATTTTCCAAATACAAATCTTACGGAGTTGGATGAAGCATCCAAAAAACGTATCGTAGATGAAATAAAAGCCGATTTTCAACTCGGATACGAAGGTATTATGGCCTTACCTGCCGAAGCTAAATTTGGAGTGTATACAGCATATAAATACTACTATAAATTACTTCAGAAATTACAGAATACGCCATCGCTCGATATTAAGAATACGCGTATTAGGGTGCCGAATTATCAAAAATTTGGACTGCTTGCGAGGTCGTATGTTAAATATAAAATGAACTTAGTTTAATGAAAATAGCACTTTGGATTATCATTTTTTTTGGAACTTTTTCCTTCATGGAGTTTATGGCGTGGCTTACGCACAAGTACGTTATGCACGGATTTTTATGGGCCTTACACAAAGACCACCATCATAAAGAACACGATTCTTGGTTTGAGCGTAATGATGCCTTTTTTATTTTCTACGCAGTTATAAGTATGTCGCTATTCTATGTAGGCAATAGTGGTTTCTGGTACGGTTATCCATTAGGCTTTGGAATATTAGCCTACGGAATCGCCTATTTTTTGGTACATGATATTTTTATACACCAACGCTTTAAAATCTTCAGAAATGCCAATAACTGGTATGCTAAAGGTGTACGACGTGCACACAAGATGCATCACAAACACTTAGGAAAAGGCGATGGAGAGTGTTTTGGAATGCTGTTTGTCCCTTTTAAGTACTTTAAAAAGTAACTATGCCTAAAGCCTTAGTAATAGGAGCCGGCATTGGAGGCATTGCTTCGGCATTGCGTTTACGTAAAAAAGGCTACGAGGTTACCGTTATTGAAGCGAATGACTACGCTGGTGGCAAATTACATGCAATGGAACAGGATGGCTACCGTTTTGACCTTGGTCCTTCCCTTTTTACCATGCCACATTTTGTAGATGAACTTTTTGAACTCTTCCATAAGCAACCAACCGACTACTTTAGCTACCATCGTAAAAAGACTATCTGCACTTACTTTTGGGAAGATGGCCATGAATTTAGAGCAACCAGCGATTTAGATGTTTTCATAAAAGAAGCATCCATTAGTTTTGCCGAGCCAGCTGAAAATATTAAAAAATACCTAAAAAGAAACAAAAAAAAATACGAGCTTACGGCTTCTCTTTTTTTAGAAAAATCATTACATAAAGCAAGTACTTATCTCTCCAAGCAAACGCTAAAATCAATACTCAGCATTGCCAGTCTGGATATTGACAGCTCATTAAACAACACCAATGAGGCTCACTTTAAAAATCCGAAACTAGTACAGCTATTCAATAGATATGCTACCTATAACGGATCCACGCCATATAAAACTCCTGGTATCATGTCCATGATACCCCATTTGGAAATGCATTATGGTACTTTTTTTCCAGAAGGTGGCATGCATCAAATAAGTCAAAGCCTGTACCAACTTGCACTAGACCAAGGTGTCGTTTTTAATTTCAATGAAACAATAGAACGCATCACCGTAGAAAATAAAAAAGCTATTGGAGCCACTTCGACCCTAACGGAATACCATTCAGATGTAGTGGTTACCAATATGGATGTCTACCCTACCTACAAAAAATTACTTAAAGACCAACCTCAACCAAAAAAGACACTAACACAGGAACGTTCCAGTTCCGCTCTTATCTTTTACTGGGGTATAGATAAAGAATTTCCCAATCTAGATTTACATAATATCCTATTCAGTGACTCCTACCCGGAAGAATTTGGACATATTTTTGAAAAAAGGACACTTTATGAAGACCCTACCATTTATATCAATATTACTTCTAAAGAATGCCCATCGGACGCCCCGAAAGGACATGAAAACTGGTTTGTTATGCTCAACGCACCTGGGAATTATGGACAGGACTGGGAGACACTAAAAGCAGCCGCTAGAAAAAATATTGTCTCAAAAATCAATAAGGTATTAAAAACCGATATAGAGAAACACATAACAACAGAACACATACTAGATCCGGTGGGGATAGAAAATGCAACTAGCTCCTATCGAGGCGCATTATACGGTGCAGCAAGCAACAATAAATTCGCAGCGTTCCTAAGGCATCCAAATTTCTCCAGGCGTATTAAAAATTTATATTTTTGTGGAGGCTCTGTACATCCTGGCGGAGGAATACCGTTGTGCCTATTATCTGCCAAAATCATTGAAGACTTAGCCCCAAACATCGCAAAAGATGCTTAAAATACTAAAGGAAAATCAACTGACCGTTAGTATCGGTATCATTTGGCTGTTTCATGTTTCGGCAATTATAGGAATTGCTTTAGGGGAGGCAGATTGGTTTGTAGAAAAAACACCTCTAAACCTTATTATATCATTACTTATTTTTTTGGTATTCTTTCCTATTGATACGCTCAAGAAAAGTATCGCTTTCTTTATTTTTTTTGCAGGCGGGATTTTTGCAGAATGGCTCGGCGTAACCCATCAAATACTATTTGGGGAGTACGCATATGGTATAAATTTTGGTCCAAAATTAGATGGTGTACCATATTTAATAGGCGCCTATTGGGCGATACTAACATTTATCACGGCCAGTGTTATGGACTATACGAAGTGGCATATGATAACAAAGATTATAGGAGCAGCCGGACTTATGGTACTGCTAGATTTTCTTATGGAACATACGGCTCCTATATTTGATTATTGGACCTTTGCTGGGGGTATTCCAACCATGGAAAATTATGTCACTTGGTTTGCTTTGGGAATTGCGTTTCAGGTTATCGTGAAGCTTCTAGGAATTACCGGCAATAAACTATTATCAGTACACTTATACCTAGCACAGTTCGTTTTCTTTCTCTTCTTTTATTTTTTGTTTCCTTAAAAGGGCAACGAAGGCACACCGTCCCAGGTTCCTTTTGAATGATATGGCTCAAATCTAGAAAACAGTTCCTCATTATACCAATCCAAGCTTCTTGTTTTGGCAATCGCCTCTGCATGTTCCCTACTCTTATATGCAAAATCCATAAGGGATTGTTTATCCTTCCATAAACTAAACGTTGCCATTTGCAGAAATGGCACTTCGCCAATACCTTTGGTAAATAACAAGCCCTTATTGTCTTTTAAGGGCGCTTGTGATGCGGGTACGTACTTCCAAAATGTACGGAGCATTTTAGGTTTAATGGTAGCTCTTGTAATTACCGCGATATAAGGATTAGAGGAATCAATTTCACTACTTGGAACGAAAGGCTTCACACCAGCCCAAGTTCCTTTTGCTTTTATACTTCTTAAGAAGATGACCCATTGCTGTGTGGTTTTATCGACATAGCGTTGATACAACGTGGATGAATCAAAAAATCGATTAGCCGCCTCCTCGCTTTCCCAAACTTGTAGCAACGCGTATACGGACCAATCTGCAAAGGGATCAAAACCATCCTTACCACTGCCCATGAGCTTATAATGGAGCAATCCTTTTTCCTTGGCTAAAGGCTTGTGGGCAAATTGCATCATCCCAAAGGCCCACACCTTATTCTTAAAGGAAGCATATCTAAAAAAAGTAAGGGTAGTGACTTGATTCATAACTCATTATTGCGCAATCAGTTCAGCAAAAAGTTTGTCTACCTTATCATTACGCCAATCCGCTATTGCATTCTGATGTACCACGATATCACCATTCTTATCAATAATATAAGACCCGGGTGGTTTTAAAAGGGTCAGCGGACTAGGATCTCCTACAATTTGATAGGTAACTGGGAATGTGTAGTCGTTTTTCGTCATAAATAATTCCACCGGAGCACGCTCTTCATTGGTAATAACATAAAAGTCTACTTTACCTTTATACGTATCATAAAGTAGTTGTATATCTTTTAATTGAGCTTTGGAAGGCAAATGCCATGATGCCCAAAATGTAATAAAAACGACCTTGCCCTTAGATTTCTTAAAATTAATAAAGTCCCAATTCGCATCTTTTAACCGCCAGTCATAATTGCTTATCCCTCCTCTATTTTCTTGTGTAATAACGGTAGGTGCCGTAGAGAAAATCCTATTTAGCATTAATTTACTAAAATCCCCTAATGGAGTAACAAAAAAGGAAAGAACAATTGCAATTACAAATAAAGTATAAACTGTTTGTCTTTTCATTTTATATGAGGTGACCCCAAAACTAAAAAACTCCCGAGGATAATCGGGAGTTTTCAGTAACTATTTACAAGTTATTATACTGCATTTTCTCTTTTGATCACGTTGAGCGCAGAACCCTCTCTATACCATCCTATTTGTGCATCGTTATAGGTATGATTTGCTACTATAGTGTCTTTAGAGCCATCTGCATGAACCACCTCAATGGTTAACGGTTTGTCCGGTGCAAAATCAGCTATATCAATAAAATTAAAAGTATCATCTTCTTTTATTACGTCGTAATCACTTTCCTTGGCAAAGGTTAAGCCTAACATCCCTTGCTTTTTCAAGTTTGTTTCATGAATTCGTGCAAAAGACTTTACAAGTACCGCTGCAACTCCCAAATGCCTTGGCTGCATAGCCGCATGCTCTCTAGAAGAACCTTCACCGTAATTATGGTCACCAACAACAATAGTTTTTATACCTGCCGCTTTATATGCTCTCTGTGTATCTGGCACCCCTTGGAATTCTCCTGTTAATTGGTTCTTTACAAAGTTTGTCTTTTTGTTAAAGGCATTTACCGCACCAATGAGCGTATTATTCGCAATATTATCTAAATGTCCTCTAAAACGTAGCCATGGACCTGCCATTGAAATATGATCGGTAGTACATTTACCAAAGGCCTTTATCAACAACTTTACACCCTGTAGCTCTTCGTTCTGTATGGGTAAGAACGGCTCCAACAACTGCAGCCTTTCAGAATCTCCAGCAACCACTACCTGTACTCCAGAACCATCTGCCTCTGGGGCAAGGAAACCTGCATCCTCTACTTCAAAACCTTTTGGTGGAAGTTCCCAACCTGTTGGTTCATCAAACCGTACTTCTTGACCATTTTCGTTAATCAACGAATCGGTAATCGGATTAAAATCTAAACGACCCGCTATAGCAATCGCAGCTGTTATTTCTGGGGATGCGACAAAAGCATGAGTATTAGGGTTTCCATCTGCACGCTTGGCAAAATTTCTATTGAACGAATGTACAATACTGTTTTTAGGTGCATTCTTAGGATCGCTATACCTAGCCCATTGCCCAATACAAGGACCACATGCATTCGTAAAGATTTTAGCATCCAATTTTTCAAATACTTTTAAGATGCCATCTCTTTCGGCAGTAAAACGAACTTGTTCTGAACCTGGGTTGATACCCAATTCCGATTTCATTTTTAAACCTTTATCTAAAGCTTGTTGCGCGATAGAGGACGCTCTTGACAAATCTTCATATGAAGAATTGGTACACGAACCAATAAGACCCCATTCTACCTGCATAGGCCATTCGTTTTTCGTCGCCTTTGCGGTCATGTCACTACCTACCGGAGTAGATAAATCCGGAGTAAAAGGTCCGTTCAATAATGGACCCAACTTAGAAAGATCAATATCTATAACTTGATCAAAATAATTTTCTGGGTTTGCATATACCTCTGCATCTGCGGTAAGGTGTTGCTTTACTTCATTTGCCGCATCTGCAACATCAGCTCTATCCGTAGCACGTAGGTATCTTTCCATAGACTCGTCATACCCAAAAGTAGAGGTCGTTGCCCCTATCTCGGCACCCATATTACAAATAGTCCCTTTACCCGTACAAGACAATGAAATAGCACCAGGTCCAAAATATTCTACGATAGCTCCAGTACCACCTTTAACAGTGAGTATCTCAGCTACTTTTAAAATAACATCCTTTGGAGCAGTCCAACCAGAAATTGTTCCTGTCAACCTTACCCCTATTAATTTTGGAAATTTTAATTCCCAAGCCATTCCTGCCATCACATCTACAGCATCCGCACCACCAACACCAATGGCTACCATTCCCAACCCACCGGCGTTTACCGTATGGGAATCCGTGCCAATCATCATACCACCTGGAAAGGCGTAATTTTCCAAAACAACTTGGTGTATAATTCCCGCTCCGGGCTTCCAAAATCCGAGACCGTATTTGTTAGAAACAGATTCCAAAAAATCAAATACTTCGGAACTGGCGGAGTTTGCGAATTTTAGATCCGCTGCCGCCCCGTTTTTTGCTTGTATCAAGTGGTCGCAATGTGTTGTGGTTGGCACCGCAACTTTTTTCTTTCCGGCCTGCATAAACTGCAAGAGCGCCATTTGTGCGGTAGCATCTTGCAAAGCAATACGATCGGGAGCAAAATCTACATAGTCTTTACCTCGTGAAAAAGCCTTGGTAGGAGTACCTTCCCACAAATGAGAGTATAGTATTTTCTCCGAAAGGGTAAGTGGTTTGCCCACAATTTCCCGGGCCTTATCCACTCGGTCCGCCATAGTGGCGTACACCCCTTTAATCATATCGATATCGAATGCCATCCTGTATTTATTTTAAGGTTAAATCAATTTAGTAAATTTAAGAAAATATGAGCCGTAATTAAAACTTTAAATGCAGCTTTCGATGTTTTTAGATAAATGGAAGATTTTTAGGCTAACAGAAGGCTAAAACATCAGGTAAAACCATCGTTTTTTATGAAGAACCTAAAAATTTGACAAAAAAGGTAACTACAACAATCGGCCTATAATATCCTCCTCAGAAATCCCCTCTGCCTCTGCCTTGTAATTTTTAATAATTCGATGTTTTAAGATTCCATTAACCACTGCTTGCACATCTTCTATATCCGGTGAATATTTACCATGAATTGCAGCGTTTGCCTTCGCTCCCAAAATTAAATTCTGAGATGCTCTAGGACCTGCGCCCCAATCAAGATATTGTTTTATAAAATCTGATGCTGTACCTAAATTAGGCCTTGTACTGTTAACTAGTTTTACAGCATATTCTACCACATTATCCGGAACGGGAATACGCCTTACCAATTCTTGAACAGCTAATATTTCATTCGCTGTAAACTGTGGTTTTATATTGACTTTGTTTGTTGATGTTGTATTTTTTACAACCTGAATTTCTTCTTCGATACTGGGATACTGCAACTCTATAGCGAACATAAAACGATCTAACTGCGCCTCAGGTAAAGGATATGTTCCTTCTTGTTCTATGGGGTTCTGGGTTGCGAGAACAAAATAGGGTAATTCCAATTTATGTTGATGACCGGCAATGGTCACCGCTCGCTCCTGCATGGCCTCTAAAAGAGCTGCTTGCGTCTTGGGCGGTGTTCTATTTATTTCGTCTGCCAAAACAATATTAGAAAAAATAGGACCTTTTATAAATTTGAAATTTCTATTCTGGTCTAAGACTTCGCTCCCTAAAATATCACTAGGCATCAAATCTGGCGTAAACTGGATGCGTTTAAAATCTAACCCAAGCGCTTGTGCAATGGTATTTACCATTAAGGTTTTTGCCAAACCGGGAACACCAATCAGCAATGAATGCCCACCGGTATAAATAGACAATAGAATTTGATCTATTACGGTATCCTGGCCAACAATAGCCTTGGCTATTTCTTTTTTAAGCGCTAAATGTTTTTCTACTAGGTTTTGTATAGCAGCAACGTCCGACATATATTAATCCTTTACCCATTTATTAGCAAAATCACAATCCCTATTTGCGTCGTTTACGCTAACATAAGTATCTGCTATATGTTCTGCCATCCATTCTTTTATTGCATTAAACTGCTTTTGCGTAAGGGCCAATTGCTGAATTTTAATATAGTCCTGCGCAAAATCTGCTTTGTGCTCGTCGTACCTATTGGTAACTTTTAAGATTTTATATTTTGGTGGACCTCCACGTTGATCTTCTTCTAAAGTAGGGTAGGATATCTCATTATCCTTTAGGTTCCGAACCTGATTATATAAAGAAGGATCCATTTTGGTAAGCTCAAAACGGGATCCAAAATCCTGAGGATTACGAAGTACACCTCCGTCAAATTTTGTTTCCTTTTCATCTGAAAAATTCAAAGCTGCCTCCGCAAAGGTAAATTCTTCGTTCATAATTTTTTGGCGAATACTATCCAATTCCGATTTTGCCTCTTCAGCAACAGCGTCTGAAATTTCGGGAGATATTAAGATATGACGCAAATCCAATTCTTGTCCACGTATTTTTTCTATAAAAATAATATGATAACCGAATGGGGTCTTAAAGGGTTCTGAAACTTCTCCTTCTCTAAGGCTAAAGGCTACATCCTTAAACGTTTTATCGAAGCCTGTTTCTTTGGTAATACTATAAAAACCCCCTTTAGATTTTGACCCAGGATCCTGGGAATACAAAATCGCTTTAACACTAAAACTAGCATCATTATCCTCAATATCAGCTTTTATTTGGTTAAGCTTATCTACTACTTTTTGGTTCTCTTCCTCAGATGGCTTTGGGGTTTTAACGATTTGCGCAATCTCCAACTCAGCTCCTAGAACTGGGCGTTCGTCCGCCGGAATGTTACTAAAAAACTGACGTACTTCTTCCGGGGTAATTTCAATATCCTTAACTATTTCTTGCTGCATTCTTTCAGACAACATACGCAGCTTGTTAATCTTGTACAGCTCTTCCCTAAAACTCTGTTCGTCCAGCTTTTTATAATACTTCAACACCTTAGGCATAGATCCTATTTGCTGCACCAAAGATTGCAATTGCGCTTCACTTTGTGCATTTACCATATCGTCCGAAACCAAAATACTATCTTGAACCGCTTGGTGGGCATATAAACGATCTTCCATCAACTTGCCTAAAAGTCCACAATGCGTTATATCATCTGTAGCGGCACCTTGACTCTTAAGGTCAATTAGTGTTTTCGCAACATCAGAATCCAAAATCACATAATCGCCTACAACAGCAGAAATACCGTCCAACTTTATTCTCTTAAAGTTGTTAACCGTATCCTTTTTCTTGGTAATATCTGCGTCAGCTAAAATTTCTTCTGGCTCTACTTGATTATCCGGCACTTCCGGAACGGTCTCCTGACTGAAGACTATAACCGAACATATACTCAATATACCTGTACAAATCGACCTACTAATCCTTGGTATACACCTCAAATTCTTTATCCTTAATTGCTTCATCTATAATTTCTATTTCAAGTTTACGCAGGTAGTTTATTTTTCTGCGATTCAATAACACTTGTTTTATGGTAGGGGCTATAAAAGACAGTGGGGCTATTTCGTTTATATCTTTCACTTCCTCTATCTTTCCCAAATATACCCCGATTGAATCCTCCAATTCAAAAAATTGTGATTTTTTTAAGTACCTATCCTGATTTTCAAAGCCTATGGGCGGTATTTCAGCTGCAACTCTAGATGCTCTCACCCAAATAGAATCGTTAAAATGTAATTTCGTAAACTGCACCCCTATCGAATCCAAATACGAAACATCTTCCTTTTCGAAGTTTTTTAAACGTTTACCAACTTCCTCCTTATTTAAAAAATTCTTTGGCAAGGCAACAAAACGAATTCTTAAAATCCGCTCCTTTAATTTGAAATTCTCTTTTTCTTCGGCATAAAAATCAGCCAGTTGGTCCTTGGAAATTACAGAATCCGAACCTTGTGAAACCAATGCTTCCTTGTACGCCCTAGTGTATAGGTCTGTTTTGTAATCTGCTACTAAGGCATCAAATTTTCGTAATTTATCCTCTTGTAAGTTTATCTTAGCCTTGGACAAAAGCAACTGTTTAGAAGCCCATGTATTAATATAATTGTTTACGAAAGATGCGCTATCTAACTCGGACATACCGTCTGTAATGTATACGGCAATATCCTCCCCATACAAAAAGTTTTCACCTACCCTAGCCAAAGGTGCTACGTCTTCCTTTTTTTTAAAATAAGAACTACAAGAACCCAGAAAAATACATATCAGGGTAAAAGCAGGTATACTAAGGGCGAAATGCCTTTTTCTAAAGGTTTTTAAACAAAACATTTGACAAAAATAGCAATTACAAAATCCCTTGCAACCCTAGCTCCTTTTACTTAACACAATTTTAGGGCAATGAAAAGTGTTTAAAGGGTTTTATTGTTTTAAATCTCCTACAGTTACAAAACAAGCAAGATAGTTTAGTAACCAATTTCACAGAATATTATTGTATCTCCTAAATTTAAGTCGAAAAGCGTAATTTTGAACTCAAAGCATTGTATTTTGGATAGAAAAATAAAATTGATTTGGGATTTTAGAGGCCCAGAAGGCTTTAAAACAGCCGAACACCACGAAAAGCACTTAAAGGAATTTATTGCGATGGAAAAGCTTCCCTTAGATATCACTGGGCACGAGCAACTAAACGAAATGCACAGTTTAGCCTACATGGTGGTAGACGAGAAAGACATGATTACGGTACGAGACACCTTAAAACCCCATCGTGGAGAGGTATATATAGCCAACTAAATCCAAGTATTAGGCACTGATAATGAAATAATACAAACCAATGTTTCCTAGTAATACACATAACAAATGAAAGTACCTATTGTATGCCTTATCCTATTATCCTCCGTTTTGAGCTCTTGCGCCCAACAAAACAAGGATTCTATCTTAGATCAAGCATTGGCGTCGGAGAACCCAAACATAAGGAAGGTCATGGACAGTCTGGACCAATACGAGGTACAAATACGGTACACACAAATAAATCGGCGCAACGATAGCATTATTTTTACTGACTATGATTTTCAGGTGAACGAAGAACACTATTTTTATCCTGCTAGCACCGTTAAGTTTCCAATTGCAGTGCTAGCGCTCGAACGTTTGAACCAGACTGATAGCGTCAACAAAAATACAAAATATTACATAGAGGGAGATTCAATAGAATCTACTATTGCGCAAGATATTTCGCAAGTATTCGCGGTAAGTGACAACCTAGCCAATAACCGTATGCTAGAGCTATTGGGACAAGATGCTATTAACAAGAGTTTGACAGGCAAAGGAATAGGACCTGTTCGCATTTCTCACAGATTAGGCTATCATTCAGGTGATTTAAAAACCAAACCATTAATCCTTTATCTAAATGATAGTACAACAGGCATTTCAGCACCCAGTATAAATACGGCTCCGAAACCATTGCAGTTAGAGCGAATTAAAAAAGGAATTGGGTATTACGAAGATGACGCGCTTGTAAATGAACCTTTCGATTTTAGCCTAAAGAATTATTATCCGATTACTAGTCAGCACGAGGTTTTGAAAAGAGTCATCTTTCCAAACGAGTTTGACACGAAGGAACGCTTTGACCTTTCGGAAGAACAGCACACCTTTTTAGTGGAGTCCATGCACACACTTCCTAGAAATGTAGGATATGATGCTACCGAGTATTATGATGGCTATTGTAAATTCTTCTTGTATGGAGATACTAAGAAAACCATTCCAGACCACATAAAAATATACAATAAGGTAGGTTTTGCCTATGGCACCTTAACAGATTGTGCATATATTGTTGATAGTAAAAATAATGTAGATTTTTTGTTGACAGCAACAATTTTGGTAAACAAAGATGGGGTCTTTAATGATAATGTTTATGAGTACGACGCCATTGGCATTCCGTTTTTAGCATCTCTAGGTAGGGAAATACATGCATTAGAAATAGAGCGTAACAAGTAATATCGGGCATCCGTAATAAAGCTATGGCAGATACAGTAAAACAAACTAGGATAAATAAATACTTGAGTGAAGTAGGCTATTGCTCTAGAAGAGCTGCAGACAAACTTATAGATCAAGGTAGGGTTACCATAAATGGTAAGGTTCCTGAAATGGGAACAAAAGTGTTAGACGGTGATGTAGTAAAAGTAGATGGAGAAGTCGTTACTGTGCCAAAGGAAAAACCTGTTTATCTTGCTTTTAATAAACCGGTTGGCATTGTGTGCACCACAGATAGTAGGGTAGAAAAGGATAATATTATTGATTTTATAAATTATCCTAAACGGATTTTCCCTATAGGAAGATTGGACAAGCCTAGTGAAGGCCTAATATTTTTGACCAACGATGGGGATATCGTCAATAAAATCCTAAGAGCACGAAACAATCATGAAAAAGAGTACCTGGTAACGGTAGACAAACAAATAAGACCCGACTTTTTAAATAAAATGAGAAATGGGGTACCCATATTGGACACCATAACCAGAAACTGTGAGGTAAGCCAAGTGAGTACCTACCAGTTCCGTATTATTTTAACACAGGGACTCAACCGTCAAATAAGACGTATGTGTGAGTACTTGGACTACAGAGTAAAAAAGTTGAAGCGCATTAGAATCATGAACGTTAATTTAGATCTTCCCTCAGGCAAATGGAGAGACCTAACAACGGAAGAACTTCAGCAAATTAACAGATTGGTAGGTGATTCCTCAAAAACCAATGAATCAGAAAGGTAAGTCCAAGGTTTTACATCGTCCTAAACTTTGAACCACGCTTAGGACAAAACTATCATCTTACATCAAAGCACTATTTTACCGATACTATTTTTAAACAATAGGTATTCACAACCTACAGCCTAAAAACTATTAACGGAAGATTGATATGGAATACAAAGAGCATTAGAAGGCATAACCCAAAAAATTCTAATAATTACCGCTAGCACTTCAGAGCAGCTTAGAAAGGAAGCTAAAGAAAACACATATACTCGAGCAACGGCATAGTTTCTATCCTTTTATTTACCTGACAGTTAATTTTTAAAAAAGTAATCTTACGCATCAATTATACAGTCGAGCTTAGGAACCAAGCGCAGAATATCCAACTTAGGTTGCTATAATTCAGTAAATTGAATACAATAGTGAGAGGCAATTTAGAAAATTTACCAAGTAATTTAAATCATTAAAATTGGGTAGTTCATTAAGAAAATAATTAACAAGAAAAAGATATAATTTATGATTTACAATTACTCTATATAGCTATAAATCATTATCTTAGATTCTAAAATCTTGCAATAATCGAAATGAAAAATAATAGAAAACAATTCCCGAAAAAAACCTTCATCTTTCCGATACTTTTATCAGTGTTGTTGATGGTGAGTACTCATTTAATTGGTCAAGAGACTAATTTTAAAGCCTACTCAGGAGAAATACTGGATACTAACTCAAAAAAACCCTTAGTCTTTGCGTCACTAAGCCTAGAAGGAACTAACGTAAGTACAGTGACCAATACGGATGGAGAATTTTTAATAAAGGTACCTAAGAACAGCCTCGATAAAAATATCACTGTTTCATTTTTAGGCTACAAGACCCTAAGCCTACCGTTGAGTAAATTTAAAACTAAGGACAATCAAGTATTGATGACGGAATCTGCTATGGAACTTACAGAAGTCCAGTTGAGTATCCCAAAAGATGCAGAGGCCTTGGTTAGGGAAACACTAAGAAAAAAGGGTGAAAACTATATGAACGACCCCACCGTAATGACTGCGTTTTACAGGGAAACTATAAAGAAGCGGAATAAAAATGTTAGTCTGTCCGAGGCCGTGGTAAATATTTACAAAGCCCCCTATTCTTCCTTTAAACGTGACGAACTTAAACTTTACAAAGCACGAAAGAGCACCGATTACAACAAATTGGATACACTGGCACTTAAATTGCAAGGTGGACCTTTCAATACACTATTCGTGGATATGGTAAAATATCCAGACTATATATTTACTGATGAGACTATTAACTACTACGACTTTAGCTTTGATAGTTCTACTAGGGTAAATGAGAAACTTATTTATGTTATAAATTTTCAACAAAAAGCTGAAGTAATGGACCCATTTTACGCAGGTAAATTATACATAGATGCCGAAAATAAAATTCTTACGAGTGCTATTTACTCCTTAAACATTACCAACAAACAAATGGCAGCCCAAATGTTTGTTAGGAAAAAGCCCAGAAATGCTAATGTTTGGCCTACCGAGGTAGCCTATCGCGTAGATTATAGGGAAAAAGATGGTAAATGGTACTACGGTTACAGCAACGTACTACTAGAATTTAAAATCGACTGGGACAAAAAACTATTTAATTCGGTGTATTCCATGAGCTGTGAAATGGCAGTAACTGATTGGGAAAAAAACTTGACCAACGCTCATTTAACGACTAAGGAACGAATTAAATCTTCCATAATATTAAGTGATGAGGCCATTGGTTTTGCAGATCCTGATTTTTGGGGAGAATATAATATTATTGAACCGGAGAAATCCATAGAGTCCGCTATTAAAAAAATACAACGACAATTGAAGAAAAACAACTCGGCGGACAGCGGTACAAGCATTCCTTAGTGTACGCTTATTACTTAAACCTAAAATTCCCTGTTTTAAATTGAAAACAGGGAATTTTAGGTTTAAGTAAAGTTCTAATTTATTTTGGCATTACTACCGTATCGATAGCATGTACAACACCATTAGTCGCGGCTACATCTGCTATGACTACCGTAGCCATGTTTCCGTTTTCGTCGGCTACCATTACCTTACCATCAGCCAAAGACAAAACAAGCGTACCTCCCTGCACGGTGGTTACTTCAAAAGCACCATCGTTAGCCTTAATAGCATCAATAACAGCTGCTGCCTCAAATTTCCCTGATACAACATGGTAAGTAAGAATCCCTGTTAATGCAGCTTTACTTTCTGGTTTTAGCAAGCCAGCAACCGTACCATCTGGTAAGGCAGCAAACGCATCGTTTACCGGAGCAAAAACAGTAAAAGGTCCCTCACTACTTAATGTTTCTACCAAATCTGCAGCCTTTACAGCAGCAACTAATGTGGTAAAATTTTCATTAGCAGCTGCAACACCTACAATGTTCTGCGCTTGCACTAACGTCCCAGCGAATAAGGCTGCGGATACAAACATAATTTTAATCGTTTTCATAATATTCTATTTTAATTTTTCATAAAAGTAAATGTAAATCAGCAGCGAGTATCATAATATTTGTTTAATTTTTTTTAAAAAATGTTAAACATTTTTAATTTTAATTTTTTCCTATCTTAGAATTATCATTAATTAAAGGCTATGAATCAGACAAGACGTAACTTTTTTAACGGACTATTAGGCATTTCATTTACTACATTTCTACCCACTTCTAGCTATGGGTCTCAAGAGTCGCTAAATAAAATAGTAGAACCCTTGCTCCCTAAAGCCTTAAAAAAAGGAGCTACCATTGGTCTAATTGCCCCTGGTTATAGTTTCACAACCACAACTTTGAAACAGACTAAAAAGACCTTAAAACAGATGGGATACAAAACCTATCATACCAAAAGGGTTTCTAAACCCCATGGCTACTTTAGCAACACTGATGAAGAGCGGGCGGCAGACATCAACGAAATGTTTGCCAACAAAAAAATAGACGGTATTCTTTGTATTCGTGGTGGCTATGGCTGTACACGAATAATGCATTTGATAGATTATGACACTATAAAAAGGAACCCCAAAGCCTTAATAGGTTTTAGCGATGTAACCGCATTATTAAATGGAATACACATAGAAACCGGCCTAATCTGTTTCCATGGTCCTGTAGGCAGTACTATAGAAGAAACCTTCAGTAAAAAAGCATTCAAGAACATTTTGGAAAATACAACACCTACGCATAGCTTAACTAATGCTATTTTAGAGGAAACCCTAAAAACCAATCCGGAATACGAAAGGTATTCTATTCATGAAGGGATAGCTAATGGACATTTATGTGGCGGAAGCCTAACATTAATTAATGCCTTAATCGGCACACCTCATGAAATTGATTTTACGGGTAAAATTATCTGTATAGAAGATATTGAAGAAGCACCGTATAGAATAGATCGTATGCTCACACAACTTATTGCAGGGAAAACTTTCAAAAAGGCTTCTGGGATTGTTTTTGGTGTATGCGCTGGGTGCGACCGTCCAAGCAAACCCAATTCATTTACACTTAAAGAAGTACTTATGGATAGAATAAAACCCTTAGGAATTCCTGCAATATACGGGATGAGTTTTGGGCACATAGACCAAAACCTTACATTTCCCATTGGAGCAAAAGCTACCTTGAACACAACTACCATGTCAATAGCACTTGAAGGACCGTGGGTGAAATAGTTTTAGTTGGCTTCTTCACTTATCAACTTAAATAAGCATATGCTTTATTTTTAATCCCTCCGGTCTACATCGGATTCTTGATTTTTTATAAAATTATCAGCTTCAATATTTAAGCTGGTTAAAAAACCAACTCTTTTACACATTAGTCAAAGGTTTTTTAATTATCACAAGTCTAAAGTAAATTTC
>RCNE010000184.1_pt1 | contig 31950 bp, 19 predicted proteins | sample 2041361 | NCBI WGS metagenome assembly RCNE01 (sample SAMN09708229, study PRJNA481090) | Marine sediment metagenome, whole genome shotgun sequencing project. | reverse complement strand
TGCCGCATGGATGAGACCCATTTATCTTGCACTTGATATGGAGGTGGGCGTGGTCGTTCCAGGCATGACACACGACGCCAAGCGTGCCGCCTATGCCTGTGAAGTGGTCTACGCTACTAATAATGAATTGGGTTTTGACTACTTACGCGACAACATGGCGTTTACGTTGGACCAGAAAGTTCAGCGTGATCACTCTTTTGCCATTGTCGATGAAGTTGATTCCATCCTGATCGATGAAGCGCGGACACCCCTGATCATATCCGGCCCCGCGGAAGAAACACCGCAGTTGTATGTTCGTATTAACCAACTGGTTCCGAGCCTGGAACTCGCGGAATCGCCGGAAGTGGGCTCTGAGGAGATACCGCCAGGGGATTTTACGGTCGATGAGAAGCAGAAGCAGGTTTACCTGACCGAAGACGGTATGGCCAAGGTAGAAAAATTGATGGTCAGTGCCGGTCTGATAAAGCCCGAAGAGAGTCTTTATAACGCACAAAACCTGAACCTGGTATCCCACCTCAACGCCTCACTTCGTGCCCACCACCTGTTTAACAAGGATGTGGACTACATCATCAAGGACAACGAAATTATTATCGTTGATGAATTCACCGGGCGTACGCTGGCGGGCAGGCGCTGGTCGGATGGCTTACATCAGGCGGTGGAAGCCAAGGAAAGTGTGCCTATCCAGCGTGAAAACCAGACCCTGGCTTCAATAACCTTTCAGAACTACTTCCGCCTTTACAAGAAACTGTCCGGCATGACCGGAACGGCGGATACTGAGGCCTATGAATTCCAGTCTATTTATGGACTGGAAGTGGTGGTGATTCCGACCGCTAGTCCGATGATCCGTATCGACAATGACGACCTGGTGTTTCTGAAGGCGGAAGCCAAGTTCGACGCCATTGTTGAAGATGTCAAAGACTGCGCGGAACGTGGTCAACCGGTATTGGTAGGTACTACCTCTATCGAAACCTCTGAACTTATTTCAACGATCCTTAAAAAGCAAAAAGTCCGACACGAGGTTCTGAATGCCAAGCAACATGAACGTGAAGCAATAATCGTTGCCCAGGCAGGGCGGACATCTGCTGTAACCATTGCAACAAATATGGCCGGTCGTGGTACCGATATTGTGCTGGGCGGCAGCTTGGATGCCGAACTGGCCGAACTCGACGAAGATGCAACCGAAGAGCAGAAAGAACAGTTACGCGAGGCGTGGCAGCACAAGCACAATGACGTGATCAAGGCCGGCGGCTTACACATCATTGGTACCGAGCGTCACGAATCCCGGCGTATTGATAACCAGTTACGCGGAAGGTCAGGCCGACAGGGCGACCCGGGTTCATCCCGCTTTTACCTGTCGCTTGAAGATAACCTGATGCGTATTTTTGCATCCGACCGCATGTCAGGGATGATGCAGCGTTTTGGTATGAAGGAAGACGAGGCAATCGAGGCCGGTATGCTTAACCGTGCGATTGAAAACGCCCAGCGTAAAGTGGAGGCGCATAACTTCGATATTCGTAAGCATTTGCTTGAGTATGATGATGTCGCCAATGATCAACGCCGTGTCGTGTACGGACAGCGCAATGACCTTATGGCAGATGAAGATGTTCATGAGGCTATTCTGGATTTCAGAGGGAACGTTTTTGGTAATCTTGTAGACCAGTATATGCCTGAGGGCAGTATTGATGAACAATGGGACGTACCCGGTCTCGAGAAGGCGCTGGACGGCGAATTTGGTATCAAGATTCCTGTTCACGATTGGCTCGAAGCAGATGAGCATCTGACAGAAGCGGATGTTAGTGAGCGTATATCCAAAACGGTAACGGAGCATTTTGAAACCAAGGAAGTCCAAACCGGCGTCGATGTCATGCGTCATTTTGAAAAGGCACTGATGTTAAACGTTCTGGACCAACAATGGAAAGATCACCTGGGCAACATGGATTACCTTCGCCAGGGTATTCATCTGCGTGGTTATGCCCAGAAACAACCGATGCAGGAATACAAGCGCGAGTCATTTGAAATGTTCACAGCCTTGCTTGAGAACATTCAGCATGAAGTTGTGCGGATACTGGCGCGTGTGGAGGTTAAGGCCGAAGAAGATGTCGAAGCGGTAGAGACACAACGTCGACAGGATACGCCTATGGAATACCACCACGATAAGGCCTCGGCGGTTTCAGGTGATGCGGGCCCGGGTCCGGGCGTCACGCCGGACGAACCATTTGTGCGTGAAGGGCGTAAAGTGGGGCGGAATGAAGCTTGTCCTTGTGGTTCAGGTAAAAAGTTTAAGCAGTGTCACGGGAAATTGAGCTGAGAATAATAAGCATTGCCACGGAACGCTTGCATAAATAATCTTTTCTTCAGTTTTTGATCGGTAGTTTCACGCATGGATTGAGAGAACTTGATAGCAATCAGTTTACACGTGCTTCATGAGAAGTACTTAGGAACTTTAATTAAGTTGCTTTGGAACTGAGAGGACGGTCACCAGGGAAATTCCCACCGGTAAAGACACCTTTCTTTTGATGAAATATCGTTCACTGCTAAATACGGATTGCAATATCCTGTTGGAAATTTTATTGGGCAGCCTCATATCCTGCCAGGACTCCTGGTATTGAAAAAATTTTCTGATCAACCTAATGGTGGCAACAAGTGGAAACAGCCAGAAATTGAAGTAACTTATGTAATCAATAGAGAATTCTTTACTAGTCACCAGAGCGCTCAAACTGTTACGTGTATAGCGCCGTTTGTGGTGATTCTCTTCATCATGCTGACTCCACAAAAACGGGAACGCCGGTACCGTCAGAACGATATGACCTCCTGGTTTCAATAACGTGGAGAGGGCGACCAAACTGTCGCCATCGCCTTCGATGTGCTCAATTACGTCAAAAAGGACGATCAGGTCAAATTGATGTTCGAAACCCGGCAATTCGTTGGGAAGTCGCCCGGACATTATCGGAGCCAGTTTACGTTCGCGGGCTATCCTGGCCGCAATTTTCTCGCTCTCAACACAAGTCACAGCACCAAATGCTTGTAGAAATTCGATATTACCACCGGTACCACAACCAACCTCCAGGATGTCGCTACCTAACGGAAGTTGAAGAGTGGAAAGCAGGTCTCTGAGGATTTTTCGCCGTGCCACGAACCACCAGTGTCCGTCTTCGAACTCACGCATTAACTGATAAGTAAAACTTTCCACATAGTCTCCACTGGTCGCTGTTGTTTTCAGACTGTGCTCAGTTTGTAAACACCCATAGCCGATTGATGGTAAAGCTCCAGACCAATACAACAGCAACTGCTGCCAATTGAGCCAAAATATAATGAACGCCAAACCAGTTAACCCCCACGAACATCAGCCCAGTGTTTAACAAAAGGCCAACAAGTGCAACGAAGATAAACTTCGGTATTACGATACGATGCTGTCGTTCACTGCGAAAAGTAAAACCGTAATTTAATTTGTAATTGACCGCTATCCCGGCGACGTAGCCGAGCACGGAGGCACCTATCACATTCATACGCCCGATTTCTACGAGAAAAATCAATATGAGATACGTAGTAAATGTTGCAGTTGCACCTACCATTATAAATCGAAGAAACTGGGTTCTGAGTACCAATGTTTTCCAACCTGAGGTTAATATCTACCGGCCAATCATGAACTGGCGTATACCGACATCCAGTGCCACAGGTCGCCAGCCCGGAGGTAGCACGCTGTCACTAAAGGTTATGTTTTTATGATTGCCGAATTGATCATCGTAACGAAATTGGGCATGCAGATTCAGAAGACGTTTAATTTTCTGGAACACTTCAAAGATTGACGAACATCGTGCGCTAACAAGAAATTGCACGGGCTTATTAATTGATTCATCGTTTTCAAACCTGATACGCCTTGCCACAAAATTACCGATATCACCTGCAAATACGTAGTCCCGCAGGGACATAACATGTGCATCAAGTACTGTTACTCGGCCTGTGCGTGCATTCAGTATCAAATTATTGATCAGTCCATGTCGGCTCTTTTGTTCCATTGGCCCGTAGACGGAACTCGGCCGGTAGATCGCAATCTCAGTTTCACAGAAAGTGTTCAGTAATAAATCTTCCTGTTGCTTTTTCAATACACCGTAAGGACGGACCGGGTTCGGACACGAGGTTTCCCGGATGACACGTTGCCCTTCGAACAAGCCCCCTGCAGAACTGACACAATGAAAGCTAAAATCCGCCGGTTGCAGCCTTTTTTGGAGATCCAAAGCGAATCCCACTATTTTCCGGAACACAGCATATTCCCGATCTGCTTCGCCCGGAGAGGAATAAAACGATGTTGCACCAGCACTCCACAAAAAAGTTAATCGTCCAGGCAGTTTTGAGTTTCGCAAACAGACCGATTCAATGACGTCTCGTGTGTCCGCCATTTGCGAGTCATCCTGCCAATCAAAAGGAATATCGGCGAGTGATTGAAACTCCAACCGCAGTAACGCCTTGCAAATTGCTGAGCCGATCAAACCCAACCCGAACACGAGCACCAGGTGATGTTCCTTGGGATTTCGCGTGGCAATCAGGATTTTCATTGGTCGTTCAGTTTTCTGATTTCCAGATTCAAGTTGAAGTCTGACGATCTGTTAACCACGAAAAAAGTTGGTTTTCCCTGTAATTGAAGCATGCTCGAGTGAAGAAATTCGACGATAAGTCCTAGCATAAATACCGACGCACTGCTGAAAGCCAGTATAACGATCATCAGGGATGTCCAACCGGGGACTTCAATGGGATTGTCAGCAAAAAAACGGCTGTAAATTACCCAAATGCTATAGCTGATGGCTGACAGAAGCGTAACTACAGACAGTGAATTGGTGAATCTGAGTATTCCAAAGTTGGATGTGAGAATCATTTTCTTTGCATGTTGAATCAGGGATCGCAGCCGATATCCACTGCGCTTTTGATTATTGTAACGGTCGTCGGACATGTCTATTTTTACGCGAGTGATGCGCTCAGTGAACCAGGTCAGGGTCACGTCAAAATAGGTATATTGAGCACCAATACCGGAAGCGGCACGGGCGATATCTCCACGGATCAACCTGAAACTGTTGAATACCTGCACAAATGGATTACCGGATAATCTGGCAATCACAAATTTGGTCAATTTAGAAAACCGGTCACGGTAGCCACCCCCATGAACTGACTCACTGGGCGAAGCGTACACGATATCTGCATTCTCGGAACAGGCTGCCTTCAATAAGGTTTCTATTTGTGCCGGTTGGTGTTGCAGATCCTCATCAAGAGTCACCACCCAGTCACTCGATGAATACAGGATTCCGGCACTTGTCGCGCTGTGTTGGCCAAAGTTACGGGACAACTCAACCAGGCGCACCCATGAGTGGGTCATCGAAAGTTCTTTTAAAGATTCGGCGGACTGATCAATTGGCTCATCGAGTACAAAAATGGCCTCCGTAATGCACAGATCCAACCCTAAACCTTCCCAGCGATTCCGAAGGTCTGCAATGGCCGTTACTAATTTGCCAAGATAAGGCGCACCACAGTATACGGGAACAACGATTGAGATCGTAATGGTATTGCTTTGTTCAGGCATCGCAATTCTCGTTCATTAAATTTGCTGCAGATCAGTATTTGCCATTTGTGAAGTCAGGTTTCCATGTTTTGCCCTATTTTAAGGTTTTGCTGGAGGAGTATGCAAAACATAAATTCCTAAACACGATATCACCCAGGGTATTGGTGGTTTTGTGATATAAATTGACATCGCCTAATACCTTTGTAGGCAATAATCGCTAAGGGATGCTGTCAGATTGAATACTTCCGGAATGAATTGGATCACTCAAATAGAAAAACAGAAGTTCATAGTTGGTGGTGTACTGCTCATCGCTTTCAGCGCATTGATGGTTACTGCCCTACGTAGCCCAGTTGCCTTTGATTCCTACTGGCATTTGCAAATGGGTAAAGACTGGCTTGAAAATGGCCTCAGCCCTTTGATTGATCATTACAGTTTTACATATAACGGTCACGCTATCACAAACCCACCAATGATTTTTCAGGGGTTATTGCATTTGGCAGTATCTCAATTTGGAATGAGGTCCGGGTTCCTGATTGTCAGGTTCGGATTCTTTCTTTTAACTCTAGGTGCAGTGCTTCTGTTACTTAGGCAAATGAAAGCTTCAGCTATTCTTTATGTGCTGATTGTTCCCATTATTGTCTCTCTTCTCCAAATGCGAGCGATAGTCCGGCCGGAATTATTGAGTTATACGTTCTCGGTTATCGCCTTAATGCTCTATTTTCGAGCTGACAATAGAATTTCTTCACGAAACCTGCTGCCTATGGTCGGCCTGATGTGGGTTTGGAGTATCTACCATTCATCAGTCGTTGGCTATGTCATTTTCTTTGGCTTTTTTCTAGATTGTGCAGTAGCTCAATTAAAGTCAAAAGCGCCCGCAGCAGTTTGGGTAAAGTGGTTCATGTGGGGTTTGCTAATCGTTTCTGTCGGATTTCTTAATCCAGGCTTTTCTCATCCGTTGATTCAGGCGATTACATTTCCGTCGGAATGGAAAGTCTTAATTTTGGAATACCGGCCTTCCAGTGAAGTTTTCAAGTCGCTAGCCGTGATCTATGTACTGATACCTTTTGCTGTCTTGACCGCGGTGATGGCATTCAAGCAGCGTCGATTCGGAATACTTGTTGTTTGGGCCATATTGGTCTACTACGCCGTGATAATGCAAAGAATGGTTGCGCCTTCCGGGATCGTCGTCGTTATGTTGGCTGCGCATCTGTTAAGTGAAGGTAAAGTATTTCATAGATTGAGTCTGACTGGTAATAGCTTCTGGAAGAAATTTGTTTGGCTTGTCGTAATGCTTTCCATTGGTATCACACTGTATTCAAATGTAGAGCGCGCCCGTCATTTTATGAAAGAAAATCAGGCATTGCTTGGGCACTATCCAACGGAAATAGCCGACTATATGATTGTAAATCACATGTCAGGGCGTATTTTTAACAACTACAGTCTGGGTGGTTATCTGATCTATCGACTAGCTCCCCAAAATCAGATATACATTGATGGGAGGACGCAAATACTTTATCCATTGGAGCACATGAAAAAATATGAGGAGGTTTTTAAAGCTAACGATTCCGAAGTTCTGAGAGCAGAGTTGGACAAATATTCTATTGATCAGATCATTTGGGAGTACTCACAAGCCAAACACAAACTGGTGCAGAATGCTGGTGGTTTTGGACTTGATTTTCTGGGAACTCGTTTTGTTCTTTACACACGTGGAAACTCCAATTTTCCGCTTCTAGGAAACCTGTTATCTCAACCGGAGTGCTGGCGCCCGGATATGTTGCATAGGTTAAATTCAGAACGACAAAGAATGGACGAGGTTTTGCTTTTAAATTCAGCTTTGTTTCCGTTTGCCAATCTCGTTGTCGGCTATTCCAACGCTGATGACGGGAAAGCATTTTTCGATGAAAATATTGATGGAGACAAATGGTCTGATGAGATGCGTCGTTTTGCCGGTTATAGATTTCTCGAAATCGGCGAGTATGATCTTGTTGTCAACCTCCTTGGCGGTATCGAGTTCCTTAAGGCGAAAGACTATCTCGCTTCCGCGTTGGCAATGGTGCGAGCAGGAGAGGTAGAAACGGCCACCCATATTATCGAGGATTTTTCAAATGTTGAGTGGCTAAAGCCAAAGCCAGAGGAAGTTTACATCCACTATAAACTGTACCAATCACTTGAATTAAAAAGACCTTTGACATCAGTTGAGCAAAATAACATCGAAGCATTGAAGATGAAATTAGTAAACCTTGGGTATTCTAATTTTGATCATGAGCACATACTTGATATCGGGTCATTTTGCACGTCTTCGGAGAGCCAAACTGCAAGACATGATTCAGGAATGTAATGTGGGTCAAGCTCAAGTTGCAAGGACAATTACCCTAGCGACGTGCAGCCAGTGTTGTGTAATTTCTGTGGAGCGCTCGCACCTTATGACGTGCCTGCGCCGGTGAACCCGAGTTTTCCAGAACATCATCAGCGATGCTCAAACGTTGTTTCCTGCTGGCTTGAGCTGCCAGCGCCTGCTCTGCCTGATTGCGGCTACTGTTGTCGCGAGTTATCAACCTGCTAATCTGTGTTTCGATTTCGACGTCAACAACCAGTACCCGGTCCACATTCGGGTAAGTTCCCCGTTCTGCCAAAAGGGGAATGACCAGGATGCAGTAATCTGATTCCACATCAGCGACAGCCTTGGCGGCTTCCATCCTGATTTTTGGATGCAGGATGGACTCGAGTTCTTCACGCTTACCCGGATCAGAAAAAATCAGGGACCTCAATTTCGACCTATTTAGTCGCCCGGTATCATCAAGAACTGTTGGTCCGAATACATCTTCAATTTCCTTCAGGGCAGCTTGCCCGGGCTCAACCAGTTTGTGTGCAATGATATCGGTATCGATAACCGGCACTCCAAGCCTGGCGAACTCATTGGAAATCATTGTTTTGCCAGAGGCAATCCCACCCGTTAACGCAATAGTGTAAGGGTGATGGTTACTTTCAGATGAAGGATGTTGGGTCACGAGAAGTTCAGAGGTTGCCCAGACCACTGCTCCTTAAATAGGTGCCGATGATTTGATCACCCCACATCATGGCTATCCAACCGGCTAAAGCGATGAATGGCCCAAACGGCATGGGCTGACTGGATTTATGACGTTTAAGGGCTATCATGGTCAGGCCAACTACTGCACCCACCAGCGATGACAATAAAATGATCAATGGCAACATTTGCCAGCCTAACCAGGCGCCGAGGGCTGCCAGCAGTTTAAAATCACCATAACCCATGCCTTCCTTGCCAGTTAATAAGCGAAATAGTTGATAGACAATCCAAAGTGACAGATAACCCGCCATTGCACCGATAATGGCGCTTACAGGGTCCGTGAAGACGTAAAACAGACTTATAAACAGTCCGGACCACAACACGATCATGGTCAGGTCGTCCGGTAGTAATTGGTGATCGATGTCAATAACTGTCAGGGCGATGAGAATCGCTGTCAATCCAAGTGCAGCCAGCAATTGCAAATTAGGCCCGAAGTGCATGGCCACCGCCAGAAACAATATCGCAGTGGTTGCTTCTATCAATGGGTAGCGTAGTGAAATTGGCGCTTTGCACGAAGAGCAGCGACCCTTAAGGAACAGATAGCTGAGCAGAGGAACGTTTTCATATGATTTTATCAAGTGGCCGCATTTAGGGCACTGTGAGCGTGACAACATAATGCCGAGAGGCGGGTCAGATGGCTTGGTGTCTGGGTTTTCAATGGCAAGTAACTCAATGCACTGACATCGCCACTCGTGCTCAAGACGCGCAGGCAATCGCAATATGACGACATTGAGAAAAGAACCTATTAGCAGCCCAAAAACGAACACCCCCGTTAAAAACAGGGGTGTGTTAGCAAGAAACAATTCCAGCATTGAGGACTAAATGACGGAGGCCATCTTGAATATGGGCAGATACATACCGATAACCATCGCACCAACAAGAACACCGATGATGACAATTATCAATGGCTCCAGCAGGCTCGACAACGCATCTACCGAATTACTAACTTCTTCCTCGTAGGCTTCAGCCACTTTTATGAGCATCTCATCCAGGGAACCGGCTTCTTCACCGATGGCTGCCATCTGGATAACCATACTCGGGAATACGTTGGTTTGCTGCATCGCGAGTTGTAATTGATGACCGACCGCAACATCCTCCCGTATGCGGGCAGATGCATCGTTGAAAACCGCATTACCGGTTGCGCCGGCAACAATTTGCAAAGCATCTACCAAGGGCACACCTGCTGCAAAGGTAATGGCCAATGTTCTGCAGAAACGGGCAATAGCTGACTTTTCAAGTATATCGCCAATAATAGGAATCTTTAACGACATTCGGTCAAGGAGGTGCGCAAAGCGCGTGGACCGTTTTTTTGCCATGATAAACAATGTAACGAAGGCAATGACGCCAAACAAAGCATATAGGCCATTTGATTGTAACCAGCGACTGGTATCGATGATGGCCACTGTGAAAGCCGGCAAAGCACCGCCGAAACTGGCAAAGATGCTTTCAAATTGTGGAATTACGTAAACAAGTAATATGGCAGAAACGACGATGGCGACGCCAATGACCGCGATCGGGTAGTACATGGCCTTTTTGATTTTGCCTTTGATACTTTCAATTCGTTCTTTGTAGGATGCAATTTCATCGAGGATCGTATCCAACACACCTGCACTCTCACCAGCCTTAACCAGGTTTGTGAAGAGTTCATCAAACTGACCCGGGTGAGCGCAAAGCGCTTCATACAGACTGCCGCCACCTTCCACTTCGGCACGTATCTTTTCCACCATGACACGCATACGCGGGTTCTTGACTCCACCGGCGATTATTTGAAAAGAAGTCACCAACGGAACACCGGATTTCAGCATTGTCGCCAACTGGCGACTGAAAACCGCAATTTCCTTGGCTGTAATACGACTGCCGGCACCGCCAAAAAGAGGTTTGGGTTTTTTCTTGACCCGGATTGGGTTGATACCCTGACGTCTCAGTTCCGCCCGAACCAGGTTGGGGTTCGATGCGACCTGTTGACCTTTGAGTTTGACGCCGCGTTTGTCGCGACCTTCCCAAAGGAATGTGATGGGGATTACTTGTTGTACAACAGCCATAAACCTAGTCCTTGGTTACACGGTTGGTTTCAATCAAATCGGTCACGCCTTCGGCCACCTTGAAAAGAGCCGACCGGCGTAAGTCACTAATGCCTTCCTCTCTGGCTTGTTGGGCGATGCGTATTGCGTTGCCTTCTTCTAAAATGATTCTGGCTATAGTATCCGAAATTGGCATAACTTCAAATACACCACTTCTGCCTTTATAACCCGCGTTGCAGTCTGCGCATCCTTCGGGTTTGTAAATTTTCAGCCCGTCAATTTCATCTTCATTAAAACCAGCCTGTAATAAAGCTTCTTTGGGCATATCATCCGGTTGCTTACATTTATGCAAGCGCCGCATCAAGCGCTGTGCAATAACAAGGTTGACCGCTGAAGTAATATTGTAAGTCGGAACACCCATATTCATAAGACGGGTAATTGATTGCGGCGCATCATTGGTATGCAGAGTTGAGAATACCAGGTGACCGGTTTGCGCGGCCTTGATAGCAATTTCAGCGGTTTCCAGATCACGGATTTCCCCCACCATGATGACATCGGGATCCTGACGCAGGAAAGATCGCAGGGCGCGTGCAAACGTCATGCCCTGTTTGGCATTTTGCTGAACCTGGTTGATACCGGCGACACGGATTTCAACCGGGTCTTCTACGGTTGAAATATTGCGTCCTTCATCATTCAGGATATTCAAAGCAGTATAAAGGGTTACCGTTTTACCACTACCGGTTGGTCCCGTAACCAGGATCATGCCATAAGGTTTTATGACCGAGTTGTGAAAGGTTTCCTGTTGCATCTTGTCGAAGCCAAGACGTTCTATCCCTAACTGTGCGCTGGAGGAGTCAAGTATACGTAATACGACTTTCTCGCCAAACATGATAGGACAGGTGGAAACACGGAAATCGATTGACTTTTTACGGGAAAGGTTAAGTTTGATTCGACCGTCTTGTGGAATTCGCTTTTCTGCGATATCCAATCCAGCCATAACCTTGAGTCTTGAAGACAGGCGTCTGGACATCTGAATTGGCGGGCTTGCAGACTGAGTTAATATCCCATCCAGACGATAGCGAATACGGTAGCTTGTTTCGTATGGTTCAAAATGAATATCGGAAGCACCTTTTCGGATCGCATCAATCAAGATCTTGTTAATGAAGCGAACTACCGGTGTCTCATCTACGGCCGGATCATTTGAATCGTCGTCTAAGTCATCTGATTCCAGTGAAAACCCAAGATCATCGAGGCCTTCATCATCAAAATCATCAAAAACCGGGTTGGCGGATTCGCTTGCCTTCTCTATTGTTGTTTCGAGTTGGTTTGGTGCGACCAGAATGGGTTCAACGCGGAAACCGGAACTAAATGATATTGCGTCGATAACCTCCTGATCAGTCGGATCAGAAACGGCAAGAAAAAGTGTATTTCCACGCAGGTAAAGAGGAAATGCGCGATGTTTTTCAATCAGTCTTTCATCAATCAGGCTGACGGGGGCAATGCTTAAATCCACTGCGTTGATGTCGATAATGGGAACGCCGTACTCAACAGAAGCGGCATTAATTAGAACCTGGGGGTCGATAGACTGGTTCTTGATCATCCAGGCAAGAATGGTGAGCCCCTTCTCGCCGGCATTTACGCTGGCATCACGGGCGACCTGTTCTTCCATCAGACCTTCTGCAACCAGACGACGGGCAAAGCCGTGCAATTGATTGGTTGCTTTCAGTTCTGTGTTCATTAGAAGGTCTCTCCGTGTTACCTGAATATATTACACTTAAATGCTACTGGTTTGCTGAGGTTTACTTCACGGTTAGAAAAAAATCTTTTATTTCCAGACAAAAGAGCCTCTGCAAAAGCAGAGGCTCTTTCTAACCATATCAAATTCAACAAATGAACTTATGACGCACGGCATGTAGATGGCAGATACTTGTAATTGCCAGCAGGTGTGTCTCCACGTCTACAAGTCCAATCAACGCCTGCAGCAGTAACGGATCCAGTATCCGTAGGATCCATAACAGCTTCAATGATGCCGGTTATGTTGTCATCAACGTCTGCTTCATTAACGTTGATCACGAACACACCTTCGGTACCGGTGTAAGAGGTAGCGTCACAGTACTGTGTGTCACCTGTATCGGCAGTGACACCAGCTTGGTCTGCATCAGGCGGATATTCACCAACAGTCTCACGGAATTCAGAAATCGAAAGTTTGGGAACTGCGCCGTTGTTGATGCATTCAGCTACCTTCGCACGAATGGTGTAATCCTGATAAGCCGGTACAGCCAGTGCAACCAGGATGGCTACGATGGCGATTACGATCATCAGTTCGATCAGGGTGAAACCCTGTTGCATATTGCTTCTCATGTTCTTCATTTAAAAACCCTCATATAGTGGTTTGACTGACTATTTAACATTGCTGTCGAGTTTTGACAATCAATTAACAGACTGTCGTTTAATCCCTTAAATTACGCCAGGATGCAAGGTTCATTAATGCAATCAGCGTGCCAAGATATTATTTCTAATGAAAACAGACGTATAAGACCGAAAAAATAGACGCTTAGGCAATACGCATTCTTCAAAGCGTCAGTAAGTGACAAAAAAGGTCACTCATCTGCTTATGGATTTGTATAGCTGTATTCACACACCCTGCCATCCTGCCAAAATCTGGGCATCATTTTACCGTATTGCACCGCGTAACCTGTTCTCTCAGATAGTTGAGTAAGTTCACTAACCGCAAAAACCAGCATTGCGCAGGTGATGAACATGCCCGCAACTGGTAAGGAACGGGATATTGATGTCACTGCAGCTTGAAACGGGGTGTTTCGGGAAAGACTTAGTGCCCATCCTGCTATCAGGATCATGGCTACCTGGCTTGCAGGCATAATCAGCAGCCCGCTAACACAAGCATGAATTACACCCGCAATCAGGCTGATGGCCAGCATGGCCCTTAGCGGTGGGTCGGTTTGTCCCACTTTTTGTGAGTTTCTAAGGTGTCTAAGAAAGCTGATCCCAATCCTGGCAGCAAGAAAAAAGACCAAAAGCAGGGCGATTAAACCCCATTCACCCATTATTCTGAGTGGGAAACTATGTGGGTGAGCAGGAATCATTTTTTCACTATCGCAGGCATAGCGGGTTGGACCCGCACCCAGTAAAGGGTTGTTGATGGCATCATCTTTCGCCAAACGCCATAAGACGTTTCGACCTGAGGTGTGCACCATGGACCTGCCGGCGGAGGATGCGTAAAAATTCCCGGACTGGGATTGCGGGATCAGAACACTATTCATAAAAAGAACAGCAGCGTAGATCACAATCCCGGTTAGCAGACCCATCAGTTGATATTTCAGCCAGAATCTACGTTGTTCAGGCAACCACAAAGCGACAAATACCATGGCCGCGAACAGGCTCACGACAGTACCGCGAGCAGCGAATGCTATGACCAGAAACCATTGCAGGCCGAGTAAGGTGACACAAGTGAACTTAATCCATCGTCTGCCTGGAAAAAGTAAGGGCAAGGCCGCAAGAACAGGTATGGACCATGTTTGCAGTTGGTTGTAGAAGCGAGGGTGCGCGAAGTGAATGAATGCCAGGTTAAAATCAAATTCAAACCCGAATACCCAACCTGATAAAAACCCCATGAATTCCTGGAGTGCAACAGCGAACCCCATTGCTGCGAGCAGAAGTACAGCCCACCTGTCAAATGATACTCCGGCCATTTCCCTGCTTGCGGCAGTAACTGCGATGAGCAACATCATCACGAATATCATGGCAACGTCAACAAGGGCATAGCCGGGGTGAGCAAGCCTGAGGGATGAGGCAATTCCAATAATAAAAAACAGGCTAAGGATGATTCCGCTTGGTCGTGATAACCGGTTTAGTTGGGCAACTGTCGCCAGACGAAGTGGTGCCCAGGAAACTGCGAATATCGTTAAGACAGTAAATAACGTCAGTTGTAGCAGACGTTTGGCATCAAGCGTTGAAAGAAAATCAAGTGGAAAAAACGCGGAAGTCACCAACAGGTAAAGACCAATTAGAACAACAACAACTAAAGAAAGGTTTGTTGTCTTTTTCAAAGCCGAAGGAGTCACCCTTGGCACGTTATCCGTTCAATCAATATCAAACTTTTTCAACTTGTAGCGAAATGAACGGAAGCTGATACCCAGCAGTTCAGCGGCGCGGGTTTTGTTGTAACGTGTTTTTTCCAAAGCATCTTCAAGCATTTTCTTTTCAATGTCTTCGATATAGGTATCGAGTGTCTGCTCGTCGTCACGGTCAGAAACGGACGGGTCCGATTTCTTGATCGCCACCTGTTCCAGCATCAGGTCGTCAACGTGGATGGTATTGCCCTCACACATTGTCATGGCGCGTTGCAGGATATTAATCAACTCCCTTACGTTGCCGGTATAGTGGTGGTTAATGAGTGCAGTCATGGCCTCCGGTGAAATGACCGGTGCCTTGGTCTCATCCCATTGTTCGGTAATCTCTTTCAGGAAACGATTTGCCAATGCCTCAATATCACTTCTTCGTTCGTCGAGACCGGGCAAATGCAGTTCGATCACATTCAGACGGAAAAACAGGTCACTGCGGAACTTGCCCTCTTCAACCAGGGGGCGCAATTGGTGGTGCGAGGCGCTGAGTATGCGCACATCAACTGGTATCTCCTTACGCGCGCCAACCGGCAGAACGGCTTTTTCCTGGATCGCCCTTAAAAGCTTGACCTGCATACTTAGGGGCAAATCAGCAACCTCATCCAGTAATAGGGTGCCACCATCGGCAGTCTGGAATAATCCCTCTTTATCGGTTCCGGCACCGGTAAAACTGCCTTTCAGGTGTCCAAAAAACTCGCTTTCCATCAATTCAGTCGGAATGGCGCCGCAGTTCACCGGTACAAAGGCCTGGTCAGCCCGTGGGCCAAGGTCGTGTATGAGCTGCGCGGCCAGTTCCTTTCCGGACCCGGAATCGCCCGAGATCATAACGGGTGCCTGGCTGCGTGCCAGTTTTCTGATCATGTCCTTGCATTTTTGCATGGGCTCAGAGTTACCGATCATTTTTTCCATCTTGTCGTCGACAAAAGGGCTGTCATCTTCGGTATCTGACCGGTTTGGAGCGGATTCTTCATTCTGTAACTTGATTGCTGTGTTGACCAACTTTCTCAGTATGGACAGGTCCACCGGTTTGGAAACAAAGTCGAACGCGCCAATTTTCAATGCCGTAACGGCGTCCTCAACCCTGCCGTGAGCAGTAATGACTGCTGCCGGTAATTGCGGATGGTCCCTGGCAATTTCGCGTATGAGGTCGAGACCGTTGCCATCCGGCAGACGCATATCGACCAGGCAAAAACTGAAGCTTTGCTCGGCCAGGGCGCGTCTGGCCACACGGAGGTCTTCAGCGGTTGTAACCCGCAGACCCATCCTGGTCAGTGTGAGGTCCAGTAGTTCCCGGATATCAGGTTCATCATCAACGACTAGTACATGTTGTTGCATAGTTTCAATATATTTCTGTTTGATTTTTGGAATTTATTCCCTGGTGCAAGTTTACTCTGGCATTAACTTTTCGGATACCTTTGATCTTTCACTTCGAGCGAGGGCCAGTCTTATATGAAAACGGGAATAACTGTTAACTACGGAGTCTACAGTAAGTTCTGCCTGGTTGACGTCACACAGTTGCCGGGCTATGTACAAGCCAAGGCCGGATCCCTGTTTGTGGGTGGTGAAAAAAGGTTCAAAAATACGTTCCACATTAGGTTCCGGTATTCCCGGGCCATTGTCTTCGACCGAAATAACGCAGTATCCCGTGCGCGGAAGATGCTTCAATGAAAGAATCACCTGGGGAATTGCGGCATCAAGCCGGGCATGCCGGTTGGCATTTTCTAACAATTTCCACACTGCCTGGTGCAACTGGCTGCGGTCAAACAAAACGAGTGTCTTTTTCAAATCAGGTTTGATATCCAGGGTAAGCCGAATACCGGGCAATGAGTTTTTGGTTTCCTCCGACAATTCTGTCAAAAACGGGATGAGTTCAAAAATATCAGGCCGTGATTTTTCATGTCTTGAAATTTGCAGAATATTTTCAACGATGCCATTCATTCTACCCGACTGGCTGTGAATAATATCAACCAGGCGCAGATCAGATTCAGCAATCTCCTCGGATTCTTCAAGCAATTGAGCTGCATGGTTTATGGCGGCCAGTGGGTTGCGGATTTCGTGCGCAATGCTGCTTGACAGGTTTGCCAAGAGCTGGGCTGACATTTCCACCGCCCTTTGCGAAATGACTTCATTGTCTTCGAGAAAGATCAATACATGGATTCTTGATGCGCCGGGAAGGGCAACAAACTTGGGAACTACCCGGGCCTGGCTGCCAAAAACGGTTATCGGGCCAATTTCGACGGAAGGGTTGTCAGTCCAGTCAGCCATTGCCTTATTGAGTTGGGGGGAGATTCTTGACAGTGTTCTTTGATTGGCTTTTGGAGATCCAAGCAGGAACCAGGCTGATTCATTTATCATTTGAATCCGCCCTTCGGAGTTTACCGCCAGCACACCGCTGCGCATGCGGCGAATGACCAGTTCATTAACCTGCTCCATTCCGGTCAGTTGCAGAGCCTGTCGTTCATTGATCAAACGGTAATCTTTTAACCAGCGGACAAGCATGTTTACCAGGACCGTGGTAGCCAGGGTGGTGGCTCCGTAAAGACCGGCCTGTATCATCACTGCTACCGATTCACCCTCAATCAACCAGCTCACCAATGACTGGCCGATGAATGCAAGAACGACAAGGGATGCATAAAGCAGTGCAATCCGCAGCGGTAGCAGTACGGCGGCAGAAGCGCTGCTGAAAATAAGTAAAACGGCTATGCCGCTTTGCAGTCTGCCAAATATGAACAGCAAGACCGTAATGAAAAGAAGATCGGTAAACAAGGTAAACAGGGCAAAGGGGTAGGGCTTGGTGGCTCGACGACGGTTGTCAAAGGCCAGGAATACGGCCATGGCAAAATAAGAGAGCAACGCGGTACCACCGATGGCGCTCCTGTCCAGAGTGTGTGGTAGAACCGCCAGGTCGGTAAAAAATGCATACAGTAAAATCAGGCTGATCAGCAACCTGAAGACAGTTAAATAGGACACAACCCGGTAGGTTAGATCCTCGGGCAGCGGGAAATTTGAGAATAACCCCGTTTTACTCATTTTTTTCATATAGAAATATAAGAAATGGAAATTAGTTCGATTGTCATTGGGACCCATTTAATGACTATTTTATCCGCTTAGTATATCACCCAGAAGTTCTCACAGCTTGCCTTTGCTTTAAACTCCAATACAAGGGAAAATACCTGCCTTGGGCAAAATGTTCATCTAAAGAACTAAAATAGCTCAACGGTTTCGAATCAGCCATTTTCTGAAGGAGTTAGCATGAATTTCCATGAATACCAGGCGAGAGAGTTGTTCGCCAGTTACGGAGTACCTGTCCCCGGAGGTGCGGTAGCACGCACGCCCGATGAGGCAGTCGTGGCGGCACAGGGTCTTGGCGGCCATGTATGGGTCGTTAAAGCACAGGTACATGCAGGCGGTCGCGGCAAGGCCGGTGGTGTAAAGCTGGTTCGCTCACTTGATGATGTCAGAACTGAAACCGACCGTATGCTGAATATGAAAATCAGCACTTATCAGACCGGTGGCATGGCCTTGCCAGTGGATTCGGTAATGATTGCCGAGGCGACGGAAATTGAAAGTGAGCTTTATCTTTCTATTCTGATCGACCGTGTTAATCGCTGCCTTACGTTTATGGGTTCAGCTTCCGGTGGCATGGATATCGAAAAAGTGGCGTCTACCGAGCCGGAAAAAATTGTTACAGTTAATGTAGACAATACGGCCGGTTTCCAGGCCTATCAGGGCCGTCAGATGGGTTTCGGCATGGGGCTTTCTGCCAGACACACCGGGCAGTTAACCAAGATCATGTCGGCGCTTTACCGTTTGTTTATAGATAAGGACCTTAGCCTGTTAGAAGTCAATCCGCTGATCATAGACGGGAATGATAACCTGGTCGCGCTGGATGCAAAGATCAACGCGGATGACAACGCCCTGTTCAGACACCAGGACCTCGCTGCAATGCGCGATGAGGCACAGGAAGATCCAACCGAAGTGGCAGCTAGCCGTCACGGTTTGAACTACATCACACTGGACGGCAATATCGCCTGTATGGTGAACGGTGCCGGTCTGGCCATGGCGACAATGGATGTGGTCAAGCTCAATGGTGGTGAGCCGGCCAACTTCCTTGATGTTGGAGGCGGTACAACTGCAGATCGTGTTAAAGAAGCCTTCAAGATAATCCTTTCCGGTGAAAACGTCGAAGCGATCCTGGTGAATATTTTCGGCGGCATTGTCCGTTGTGACCTGATCGCCGAAGGTATCATTGCCGCGGTGAAGGAAGTTGGTGTGAATGTACCGGTGATCGTTCGCCTGGAAGGCACGCTTGTTGATGAGGGCAGGAAATTACTGGCCGAGAGTGGTCTCGCCATCATTCCTGCAAGTGATTTGAATGATGCCGCCAAGAAAGCAGTTGCGGCAGCTAATAATAGTGAGGTGGCCCAATGAGCGTTCTGGTCAATAAAGACACAAAGGTAATTTGCCAGGGGTTTACAGGTAGCCAGGGCACTTTTCATTCCAAGCAGGCGATTGAGTACGGAACACAAATAGTTGGTGGTGTTACACCGGGTAAAGGCGGGCAGACACATCTTGACCGGCCGGTATTCAATACCGTTTCCGAAGCAGTTGCCGAGACTGGCGCCGATGCGACAGTTATATATGTGCCACCACCCTTTGCCGCCGATGCCATACTGGAGGCCGCCGATGCCGGAATAGAAGTCATCGTCGCGATTACCGAAGGTATTCCTGTGCAGGACATGATAAGGGTCAAGGCTGTTCTGGATCAGATGCCGGACACCTGGCTGGTAGGCCCCAACTGTCCCGGTATCATCACACCCGGAGCCTGTAAGATTGGCATTATGCCCGGTCGTATCCATAGCCCCGGAAAGGTGGGCGTGGTTTCACGGTCTGGCACTTTAACCTATGAAGCTGTCTTTCAGACAACGCAGGCCGGTTTGGGTCAATCCACGGTTATCGGAATCGGTGGTGATCCAATCCAGGGTATGAATTTTATCGACTGCCTGCGTCTGTTCCAGGACGATCCTCAGACAGAAGGTATTATCATGGTCGGTGAAATCGGTGGTTCAGCTGAAGAAGACGCTGCTGAATTCATTGCCGAGTATGTGACCAAACCGGTAGCAGCCTATATCGCCGGTGTTACAGCACCTCCAGGCAAACGCATGGGTCATGCCGGTGCGATTATTGCAGGCGGAAAGGGCACGGCCGCGGCCAAGTTTGAGGCATTGGAAGCAGCCGGTGTGACCACCGTTCGCTCTCCGGCTGATCTCGGTAATGCAATTCAGAAAATACTTTGATTTTTGTCATTTTAACCTGCCCGAATCAACGGGCAGGTTAAGCTCCATCTATTTATTATGATTAGAATCGCCCTGGCACAACAGGATTTTCCGGTGGGTAACATGACCGGCAACCTGGCGCGTGCGCAAAAAAGTATTGCATCAGCACTCAAGAAAGGTGCGGACCTCATCCTGTTTCCTGAAATGGCAATCAGTGGTTACCCCCCGGAAGACCTGTTATTGCGTCCGGGCTTTATGCGCCGCTGTCACGATGTTCTGGACGAATTGGTTGCCGGGGTGCAAGACATCGACGTGGTAATTGGACACCCCTGGGAGGTTGGCGACGAAAGATTTAATGCGGTCAGCTGGGTGCGTGATGGTGCGGTTCTTGGACGGTATTTCAAGCAGGTGTTGCCAAACTATGCTGTATTTGATGAACGCCGTTATTTCTCGGCTGGCTCCCAACCATTGGTGATAGAGGTTAAGGGCAGTCGTGTTGGTGTTGTTGTCTGTGAAGATGCCTGGGTACCGGGTCCGGCTTCAGTCACAAAAGCTGCGGGTGCTCAGTTGCTTTTGGTGCCCAATGCGTCTCCTTTTCGTGAAAACAAGCTGGCAGTGCGTCTGGACAACCTCCACGAGCGTCTTAAGGAGTGTGGATTGCCAATCGTATACAGCAACCTCGTGGGAGGTCAGGATGAACTGGTCTTTGATGGCCGCTCAATATTGATGAATAACCGGGGTGGTTTCAGTCTCCGTACTAACCCCTGTGAAGAGAGCTTACCCATCGCCTGCTACACACCCGAATCGGGTGATTTGTGGTTTGAAGGCAGTGAAGACAGATCCGGCTTGGACGGTTTAACACTTCGTCAGGATGAAAACACCACGGCCTGTATTTACACCGTTCTGGTGCGTGGCTTAAAAGACTATATTGTTAAAAACGGCTTTACTGATGTGGTTCTTGGTTTATCCGGTGGCATTGATTCCGCCTTGACGCTGGCCCTTGCAGTTGACGCACTGGGGCCCGAACACGTCCACGCAGTTATGATGCCAAGCCGGCACACTTCAGTGCTGAGCCTGAAACTGGCCTCCGAACAGGCGGATATGTTGCAGGTTGCCTACCGCGAAATCCCGATCGAGCCTTCCTTTGAGGCCCTGCTCGGTTCTTTGGAAGTGTCATTTGAAGGTTGCAAGGCTGATGTCACAGAGGAAAACCTGCAGGCAAGAGTGCGCGGTAATATTCTGATGGCTTTATCCAACAAGTTTGGCTGGATGGTGCTGGCCACGGGCAACAAGAGCGAACTGGCAGTGGGTTACAGCACGATTTACGGCGATATGTGTGGTGGTTTTTCACCAATTAAGGATTGCATGAAAACACGTGTATATGAACTTAGTGAATACCGGAACACCATTTCACCGGCGATTCCACAAGCGGTAATAGACCGCGCGCCCTCAGCCGAACTGGCTCCGGGGCAACTGGATCAGGACAGCTTGCCGGAATATGACCTGCTGGATAAGATTCTGTATCACTATATCGAGCAGGACTGGTCAATTGCCGAGATTGTCAACGCGGGATTTGACGAAGCAGTGGTCCGCCGGGTGGCAGCCATGGTGTTGAGAAATGAATACAAACGGCGCCAGGGCGCACCGGGTGTGCGGATTACATCAAAGGCATTTGGTCGTGACAGACGTTATCCGATAACTTCGGGTTGGCACGAAGAGAGTATCAATAAAACCTAGTCTTTACCGAAGGGCCACATCCTGTTCCAGAAGCCCTTTTTAGTGTCACCCGTCACGTACGGGTGATCGGGGTAATTCAATGCCAATACCGTCATGGTATCTTCAGCCAGTTCCGGTAAGCCCATTTCGGTATAGCTCACATGCAGGATTTCAAGTGCATCGCCCAATTCAGGTGAGCCGGGATAGTTTTCAATGGCATAACGGGCACGGGCAGCCGAGGCTACATAGGCTTTACGGCGCATGTAGTAACGTGCAACATCCAGTTCGTAAAAAGACAGGTTGTTGCGTAAAAAAACCATACGTTGTCTTGCGTCAGGTGCATAACGGCTATCCGGAAACCGCTTGATCAGTTCGTCAAAATCCCTGAAAGACTCCCTGGCTGCGGTCTGATCGCGGTCACGTACACGAGATGGCATCAGGCGTTCCATAAAACCCACCCGCATTTCATAATTGGTCAGGCCGCGGATGTAAAAGGCGTAGTCGACATTGGGGTGGCTTGGGTAGGTCCTGATAAACCGGTCGGCAGTTGATAACGCTGCTTCAGGGTTGCCGCCCTTGTGGTAAGCATAGGCGAGTTCAAGCTGTGCCTGTTCGGAGTATCGACCGAATGGATAGCGTGTGGAAAGCGTCTGGTATCCCCTAATGGCGCGTCCCCAGTTCTGTGAAGCCAGGAAACCCTTGGCCGTAATATACATTTGCTCGGCGCTACGGCCATCGTCAATATCTTTGTCCTTTTTGCAGCCTGAAACTGTGACCAGCATCAATGCAGTCAGGACTCCAATGAGCAGTCTGGAATAGATGGGGGACTTCAAAGAGAACGACAATGGGAGCATTATTGGGCCAGGCGAATTTCAGAATGCGGAATGATAGCGAAAAAGACAAAATAAAACCATAGAATAGAGCCGTGAGATAATATTTGGTCACGTTACCGGACTACAAATAATGCCCAGTCACATCATTTTAAGTCAGCAGGTTACTGAAGGTTCAGCGGGTTCGCGGCTGGATCAGGCGGCTGTTGAATTGTTTCCGGATTTCTCACGCGGGCGTCTGCAACAGTGGATCAAGCGGGGTGAATTGACCGTTAATGGCAAAAAGGCAAAGCCCAGCGCCCGTATGCTGGGTGGTGAAAAGCTGTCAATTGATGCGCAATTGGTTTCTGAGGGTGAGGTTGAGCCGCAGGATATTCCACTGGACATTATTTTCTCGGATGAGCACCTGCTGGTGCTTAACAAACCCGTTGGCCTGGTGGTTCACCCCGCAGCGGGTAACTGGGATGGGACATTACAAAATGCCATTTTGAATTTCGATCCTGAATTGGATACCCTGCCGCGTTCGGGCATAGTACACCGCCTGGACAAGGATACCAGCGGTGTCATGGTGGTCGCCCGTAGCCTGAAAGCACATGCGAGCCTTGTTAACCAGTTGCAAACCCGCAGCATGAGCCGTGTTTACGAGGCGGTCGTGAAAGGTGACATACCGTCCGGCGGTACTGTCAATGCCAGTATCGACCGGAATCCGCGAAACCGTAAGAAAATGGCTGTCAGGGAAAGTGGCAAAACGGCAACCAGTCATTACAAATTGATACAGCGTTTACCAGGAACCAGTCATGTTGAAGTATCGCTGGAATCAGGTCGCACCCACCAGATACGTGTACACATGACGCATATTGGCTACCCCATCGTCGGTGACACGCTGTATGGCCGCGGACCCATCAAGCAAAAAGGCATCCCTGCATCCGCCATAGAAGCTGTGAACCGATTTCCACGCCAGGCATTGCACGCCCGGACGTTGAGGTTGGTTCATCCTGCAAGTGAAGAAGAGTGCGAATTCAGCGCCCCACTGGCTGACGATATGATCGAACTTATCACGACCCTCAAACAGTCTAAAATCGATGGCTGAAGCATCTGAAATCGAGGTGATACAAGCCGATTGGCCAGCACCGCCCAATATCCGTGCTTTTACAACGACCCGAAACGGTGGTTTTAGCCAGGGCCCATGGAGCAGCTTGAACCTGGGTACAAACTGTGGAGATGATCCGCAGCATATCGAAAAAAACCGGCGTTCATTATTAAGGCTATTGCCGTCCGAACCGCGCTGGCTAAACCAGGTGCATGGTACAAACGCGGTTGGCTGGGATAAGGCCAACGATCCAGAGATAAAAGCGGATGCGATTGTTGCCAGTCAAACGGGACAGGTATGCGCAGTACTAACCGCAGACTGTTTGCCGGTTTTGTTTTGCAACCAGGCAGGATCTCATATCGCTGCGGCACACGCGGGATGGCGCGGGCTTGCTGCGGGTGTGCTGCAGACCACGGCTTTGGCCATGGATTGCAAACCGGCTGATTTGATGGCCTGGCTTGGGCCCGCCATTGGTCCACAAGCTTTCGAAGTTGGCAAAGATGTTTATGATGCATTTGTAAATCAAAACCCTGAAAACACCACCGCTTTCAAGCCCCACGGTGACCGTTGGCTCGCCGATCTTTACCAACTTGCAAGGCAGGCGCTTAACGGAGTTGGTGTTCGTCAGGTATGGGGGGGCGGAAATTGCACCTATTCCGCTCCTGAGAAATTCTTCTCTTACCGGCGGGATGAGGTCACGGGAAGGATGGCCAGTCTTATATGGATTGAAAAGTAGCAAGCCTGTTGCGTTAGTATTCCGTAACCGCCTTTTCCAGACTCACCCTTGGCACCAGCACAGCCGGTCTCCCATCATTTGTCCCGTGACTGCAAAACCCCGGGTAAATCTCTGACAAAAATCATGGGGTTTTAGTGGCAGACCCCAACTCCACTCTCAAGCAGACTTAAACCTCAAAACAGTTATGCCGGTCGGCTTCCCGTCACCGGCAGAAATCTAAGGGGGATTTCCGATGTTTCAGTGGTTAAGTGCGGTCCGTGCCTGCGTCAATGTCGATTATTTTAAAAAGGTAAAAAGGTTAAGTTCATTCAGTTGGGTCTTTCTGCTCTTGCTGGCGTTTCAATATTCCAGTACCGCAGATGCTGGAGATTCGTCGCCCCAATGGACTGTTCCGATCAAACAAATATCCGATGATGGATATGCCTTGCTCGCCTGGGAGTCGGGTGAAGGTAATGAATCCCCGTTTTTCAAAATTACGGAAACATTCGGAAAAAAAGTGACAGATCACTATACAGAATCAACAGAATTACGGGCATGGCGTGTGGAACCGGGTGAATATGAATTTGTTCTTCAAAGCTGTGTGAAAAACAATGTCGGTGCGCCGTATTGCGGTAGTTCTTCTTCAATCTTGTCACTGGTGGTGACCGAGGCCGTCACTTCGACATTAATAACTCAATCAAGCACTAAAGAAACACCGGAGGCCGATGACGAGTATACAAATGGCGGCCCGGAACAGTTGCTGCCTGGCCACTGGTATAACCCGGCGAAGAATGGCCATGGCTGGAATTTTTACTGGTCCAACCGCCTGGCGCTTTCGCAAGATGATCCCTTATTTGGCAACAGCTACGACCTGGTGGGGATTTGGTATACCCATGAGGCCAAGCTTTCTGAAAGGCCACCCGGTTGTTCTTCATGTCCACCCGTGACCAGTGCTTATCGTCCCGTGGTCCTCAAGCTAAAGGCCGTATCAACCGGCTCAGGTTCATATTCCGGCAGTTTGTATGTAAGCCGTAGTGATGGAAGCGAGTTGTGGGTTGGTAGTGCCAATGTCATTTTTGGTTCCAATAACGCCAATGTGACAGTTAACTGGAGCGCAAATTTTAAAAAAGAGAGCCTGTCGGATTCTGATCCGCTGGTGTTTCTGCTTGGCTCTGACCCAGCCAATGCCACGAATATTTCCCACTTTAGTGGCCTTTGGCAGCGCGAGGGTGAAAACCGTTACCTGGTTGTGTCGAACATTGGTGGCATCGCCGAGGTCGTGACGGTTATATTTCATGACGATTCAGGCGACCCAACCTGGATTCAGGCGATTAATAGCGGGTCAGCTGTTTCAGGTTCCAGCAACTTTTGCCTTGCCTACCTGAACCAGGGGTATTCACCACAGGATGAATTGCCAACGGGTTGGTCTCAGGAGTGGTATTTATCAGGTTGTGACCCATCACAAGCTTCGAGCAATTCAAATCGTAACGGTCGCCGGTATTTCCAAGGTCTGGATACGCAAAAATTCTGGGCGGATTTTTCGTTACCGGGTACGGCCTTTGCGTCAGGCTCGATCAGTATAGGTACTAACAGCTTAACCGTCCCTTTGGAGAAAACTGCGAGTTTTCACGGCGTGACCTATAGCAGTTCCGCTGGTTCTATCTGTGAGTTGACGGGTAGTGACCCGACATGCGAGGTACAACTCACCTGGTACACCGATGGTAACTATCCGAATGCCACGGTCTACGCACACAATATTTCCAGCAACACCTATGACAAGGTACTTACGTCCAGCCAGGCGACAATGGTCGATATACCTTATCAAATTTCCGTTGCAGGTCAGTATGAGTTTGAATTGCACATGGGCGATGGTCAACAGACAACGCTGATGGCAATGTCGGATGTCCTCACAGTCATTGAGGATACGGTTGTATCACAGCCTGAACAGCCACCTGGGCCTGCATCACAACCCGCGATGAACGCCAGCAGCGGTTCCTCAAGAGTCGGCGCCACGACTGGAGCATTCAGAGTTGATGAATCCGGCAGTGCGTCCTACAGCATTCCTATTCTTACTGCACCGGCCAGCGGTGGTGTCGGACCGCAAATATCACTTAACTACAATTCGCAACGGGGTAATGGCGAAGTTGGCGTCGGGTGGTCAATCGGTGGGGGTTCGGCAATCTCACTTTGCCCACAAACCATGGAACAGGATGGAGTTTCCGGATCAAGAGGTATCAGACTGGATGGCACTGACCGGTTTTGCCTGGATGGGCAGCGCCTGGTTTTAGACCCTTCCAGTGGTGATTACGGCAACGATGGTACCCGGTACCGTACTGAAATCGATAGTTTTGCCCGTGTTACTTCTTATGGCTCAGCCGGCAATGGCCCGGCCTGGTTTAAAGTTGAACGCAAAAACGGCTCGGTGGTTGAGTACGGTAATAGTGTGGACTCACGCATTGAGGCACGTGGCAGTGTAAATCCGGCAACCGTATTTACCTGGGCGCAGAATCGTTATGAAGACCGTTCCGGTAACTACATTCTTTACAGTTATTTTGAAAACAACGCAGGCCCTGTCACTTTTGTCTTACAGACGATTGATTACACGGGTAATACCCGTGCTGGTACGCTGCCAAGTGCACGCCTGTCTTTTACTTACCGTGACCGTAGTGCTGATGAGGACCTTGTTTACAGCTACTTTGCCGGTGTTGAGGTGGAACAGAGTCATTTGCTACAAAGTATCCGCTCGCAAGGGCGGATAAGTGCGGGCAGTCCACTTGAAGATCTGCGTTTTTATGAGCTTGGTTATGAAGAAGATGGTGTGGGACGAAACATTTTGACCAGCCTGACCGAGTGTCGTTCCGTCAATCGAAGCACCTGCTACCAGCCCACACGTTTTGACTGGTTAAAGAGCGAGTCAAAAATAGACTTGCAAGCGACTGTCCTGAACGGGTTGCTACCGAAGTCAACATTGAGCGGCATGTTACTGGCAGATGTCAGTGGTGACGGCAGACCTGACATGCTTTACACGAAACTGAAAAGGCGGAATTATTTTCTGTACGTAAAGGAAGCCACAGCCAACGCCGGTTTTAGCGAATGGGCGACCAGTTACAAGTTACCCAAAAAGGCCGATGGCAGCCCGCCCCAGATTTTTGCCATTGATTTAAACTCCGATGGGTTTCAAGACGTCGTCTATAGCAAATACAGGCGAACGACTGAAGATTATTCATGGGTAGCGTTAATCTCAAATGGCGACGGGTTCTCAGCTGAAATAGAGTTGAATTCCAGCCACCGCTTTTTTCTTAAAGGTCAGGCATTGGAATCGCGCTTTCAGATCATGGACTTCAACGGTGATGGTCTAAGCGATATTTTGCATGCGCATACCGACTTGCTTGGTCAGACCTGGCAGTTAACCGTACTGCTTAACATATCAGCTGCCGGTCACAGTCCGGCCTTATCGTCACCAATTGAGCTTGATGTCGCCAATACCGACCTGTTTCCAATGGATGCGTCCGGGGAGTGGGGTATAGACATAAAACCACCTTTTTTCGAGTGGTCCGCTGTTAGCGCTGAAGACAACGAAATCCCTGATGCCCGCATTTTTGATTTCAATGGAGATGGTGCTGTCGACCTGTTGTTGAAAGTCTGGCGTAACTACCGAAAATGTATTTCAAACTGTGTGCCGCAGTTGAACATTACCGACGCCGAGACCCAGGCCGGCGGAACCGGGGACCCGGTCTATGAAAACAAGTTTGTGTCCTTCTGGGTACTCATGGAATCCAATGGTCAAAATGCATTTACCCGTCATAGCATCGTTGCATTGGGTGACGGTTGCACGCTGGGGGCTATTTGTCAGAACCCGGAATATGAAGGCCTGCCCCGCAGCGATTACGTCTGGCCGGTCGATATTAATGCTGACGGTCTTGCAGATCTTGCCTGGGGAGATTTACATGAAAACTGGTATTTTCAACTCAATACCGGCAATGGGTTTGCTGCTGCCAGGCTGATTGACCGGGTACCTGATGGTACCAACAAGCTGGTCAGGTTAGAGGACTGGAACGGCGATTCGTATCCCGACCTCGCATACCCGTCCAGCACCTTGAATGCCAATGCCAAATGGATGGTCAATCAGAATCATTTCGGTCGCGGATTCGCCGCAGTTACCAATACACAGGTGTTGGCCGGGAATGTCGGCGGCAACCCGAATTCAGATCCGGTCGAGAATGATGTCAGCGTGTTCGCCGACTTTGATGGTGATGGCAAGAAAGACCAGTTGCTGATAAACAACAACAGAAATGGGGAAATCCTTTCCACCTCGATACGCAGAGGCATGAATGTCAGCGGCAGCCGGAAAGTCGAGCCCGCCAATGTCATCACTTCGATTGCTAATGGGTTTGGCGCGGGAACGGAAATATTTTATAAGCCACTGACAGACACCAGTGTTTACTCGCGTATGCGTGATTCAATCAACGCGGATTGGGGCAATGGCTCAGCAGTATACGACCTGGCAGCACCAATCTACGTCGTGAGCCACGTAGTTCGCAGCGCACCGGTTTACAACAACCCGACTGCAAGCAGTCAGGTGCAATATCACTATGTGGGCGCCAAAGTACAGGCGGGGGGCCGCGGCTTCCTTGGTTTCGGTGAAGTGGTTTCCTATGATCCCCAATTGCAGATACGAACCAACAGTCGTTACCGGCAGGATTTTCCCTTTATCGGCATGTTGGTTGACACCACCCGGGTGTCCAACGCCGCAGGTTCCAGGTTCGCTACGATAAGCAATACCTCGACAAATGTGCCAAACAACTGGGGGACGGTCAGTAGCTCTACATCTTTCCCTTCGCCGGTGAGCGGCAGGCCTCTTGGTTACGTGCTAAATCAATGGGAATCCAAGTCCACTACCGGGGCTGCAATACTCCCTCGAATTACCGACTCAATAGAGATTAGACATACACTTCAAGGTAGATTTGACCGGAAGACATTGACCGCCATTAACTACGATACATATGGCAATGTGACCAGTTCCAGTGGTTCCACTTACGCCACTGAAGGCGGTGGCGTTTTTGCGCGTGAAGTAACAAGCAATAGGTATTCCAATCACATCGCCAAATGGTTTCTCGGTCAGCTATCAACCAGCAGCGTAACTTACTCGAGAGCAGGTGAGTCATCCATAACCCGTCAAACCAGCTTTGCATATGATCCTGTTAGTGGTCTCTTGAAACAGGAAATTACTGACCCGAACAGTAATGTTTTTAGAATCACAACAGATTACCAACTCGACACCTTTGGCAATCGCAAACAGACCACGGTAACGGGCGTCAATATGACTGCGCGAAAAGCGGTTGCGAGGTATGACAGCCTGGGACGGTTTGTAACAGAAACCATTAACGCACTAAACCAGACCACTCAGAAAATAATTAGCCATGATGTGTTCGGGAATCCACTCGAGATAGAAAACATTGATGGTGTGAGAACCATCAGTGCTGCAGACTTCATGGGACGAACCTTTGCGAGTTATACCGAAACAGGGGTTTGGAGTAAGGTAATCAGTGAATTTGGCCCTTTCAACCCCTCAAGCTTAAACTCCCATCACTGCCCGCAAACGGCAAGTTTTCGCACCATCACTACCGGTGGTGGCGCAGCTACCCGCGTCCAATGCTTTGATCAGTTGGAGCGAGCAATTCGAACGGCTGTCAGGACGCTGACTGGCTCCTACGCTTACACTGATCAGTACTATGATTCTTCCGGGCGGGTAGCACGGGTATCCGAGCCATATTCTAGCGGTGACACCGTGTATTTGAATGCTACCGGGTATGACCGGTTGGGGCGCATGACTTCCGTCAACAGCGCTGCCGGGGATGATCTGCTTATCAAATACGATAGCACTGTCAGCACGACCTGTTCGACTGCAACTACCCGAGTGGTACAAACAACAAACGGAATCGGTCAGAAAAAAGTGGAAGTCAAAAACGCATTGGGTGAAACAGTGGAAGTTTTTGATGACCTGTGCGGCGGCCTTAGCTACAAATATAGCGCCGTTGGCAATCTCACCAGGGTCACAGGTGCAGACAATGCAGTCGTTACCATGAGCTACGATACCGCAGGGCGTAAGATTGCCATGGATGATCCTGATAAAGGCTATTGGCAATATGCCTATAACGCCCTCGGTGAAATAACCCGCCAACTTGATAGTAAACGCCAAGCGGTGGATTTTACCTATGATAAGTTGGGTCGTGTTACCAACCGCCGTGAACTAACGGGCGTCTCCAGTCTGGCTGCGAGTAGTGGATACACTATCGTCAATAGAGAGGTCAGTTCCTATGTTTCCATTGGTTCGGGCGTTGGGCAGGTCGATTGGGTAGCCTACAGAAATGGTGAATCGGGAACCGATTTACACGTCAGGTCTTTCACTTACGATTTGTATGGCCGTGTGATCAAAGCTGAAACGGATATCGAAGGTGAGTTGGGTTCATTTGTCGAAAGAACTACCTATGACCAGTACAGCCGTCTATTTCAAAAGTTTGATGCCTCCGGTGACGACCACGGCTTACGCTACGTTTATTCAAATGGCTATTTATCAAAGATCAAGGAAGCACGTGAGGGCATCTCAGGTACGATCTACCAGGATATCCTGGCCATGGACGCACGAGGTAATGTTACCAAGATGCGACTGGGCAATGGCGTAGATGCCTATGCAACGTACGAAGACAGTAGTGGCAGGCTGACCAACTTATCTGCGTTTGATCGCCTGGGTACTGAAATTCAGAATGTGGATTATCTCTTTGATGTTCTCGGAAATCTCAAGCAACGTCATGACGAATCAGTTAGCAGGAACCTGAAAGAAGACTTCACCTATGACCGTATCAACCGTTTGACGAGAGTCCTGTTGACAGCACCGTCGCTGTCTCTAAACGGCGCTTCCACCTTGAGTTTGAACTACGGTGTAAATGGAAATATCAATTGTAAGTCGGATATAGGCGGCATCAACGGTGCCGATGGCTGTTTCAATACCCAGTCCCGCAATTACAGCTATGGTAATAACGCGGGTCCGCATGCAGTGACCACTGCAGGCGGAGTAAATTACACATATGACCTCAACGGCAATCAGACCATCAGTAGTGATGGTCGTACCATTACCTATTCGGTTTTTGATAAGCCCGACAATATTACTAAAGGGGCAAACCGTACGGATTTTTCATACGGTGTTGGCAATAATCGCTATCAAAGGGATGATTTTGAAAACTCAGTGTTGCAAAAAAGCACGCTCTACCTTGGTGCCGTCGAGCGTATTACCGAGAATGGCAGTACTTTCTTCAAGCGCTATCTTGGCGGGGTCGCAATCGCGACCTATTACCCGTCCAACGGCGTACAACAGCTCAGCTACCTGTTAAAAGACCACATCGGCTCGATTCATAGTGTGCTTAACGCATCCGGTCTAATTACAGCGACCATGCACTTTAACGCGTTTGGTGAACGGCAAGGGGCTGACTGGCAGACACCTCTGACCAGTTTCCTGTATTCACCCCTGAA
>RCNE010000183.1_pt1 | contig 32005 bp, 36 predicted proteins | sample 2041361 | NCBI WGS metagenome assembly RCNE01 (sample SAMN09708229, study PRJNA481090) | Marine sediment metagenome, whole genome shotgun sequencing project. | reverse complement strand
GGTCGTCGCGGCCCGGATGCGAGTGTCGAGATCGAAGGTGCCGCGCCGCGAGAACGACAGCACGAGCAACCCTTCACCGCCTTCGTCATCGATGAGATGAGCGGCTCGACGAACGAGGAACTCCGTCTTGCCTGTGCCGGGGCCTCCGATGATGAGTTGCGGCCCGGGACCCGGTGCGATCCGTTCCTGCCAGTCGGCAGGGTCGACACGAATGTCGGCGGTCATCGGTCGAACGGCAGGGGTGACTCGTGGGGTCGCGTGGCGCCGTCCGGAACGATGTGGGTGACAGAAACGTCGCGTGCCATCAAGGCCGGTGCGATCACCGTGGAACGGTGGCACAGGGTTGGTTCGGGTTCACGGCACAGGACAACGGTGCGCAAGGCCGATGCGATCGCGATGAGATTGTCGACGGCCGTGTCGATCTCCACCGGTGATTCTTCTCCGAGCGTCGAGCCCATCCAGCGATATCCGATCCCGGCCTCGGATGCCAACTCTTCGAGCCTTCGGTAGTCGTAGTCGGCGGTTCGGGGATCATCGCGTCTGGCTCGAACGTCGACGATCATGGAGATACCGAGTTCAGCGAGGTCGCGTTCGAGGTCATGGAACGGCCGTTGTCCGTAGCCGATGGTCCAGATCGTTGTCGTCACGTTCCAGCCGCCTCATCGTTCGCGAATGCCGGGCAGATGTCCTGGTAGGAACACCAGTCGCACAACACCCCGGTGCGTGGCGGAAACTGGTCAGTAGCGATCGCCTTCTCGATGGCGCTCCACAGGGCTTCCAGCTGTCGTTGCATGGCATCGAGTTGCGCGTCGTCGACCGGAATCTCGAGAACCGTTGGACCTTTGAGATACATGAGGCGCAGGGCTACGGGCGTTCGACCCTCGCGAATGCGGATGAGGAGTGCGTAGATCTTGAGAGCGAAGAACGCCGACATGGCGAATCTCTCGGGAGGGGCTTTCCCGCTCTTGTAGTCGGTGATCACGAGACCTTCCGGCCTCTCTTCCATCCGGTCGAGGATGCCACGGATAGTCATGGCCCCGACGGCCTGTGTCATGTCGAGCTCGCGAGAGAGCGGCTCCAATTGCTTGGGGTCCTCCATGGCGAAGTAGTTGTTGAGGATGGCGAGGCTCTCGATTCCCCACGCCCGCTCGTCACTGACCTCGGTGAACAGGTCGGGATACTCCTCCGCTCTGAGCTCGAGCCATGCCTCCCGGAAGAGGTCGGAGAGCCGCTCCGGAGTTCGCTCCGCTGCGGGCAACTCGAAGAGCCGCTCCAGAGCCAGATGGGCGGTTGTTCCCCGTGCCTGGTGAACCGTGGGAGGCGTGGGGATTCGATCTATGGCGCTGAACTTGAACAGCTGAGGACAGCGCTTGAAGTCGCTCGCCCGAGAGGGGGAGAGGCTCTTGAGGCCCACGGGATCGCTTCCGCTGTTCTGCGTGTTCGACGTCATGGTGAGGACTATACGGGGCCGGTGTGACACGAAACACAGCGCTACCCGAAGACGCTCTATGGGCGGTGGCGCGAGTGACGAACGACAGCAACGGCGAGTGCCACGCCAGCGGTGAACGCGAAGCCTCCGATGAAGAGGATCGGGAGTCCCCAGAACAGCATCGAACGATCAGCCTCTCCGGCTTGTCCGATCACGATGTCCCACACTTACCACTTGACCGACGCGATCCCGACGACCGACTACCGGATGCCCTCCACAAAGCGGAGCTCGCGAAACTTCGGCGTCGAGCGCGAAATCTGACCAGCGCTTTGGGTGGACAATGCTTCGAGCGACGCCTAGTTTTCGAGTTGTCACCGGGACGGGAAACCGAAACGGGGGCAACCGGCCCGAGAGGGTCGGACCGGAGCCCGAAAGGGCGACGGGAACGTCCAACCGGGAACCCCCGAAAGGGATGGCACCGGCCCCGCAAGGGGCCACCGGAAGCGGCCTTCGGGCCGGGACCGGGCGGAAGGACAGCTCGACGGACGGCTTCGGCCGGACGGTGAGAGCGAACGGTCGAAAGGCCGCTCGCACCGACGGGATCAGCCCTCCGGGGCGGAGACCGCCGGAACGAGAACACCCCGAGGGGGCGAAAGCTTCCTTGGGGTTTCTCGCGTTCTGGGTCCACTCGCCCACGGGTCTACACTCAACCGCATGGCATGGCCCGAAGACGCACTCAGTCAAGACGAGACAATCGTCACCTCGTTCCGACAGCACTGGAAGCTGCTCGTCATACCGATCGGATGGTTCATCCTTGCGATGGCGATCATCATCTTCGTGTTGACCCGCGGATGGTGGACGGCGGCCGAATGGACCATCGTTCTCGTGGTCGTTGGAGCCGGGGTGTGGTTCATCGTGCGACCCGTCGTCAGTTGGGCAACGACCCATTACGTGTTGACATCCCATCGACTCATCACCCGCAAGGGATTGATAGCGAAGTCGGGAGTCGAGATCCCACTCGAGCGGATCACGAACGTCAACTTCAGCCAGACCGTGTTCGAGAGGGCGCTCGGCGCCGGCGATCTCCTCGTCGAATCGGCCGGCTCGGGCGGACAGAGCAAGTTCTCGAACATCCCAAATCCGGACGATTTCGCTGCGCTTCTGTACAAGGTTCGTGAGGAACGGACGGTTACACTTCAGGGACGCCCTCAGGTTACTTCGGCTCCGGCTCCGGCACCTGCGCCGGAGGCACCCTCCGATGCGACCGAGCGGCTCCAGCGCCTCAAGCAACTCCACAATGATGGTGTGCTGACCGACGCCGAGTACGAAGAGAAGCGCGCCAAGCTCGTTGACGAGATCTAGGGCTGCTTCGCAGTCGGTACTGGGCACTGCGGACTGGCTACTTGAGGGCGAACCTCGTGACCGTCTCGATGTGATAGGTCTGGGGGAAGAGGTCGACGGGTTGGACCCATTCGGCCCGATATCCGAAGTCTCCCAGGAGCGAGGCATCACGCGCCAACGACGCCGGGTCGCACGAGATCAGCACGATCGTCCGGGGCCCTGTCCTGGTGACGGCAGCAACGCCGCTCGCGCCAAGGCCGGCTCGCGGCGGATCAACCACACCAACGTTCCACCGATCCTTGGTTGTCACAGCGACTTGTTCGAACTGGCCCAGGAGCGAGCGATATCGACCGGGAATGACCTGCTCCAGGTTTCCGGTGATCGCATCGAACTCGGCTCTCCCGGCATCGATCGTCACGACTCGACCGGCCGACCGGCCAACGGTTGCAGCGAATAGCCCGACGCCGGCATAGCCGTCGAGGAGGATGTCATCGCGAGTGACGGCGGCCGCGTCGGTGACGAGGCGGACCAGTTCCTCAGCGCCAGCCGTGTTCACCTGGAAGAAGGCGGTGGCCGGGACACGGAACCGAACCTCGTCGATCTCTTCCTCGAACCATGGTCGCCCATGCACCGTGCGCATCCCCTCACGAGACCTGGCTACGACAGAGGCGTTCCAATCATCTGCCTGTGGAGGGATTCGGCCCTCAACCATGATGAGCACGTCGTTGGTGTTCACACCCGTCCGCAAGACGATCTTCTTCGCCCCTTTCAGGTCGCCGAGCGTCGCGTAGAGCGATGCCAGTTCCGGACGCAAGAGTGGACACCCGTCGAGACCAATGAGCTGATCCGACCGCTGCGCATGGAGCGCAGGCCGTCCATGCGAAACGGAGAAGTCCATCCGATTCCGATAGGCATACGGCGGCCCAGGCGCGATCGTTGGTCTGATTTCCACGTCGGTCAGGCCGCCGATATGGGCCAACTGACCGGCGACGACGTCGCGCTTCCACTCGAGTTGCCGCTCGTACGAGACGTGCTGCCAGCTACATCCGCCACACATCGGGTAGGCGGGGCAAGGAGGATCGATCCGATCCGGTGAAGCATCGAGGACCTCGATCAGTCGGCCGCGAGCCCAACGTGGCTTCTCCTTGAACACCTCGATCTCGACCAGTTCACCAGGGATCGCACCGGCAACGAAGTGGGCCTTGCCGTCGATCCGACCGACAGCTTCCCCGCCATGAGCGATCGCATTCACTGTGAGTTCGACCATGGGGGGACGGTAGTAGGCCACCAGCGACCAGCCGCCGGCTGCTGACCCGAATCCTGCTGCTGGAAGCCGGTAGCTGGAAGCTGGTAGCTCCTTCCTATCCTGCCCCTATGTGCGAATCTGCCGCTCTCGACGCTGTTGCTGAATCCGGGGTGGAATTCCGGGTCGTCCAGTTCGAGCCTGCCAGGAATCTTGCCCAGGCGGCAGAGCGCCGCGGCACAACTGTCGATCGAATACTCAAGACGATGGTGGTTCGAACCGGTGAGGGCTCCTACGTCATCGCGCTCGTTCCAGGCGATCGGGTCATCGATTGGGGGGCACTGCGCGAGCACCTTGGCCTTCGTCGTCTCGCACTCGCTGATGCCGATCAGGCTTTCGAGTCGACCGGGTATCGGAGAGGAACGATCACTCCATTCGGCGTCGACCCTGCGCTGACGGTGGTCGTTGACGCAGACGTGACCGGCAGAGGCGAGGTCTCCGTGGGGGCCGGTGTACCCGGCACGGCGATCCACCTCGACGTTGATGATCTGATCGAAGCTGTGAGCGCGGTCCCTGCGCACATCACGAAGCCTGCGGAGGAGTCTCGATGAGTTCCGTCCTCTGGTTTCACCAGAATTGGGTATTCGTTGCTCTTGCCGCAACCGGATTCGTGGGCATGTGGGGGCTCGTGCTCGCCATTCTTCGTCGCCCGCCCGGTCGGGCATTCGGGATCGGCGCCGGCATCGCGATGGCGGCACTCCTGATTCAGGTTGCCGCCGGGACGTTGCTCTACATGGATGGGCTTCGGCCGGCGAACGGATTCCACGTCTTCTACGGCGTTATGATCGCAGTCACGTTGAGCCTCGCATATCTGTATCGCGCTCAACTTGCACGTCACCCGGCGCTGGCATACGGCCTGCTGCTTCTCTTCGTGATGGGCCTCGGATTCCGGGCCTGGGCCAACGTGGCATGAAACCGAATCTATGATTCTCTGCCGAGGCGGAAGGAACGTATGTTGCTGAATGGGAAACGACTGGTGATCACCGGTGTGCTCACCGATGGGTCGATCGCGTGGCACGCCGCTCGGATCGCCCAGGAGCAGGGTGCGGAGATCGTTCTCACCGGGTTCGGGCGAGCGATTCGGCTGACCGAACGTTCAGCGAAGCGGCTTCCGAACCCTCCAGCCGTACTGGAACTCGACATCAACGACCCCGATCACATGGATGCTCTCGTCGCCGATTTGGGCGATCGGTGGGGCGCCGTCGACGGGGCTCTTCACGCGATCGCCTTCGCACCGGAAGATGCCCTCGGGGGGCACTTCCTCGAGACACCATCCGAATCCGCCGCGGCAGCGTTCCTGACGTCGGCGTTCTCCTACAAGACGCTGGCCGCCGGATTGCTGCCGCTGATGCGCAACGCCGGCGGAGGGTCCCTCGTGACTCTCGATTTCGACAACTCGTTGGCCTGGCCCGCATACGATTGGATGGGCGTCTCGAAATCTGCGCTGCAGTCGGTCACTCGCTACCTCGCTCGGTATCTGGGTGATGACCGGATCAGGGTCAATGCCGTCTCGGCTGGTCCCCTTGCCACGGTCGCGGCGAAGTCGATTCCCGGCATTGAGGAGTTCATCGACGCCTGGCACAAACGCGCCCCACTGCAGTGGGACATCCACGATCCAGAACCGGTCGCTCGCATGGTGTGCGTGATGCTCTCGGACTGGGCGCCGTCGACGACCGGTGAGATCATCCATGTCGACGGCGGGTTCCACGCCGTGGCGCTGGACCGTTCGACAGGCGAGTCTTGACCATCGCATTTCCGCTCCAGCGCCGATCGGGCCGGTAGTCTGCGCGCATGTCTCGTGTCCTCTTGCTGTTCGGAGGCCGCTCGGCCGAGCATGAAGTGTCGTGCACGTCGGCTGTAGCCATCTACGACGCGCTCCTCGAGGCCGGGCATCATGTCATCCCGGTCGGGATAGATCGAAACGGCGAATGGTGGGTCATCGATGCATCTCACCGTCCGTTCCGCGTCGAGGGGAGATCGGCCGCGATCCGTTTGCCGGATGGCCGCCTCCTCGTCGGCGACGATGATCTCGGCTATGACGTCGTGTTCCCGGTCCTGCACGGTCCGTACGGCGAAGACGGCACCATGCAGGGTGTCTTCGAGATCGCAGGGAAGCCTTATGTCGGTTGTGGCGTGCTCCCGTCGGCGCTCGCCATGGACAAGGACATCGCCAAGCAGATCTTCGAAGCGGCAGACATTCCGACGTCGCGATGGCGAGTCGTGAGGGGAACCGAGTATCGGAGCGATCCGTCGGGCACCGTTTCCTCTCTCTTGCGGTATCTCGGATCTCCCGTGTTCGTGAAGCCCGCGGAACTCGGCTCTTCGGTGGGCATTAGCAAGGCCGAGGGACCTGTGGAGGCGAAGGAAGCGATCGACGAAGCCCTCCGGTACGGAGACAAGGTCGTCGTTGAGGAGTTCATCTCGGGCCGCGAGATCGAGGTTGCCGTCCTGGAGGGACCGAGAACGGCTCTACCGGGTGAGGTGCATTCGGCGGGTGAGTGGTATGACTACGACTCCAAGTACGAGGACGACGCAAGCGACTTCGAGGTGCCCGCACGGTTGTCCGATCAGCGGATGGCCGAAGTGCGTGCCCTCGCTGCGAGAGCCTTTGAAGCGATCGAGGGCACGGGTCTCGCACGAGCGGATTTCTTCTTCGAAGAGAGCGGGCGCGGTTTCCTGATCAACGAAGTGAACACCATGCCCGGTTTCACTCCGATCTCCGGATTCCCGAAGATGTGGATGGGGACCGACATGAGCTACGCAGAACTCTGCAACGAACTCATCGAACTCGCCCTCAACCGCCCGTAGATTCTCCCGGGCCAGGTACCCGGTATGGACTGCGTAGCAGTTCTAGAACCTGATGACCGGGCAGGTGAGCGTTCGGACGATGCCTTCGACCGGCTGGACCGATGAGACGACGAGTTGGCCGAGTGCGTCGACGTCCGTCGCTTCAACGAATACGATCACATCGTAGGGACCGGTCACAGCATCCGTAGAGATGATGCCCGGCAATCCGCGAATGCCTCCTGCAACGTCTGCAGCGCGACCGGTGTCGGTCTGGATCAGAATGTACGCTCGAACCAAGTCTTCCTCCTCGCGTCGTAGCCCCATTGTAGCGAAGCGGTACGAGGGAGGAGATGAGGACAGCTGTGAGATCTGAGCTCAGTATCCGTCTGCGCCGAAGCGGAGATCGCGAGCGTAAAGGCGACCGTTGTCCTCATCGGCTTCGAAGATCACACGCTGACCCTGCCGGAGCATGCGGAACATGGAGCCGTCGAGGGAGCCAGGGCGGAGGTACACCTCAGAGCGGTCGTCGTCTCGCATGATCACGCCGACCCCCGACTTCGGGTCGTAGACCTTGACGAAACCTTGCACGGCACTAGACCTTTTCGATCTTGCCGGCCTTGATGCATGATGTGCAGACGCGAATGCGCTTGGAGTTGCTGCCATCGCGAACGCGAACCTTCTGGATGTTGGGGAGCCACCGACGACTGGAACGCTTGTGGGAGAAGCTGACCTGCTTCCCGAACCACGGTTCTTTGTCGCAGATTTCACACCGATATGACATGTCTGGGGGACCTCCTGAGGTGACATGGGAGGCTAGCAGTCTCTCCGATACAACGATCTTGGATCTCGGACCCGCCATCATGGTCCCGTGAGCACCAGCAGCGACCAGACAGCCGGGCGATCCCTCGCGTATTTGTTCGACGTACAGATCGATCGAGTCAAAGGCATCGGCCCCCAGCGTGGAAAGAAGTTCACCGATGCCGGAATCGCGTCGGTCGGGCACTTGCTGCTCCACGTTCCCGGCCGATATCTCGATCGTTCGCAACTCTTCGACCTGTCCTCGGTTCCGATCGGTGAAGAGGTGACGGTCGGCGGAGTCGTACACCGTGCCTCCACGCGGAGGATCTCCAAGGGTCGCACCATGGTCGAGGCGACAATCAGCGACGGGACGAGCACGCTCAAAGCTGTTTGGTTCAACCCATACCTGAGGATCAGGGAAGGCGAGGAAGTGGCGCTATCAGGCAAAGCTGAGCTCTTTCGAGGGAACCTACAGATGAAGGCGCCGGACCTCGATCGCCTGAACGGTGACGATGCGGTTGTGACTGGCCGCGTCCTGCCGATCTACCCGAAGGCCGGAGGCATGAAGCCCCGGGATTTCCTGATGTCGATGGGCAACGCGGTGCGTCGCTCACGGCCGATCACCGAGATCGTTCCCGCCGACGTCCTTGGTCGGCTGGGGCTCGTCGGGCGCGACGAGGCGTTCGCCAACATTCACTTCCCGGAGAGCCTCGACGACGTCGGCCCCGCTCGCCAACGGCTCATATTCGACGAGTTCCTGCGCATCCAGATGGCCCTCAAGACCCGCGCCTACGACGACTTCGAATCGCAGAACGGTGTGTCCAACTCCGTGAAGGGCGAACTGTACGATCGGTTCAACAACGAATTGCCGTACCGGCTCACGGCAGATCAGGACAAGGTGATCAGGGACATCCTCGAGGACATGGAGAGCCCAAAGCCGATGCACCGACTCCTGCAAGGAGAGGTCGGTTCAGGGAAGACTGTCGTGGTCGTTATCGCTCTGCTCACCTCTGTAGAGAGCGGCCACCAGGGAGCCGTCATGGCGCCAACCGAGGTGCTCGCAACCCAGCACTATCTCGGAACCGAGCTCGCACTTGAAGACGCTGGTCTCGACCCTCCGATCCTGGACGTCGGCGAGGGCGGCACGCCGTCCCTTTTCCATACCGAGCCGCTGGCGACGCGCGGGGTTCGGATCGGGCTCTTCACGGGCAGCAAAGTGACCACGAACTTCGTGCACGGTGACATATCGCGCACGAAAGGCCTCGCCTGGCTGCGGGACGGAACCATCGACATCGCGTTCGGTACACAGGCGCTGATCCAGTCCGATGTTGAGTTCCATTCGTTGGGCATCGCAGTGGTCGATGAGCAGCACCGGTTCGGTGTCGAGCAAAGGGTCGTGCTTCGCGACAAGAACGGCGGTGAGGGTGTCCCCGATCTTCTCTTGATGACGGCGACGCCGATTCCGCGGACCCTCGCGATGGCGGCCTATGGCGATCTGAAGGTCTCGACGATCGTGGAGATGCCCTCCGGGCGCACCGACGTCGCTACTGACACGGTCCCTGAATCGGCCGACCCCGAGATCAATCGGTGCATCCGGGACACGGTGGGAGAGGGGAGGCAGGTGTTCGTCGTCTGCCCCCTCGTCGACGACTCCGACAAGATCGATGCAAGGTCCGCGACCACCGAGTTCGCCAGGTTGAAGGCGGCGCTTCCCGACGTTCGATGCGAACTCCTCCACGGTCAGATGCAGTCCGATGAGAAGGCGGCCGTGATGCACCGGGTCAGAGCAGGGGAAGTCGACGTCCTCGTATCGACCACGGTTATCGAGGTCGGCATCGACGTGCCGAATGCCACGCTCATGGTTGTCAGGGACGCGGATCGATTCGGTTTGAGCCAGCTGCACCAACTCCGGGGTCGCGTCGGGAGGGGGAAGCACGCTGGCTCTTGTCTCCTTGCAGCCGATCCCACGACTCCCGACGGTGAGCGGCGAATCGAAGCGATGGTCGAATCAAACGATGGATTCAAGCTTGCAGAGATCGATCTTCAGATTCGAGGCCAGGGAACCGTTTTCGGTGGAACCCAGTCTGGTGCCGGCGACCTCCGACTCGGCGACATCCTGCGCGACCGCGAGCTCCTTACCTCAGCGAGCGAGGTCGCCCAACAGGCGGTGGACGCCGATCCGATCGGCCCATTCGTCGAGAGTGTGATGCACGAGGCGGCGTTGCTGTTCGGGGACACGGCAGAATGGCTCACGAGGAGTTGAGATGAGAATCATCGCGGGAGAAGCAAAGGGGCGCCGTCTGGCAGCACCGCGTGCCGGCACGCGTCCGTTCACGAGTCGGGCGAAGGAGGGCGTATTCTCTTCCCTCCAAGCTCGCGTCGCCGGTGCCGCCGTACTCGATCTCTTCGCAGGAAGCGGTTCGCTTGGGCTTGAAGCCCTGAGCCGGGGTGCCGATTCCGCTGTCTTCGTCGAGCAGAATCGTGAGGCGGCTGCGGTGATCGCCGCCAATATCGATGCCGTCGGTCTCGGTGGCACGACCGTCAGGCGCGACGTCGAAGCGTTCCTTCGGAGCGACGGACGTATCTACGATTTGGTCTTTGTCGACCCCCCGTACGCGTTCGAGGACGGGGGCGTTGAGAAGGTCCTGGGACTCATCGCGAACCGCATCTCGGGTCACGGAACGGTCGTGCTCCATCGTCGGTTTGGGGGAACGACGCCCGAATCGGATAACCTACAGCGCACCGACCGGAAACGGTACGGTGACAGTGAGATCTGGATCTTCGAAAAGGAGCAGTCGTGACGGTGGCGCTCGTCCCCGGAAGTTTTGATCCGCCCACTAATGGGCACCTCGACGTAATCGAGCGGTGCGCCGGCATCTTCGACGATGTGGTCGTTGGGATCATCAAGAACCCGTCGAAGACCTACCTCTTCGACGAAGCCGAACGGACCGAGATGCTCACCGACCTCTGCTCGGATTGGAAGAGCGTCCGAATCGGGTCGTTCGGGGGACTCCTCGTTGACTACGCCGAACAGGTCGGTGCCGACGTTGTTGTCAAGGGTCTGAGGGCGATCACTGACTTCGACTACGAATTCCAGATGTCACAGATGAATCGCCACCTGTCCGGAATCGTCACGCTATTCGTGGCGACGAAACCCGAGTACGGCTACTTGTCGTCTTCCCTGGTCAAGGAGGTATACCGTCTCGGCGGAGCGGTCGACGCTCTCGTACCCGCGAGCGTCGCCGCCGCATTGAAGGAGCGTTACGCATGACCATGGAACACCCCGACCATCCACAGCCGCCGCCGCCCGTCCCTGGCAAGATTCTCGATTCGATCGAGAATCTGATGATCGAGATCGAGAACGCTCGTCAGGTTCCGTTGTCGAACAGCGTGATGATCAATCAGGATGAGACACTCGACGAACTCGCAGGAATCCAGAGTGCCTTGCCTGAGGAGTTGCGTGCCGCACGCTGGATGGTCCGTGAGCGCGAGGCTTACATCGCTCGTACGAACGAGAAGGCCCGAGAGGTCCTCTCAGACGCGAAGCAGCGATCCGAGCAGATGGTCTCTGAGTCCTACATCGTTCAGGAGGCGGTCGAAGAAGCGAACACCCTGGTCCGCAATGCGGAGACCGAAGCTCGGAGGATCCGCCTCGAATCGGAGGACTTCGCAGAGCGACACCTCGCGGAAGCCGAGCAGGTGCTGGCTGAACTGTTGCGGTACATCCGAGAGGCGAGAGCCGAACTTCACCAGACACTGCCCGCCCAGCCGGAACCCCCGGTGAGTCAGTAGTGAGTACTGAGTACTGGATACTCTTCGCCCATGATTCGCTCACCATTTCTTGTTGACGTTTCTGACCTGCTGGGTCGGGATGTACCTCTCCGGCCGGTTGTGATTGACGTTGTTGTGGACTGGGCTCTCGAGATGAGCAGGATCCTGGCCGAACCGTCGCTGGTCGCGGACCTCACCGTTGGGCCGGTACCCGGCGGGATTCTCGTGCGAGGAGAGGTCTGCTACGCCGTCGAGCACACTTGTCGCCGGTGCCTCGTCGAGTTCGTCGATGACGGCTGCAGCCCTGTTGCGGGACTGTTCGAAGTCGATCCCGGCGAGGACGCGTACCCAATCGAAGGCACCACGATCGACCTGGAGGCCTTCCTCCGCGACGAGACACTGCTCGGTCTGCCCCTTCTCCCGATTTGCGAGGAATCCTGCGAGGGAGTTGTGACTACAGCAGGAATAGACTTGAATACCGACTCCCCGAGCGATTCGGACGACACCGGCTCACCATTCGCCGTGCTGAGCGACCTTCTCCCGCCCGAGGACTGACGAAACAAACGAGGTTCCTGATGGCCGTTCCGAAGAAGAAGATGTCGCGGTCCCGTACCCGCCGGCGCAAGGCACAGTGGAAGGTGTCGACCCCCACGTTGGCCACCTGCGCACAATGTGGTGCCAAGCACATTCCGCACCGTGTGTGCCAGGAATGCGGTAGCTACAACGGTCGCGAGATCATTGCAGAAGCCTGATCGCGCGATGGCGAGAGTCGTCGTTGATGCGATGGGCGGTGACCACGCTCCGGTTGAGATCGTACGCGGAGCAATAGGCGCGGCAGCGCAAGGCGTTGACGTCGTGCTTGTCGGCGATCGATCGCAGATCGCTCCGGTGCTCGATCGATTCGACGCCGACATCCCCGTCGTTCATGCCGACGAAGTTATCGAAATGAGCGAGGATCCCGCGCGCGCTGTACGCGAGAAGAAGAACTCCTCGATCATGGTGGCCGCCCGCCTCGTCAAAGAGGGTGAAGCCGAAGGTGTGGTCTCGGCGGGCTCAACGGGCGCTGCCATCGCAGCCGCAGCGTTCGTGATCGGCCGGCTGAAGGGAGTCTCGCGGCCGGCGATCGCCTCTGTGTTTCCCACCCGCGAGGTGGTGCTCGATGTCGGTGCAAACCTGGACGTCCGGCCCATCAACCTCGCCCAGTTCGGCGTCATGGGAAGTGCCGTGGCGAAGGTCTTTCTCGATATCGAGGAGCCGGGCGTCGGACTCCTCAACATCGGTGAAGAGGCAGGAAAGGGCAGGGACCTCGAGAAGGAGGCCTATGTTCTCCTCGCCGATTCCGAAGGCATCAACTTCGTCGGGAACATCGAAGGCCGCGATTTGGGACGGGGCACTGCCGACGTCTTCGTCACCGACGGCTTCACGGGGAACGTTCTGCTCAAGACCAGTGAAGGCACGAGTCGTGCGATGTTCCGCTACCTCCTCGAGACGATGCAGGCAGAGAAGTACCAGGCGGCACTCGCCGAACTCATGCCGGCATTCATGGAGCTCCGTCAGATGATCGATTCCGAAACCATCGGCGGGGCACACCTTGTTGGCACGAAGGGAGTCGTGGTCATCGCACACGGCGCCAGCTCACATCGCGCGATCGCAAATGCCGTCGTGATGGCAGCCGACGGAGCAGCACACGGTCTTGTCGAGCTCATCGCCGACGGCATCGGGCGCACTCGCGGATGAGCGGCATGGCGCTCGATTCAGAAGGAGCAGCTGAGTCGCTAGAGGAATTGCTCGGGTACCGGATCGGTGACGAAGCGCTACTCGCCGCGGCTCTGAGTCACGGATCGTATGCATCCGAGCACCCTGGCGCTTCGGACTATCAGCGGCTCGAGTTCCTCGGCGATGCGGTCCTTGAGGTCACGGTCACGCGATACCTCTACGAGCAGTTCCCGACCGCCACCGAAGGTGAGATGACTCTCCTGCGAGCAGCCGTAGTTTCTGAGCCGGCCCTTGCCTTCGTTGCGCGACAGTGGGGCGTCCCGAAACTCGTCAACCTCGGCCGGGGGGAGGAGTCCACCGGTGGGAGAGACAAGAACTCGATCCTCTCCGACGTGGTTGAGTCGCTCCTGGCTGCGGTGTACCTGGATGCCGGTATCGAACGAGTCGAACAGATCGTGCTTGAGTACTGGGCCCCGATGATCGCCGAGAGGGCCGGAACTCCGGGAGGCCGTGACCACAAGACGAGGCTCCAAGAGGTCCTCGTCGCGGACGGGCGAGACGTCGAATACAGCGTCACCGAGACGGGGCCCCAGCATGCCAGGCGTTTCACGGCGATCGTCCTCTCATCCGGTGTTGACCTCGCGACCGGAACGGGAACGTCGAAGAAGCGAGCAGAGCAGGAAGCAGCTCGCAAAGCCCTGGAAGGCTTGGCAGTAGATCAGTAGATCAGTACTGCTCTACTCGCTACTGATCTACTCGTTCCATAACTCCAACCATGTAATTCGCGCTGGTATGCTCGTTGTCTGTGCTTCTGAAGAAACTCGCGCTTGTCGGCTTCAAATCGTTCGCCGACCGCACCCGGCTCGAATTCGACGCCGGGGTGAATGTCGTGGTTGGCCCGAACGGCTCAGGAAAGTCGAACCTGCTCGATGCCATCGCCTGGGTGATGGGCACGCAAGCCACCAGCGCATTGCGAACCGAGAGAATGGAAGATGTCGTGTTCGCAGGAACGGCGACGCGGCCCGCCGTGTCCCGGGCCGAAGTCTCCCTCACGTTCGAAAACAGCGGCGGCTTCCTTCCGATCGACCTCAACGAGATCACCATCACCCGCCGGCTCTACAGAGACGGGACATCCGAATACGAGATGAATCGGACGCCCTGCCGGCTCCTGGACATACAGGAACTGTTGTCCGATGGTGGCGTCGGACGCCACCAGCACGTTCTGGTTTCGCAGGGCCAGATCGGATCGATCCTCACAGCCCGCCCTGAGGAGCACCGCTCGGTGATCGAGGAAGCTGCAGGAATCACGAAGCATCGCAGTCGCCGCGACCGTGCGATTCGTCGACTCGCATCCACAGGCCAGGACGTCGATCGACTCAACGACATCCTTTCCGAGAAGCGCAGGGCGCTGCGGCCTCTCAAGCGACAGGCGAACGCCGCCGCTCGACACGGCGCGGTCAAGGCTGAAGCGAAGGCACTCCGACTCTGGCTCGGGGGCGAGGCCATCCGCAGCCTCCGGTCGAGGAACACGAAGGCCACAGCCGAACAGGCGGTGCTCTCCGAAGCTCTTGGTGCCGATGGAGCTGCCCTGGAGAGTCTGCTGATCGAACTCACCGGGCTCCGAGCGTCCGCCGGCGACACTGGAGTAGCACTCGAGCGTGACACCACGGCAGCAGCGCGTCTTGAAACCGTCGTGGAACGTCTGCGCCGATACGGACTCGTAGCACGCGAGCGGCGAGTTGGACTCGAGGGTCGGATCGAAGGAGCCGAAGAGCGGCGTGACGACCTCACCCGTGAAGAGAGCGAACTCGCCGCTGACATCGCAGAAGCCACCGACTCGGAATTCCGGCTCGGCGATGAGACAAGCCGTCGAGCGGTCGCGCTCCAGGCTCTCGAAGATGAAGAGAGAACGCTCGCCGAACAAGCCCAGCTCCCCGCTGAGGGTGTCGTCGCGAATCTCAGAGGCGACCTCAGAGCGCTCGAGAACGCATCGCAACGAGACGAGCGGGAGCTCGAAGCTATCAAGGCACGTCGGAGCGTGGTCGTCGACCGGCTCGAGGAAGAGACCACCGAGAGCGTGGATCTGAATCGATCGATCCAGCAGGCCGATTCCGAAGTCACGGCCTCGCAACGCACCTACGAAGAGACCAGGGATTGCCGCACCGAGTTTGAAGCGAAGTGGCGAGACGCCGATCAGCAGCACACCGACGCCATGCTCGCCGTCGCCGCATCCGAAGCGCGAGTCGAAGCGCACGAAGCCGCCATCGCAGGTATCGGAGATCCGGCCGCACGAACGATGACTGAAGACCGTGACGGAGTCATTGGAGTCGTTGCAACATCTCTGGACGCTCCTGTGGACCTCGCGGATGCCGTCGACGAAGCACTTGGTCCGTGGGCCGATGCATTCCTCACGGCCGATCGAGAGACCATCCGCGATCTAGCCGGTGACCTCAAATCGAACGGTCTGGGCGGCGTCTCACTCGTCAATCCGCGGTCCTCGGCTGGCGTGCCCGCGCGCGCAGCTGCCGCCGAGCTTGGTCTGGACGCTCTGGTCGATCTCCTCGGGGAGCAGGCCGACCGCAGAGTCGCAGAGGCGCTCCTCGGTGACGTCGTCTTCGCCGCAGGGTGGGAAGCGGCGTGGCGGGTCGTTGAGCGATACCCCCACCTCCGTGCGGTAACTCCTGAAGGTGACGTCATCGCAGCATCCGGCATGCACGTCGCACAACCGGACGGAACGGGATTCGCCGCTCTCGAGGCAGCTCGGGTCCAACTCGAAATCAGCGAACGCGAACGGGCCCGAACCGAGAGCAGGCGAACTGCCTCTCGGCGGGAATTCGAGACTGCTCAAAGGGTCGAACGAACCGCACTTGATGATCTCGAGGGCCTCGAGGCGAGGATCGCCGGTCACACCGAGGCGCTGGGCCTGATCGGTCGTGCTCGGGCCGAGGGCGAGGCCGAGCGCGAACGGCTCGAGACCCGCACCAAGGCGCTCCAGGAAGCCGAGGGTGCACGTGCGGAACGCATCGCTGACGTGCGAGAGAGCGTCGCGGAGTTCGAAGGGGAGGAGGCTGCTCGGCAAGCTGCCTGGGAGGCCCTCAACCGGCGCCGTGAGGAAGTGGCTGTCCGCACGGACGACGCTCGCCGACGGAGGGAAGAGTCGGCCGCCGAGTTCGCGGGAGTTTCTGAGCGGAGAGCACTTCTGCAGCGCAGACTCGAACGTGTCAAGTTGGAGTTGGGCCAACTTGATCTTGTCCCCGACGACGATCCCCGGATCGAGCAGCTCTCTGAGATCGAGACTCGGTCCATTCGCGTCACCGCCGTCGCACAGCGCCACATCGCGGAGTTGCGGGATCGGCAGCGATCACTTCGTCTCGAAGTCGGAGACTTCTCTGAGGCGCTCGGTGCCGCCGAGAAGCGTCGCGAGGACCTCGAAGACACGATTTCGACAGCGAAGGAACGGTTGGCCGTTCTCGCCGTCGAATTGGCAGAGATCCGTGTGCGGATGGAGTCGAGTGAGGAGGGCCTGCGGCGCGACGCCGATGCATCGCTCGACGAGGCGCTCAGCACCCCGCGCCCAGAACTGGACGAATCGACCGTACCGTCGGAGCGTCTTGCCAGCCTCGAGGCCGATCTGCGGCGGATGGGTCCCATCAATCCTCTGGCCGCCGCCGAGTACGACGAGCTTGCGGGCGGAGTTGCAGTCCTCGACGAGCAGCTCGCCGACCTTGATGAGTCCCGTATGGAGCTACGGAAGGTCATCACGGCGCTCGACGAGGAAATGGCGAGCCTGTTCATGGTCGCATTCGAGGAGATATCGGCGTTCTATGAGGAGAACTTCGGTCAGGTGTTCCCCGGCGGTCGGGGGCGGCTCCGTCTCACCGATCCGGATCACCCGCTGGAGTCCGGTGTCGAGGTCGAGGCGCAACCACATGGCAAGAAGGTTGGCCGTCTCGCGCTCCTGTCCGGTGGGGAGAGAAGCCTTGCCGCTCTCGCATTCCTGTTCGCCGTCTTCCGCGCACGGCCGAGCCCCTTCTACGTTCTCGACGAGGTTGAAGCGGCGCTTGACGACGCCAATCTGCATCGATTCCTGAGGCTTGTAGATACGCTGCGCTCGTCGGCGCAGTTGGTGATCATCACACACCAGCAACAGACGATGGAAGCGGCCGATATGCTGTATGGCGTCACGATGGAACCAGGCGAGTCGTCGAAAGTCCTCGCCCGCCGTATGGCGAGGGTCTCCGTCTAGTCATCCCGTTCGTTAGGAGAATCGGTGGACACCAACCTCTTGATCCTGCTCGTCGCAGTGATCGTCATCATCGCGGTCATTGCCCTTGTCGCCGTCCTGCGATCGCGCGACGAAGCGCCCGCGGCTTCACCCGGTTCGGATGCCCCGGAACGAGGATTGCGATCCAAGCTGTCACGCACGCGATCGGCCATCGGCGATCGTTTCGGTGAAATCTTCGGATCAAGCACACTGGACGACGACTTCTGGAACGAACTCGAAGAGGCATTGATCGCTGCTGACGTCGGGGTGTCAACGGCATCGAAGGCTGTCGACGACGTTCGGAAACAGCATGCGAGCGACGGCGACGAAGCACGGCGACTGCTGGAAGAATCCCTGATCGGTCAGATGTCGGGGCGTGATCGTTCGCTGCACCTCGAGGGCAAGCCGGCCGTCGTCCTCGTTGTTGGAGTGAACGGCACAGGCAAGACAACGTCGATCGCCAAGATCGCCGGGTTGCTCGGCGAGAGCGGTCGAACCGCCATTCTCGGTGCGGCCGATACATTCCGGGCCGCCGCAGACGAGCAGCTTCGCAGTTGGGCCGAAAGAGTCGGGGTCGAGGTCGTCTCCGGCGAGCCGGGTTCCGATCCTGCGGCAGTGGCATACGATGCCTATCGAATGGCTGCTGACTCCGGCACCGACGTCGTGCTGGTTGATACGGCAGGGCGCCTGCATTCGAAGACGAATCTCATGGACGAACTCGGCAAGGTGGCGCGAGTACTTCGGCGGGAAGCTGGGAAGATCGGGGAGGTTCTGCTCGTCCTCGACGGGACCACCGGGCAGAACGGGATCGAGCAGGCCCGGAGCTTCACCGAGTCCGTCGGCGTGACCGGAATCGTCCTCACAAAACTCGACGGGACGGCTCGTGGAGGCGTGGCGATCGCCGTGGAACAGGAACTCGACGTACCCGTCAAGTACATCGGCGTCGGCGAAGGACTCCACGACCTCGTACCATTCGAGCCGAGAGCATTCATCGAAGCACTGTTGGAGCCATGAACGAATCACAGCGACTCATCTCAGAAGCCCGAATAGCGGCCCAGAACTCGTACTCCCCGTACAGCCGGTTCCGCGTCGGCGCCGTCGTCATCGCGGCCGACGGGTCCGAGTACAGCGGCTGCAACGTAGAGAACGCGGCGTATGGAGCTTCGATCTGCGCCGAGGCAAACGCGATAACCACCGCGGCAGCGAACGGCATCCGAGAGATCCACACCGTCGCGGTCACGTGCCTCGACGGCGAAGGCTGCACCCCGTGTGGCAACTGTCGCCAACTCATGCGGGAGTTCGGTGTCCAGCGTGTGATCCTGACGACCGAAGACGGAGCCCCCGTCGAGTACGCCTTCGAAACCCTGCTCCCGATGTCGTTTGGACCAGAAGACCTGCAGTAGATCAGTACTGCTCTACTCGCTACTGCTCTACTGGTCTACCTCTCCTTCAGGGCTTCCGTCAGCTTCGGTACCACCGCGTGCAGGTCACCCACGATTCCGAGGTCGGCGACCGCGAAGATGGGGGCTTCGGCATCTTTGTTGATCGCGATGATCGTGCCGGAGTCCTTCATCCCGACGAGGTGCTGCATCGCACCGGACACGCCGGCAGAGATGTAGACGTTGGGCTTGACTGTCTTGCCGGTCTGTCCGACCTGTAGCCTCGACGGTACCCATCCGGCGTCGATGACGGCCCTGGTCGCTCCCACGGCTGCGTCGAGCTGTGAAGCCAGTTCTTCGATGACGACCCACTTCTCGGCACTGCCGACACCACGGCCTCCGGAGACAACGACACCGGCCACTTCGAGATCCGGTCCCTCGCTCTCCTCAACGTGCGATTCGGTGATCACGGCGGAGCCTGAGTGTCCGAGATCTGGCATCGAGACCGATGCGATCTCCGGGACACGTTCGGTGGAAGGCTCGGCGGGGAAGGCCTTCGGGCGAACGAGCACGAGCGTCGGCGCAGGGCCGGTGGCCTCGGTGACGACAGCCTGTGTGCCGCCGAGGATTTCGCTGGTGACGCTCACCGCGCCGTCGACGCTGACGTCGACAGCGTTTCCGAGGACGGGTCGGCCCATTCTCGCGGAGAGACGTCCTGCGACGTCCCTGTCGGTGTTTCCCATGCCGAAGAGGATCAATTCGGCGCCGTGCTCCTCGGCGAGGGCTGCGAGAGCGGCCGCAGCGGGCGCAGAGGGGAGACGTCCACCGATCTCAAGGTGATACACGGCGGTAGCCCCGTGGGCGCCGAGTTCGGCGTACGCGGCGTCGGATCCTGCACCGATGTGGAACACCGTGGTGTCTCCAAACGTCCGGGCCTTGGTCAGGAGTTCGAGGGCGGATGCCGAGGCGTGTCCGTCGATCTCTTCGCTGAATACCCAGGTCGCCATCAGATCACCTTCGCTTGTTCGAGGAGGGCAACGATCTTGAGATAGGCCTCGCCATCGTCTTCGACGATCTCACCCGCTTCACGGGCGGGAACCGAAGTCACAGAAGTGATCCTCTGCCCGGCACCCGCGTCGCCGATCTGGTCGGCAGTGAATCCAAGATCGGCGGCTGTGAGCATGTCGATCGGCTTCTTCTTCGCCTGCATGATTCCCTTGAAGGTGGGGTAGCGAGGTTCAACGACGCCGGAGGTGACCGACAGGAGAGCGGGGAGGGGTGCCTCTGCGACGTCGTAGCCGCCTGCGGTCTGCTGCTCGACCCGGACTCCACCGTCGGTGGCTTCGACCTTGCGGGCGAACGTCAGGGACGGCACGTCGAGCAGTTCAGCGATCTGCTGAGGAACCACGCCGCTGTAGCCGTCGGTGGACTCAGTCCCGGCAACGACGAGATCAAATCCTTCTCGTTCGATCGCTGCGGCGAGAATCCTCGACGTCGTCAGGGCGTCGGATCCGGCGAGGGCCCCGTCATCAATGATGACGGCCTTGTCTGCGCCCATTGCCAGCGCCTGGCGGATTCCCTGGAGAGAGCCGGATGGGGACATCGAGAACAACGTGACCGATCCGTCGTCTCCTTCGGCGAGTTGAAGCCCCACTTCGACACCGAAACGGTCGGTGTCGTCGAGTACCTGGTCGTTGGGACGAACCACGCGATGGGTGTCCGGGTCCAGGTTGTAGGGCGTCGCCGGGTCTGGGATCTGTTTCACACAGACCGCGATTCTCATGACGTGAACGCTCCTTGAGTGGGGTGCCGGGATGATACCTCAACTTTGAGCGTGGACTCAAAAAGGGGTATGAGCTGTGAGCTACTCAACCAGAAGGGGAAGGAGGGCGTCGAGGACGGCCGTGAACCGTTCGCGGGCTTCGGCTGCCGTCTCGGTGACTTCCTCATGCGACAGCGGTGTGTCGGTGATCCCCGCAGCGAAGTTCGTGACGAGGGAGATACCGGCAACGTCGACGCCCATGTGGTTGAGGGCGATCGCTTCCGGCACCGTCGACATCCCGACCAGGTGGCCGCCAGCCCGCTTCACCATCTCAATCTCGGCGGGTGTTTCGTAGCTTGGTCCAAGGAACCAGGCATAAACGCCTTCGCGATATGTCACCGACGCGCTCTGGAACGCGCGCTCGAGGAGACCGCGCAGGCGGACCGAGTAGACCTCGCTCATGTCGGGAAACCGCGGGCCGAGACGATCGTCGTTCATGCCGATCAGGGGATTCCGCGCCGTGTAGTTGAGATGGTCGCTGATCGCGACAAGATGACCGGGTGCGAGACCGTCACCAAGACCTCCGGCGGCGTTCGTGAGAAGGACCGACGAAGCTCCGGCGAGCGCCGCGGTCCGGACACCGAACACGACCTCGTCGAGATCCCAGCCTTCATACGTGTGGACACGCCCTGCGAAGAGCAGCACCGCTCCGTCACCGACGGGTGCCGAGAAGAGACTTCCACCGTGACCGACCACGCGTGGCTCGGGGAAGAACGGAATCTCCGAGTATGGGATCTCGGTCGCGTTGTCGAAGGACCCGGCGTAGTCGCTCAGGCCGGACCCGAGCACGACGGCAGCTTGATGCTCCTCACGTCCCGTGCGCTCGACGATCGCCGCGGCGGCTTCTTGTAGTTGTTCGTAGCTCATCTCACCTCTCCAAGGATCAGCGGTCGGGGGGCCGGCGGTTCGTCGGCCAGGATCCATGCGGTCTCAAGTACGGGGAGACACGCTGCGAGTTGGCTGCTCGTGTTGTAGCTCACCGTTGCCAGGGCGTCGCCCTCCTGGACCTCATCTCCGACCTTGGCCTGTACGGAGATGCCGACGCCGGGATCGACCTCATCTTCCTTCGCCTGCCTTCCGGCTCCGAGCCGAACGGCAGAACGGCCGACGGCGAGGGCGTCACACCTCTCGACGAACCCGGATTTCTTGGCGACGACGGTGTGCACGTTGTCGGCAGATGGGAACAGCGACTGATCCTCGAGCACGCGGGGGTCTCCCCCCTGGGCCTCGATGACCCTGGCGAACACGTCGAGTGCGGAACCGGATGCGATAACCGCGTCGAGCTGAGAGCGTGCCTCGCCCCGGTCGGCAGCAACACCGCCGAGGATCAGCATCTCTTCACCCAAGCGGAGCGTGAGCTCAGTGGTGTCATCCGGTCCGTAGCCCTTGAGGATCGCGATCGACTCGATCATCTCGTTAGCGTTGCCCACCTCGGTACCGAGCGGCTGGTCCATGTCAGTGAGGAGGCCGACGACGGGTGTGTCGTGGGATTCCCCGATTCCGACCATCGTTTCCGCCAACTCTCTTCCCGATGCCACGTCCTTCATGAACGCACCGGAACCGATCTTCACGTCGAGTACGAGGCCGTCGAGATCTTCGGCGAGCTTCTTCGACATGATCGACGACGATATCAACGGCACAGACGGCACAGTTCCACTGGCATCGCGAAGGGAGTAGATCCGGCGGTCGGCAGGTACGAGGGTTTCGGATTGGCCGGCCAGGACGAGGCCGAGGTCGTCGAGCTGACGTGCGAAGACGTCGGGGTCGAGACGGGTTCGGAAACCGGGGATCGTCTCGAGTTTGTCGAGGGTGCCTCCCGTGTGGCCGAGGCCACGCCCGGACATCATCGGGATGGCGACTCCACAGGCCACGACGAGGGGGGCAAGAGGGATGCTGATCTTGTCGCCGACGCCGCCAGTCGAGTGTTTGTCGATCTTCGGCATATCGGTCGATGACAGGTCCAGGACGTCTCCTGAGTGGAGCATGGCATCGGTCCAAGCTGCGAGTTCCGTCTGCGACATGCCGCGGAACATGATCGCCATGAGGAGCGCCGAGATCTGATAGTCGGGGATCTCATCTGCCGTGTAACGGGCGATGATCCACTCGAGTTCGGCCGGCTCCAGATGTCCACCGTCGCGTTTCGTTCCGATCAACTCGGGCATGCTGTAGCTCATGAATCCTCCGATTCGGGGTGTGCATTGTCGCGCATTCTGACACGACCGTTGGCGACAGTCACTCCTTCGCTCCTCAGCAACTCGCCTTGTCGCTGTTCCAAGCCCGGTGCGAGGCGGCCGGATCTGGCCACGACTCGCCACCACGGAAGCCCAGGTGTCGTCCGAACGAGGTTGCCGACCGCACGGGCGGCGCCGGGAAAACCTGCTTCTTCAGCGACATCGCCGTATGACACGACCTCGCCGGGCCCGAGCTGTTCCAGCACTTTCGCGACTTCCTCGCCGAAGTCCTTCATCGCTTCCTCACCTGCAGGAGTTGGTAGTGAGCGTCGGAGTGGTCGTCCGACGGACTGGAGATCGAGTCGAACCGTTCGATGACGAACGCCTGAGCGAACGCAGTTCGAACCTGGTCGTCTGTTCGCAGGGCGTAGAACCGTGGTGGTACGTGGTCGTCGCCTTCCCAGACACCCGCCGTCCCGAGACCGCCCCACAGACCGATCATCGCGATTCCTCCCGCAACAAGCACCCGGGCCAGCTCGTCGAAGATCTCCGGGAGATCGGCATCCGGGGCGTGCATGAGGCAGCTCATCGCCCAGATCGCGTCGAACGAGCCATCCGGGAAATCGAGATCGTAGAAGTCGCCGACTCTCGCATCGAGTCCCTTCGCCCTGCAGCGTGCGACGTTCCCCGGCGAAAGATCGGTTGCGATGACGGTGAAGCCCTCAGCGACGAAGAAGACTGCGCTGTGACCTGAACCTGCGCCGATCTCCAGCAATCGGTTCTTGTCTTCGGCTCGCATCGCCGCCGTGAACCGTCGTCGGTGTTCGTTCCGCCATTCCGGCTCGCCTCGTCCGTCGCGCGCTGCGGCGTCGGCATCGTACGACCGGACAAGGTCCCGCTTGATCTCCCGGGCGTCGAACGAATCGTTCAAAAGGTCCCGAACAGCCGATCGCCCATGTCTCCGAGACCGGGCACGATGTATGCGCGATCGTTGAGTTCGCGGTCGTGGGCGGCGGCGACGATGTGCACATCGGGGTGATCGTCATACATGCGGCCGACCCCGTCGGGGGCGGTGACGACACACAGGGCGGTGATGTCACGAGCTCCGGATGACTTGACCTTGTCGACGGCCCACGAGAGTGAACCTCCGGTAGCGAGCATCGGCTCGAGGATGAACACCGACGCATCGGAGAGGTCGGGAAGGCGGAAGTAGTACTCCTGAGGAAGCGTCGTCTCCTCGTCACGCTGGACACCGGCGAAGCCGACCTTGCATCCAGGGATCATGTCGAGGACGGCATCGAGCATCCCGAGACCGGCGCGGAGAACGGCAACGGCAACCACGTCGTGAACGCGATAGCCGATGGTCGTCTCCATCGGTGTCTGAACCTCGATCTCAGCGAGCGGCAAGCGCTTCGTTGCTTCATGCACCAGGCTGTAGGTGAGGCCTCGGGCAGCGGCCCGGAACTCCTCAGGTCGTGTGTCTTCGTTGCGGAGAACGGTCAGATAGTGTCGGGCCAGCGGGTGATCGATCACTGTGAGATTCATGCCCTGAGTCTCGCACGTCGTGTGTCTCGCTGCGAGCCGTAGACTCACTGTTCCATGTTCGACTCCCTCTCCAACCGATTGAACGATGCCTTCTCGCGATTGCGGGGCAAAGGACGTCTCTCGGAATCCGACGTGAACGACGCTCTTCGTGAGGTGCGGATCGCACTTCTCGAGGCAGACGTCAACGTGTCGGTGGTGAAGTCGATGCTTGCGCGGGTGAAGGAACGGGCCCTGGACGCGGAAGTGACGAAAAGCCTCACACCCGGCCAGCAGGTCATCAAGATCGTCCACGAAGAGCTGATCGTCACCCTCGGCGCAGAAGAGGTGCCGCTGGTCCGCCCCGCCGCACCGCCGCTCGTCATCCTCATGGCCGGTCTGCAGGGTTCCGGCAAGACCACAACCGCAGCGAAGCTGGCGAAGCACGTGAAGGGCAAGGGGAAACGCCCGATGCTCGTCGCTGCTGATCTCCAACGCCCTGCCGCGATCGATCAGCTGGAATCACTGGGGAAGAGGATCGACGTTCCCGTGTACGTCGATCGCAAGGCCAAAGCCCCGAAGCTCGTGAAGGCCGCCTTGAAGGAGGCCAGGGCCGAAGGCGCCAACGTCGTGATCATCGATACCGCCGGCCGCCTGCAGGTCGACAAGGACCTCATGAAGGAACTGGCAGCGGTGCGCAAGATCGCGAATCCAGATGAGGTACTGCTTGTCCTCGATGCCATGACCGGCCAGGAGGCCGTCAACGTCGCGAACGGGTTCCTCGAGTACACCGATCTCACCGGCCTCGTTCTGACCAAGCTCGACGGCGACGCCCGGGGTGGCGCCGCGATCTCGGCACGCGAGGTAACCGGACAACCGATCAAGTTCGTCGGCGTGGGGGAGGGCATCGACGAACTCGACGTCTTCTACCCGGAACGCATGGCATCGCGGATCCTCGGCATGGGTGACGTTCTGTCGCTCATCGAGAAAGCCGAAACGATCTATGACGAGGAAGAGGCAGAGCTTGCGGCGGCGAAGATGCTGGATGCCTCGTTCAATCTCGAGGACTTCCTCGAACAGTTCCAGCAGATCAAGAAGATGGGGCCATTGCAGCAGTTGGTTGGTATGCTCCCAGGCGCCGGAGCGGCACTGCGCGACGTCGAGATCGACGACAGTCAACTCGCACGCGTCGAGGCCATTATCCGGTCGATGACCACGGCGGAGCGCCGCGATCCCAAGGCCATCAATGGGAGTCGTAAGCGACGCATCGCACGAGGATCGGGGACGCGACCGCAGGACGTCAACGTGTTGCTGAAGCAGTTCTCCGAGTCACAGAAGATGATGAAGGCGTTCGCCGGAGGTAAGAACCCCATTCCTGGGCTTACCATGCCGGGGATGAGCCGCAAGAAGAAGAGGTAGACATGCCGGTGAAGATCCGTCTCACGCGGATGGGTAAGAAGAAGCAGCCCTCGTATCGCGTCGTGGTGATGGACTCACGCAAGCAGCGCGACGGGAAGTACATCGAGCAGATCGGCCGGTATGACGCCCGCCAGGATCCGTCGCTCATCGAGATCGACAATGCTCGTGCCGTTGACTGGCTCCAGAAGGGTGCACAGCCGACGGAGAGAGCACAGAAGCTCCTCGAGATTTCCGGTGCCTGGACCGAGTTCCGGGTGGCCAGAGGCGATGTCCACATCGTCGGCGAATCGAAGACCCCCGCTCCCAAGCCGAAGGCCGAAGTAGCCCCGGTGATGTTGGACGAGATCCAAGATGAGGCCGCGGCAACTACCGAAGATGCAGCCAGCGAGCCGACTGAAGAGATCGCGATCGTCGAAGACGTCGTGGTCGAAGAAACGGACGAATCATGAAGCAAGGCGATATTGTCGAAAACGTCGTGACCTACGTCGTCACACAGATCGTCGACGACGCTGAATCCGTCCAGGTCGAGATCGTGCCCGACGGTGACGACGCAATCGTTGCCGAGGTACGGACCGCCAAGTCCGACATGGGTCGTGTCATCGGTCGCCGTGGTCGTGTAGCACGGGCGATTCGCTCCGTGGCATCGGTCGCAGGTGACGAAGAAGGCGTTTCCGTCGAGGTCGACTTCCTCGACTGACGTGGAAACGGTTCTCGTCGGATACGTTCGCCGGGCACACGGCATCAGCGGTGCCGTCGTCGTTCGCCCGCTCACAGACGACCCCGAGGGTCGCTGGTTCTCCGGTGCGAAACTCGCCAGCGACGGGAACCCTCCGACCAGCTACACCATCATCGAAGTTGGCCCTCACAAGGACGGCCTCCTCGTTCGGTTCGAAGGCGTCTCCGATCGGACGACGGCAGAGGCGCTGCGGGGAACCTCGTTCACGATCCGGTCAGACGACCGACGCGAACTCGACTCCGAGGAATTCTGGCCAGACGACCTGATCGGATGCGCCGTTGTCGACGAAACCGGTGAATCTCTCGGGACGGTCGATTCTGTCGAATTCGGAGCTGCCCAGGACCGCCTCGCGGTGCGCACCGCTGACGGGATCGTTGAGGTTCCGTTTGTCGATGCCATCGTCCCCACTATCGATCTGGACAACCGCCGGATCGTGATGACGCCGCCGATGGGACTCTTCTCCGAGGAGCAGATCTAGCGAACAGCGAACAGCCGGGTCCTCGATCTGTGGTCCGTTGTCTGTCGTCTGTAGTCTGTGATCCGTGCCGTACGACCCGCAACACCACGTTCGTATCGTGACCGCAACGTCGCTGTTCGACGGCCACGACGCCGCCATCAACATCATGAGGCGGCTCCTCCAGTCGACGGGGGCAGAGGTCATACATCTCGGCCACGACCGCTCCGCCGCCGACATCGCCAGCGCTGCTGTTGAGGAGGATGCTCAGGCAGTTGCTATCACCTCATACCAGGGCGGGCACATGGAGTTCTTCCGATATGTGCGTAGCCTGCTCGACGAAGCCGGTGCCGGACATGTGAAGATCTTCGGGGGCGGCGGCGGAACGATCCTGCCTGAAGAGGCGGCGCAATTGGTGCGGTCCGGGGTCGAGAGGATCTACTCCCCGGACGACGGTCGTGATCTCGGACTGCAGGGCATGATCGACGACCTGCTCGAACGGGCCGACTTCCCGGTGGTGGGTGAAACACCGCTCGATCCTGCCGATCTGACGGTCAACACGCCTGGTCTGCTTGGTCGGATGATCTCGACGGTGGAGCAAGACTCCGACAGTGAGCTTGCGGTGGCAGCGCGGCAAGCAGCCGCCACCAGCGTCGCTCCGGTGATCGGTATCACCGGGACCGGAGGGGCCGGCAAGTCGTCACTCATCGATGAGATCGTGGTCCGGTATCTGACCGACTTCCCGGATCGAACGCTGGCGATCGTCTCTGTTGATCCCTCGCGTCGACGCTCAGGAGGCGCCCTACTCGGTGACCGAATCCGCATGAACTCGGTGACCCATCCCCGCGTCTTCATGCGATCGCTCGCGACCCGCCAGGCGAACCTGGCCCTTTCCCCACACGTTGCCTCGACCGTTGATCTCGCCAAGGCAGCCGGGTATGACCTCGTCATCCTCGAGACCTCCGGAATCGGGCAGGCCGACACCGAGATCGTTGACCATGCTGATCTTCCGCTCTATGTGATGACACCCGAATACGGTGCGGCGAGCCAGCTCGAGAAAGTCGACATGCTCGACTTCGCCGATCTGATCGTCGTGAACAAGGCCGACCGACGCGGTGCCGAAGATGCCGTGCGCGACGTTCGGAAACAGTACCGACGGAATCATGGCGTGTTCGAGATCGCCGACGACGAGCTCCCGATATACGCGACGGTGGCTTCGCACTTCAACGACGCCGGCACCAATCGCTTCTACCGCGCGCTCATGGCGGCTGTCGACGCACGCACGGATGGAAGCTTCCGCTCCACGATCGATCTTCCGACCGATCATGGAGGAGAGCGCCCCATCATCCCCAAGGATCGCGTGCGGTATCTGTCCGAAATCTCAGACACGATCCGCACCTACAACAGGAGGGTTGAGGGACAGGGAGTCTTGGCGATCGAAGCGCAGGCGCTGGCCGTTGTCGCCCGCCGGAACGACGATGACGCGATGGCCGAGGCAGGTCGTGATGTTCTGGCATCGCTCGATCCTCGGGCGGCGGCGATCCTCGCCGACTGGGACGACACCGCCGCTTCCTATGCCGCTGATGCCACGACCTACGAGATTCGTGGCAACGAGATCGAAGTGGAGACGTCGGCGACGACACTGTCCGGCACCCGGATCCCGAAAGTGGTCTTCCCCGGCTTGACCGGTTGGGGCGACAGAGTGCGGTGGGGTCTCCAGGAGAACCTCCCCGGGCGATTCCCGTTCGCCGCGGGCGTGTTCCCCTTCAAGCGAGACGCCGAAGACCCGACCCGGATGTTCGCAGGAGGGGGAGGGCCGGAGCAGACGAACCGGCGCTTCCACTATGTGTCGAGGGGGATGCCCGCCATACGGCTCTCGACGGCGTTCGACTCGGTGACGCTCTACGGCGGCGATCCCGACACACGGCCAGACATCTACGGCAAGGTTGGGAACTCCGGAGTTTCGGTTGCCACGCTCGACGACGCCAAGAAGCTCTACTCGGGTTTCGACCTCCTCGATGCAGCAACCTCCGTATCGATGACGATCAACGGCCCGGCGCCGATGATGCTCTCCTTCTTCTTGAACACAGCGATTGATCAGCAGTGCGAGCGCTACATCGTTGAACACGACCTGCAGGAGGATCTCGAGGCAGTCCTCGTTGAGAGATTCGAGAACCGGGGATTCCCACGGCCCAAGTATCACGATGAGCTTCCTCCAGGAAACGACGGTCTCGGTCTGATGCTCCTCGGGATCACCGGTGACCACGTGCTTCCGAACGATGTCTACGAAGCGATCAAGACGGATGTTCTCTCCCGGGTGCGGGGAACGATCCAGGCTGACATCCTCAAAGAGGACCAGGCCCAGAACACCTGCATCTTCTCCACGGAATTCGCTCTCCGCATGCAGGGCGACATTCAGGAGCTCTTCATCGATCGCTTGGTCCGGAACTTCTACTCGGTGTCGATCTCCGGATACCACATGGCTGAGGCCGGCGCGAACCCGATCACCCAACTCGCTTTCACGCTTGCGAACGGGTTCACCTTCGTGGAGTACTTCCTCTCTCGAGGCATGCCGATCGACACGTTCGCCCCGAGCCTCTCGTTCTTCTTCTCCAACGGAGTCGACGCTGAGTACGCCGTCATTGGGCGAGTCGCCCGAAAGATCTGGGCGAAGGCGATGCGTGATCGCTACGGCGCCTCGGAGCGTTCCCAGAAATTGAAGTACCACATCCAGACGTCTGGCCGTTCCCTGCACGCCCAGGAGATCGGGTTCAACGACATTCGCACCACCCTGCAGGCCCTGTATGCGATCTACGACAACTGCAATTCGCTGCACACGAACGCATATGACGAGGCGATCACCACCCCCACCGAGGAGTCGGTCCGCCGTGCGCTGGCGATCCAGCTGATCATCAACCGCGAACTGGGGTTGGCGAAGAACGAGAACCCGATGCAGGGATCGTTCATCATCGAAGAGCTCACCGATCTCGTCGAGGAGGCTGTTCTGGTCGAGTTCGATCGCCTCACGGACAGGGGCGGGGTACTCGGTGCGATGGAACTGATGTACCAACGCTCGAAGATCCAGGAGGAGTCGCTGCGCTACGAGCGAATGAAGTCGACGGGAGAACTCCCGATCGTCGGCGTCAACACGTTCCTCTCCGAGGAAGGATCACCCTTCGTGGTCCCCGACACGATCACCCGCTCTACCGACGAGGACAAGCACCGGCAGATCGATGCGGCTGATTCGGTGAAAGAACTCAACACGGATGATGCTGTTGCCGCACTTGAGCAACTCCAGCGGACCGCTATCGATGGTGGGAACACGTTCGAGGCGCTCATGGAAGCAGCGAAGTACTGCACGATCGGCCAGCTCTCGAACGCCCTCTACGACGTGGGCGGCCGCTACCGGCGGAGTATGTAGTCTTGCCGTAGTCCGTAGTCGGTACCACCGGAACGACTACTCAGGAAGGATTCCATGGGATTGGATGCTGGACAGATCGATCTGATTGTTCGTGAGCAGCATGCACGGCAGCCATTCTCCGGAGTGCTCCGGGTGCGTGTCGGCGGGGCTGTCGCGTTTTCGGAAGGCTTCGGCTTCTCGAACCGCGCCGAGGCGATCGCGAACGGCGTCTCGACGCGTTTCGGCACCGCGTCCGGGACCAAGACGTTTACTGCGATCGCCGTGTGTCAGTTGATCGAATCGGGCCAGCTCTCTCCGAGCACCCGGTTGACGGATGTGATCGATCACGAATTCCCCCGGTTCGATCCTTCGATCACGATCCACCATCTCCTGACGCATACCTCTGGTGTCCCTGACTACTTCGATGAAGAGGAGCTCGACGCGCAAGCCGATTTCGGCGACGCCTTTGGGGATCTTCCGATCTACCGCCTGCGCGTTCCGTCAGACCTGCTGCCGCTGTTCCAGAATGAGGCGATGAAGTTCAACCCGGGCGAACGATTCAGCTACAGCAACGCTGGGTACGTGCTGCTCGGTCTCGCTGTCGAAGCCGCAAGCGGGATGGACTACGCCGACTACATCGAGCGACTCGTGTTTGCCCGGGCAGGAATGACTGACTCGGGATTCTTCGAGACCAACAATCTTCCGCCGAACACCGCACTCGGCTATCTCGATGACGGGCGTACGAACACATTCGAGGTGCCGATTAGGGGGATGCCCGATGGCGGTGCGTTCGTTACCGCGCCGGACATGTCATTGTTCTGGGATTCCCTCTTTGAGCATCGCCTTCTCGGTTCGGAGATGACGACAACGCTTCTGTCCCCACTCGTGGCTGCAGACCCCGGCGGTGACGATGAGCGCCACTACGGATACGGTCTCTGGATGGCAGCAAAGGACGGTGCGGTCTCCCGCTACACAAGCACGGGGGCGGATCCCGGGGTCGCCTACGTGTCGGCTCGTTTCGTTCCAGAAGACGTCGAGTTGACCATTCTCGGCAATACCGAGTCAGACGCGTGGCCGCTCTTCGCAGTACTCAAGCAGGCGATTCTGGACGGCTAGCGCCGAGCGACTCGAGTCACAGATTCTTAGCAACGCGGCGTGCCGTGGCCTCGAGGTCTTCGCGTGCCGGAGGTTCGCCGCGATGCACTCTTAGACCGAAACCGTCGTTTGCGTACCTGGGGATCACATGGACGTGGGCATGGGCGACCTCCTGTCCGGCGTCCGGTCCGTCGGCCAGGTAGAGGTTGATGCCCTTGACGTTCTCGTCGCTTGCTCTGAGACCGGCGGCCGTGCGCCTCGCAACATTCATCATCTGGGCTGCGATCTCATCGCTGAGGTCGACTAGGTCGGGACGGTGCTCGCGAGGAAGCACAAGAAGGTGACCGGGAGTCACCGGATTGATGTCCATGATCGACACTACGACGTCGTCTTGGTAGACGTAGTTCGCGGGGAGATCACCCTTCAGGATCGCGCAGAAGACACAGAACTCGGACTGAGGTGAATCGCTCATGGGGCGGAGCGTAATCCGTAGTCCGTAGAAGATCAGTGAATAGGACTCTTCCTCCCCCTGAGCCTGAGTCCACGGTTTGTGAGGCGACAGAGGACCCATTTCCTGTCCCCCCGACGGAACGGCGGGG
>RCNE010000180.1_pt1 | contig 32103 bp, 28 predicted proteins | sample 2041361 | NCBI WGS metagenome assembly RCNE01 (sample SAMN09708229, study PRJNA481090) | Marine sediment metagenome, whole genome shotgun sequencing project. | reverse complement strand
GTTTTTAGAATTAAGCTATCATTTAAATAGATCGAAGCATAGGTGTCCAAGCCTTCAAAATTGAGTTCTATGTTTTTCTTTTGAAGTGCCTCTTCGTCTATTAAAAATGTGGTTTTGTATTCCCAATTCGTATCCGAAATCCATTCCAAATCTTTTTCATTATCACCAATAAATGGATCTTCAATTAAGTGATGCACTAATAAATCGGAATGCACATTACCAGGAACAGTTGCTGATTGCCAAACAGTATCATTCACTTTTTTAAATTGCCAATTTTCGAACAATTCAATCGTTTCGGGTAAATCATGTTTAGGTTGACAGCCAAAACAAATAACAATCAATAACAGAAGACTACATCGCATCTAAAATGGCTTTAATTTTTTGTGGGTCAGAATAGGTTAATGGCATTGAGAATATTGAATCTTCAATTTTAAGATTTGACGATGCCGAAGCATGAATTTCTTTCAATCCAATAGCTCATTTTGAGTACATTCATACTTTTTGTTTAAAGCTATAATTGTATTTATTATATAATTTGTCCTTTCTAAAGTATTACCAGATTTTAAAGCTAATTTTTTTATAAAATCCTTATTTAAATTTGTTGTATCAATAAGATACTTAAGACGTACCTTTTCTAAAAAATATAAGATATTTTTATCAATTAAATTTTTATGGTCATTCTCTTTTAGATATAAATTTGCAATGGTATGTGTAAACTCAACGGTTGAGTTTTTAAGTTCACTTATTATAGGAATAGGGCGTTGCTTTCTACGGGCATTAAATCCAATAAATAATAGCAATCCTAAAAAGAAAATATATAAAGACCACTTTAATGAAGGGTTCTGTAGAAAAAACTTAAAAACCGATTCTCTATCTGAAGATGTATCTTTAGATGAATAATCACTTCGCTTAATTTGTGGATCCCATAACATTTTTCTGTCGGGTAAATATGATAATACATTTTCTACATACTTGTAGTTTTCTTCATTAAGTAAGTAGTAATTAGTAAAAGCTATAGGTTGTGTATGTAAATAGATGGCACCTTTACCATGATATATTTTAATAAAAATAGGTTCACTAATAGATGCACTTATTTCTTGTGTACCAAGTACGATTGTTTTGTCTTCATTAAATGATGTAAAATAGTGTCTTCGTAAATTTCTATCAAACGAAAAATTCTGTTGCTCAAAATTTTCATTCACAAGATTTAAATCACCACCAAACTCCTTTAGGTTTGCGGGTGCATAAATTTCTTCATCTAAATTTTCAGTAGTAAATTCTAATAAATCTTGTAACTCTTCACTAAAATAGTTTAAAGAAATAAAGGCATCATTTCCATCATGAACAAAAGAAATTAAGTCTTTAACACCTATTTTAGTTAACTTATTTGCTGCAAATTTTATACAAATATAATTAGCAAAATCTTCTTCTTCTTGTTGATAATTAACTGCTAAATAATCGAAAATATTATCTCTCAATAACTCAGTTTCATTAGTCTTAAATAAGTTTTTTGATTCATTATAAAGTATATAAGTACCAAACGGACTTTTTTCTTTTTCACGATAATTTTCATACCAATTAGTACGCTTACACTGTGTAAATAGCAGTAAACTAAAAAGTGTTATGGTATATGTTATGTACTTAGAGTAGTTCAATTAAATGACTTTAATAAATGATTTATACTCAGTTTCAATAACACTAAACTTAACTTGATCTACAGGAAATTCACCATACCAAACATAATCATAGATATAAGCCAAATAAGAGAACTTTTTACGTAATTCTTTGTTTTTTAGTTCAAACTGATACTCGGTGTTAGTTTTATCTTTATCGTATTTTATAAGTTCTTTTTGAGATAACTGTTTTAATGAAGATAAATAATAATATCGTGTGGCTAATCGATAATTACCGTTTTGTATTGCCTTATTTAATAATTTATCAAAATTGGTTTCATCAATATTTTCATCATCTTCGTACACCAATTTTTTTGATGGTTTCTTTACCGATTTACCAAATTTCCAAAAACCAGATTCCGTATTTATAAATGTTTTTATAATAATAAATACTACAATAAGACCTATTAGATATGGAAAAATAGTTGCCATAAATGAAAGAAAAATAGTGGCTGTTTTAGCATTAAATTCAGAAGTTTCTTTTTCCTTTATGTTTTCTTTTTTTAAATTATCTATGTATTTAAAATCACTCCCATTATATTCAGTTTTTAAATCATTAATAAACTGTCTCTTTTTACTGAGTTCGGTAGTCTTATTATAAGTTAAGGTGTCATTTGCAAAACTAAACTCATCGTAATCATAATAGTCATCATCATCATAAGCCGATGACTCTTCAACTTCATATTTCTCCACATTTTGTGAAAATGCAAATGAAAAAATAAATAGAAAAAATAGGAAAAGAGCTTTCTGCATTAGCGAACTTGATGTTTTATGGCTACTTTAAACGGAAAAATCAGGTAATAATAGCTAATTGATATCAAACATAAAAGGATAATTGCAAAACATATAAATGTTGGCATTAAATTATAGTACCGTGTAATATACCCTTCTAAAAGTGCAGCCCCTATGGTAAATGGAATTGTGCTTAAAAAAATAATAAATGCTTCTCTAATACCTATTTTAAATGATTGCCATCTTTTTAAAGACCCTGGAAACAAGATACTAGCTCCAATAATATAACCAGCTGCAGCTTCAATAACCATAGCAAAGATTTCATAGGTACCATGTATCCAAATACCCTTTATACTATCTAAGAAAGTATTTTGTTGATAAAAAAAAGCTTGAAAAACTGCTACCATAATACCATTATATATGATATAAAATCCAGTTCCTATACCTACAAACAGTCCTGATAAAAACATATTAAGGCCTACACGAATATTGTTATCTAATATGCCAATAAAACTTCCCCAATTACTACCGCCTTTATAAATGGCGAGGGCATCACCACTTTCAATATTTTCTAACGTTTCATCGATATAGCTATTTCCTAAAATTTGACGTGCAAAAGTTTCATCATTGAAGGTAGAAACCAACCCAACAAAAAAACATAAAAAGAAGAAAACAAAAGAAATGTAAATATACTTTCGATGCTTATAAGCCATTAATGGTACGGTGTCGAAGAAAAAATAAAGTATAGAGTTTTTACTTTGCCTTTTTGAATGATATACATTACTAAAACTACTTTTAGCTAATTTATTTAAGTAGCTAACAACTCTACTTTTAGGGAAGAATGATTGTGCATATGCCAAATCATTCATTATCTTTATATGCAAGTCAGCAATTTCATCGGGAGATTTTTTTTCATTATTCGAAACAACATTCTCAAATTCTAACCATTTTTCTTTATTTTGCTTAATAAAAGCGACCTCTCTCATAAAAGCTAATTTAGTTAAAGCATGAAAACACTGCAAATTAATACAACACAAAATGTAAATATAAATTTTGAACTGGCTAATGTTGGGCAACGTCTATTAGCGTTTATAGTAGATAATGTTATAAAGTTTACCTATTTATATTTATTAGTGGAGTTGTTTAATTTTTCGGTATTTAATGAAGCCACTGGAGGTGATTATTGGTCAATAAGAGCCATTGATGTTTTAGTATTATTACCTATCACATTCTATTCTTTGTATTTAGAAATTTTTATGAATGGCCAAACGATTGGCAAAAAATTGCTAAAAATTAGGGTGATAAATATAGACGGTTTTAAACCTTCGGCAGTAGATTATACCATGCGATGGTTTTTACGTATTGTAGATTTTAATTTTTTTATTCTAATAATGGTTTACATGGCATCTTTAAACTTATCGGATAATATTATTATTATTTATACCATATTCTTTTTCGGAAAGTTAGTGGGTTTCACTAGTATTTTATTGACAAAAAATAATCAGCGATTAGGTGATATTCCTGCAAACACGGTACTAATTTCATTAAAAGACCAAACAAAATTCTCGCATACGATTCTCGAGAATATATCGAATGATTATGTACCTACGTATCCGAATGTGATTAAGTTGTCTGATAATGATGCAAGAATTATTAAAGAAACCTTTAAAGGTGCTTCTAGAACTGCAAATCACTCGACATTAATTAAACTACGCTCTAAAATTGAAGACGTAACGGGTATCAAATCAAAAGAAAATAATGACAGAGTATTTATTGATAAAGTATTAAAAGACTATAATTACTACACTCAAAACATGTAATAAATACTTAAAACTGTTGCTGACTTAATAATGCAGTAACTTTTTGTTTAAAATTAAGTATTGAATATTTTACGAATTCATAATCTTTTGGATACGCTAGTTCTTTAGCCTTTAACGCATCATAATACTTCTCTTCAATGGCTCTTTGATCACCTCGAAATGTGCCATATGTATGTTGAAATCTGGCTTCACCAAACATAGGGTTTGTAGAAACTGTTGCTTTAGAATTTAGATTTTTAATTACTACGATTCCATCTAATTTTGATGCTTTATTTTGCTGAAATAGTAACACTTCGGCTTTTGCAACCTTATACTTTGCAATTTTGAGATCATTGCCTTTATCATCTTTCATTACATTGCCATTAGTGTCTAACTGATATTGCCAACCGTCTTGTACTTTAGCTTCTTGTGGTACAGTTTGTTGCTCTGTTTTCTCAGGCACAAAGTTTAATTTATCAAGATTAATTGCTACTTGATAATCATATTTTAAACGTGAGTTTCTTTTTATATGATATTCAACCCACTGATTATCAAAATTTCCAGAATTTATTTTCGTTACATCTACAATACTATCATTAGATATAGATTTTACATTGTTTTTTAAGGTAACTAAAACAAAACTACTTCCTCTGTTTTTTGCATTTTGTGATAGTTCAGTTAAATTATTTTTATATGTTGGATTCACATAAATCAGTTCTTCAAGTAACTTGTATGCTTTACGTGCTGCTATTTTATCTCCTTTCATTTCTTTTAATGCAGCAGTATATAATGAAGCAGAGTAATTATTTTTTGAATCTAAAATATCATTCGAATAATCTTTAAAGGAAAAGCTCATTTCAGTACCTTCAAAATATAATGGTTGTAATACTTTTACTTCGTCTTGACGTAAATCTAGATTCAAGTATTTTCCGTACACCTTTTTTAAGGCTTGAGGAGTATTTACCTTTTTTAAGTTATTTATTTCTTGTAAATCAGCCGTAACAGATTTAGTATAAGCTTCCTTTAGAATTGGTACATGCTTTTGATTCGACTTGCTATTCTTGTCTTTATTTAATTTTTGAATAGAAATGTTAAAAGCGTTTTCATAGTTGCCAGATGAGATTAAATTAGTCGCTTTTTGTGTGCCACCACAAGATAGTAGTAGTGTCATAACAATAACTAAAAAAGATAACTTTTTCATTATAATTGGTTTAGTTGATTTGGTATAGACGAAATTAGCCTAAATCTGTAAGAATTCAAAACTTCAAACAAAATTAGGCTAACTATTCTTGGTATTTTTTTTTACTCTTTTGCAGGCTTCACTGTACCAGTACATTCACCAAAACCAATACGTACTTCATTATTTTTACTATAGGCGCGCATAATCACAGTGTCTTTATCATTGATGAATTTACGTTCAGTTCCATCATTTAGTTGTAACGGATTTGCACCACGCCATGTCAATTCTAGCATAGAACCATAACTATCAGGTGTTGGTCCAGAAATTGTACCAGAACCCATCATGTCACCAGTACGTACATTACAGCCGTTTACGGTATGATGTGCTAATTGTTGCGCCATTGTCCAATACATATATTTAAAGTTTGAATTAGCAACGATAGTCTCACTGGCACCATTTGGCTTGATACCTACTTGCAAGTTGATGTCAAAACTATGATTACCATCTTGATGTAAATAGGGTAGCGGGGTTGGTTCTTGTTTTGGATTTTCTACTCTAAATGCTTCTAAAGCGTCTAACGTCACAATCCATGGTGAAATAGTCGAGGCAAAGCTCTTTCCTAAAAATGGGCCTAAAGGTTGATATTCCCATGCTTGGATGTCGCGTGCACTCCAATCATTAAATAAAACCAAACCAAAAATATATTCTTCAGCCTCGTTAATGGGTACTGAATCTCCTAAATCATTGGCATCGGTAGTAATAAAAGCCATCTCCAATTCGAAATCTAATAGTTTTGAAGGCCCAAAACCTGGTGTATTACTTCCTTCTGGAGGTTTAGATTGGCCAATTGGTCTTCTTACCGGTGTGCCAGAAGGCACAATAGAAGAACTTCTACCATGATAACCTATAGGTATATGCAACCAATTTGGCATTAATGCATTTTTAGGGTCACGAAATAAACTTCCTACATTAGTGGCATGCTCTTTACTAGCATAAAAATCGGTATAATCACCAATATCTACAGGTAATTGCATTTCCACTTCATCCATTCTAAAGATAATTCTATCTCTATGTTCAACATGATCTCTCAATTCTCCATTGGTTGCGTCAAATATTTCAGCAATTCTATTTCGAACCAAACGCCATGTAATACGTCCATCAGCAATAAAATCATTCAACGTGTCTTGTAAAAACATATCATCCGTCAAAGGAATTTCATTAAAATATCCTAATTGATGTAATGCACCTAAATCGATAGCAAAATCACCAATTCTAGTGCCTATTGTAATAATATCGTCGCGGGTTAAAAAAACACCGAAAGGAATATTTTGTATAGGAAAATCAGAGTCTTTTTCGACATTCAACCATGATTTTCTGTTCGGATTATTAGCAGTTATTAACATTTATCTCATTTTTGTTTCAAATATAGATGATTATATGCATTTGCAAAATGAAATTAGTATTTTTGACAGGTATTTTACCAATCTTAATAAATATTTAACAATGCAACGAGATCAACAAATTTTTGACCTTATTGAAGAGGAAAAAGAAAGACAATTAAATGGGCTTGAATTGATAGCTTCTGAAAACTTTGTGAGCGACCAAGTAATGGAAGCCGCAGGTTCAGTTTTAACAAATAAATATGCCGAAGGCTATCCAGGGAAACGTTATTACGGAGGCTGTGAAGTTGTTGATGTTGTAGAGCAATTAGCAATAGATAGAGCGAAAGCCTTGTTTGGTGCTGAATATGTGAATGTACAACCACACTCTGGTTCTCAGGCAAATACAGCTGCATTTTTCGCATTAATTAAACCAGGAGATAAGATTTTAGGTTTTGATTTGTCGCACGGTGGTCATTTAACACATGGCTCTTCTGTTAATTTTTCTGGAAAATTATATGTGCCGTCTTTTTATGGAGTAGAAAAAGAAACTGGCGTATTAGATTATGATAAAATTCAGGAAATTGCCGAAAAAGAACAACCAAAATTGATTATTGCAGGAGCTTCGGCATATTCTAGAGACATAGATTTTAAAAGGTTTAGAAAAATAGCGGATAGCGTAGGTGCTTTTTTACTAGCTGATATATCACACCCTGCAGGATTGATAGCTAAGGGTATTTTAAACGACCCAATGCCACATAGCCATGTTGTGACTACGACAACACATAAAACATTACGTGGGCCAAGAGGTGGAATGATTATGATGGGGAAAGATTTTCCTAATCCTTGGGGAGTTACATTGAAAAGTGGAAAACCAAAAATGATGTCAGCATATTTGAATGGCGCTGTATTTCCAGGAAATCAAGGGGGACCATTAGAACATATTATTGCTGCTAAGGCAATTGCTTTTGCAGAGGCTTTAACGGATGAATTCTTGCATTACCAACTACAAGTAAAAAAGAATGCTGCCGCCATGGCAAAAGCATTTGTTGCAAGAGATTATGATTTAATTTCTGGTGGAACAGATAATCACATGATGTTAATTGACTTGCGCAATAAGAATATCAATGGTAAACAAGCTGAAAATGCTTTGGTAAGAGCTGATATTACGGTAAATAAGAATATGGTACCATTTGATGATAAGTCACCATTTGTAACTTCTGGAATTCGAGTTGGTACAGCTGCCATTACAACACGTGGATTAAAAGAAAATGATATGGACTATATTGTTTCTTTAATAGATGAAGTTATCACTAATTTTGAAGACGAAGCTGTTTTAGAAGCTGTCGCTGATAAGGTAAATGAACTTATGGGAGAGAGATCTCTCTTTTATGCTTAAAATAATTTTATACTTTTACGGATGTAATCACATCACAATGAACAAATTCGTATATCTATTTTTATTAATAACAACTTTAAGCTTTGGTCAACTGTCATTCGAAAACAATGCTTCATTATTAGGAGTTGATGTTTCTTATGGAGATAGTACTTATGGTGGTGGTGTATCTTTTTATGATTTTGATGGAGACGGTTGGGATGATATAACATATTCCACTACAAATGGTCAAAAGGTTATTTTTTTTAAAAACAATGAAGGCACTTTTAATCAAATAGATCTTGGAATAAATAGTACAACTCGAACTAAGCAAGTAGTTTGGGTTGACTATGATAATGATGGGGATAAAGATTTTTTTGCCACTAGTATTTCAAATTTTAATAAGTTTTATCGAAATGATGGCAATATGACATTCACAGATATAACTTCTACATGTGGCCTTTTCATTCAAAATCTATATACCTATGGAGCTTCATTTGGTGACATTGACAATGATGGTGATCTTGACGTTTTTATTGCAAATAGGGACGATATAACGGAGAATCAACGTAGTTATCTGTATAGGAACGATAATGGATTTTTTGTTGACATTACGCAAAGTGCTGGACTAAGCTTAAACAATGAATTAGCATTTTGTGCAGCTTTTTTTGATTATGATAATGATGGTGATCAGGATATTTATGTAGCAAATGATAAGCTTCCGAATATTAATAGACTTTATAGAAACAATAATGACCTAACATTCACTGATGTTTCAGTTAGCAGTGGAGCTGGAATAGCTATTGATGCGATGTCTACTACTATTGGAGATTATAATAATGATGGTTGGTTTGATATTTATGTTTCAAACAGTACTGATGGAAATTATCATTTAAAGAATAATCAAGATGGTACATTCACAAATGTTGCAAGTATTACTGGTACCGCTTTTTATAGTTTTGCTTGGGGAGCGACTTTCTTAGACGCTGATAATGATTCAGATCTTGATCTGTATGTTAGTAGTATGTTTGACGGATCAAATTCTTTATTATCTGCAGCATTTTATGAAAATCAAGGAGATCATACATATGCCATTCCTAGCAATATTGGTTTTGAAAATGACACGAGAATGAGTTATTCAAATGCTATTGGAGATTTTAATAATGATGGACTACCTGATATTATTGTTATGAATGATACCGAGAATAATTATTTATGGGAAAATACGACTACGAATTCTAATAATTGGTTAAAAGTAAATTTAAAAGGCACCGTTAGTAATAAAGATGGAATTGGTAGTAGAATAGAAGTATTTGCCAATGGAAAATCACAGTTTAGATATACATTATGTGGAGAGGGTTATTTAGGACAAAATTCTAACTCTGAATTATTTGGTTTGAAAGACGCAACAAGCATTGATTATGTAAAGGTCACTTGGTTAAGCGGAATAGAAGATTTTATAACAAATATTGATGTAAATAAATCAATTACAGTAGTAGAAAGTGAGGGTGTATTGTCTACAAATAATATTCAATTTAATGAATTTAAGGTTTTTCCAAATCCAACTAATGACAATGTTAGCATTATTCTTAAACAATTAAATGCAAATGAAAGGTTGCAAATTTATGACGTATTTGGTAGAAATCTAAAAACGCAACATATTACACGTTTAAATACTACTATAAATTTAGAAAACTTTGCTGAAGGAGTATATTTTTTTAAAATTGAATCTGGCACAAATACTACTACAAAAAAAATTATGTATAACAAGAACTAACTATTCTTCGTTAGCTCTATCAATAATATTTTGAGACAATGCTTTCTTTGCTTTTGCACCTAGTTTTTTAATTTTATCGACACTTGTAATTAACTTGCAACGACCTTCAACTAAGTTATTCATAGCACCTTAATATTACGTTTTGGTTGTTAAACTCAAAGTTTTAACGTGGAGCACTATTTAAATTTTAGTAAAAAGAAAGTCGCCTGAAAATTCCTTTTTAGACGACCGCTTTTATTTTCATTATTCAGTTTATATTACCAAATTCGAACTCTCTTTTCTGGAGCCAAATACATAGCGTCACCTTCTTTAATATCGAACGCCACATAAAAAGCATCAATATTTAAAAGTGGCTGAATAGCTCTCGTTTTACCAGGAGAATGTGGATCTGTTTTGATTTGAGTACGTAAAGCTTCATCTCTTGTAAGTGTTCGCCAAATTGTAGCCCAAGACATAAAGAAACGCTGTTCTGCTGTAAAGCCGTCTATTGGCTCAGGCTTACCATTTTCAGCGAAAAACTTTTGCAACCCATCATAAGCACCAAGTACACCTCCTAAATCACCAATATTTTCTCCAAGAGTGAATTTACCGTTGATATAAACGCTATCCAATACTTCAATGGCACTGTATTGACTTGCCAATGCATCACCTTTCTTAGTAAATGCCTCAAGATCTTCGGGTTTCCACCAATTATTTAGGTTTCCATCACTATCAAAACGTGCACCACTATCATCAAAGGCATGTGAAATTTCATGACCGATCGCTGCTCCAATGGCACCGTAGTTTACTGCTTCATCGGCCGTGTAATTATAGAAAGGTGGTTGTAAAATTGCTGCGGGAAATACAATCTCATTGTTTAATGGATTGAAATAAGCATTTACAGTTTGAGGAGACATACCCCATTTTGTTTTATCGACAGGTTCTCCCATATCAGCAAGATTATCTTCTAAAGCCCATTTGTTTACCGCTGTCATATTCTCAAAATAGGTATTACCATCTTTTACTTCTAACGAAGAATAGTCTTCCCATTTGTCTGGATATCCTATCTTAACAGTAAATTTATCCAATTTTTTAACAGCTTGAATTTTAGTGCTATCACTCATCCAATCTAAAGATTTGATACGATTTTTATAGGCATCAATTACATTTGAAATCATGAGCTCCGCTTTTGCCTTCGCTTCTGGGGGAAACATTTCATCAACATACAACTGACCTAAAGCTTCTCCAACGGAACCATTTACGGTACTTAGTGCACGTTCATCAGCCGGGCGTTGTTGTTTAGCGCCTCTTAGGGTCTTTGCATAAAATTCCCAATTTGCCGTTTCTATTTCTTTCGATAGTGAACCTGCAGCGGTGTTTAATGTAGACCAACGCATAGCTGTTTTAAGAGTTTCTATATCAGTATCTGTAAAAACTTTTTGTAATTCATCCATATATTTAGGTTGCATTACGATAACAGTATCTACTTGTTTCTTAAGACCAATCTCAGTCAACATCTTTTTCCAATCTATTGAAGATACCATAGTACCTAACTCTTCCATAGATTTAGGATTGTTATAATTACGAACATCACGACTTTGTACTTTATCATAGCGAGGTGCTGCTAAACGTGTTTCGAATGCAAGTACAGTAGCTGCTTGTTCTTTTGCACTAGCTTCATCATCTCCTAAAAATTGAAGCATTCTGGCAATATGATCAAGATATTGTTGACGAATCTCTTTTGATTTATCGTCTTGATCTAAATAGAAATCTCTATCAGGTAAGCCTAAGCCTCCAGGGGTAACATACCCTGCATTTACTGTGCTTTTTGATAAATTTGGAAACACTTGAAATCCAAGATATGGCGAACTTACTGCCGCGTTGGTAGCTAGAACAGTTTGTAAATCAGCAATATTCTTAATTCCTGCGATTGCATCCAATGATGGTTGCAAAGGTTTGATACCTGCTGCATCGCGCGCTACAGTATCCAATTCAGAATCAAATATAAAAAGTGCTTTTGCCTGATCGGTGTTAGCGGCATATTTCCCGCTTTCTTTTGCTTTTGCCAAGATATTTAATACATCTAGATCAGTTTTCTTTACCAATACACCAAATCCACCCCAAGAAGTGCGATCATCTGGTATCTTAGTATTTTTCATCCAGTTGCCGTTGACATAATTATAGAAGTCAGCTTTCGGACTCACTGTAGTGTCCATATTCGCCAAAACAATACCTGGAATTTTTTCTTTCTCAGGTTTTTCTGTTTCACTCTGTTTACAAGAAGCTACAGTTATTAATCCAATAAACCCTAAACAGAGAGCCGTTTTACTTGTGAATTTCATTGATATAAGTTGTTAAATTAAAATAATAATATGTTAGTATCCTTTATAATGTATATGTTACAAATTTGTAACATATTTTGGTTGCAAAAAAAATGAGAATTTATGAATCTTCACTTTTAGCGCGTTCTATGATGTTTTGAGGCAATGCTTTCTTAGCTTTTGCACCTAGTTTTTTAATCTTTTCGACACTTGTAATTAAATTGCCACGACCTTCAACCAATTTATTCATAGCGCCTTTATATTCCGTTTTGGCTTCATCCATTTTTTTACCAACTTTGGTTAAATCAGTTACAAAACCTTCAAATTTATCATATAATGCACCAGCCTGACGTGCAATTTCAATCGCATTCCGTTGTTGTTTTTCGTTATTCCACATGGTATCGATAGTACGCAATGTTGCCAAAAGGGTGGAAGGTGTTACAATCACAATATTTTTTTCAAAAGCTTTATTGTACAGTTCATTATCTGCATTAATGGCAACTGCAAAAGCAGGTTCAATAGGAATAAATAACAGCACAAAATCTGGAGATTCTATTTCATACAAATCCTCGTATTTCTTTTCACTTAGTTGCGTAATGTGTCTATTTAATGAGGCAATATGTTCTTTTAAAAACTGTGCTTTTTCATCTTCGTCATCACTATTTACAAATTGCTCATAAGCAGTTAACGATACTTTAGAATCGACAATCATTTTTTTATTATCGGGCAAATTTATAATTACATCTGGCCGCAATCTTGTCTTATTTTCATCATCAACATTAAAGCTTTTTTCTAGAACATATTCTCTATCTTTCTCTAAGCCAGATTTTTCTAATACACGTTCTAAGATCAATTCACCCCAATTACCTTGTGTTTTGCTATCTCCTTTCAATGCTTTTGTAAGATTTACAGCTTCTTTACTCATTTGTAAATTCAGCTCTTTCAAACCAATAATTTGTTGACGTAAAGCAGCATGATAATCAATACTTTCTTTATGTGTTTTATCTACTTTATCCTCAAAAACTTTTATTTTCTCTTGAAGTGGATTCAATATATTTTGAATATTCTCTTTATTCTGTAAGGTGAATTTTTCAGACTTTTTATCTAAAATTTTGTTTGCTAATAATTCAAACTTATTTTCTAGTTCCTCTTGTTGCTTGACTAGCTCTTCATCGCGCTTTAAATTTTGCTGTTGTAGGCTTTCAAATTCAGAATTTTTCCGCGTAAGCTCGGTATTTAAAAAATCTTTTTCACGACGAATTTCTTCACGTTCTTTTTCAGTTTTTTCAATGTTCTCTTGCAATGAGTTTATAGAAGAATGCAATTGCATATCACGTTCTTCTAATCCGCTTAAGCTTGCTTTGCTCTTTAAATTTGCAACGTACATGCCTAATAAAACACCAATAATGGCAGCAATTATAAAAATGATGATATAAAGAATACTTTCTTGCATGTATTAATTAAAGTTTATGATTTTATAGCCATTTTCCTGATATTCTATTAAAGCGGTGAGGGCCGAAAGTGATAGCTTTACATCTTTTGAGATGCCTTTAACAGGAAAACCTCTCGATTTATAGGATTGTCCACATACAAAAATGTCAACATTCGCTTCTTTAAGCGCAGATATTAATGCAGTATTAGGATTGTCACTTCCGAATCGTTTTTTATAGGCCTCGTTACTTAAGGCATCTTTAGCAGCAGCTCCATGCATTACAAAAGCAACTTTCATATTTTCTGCTGAAATACCATTTTGAGCATGCATATTCAAATATCTGGCAACTGTATTTATTAACGGGTTTATAGCGCCTTCCTTTTTAGTATTTGTATAGATATCAAAAATCACTTTGTACTCTTTATCCTTTTGTAAGTTCAATTCATGATTTTCAATTTTATAAACCTTACCATAATTTTTTATTATTGGTCCAGATTCCGATTTGTTTTCTTGGGCATAAGTCGCTGAATAACAAATAAATAAACCTAATAGTAGTATACGTTTCATTATCATCTATTTTATCCATTAATATTACAAAATATCTATAAGAATTTGCGCTTTTGCTATGAATATCTTATCATTGAATAATGAAATTTTTATTTAAGCTTATTTTAATTCATATTATGGGTTGGAAGATTATAAATGATTTTCCGAAATTAAAAAAATATGTTATTATTGCTGCACCTCATACCAGTTGGCAAGATTTTCCTATAGCAATTATGGCAAAATTTATTAAAGGAGCTAAAGTCAATTATATAGGCAAAGCTTCTTTATTTAAACCTCCTTTTGGTTTTATATTTCGATGGCTCGGAGGTGCACCCGTAGACAGAACAAGAAACACTAAATTAGTCGATCAAATTGTAGAGATATTCAATTCTAAAGAACAATTTATTTTAGGGATGTCTCCTGAAGGCACTCGTAAAAAGATTGATAAATGGAAAACAGGCTTTTATTATATAGCAAGAGGTGCAAATGTGCCTGTTGTGATGGCTACATTAGATTTTGCAAATAAGGAGATTCGAATATCTGAACCTTACTATTTAACTGATGAAATAGATTCCGATATGAACTATTTTTACAGTTATTTTGATGGAGTAGAGGGTAAGCATCCAGAATTAACATAATAGACAATTTATTAAATGAACCATAAATTTCGATTTCATTTTCTGCTTTTACCGCTATTTTTTACCTTTTTTCATTTCAATTCTTTTGCACAAGATTCAACTGCTACCGTATTTGCAAAAAAAGGTGATGGTATTTATTCTTTATTGAGAAATCAAGGTATGAATCCTTATCAATATTATGATCAATTTATTGAATTAAATAGACCGAATTTAAGAGATACTATTCATTTATATGAAGGAAGAACATATATACTACCGCCAATTATAAAAATTGATTCAACTGAATTTGAAACCATCGAAAAGAAGCTGAAAATGACTGTTTCTCATGAAATATTTGGTGATAAGTTTAAAGAAACCACCTTAAAAAGTAATCGCTTAAAAGGGAATATCTATTATTTAATTTCAGGCCATGGTGGTCCAGATCCTGGTACCATCACAACATATAATAACAAAATGTTAGCTGAAGATGAATATGCTTATGATGTTACATTACGACTGGCCAAAGAGTTAATTTCTCATAATGCTACTGTTTATATGATTGTTAGAGACGAAAATGATGGAATACGTAACAAGCGTATGTTAACAATTGATTATGACGAGGTGGTGTATCCAAAAAAGAAAATTCCTTTAGATCAGCTAAAGAGATTACAACAACGAACAGAAACCGTCAATGAACTCTACAAAAAGCATGACGGCGCTTATAGAAGACTAATCGTTACACATGTTGATAGTCGCAGTAAAGGTGAAAATATAGATGTTTTCTTTTACCATCATAAAAAAAGTAAAAACGGGCAAAAATTAGCTGAGAGTATTCATAAAGTTTTTAAGGAAAAGTATAAAAAATACCAGCCTAATCGTTCATACAACGGCACATTTTCTGAAAGAAATTTATACTTAGTAAATTATACTATACCTGCAATGGCGTATATAGAAATTGGGAATCTGCAAAATAAAAAAGACCAACGTAGAATTTTGTATTCAGTGAACCGTCAAGCACTTGCCGAGTGGATTGCACAAGGAGTATTGGTGGATTTTGAGAATTGAAAACAACTATTTTCTAAATTTTTTGCATTGTAAATTTATACTCATTACAATAGAAAAAAATGTTTTCTTCAGTATACTTAATAGAGATTTTACAAACAACTTTATCTTTAAAGTTGTACAGTGAAACTGTATTCCAATTATTAAATTCCCATTTTAAGTGTATTTCTTTCTTTTTAAATATTTTTTGATTTATTGGATAAAAATATAGTTGACCATTTTTATCAAACTGGATAGTTGATTCAACTAAATTTGCATCAGCTTTTGAGCGAGGTATTTGTCCTATTCGACAAATAATGTCAAGAAACTGCATGTTCTTAACTTGACAAACACCAATTATTTCTTCTTTCGTAAGACTTTGAGAGGAACTTAAAGAGGAAACTAAGAAAATAAGCATGAATATTAATTTTCTCATATAGTAGAGACGAAATACCAATAAGTTTGTTACTCAAGTATCATGATAAATAAAAAACCAACGCTTATCTATATTTTGTAAATAGACAAGCGTTGGCACAGTAAATCTCGTGAGGTATAATAGATAATTTAACCTCTTGGCCTACCTCGATTATTTCTCATTTCTATCATTTTTCCAGTGATAATTTCTTTATAATCCATCTTCGCCACTACTTTTCCTTTTTCTGGTGCTTCAATCTCAGATTTTTCTTTAGGATTCATAATAACCTTAGAACACAGCACTGTTGTTGTGCCTACATTTACCTCCAAAATCAATCCCGGAAGTCCCCAAAACTCTGAGGGTCCTTGACTCACTGGTATTTGAAGTGTATACCAGGCCACAACTTCAGTAAGGTTAACATCTTCTTTTTTAGTTTCTTCGTTTGTAGTATTGTTACTAATTTCATTCCAAGAAAAGTTAAACCAATTGAGTTCTGAAGTGGGTACAGAGGCCGTAGCTTTAAAACATGCATAGTTGCCTATTTGTTTGCTTTCAGACCCTAGTATCCATTCTATTGGTTGTAATTTGTCTTTTACTAAAAATTTCTTACCATAAAATTCTTGATTCTGAATAAGGGTGTTTGTTTTTACGTTTTTATATTGTTCACCTTGGGTAAAGTTTTTGCCCCAAGAATCTGTTGCACCGGATATAGCATCTAGTTTTTCTTCTTCTTTATAAACTGATTCTTCCTTATTAAAAGTTAAGACATACGTTTTTTGCAATCTGTTTTTTAATCGTTGCTGTATTTGTTTTTTTTGTTCTTCATTCAATCGAGCTCCCCAAGTTCCTAGTTCTAAACTTGATTTTGAAAAATAATAGGCTTTTCCTTGAAATTCTTTCTTTGGGGGCATTCCCGAAATAAGAAATGTAATTAAAAATAGAAAACTTAATTTGTAGATGAATGGTTTCATAATATGGTATAGCTTAATTGTTTAACAAATATAATAAAATATTAAACAAAAATAAATGACATTTAAATAATTAACATTAAATTAAGAGTTTTATACTTCAAAATGATTGTCAAAAAGAGGCCTATCTATAATGTTTTATTCTATACATATTAAGGCATTAGCGCAATCGATAGTGCAGAAGCTTTAGAGGGTTTTTTAGAAGTAAGTATCAATAAAGTAACGATAACTCTAATACAAAAATAGTAATCTTAACTTACAGGGCTTGTGAATGGCAAAAAACAGTTTCCTAAGAAATTTACCTGTTAAATTTAAAATTATCAAGTTTAATATCATCTAAACCATGATCATCAAAAGGATATTCTAATTGATCCTGAATATTATACAGGGAGATTAGTATAAATTCAGTGACTAAAACAATAAAATAAGTAATCCATTGTGGAGTTTCTAATCCAATATTATTGATGATTGTAGGGCTATAAATAAGAGGGAAAATATAAATAAAAATTTTGCAATAAGCCTTAAGACTGATCGGTGTTCTATGGGTATGAATTGCATGCAAATTTTCAATTGATTCATGCAAATCATTCATAAAACGAAAGACTTTATCTCTAACTCCTTTTGGAATAAATGCACCTTTTTCGCTGGTAAACATGTAAACCTTATGGATGACTTCATCTAAATCTTTAGCCGTATAGGTATCACTTTTAAGATGACCCATTACTTTTTCATTAATTTCTAGTATAACATCTAAAAGTTCAATTTTACTTTCTTCAGGTAAATCTTTACTGCTAAGAATAAAATAATGAACTGTCTTTAGGGCACTTCGAAATTGGCTTAAATGTTCGAGAGCTTTTTCCCTTCGTCTAAATGACCCTCTAATAGTAAATACCAAAGGGAAAATCATAGCGATACTAATTAAGGTTAGATCAACATTGAAATTTATATTCAACGCATAAGCAACATATACGGTTACAAACGAAATTATAATCGCGAGAAGGGTTCTTTTATTTATAATCGAAAGATAAGCCTTAATAATTTGATTTTTAAAATGTTATATTTGATAAATCTAGAGACATTATTATGAAAAAGCAAATATTTTTTCTGTTATTATTCGTATATTTTTTTTTAGTAAATCCAATTTACTGCCAAATTGAAGAAAAACCAACTAAAGCAAAATCTGGTTCAGCACTTTTTAAAAGTCAAGAATTACTAAGCTTTAAACTCAATTATTCGAATAAAGAAGTAAAGAAAAATACAAACGATAGTACATTTATCAACTCCAATCTCGCTTATAAAGATACCGACGGTACTTGGAAGAACATTGAAGTAGGTCTAAGAGCACGAGGTAATTTTAGACGAAAAAATTGTTATTTTTCACCTATAAAACTTAAAATAAAAAAGGCAAATGCTAAAGGAACCCTTTTTAAAGGTAATAAGAAATTAAAATTAGTACTGCCTTGTTTGAAAGGGAAAAGTGGAAATGATAACCTTATTAAAGAAGGGATTGCATATAAATTATATGAAACTATTTCGCCTTACCATTTTAAAACTAGAACGGTTGTTATTGATTTTACCGAAGAACGTGGAAATAAAATGATAGATCACAAATTAATGGGTATATTAATTGAGGACGATAAAAAAGTTGCAAACAGGCATAATGGTAAAAGAATGAAGAGGCCCATGCATCCATTAAATCAAGATGCAATTTGCTCTGTTCAGAATGCTTTTTTTCAGTTTATGATTGCAAATACCGATTATTCAACAGCCTATCAGCATAATGAAAAGTTATTTTTTATAAATAAAAGAATTATCCCCGTTCCTTATGACTTTGACATGTCGGGACTCGTAGATGCTAGTTATGCCGTTGTCTCTGAAGTACAAAATGAGACATTATCGATAACAAAGGTAACTGAAAGGATGTATAGGGGTTTTAAGAGAGAAGAATCGGTATTACAACAGGTTCGTAATGAATTTTTAGAAAATAAAGATAAAATGCTCAAAGATGTTGATGGTTATGAATCTTTATTTTCCAATCCGAAAGAGTTCACAATTGCCAAAAAATTTATTTTAAGTTTTTTTGAAATAATGACGAGCAATTATGAGTTTAAAAATCAAGTTATTAGTAAGGGTAGAACTAAATAATCAACCATATTATTCTTTTTTCTTTATAAAAATTTCTTGAAGAGGATCACCTGTAGAACCACTCGGAAGTTGTAGATTAAGTATCATAGCCACGCTAGGGGCAATATCTGTAATTCCAACTTTTCGAACAGATGAGCCTTTGGGAATTCCTGATCCCATCCATAACAGCGGGATATGAGTATCATAAGCAAAAGCCGAACCATGTGTGGTCCCTTTAATAGCATTCACATCAACAGTTGAATCAGAATTTTGTATAAAACCGGGGTCAAAAACTAATACAACATCGCCAGACCTTTTTGGATGATGTCCTTTCTGAACGGCTTGCCTTAATCCGTTATCATAGTTATTAACTAGTAAGTGATGCGAAGTCAATGCAGAATTAATACCCTTTAAGTTTATTAAAAAATCTGCCACTTCTTGCTGTACATCTTTTAACACCAATTTACGATCTGAAATAGCCGCTCTATTAAGATAAAGTTGGTCTCCTTCAAAGTATTGAATCCATGTCTTTTTACCATATTTTGAAGTTAAATGCATGTTTAGAGTATCTCTATATTGTTTTATTCTAGCTATTCCGGTAGGTAATTTATGCTCTTTTAAATAGGAAGCTACATGAATAGCAGCATGATCTGCAGTTAGAAATACCACATAGTTATCTTTTCCAATGTTGCTATCCAGAGAATTTAAAAGGGTTTCAATATTTTTATCTAATCTTAAATAGATGTCTTCAATTTCAACAGATTGAGGCCCATAAGTATGACCGGCAGCATCAGGAACAGAAAAACTTATATTCAATAAATCTGTGCTTTCATCACTCCCTAATTTTTCATTTTTAATAGCTGCTAAGGCAAAGTCAGTTAATAAAGAATTACCACCAGGAGTTGCCCATAACAGTTGATATTCAGTATATTTTTTTTTATATCTTTTTCGCATTGACGCAAGATCATAAGGAAAGGTCGGAAGTCGTTTACCCCCAATTGTATGTTCAAAATTATTAGCATCAGCAGCACTTTCAGTATAACTTTCAATGGGATATAAGGTTTCCCAGATGGTATTCAAATATGCATTAGATTTTTCTAATGCATTGAAATCACTAACCCATTTAGGTAACGTTTGCATATAGTAAGAACTAGAAACAAAATATCCGGGACTCGTTTGATAATCATGCCAATAGGCAGCGTTAGCGGTATGTCCACCGGGTAAAATAGCACCACGGTCTTTTAATGAAATACTTATCACTTTTGATTTAAAATTGGTTCCTAGTCGTAGCTCATCAGAGATAGTGCTTGTTAGCATTTTTTTTGGAGAGACCCCAAAATCGTTAACTTCTGTAGACCCTATGATTGTTTCTGTAGGATCATCAACATTACCAACAATATCATTATTGTAACGATCAAACCAACTATTACCAATAATACCATGCAAAGCAGGAGTGGTGCCTGTATAGATTGAAGCATGGCCAGCTGCCGTAACAGTTGGAGCATAATTAACATGAGCATTCTTAAAATTATAACCTTCTCTTAGCATCCTCTTAAAACCACCATTTCCGTATTTATTTTCATATTTATACAAATAGTCAAATCTCATTTGATCAACCACAATTCCAATAACTAATTTTGGTTTTTTAACGTTTTCTACTTGCGAAAATAATATGGAAATATTACAAATTAAAAGAAGTGATATTATTATACGTTTATTCATTTTGTCCATTTTAAAGCTATGTTTTATGAAACCAACAATAAATGAGCCATAAAAATTGATACCTAAAAATTTCTAGAACTCTTGAGATATCAAAGATAATCAAATCTAATTTTACTAGGAATCAACAACAGTGTTAAACGAGCGGTATTGAAGCACATTTGGTTAAGTATTGGAATGCGAAGTACGAAGCAATACAAGTTAGTTTCAACTGAAGGTGCTCTAGCGTCTTCGTGTATGGTTTGTGTTGTTGGTGAAATTAAGTTAGAAAAAAAGGAGGGAAGGTATAGGATTTCGCAAGAAACCCTTGAACACTCTTTAAACAAAAAAAACTATATACGTTGTTTTATGGCGTTTTATCTTACTTTAAAAATAGTATAATTCCTAGACCATTCATTTGATTGGCCAGGTTTAATAGATATATTAAAAAATAACTCAGGGCTAATCACATGTTTTGTCCCCCAAAGATTCACTTTGTTTGTTTGAAAACTTCCTGTTTCACTAATACCAATTTTACTTTCAAGGTTTATTAATTGCCATTGTGCATCAACATTTTCACTACCTGTGAGGTTACTAAAAAAGAATTCCTCTTTGGGTGAACTATTAAATTTAATATCATTTTGCCTGATTTCAACTTTCTGTTCAGGATTAACAGTATCCATAAATAGTAAAGGCTTTAACTGAAATGGAAATTTTAATATATAATTGCTCCCAATTAGTTCTTTATTAATAGCAGTAAAATTGTGAACGTATTCATTTGTAATAATGTCTTTTTCACCAGTATTTTGTAAGTAATAGTTAATTTTAAAACTATCTTCCTGTAATTCAATTTCTTTTTTCAATAAATACGAATAGCCATTTATGGTTTTTGATTTGCAACTAATTATAATCCTATTTGATTCAGAGATAATTTTAAATTCGGCTGGTTTAATCTCGTAATTTTTACTAAACTGGTATTGAGTGTCATTTTTTTTTAATAATCCCACGCCTATTTTGTGAAACCATCCACCAATATCGGTCTCATCAAAGCCTAATGCTGTATCAATTCCGAATTCATTATAAAATCCTTTTCCAAAATAATGCTCATTTTTACAATCAGTACTTTCAATACTTGACAATTCAATATTTTGAAATTTCACTTTCACAATTTTCCCTGTCCAGTCAAATCTTGAATAGTTGTAATTTTCAAGAGGCAGGTCAATATGAATTTTCAGATTTTTGTTTTTAAGTATATGTGGCATATTAAGAAAAGAGGAATTGATTAATCCTGAAAGGATATATAATAATATGATTTTTTAGAAGCATGTCTAGAAACGGTTGGTGTATGGTTAGTTATGGAAAATAAGTTGTGATTTTCCAACGTACTACGAAGTTAATTAATTCAAGTGAATTTCCTGCGAGGAAATTCCGTAGCAATTAATTATACACTTTGTTAGCTGTAGTTATTTATTCTATTATATATTACATAAGCGATAATTGATAAAATTTTATTACAGGATATGTTGAGTTAGTTGGACCACTATCACTAGTTCTATCAGTATATATCTTTAAGTCTATAAATTGTAGCAATTGTCCTAATTTCATTGTCTTTTTAAAGTCTAAAGTTGTATCTCACTTTCAATAATATTTGTTGATTTTGAAGTTCCCAATTTTCCATTGGATCATTGAACGTATTGTGATTTAATACAAAGATGACATCTCCTAAAGGTGAGAATATCCAATGAATCCTTGCGTTTATTCCAAGAACTCTACTGTCTGTATCGTATTGTATATAGCTGTTTAATTGTAAATCTGAATTCACATTAAATCGAATTCGTGAACCTATAAGTGTTTGATCAAAATCTCCCCAAGGTAATCGTCCAATATTTCTAACGCCATTAAATTCTATTCCCATTAAAGCTGTTGGATTCCAATTAAGTTGCAACTCTATTTGATCTAAATTTCCTTCATAGAAAGAACCAAACCACCATGATGCTTGTCCGCTAAGTTTTCTTTTTGCAGCAAATTCACCTTCTAGTCGATAACGCATAAAGTGATACTCTCCAGCCGGAATAGCAACATCTTCAGCAATTTCGAACGGAACAGTAATATTCTCTCCTGTTGGTCTAATATTAAATTCAATTCGATCGCCACTTTCTAAACGCCAATTAATAGGTGCTGTAAAAACATTGTATGATTGCCAGTTTCCGTTAATGCCTTTTATATATGTTGCGAAAATTTGGTGTCTCATTTGTCGTACCCATGACCATTCTGGTCTTGGAGCAAATGTGCCACCTAATCTCATATAATGGATGCCTTTTCGTGGTACAAATCCGTATGAAGGATCAAATTGTTCACCAATTCGTGAATAGACTGCAGCAATATCCCATTTATCATTTGGATAATCTATTTTTACACCAAAGGCCGATTTGTCACCCATTAAATCTGAGCGATCTGTATAAAGTGCCCAACCGCCTGCAATAAAGTTTTTATCGCCATTAAAACTTGTAGTTTGATAGGTGAAATCTGCACCAGACATCCAACTTCCATCTCTACTTAAAGGATCGCCAACAGAAGCAATAACACCAATAGAACTTTCTTTTAGTACATTTTGTCGTACTCTAAAAACACCCATATGTGTAGCGTCATAATCTTGTTCATTATTGTTAAATGATTTGGTACGAACACCTAATCCAGCAAATGCAGTTTTGTTTATTCGGCCATTAATTTTTGCACCAGCTAAAATGGGGACTTCACTGTTACCAAATAGTCCGATTCGCCTACTGAAAAAGGGCAGTACAGTGCTTCGTCCTGTACCAAACCCGAACTCAAAAATATCTGATCCTTCCAAAAAGAAGGTTCTCTTTTCTGGGAAAAACAAAGGAAAACGAGTTAAATTGGTTTGTCTAGTATCTACTTCAGTTTCCGCAAAATCAGTATTTATTGTTAATGTTGCAAGAACATTTGGGCTTAAACGTTGACTCACATCAAGACTTGGCTCAGCTTTAAAATTATAATCTGCATCTGCTCCTTTTTTCGTGAGTTTCGTAACCAAAGATGGCCTAATATTTAAACCAATACCATAGTCAAATTCTGGAAGATTTATTAGTAATCCTGCTCTACTAGTTTGAATAAACCATTGGTCACGTTGCACATTGGCCCAACGAATGGTTTCCTGATTTCTTTGAATTCTTCTTTCTATATTAAATCCCCAAGTAGTTTGACCTTTTTTAAAATTAATACTTTGAATTGGTAATCGAATTTCTGTTGTCCAACCATCATCATTCATAGTAACTTGTGCTTCCCAAATGGCATCCCAATCTTCATTTTCTGATTCTCCTCGATTAGATACTAAAGCATCATAGCGAGCTCCAAATGCATTGACCGCAAAAATATATCCAGATTGGCCATCTAAAAATGGATCTAATACAATTTTAATATAATCTTCATCTGAAATATTGGCATCTCTAATTTTTGAAAACTTAACAATATCATTTGGATTCGAGTCTTTGCATTCTATTCCAAAAATCACAAATTTTTCATTTGCAATAACTCTTACTATAGTTTGAAAAGAAGGTGTGCCTTTTTCAATAGGTTCAGTTGTTAAGAAATCTTGTAATATTGGAGCATTTTTCCAATCGTCTTCATCTAAAATGCCATCTAAATTAATAGCTGTTTGCAACTTACCAGACTGAAAAGAAGGTCTTTCAGTTGATTGTGAAAAGACTAATAAATTAGTAAAAAATAATAAACAAATATTTAGAAGAAGCTTTTTCATATTGTGAGTAACGATTGGTGTATGGTTACCTGCAGAAAGTCAGTTGTGATTTTCTGACTTACTAAGAAGTTAATTAATTCAAGTGACACGAGCGCAGCGAACTAGCGCTAGCAACTAATTATACACGTTGTTAGCTACAGTTTACTTGACTATCTCAATTTTCATTTTCTTATAAACGATTTTGTATAAATCCTCTACATCCTTATTTGCCAAAGAAATACATCCCCAAGTCCAATTTACCTTGCCCTCAATCAAACTAGACTTACCGTTTGGAACTCCATGAATTCCAATTTCTCCACCAATAGTCGCATCATCTGGAATTCGGTTTTCAGATTTAGCTTTATTGTGTTTATTCCATGAATCCTTGGTTGGATAGTCAATCCAAATAAATTTAGACCAAGATTTATGTGGATAAAAATCACGAATTTGGAAGCGCCCTTCAGGTGTAGATCTATCGCCTTCCATTAATTTATCGTCGATTGGGTTTGTTCCAAAAACAACAGGGTATTCTTTAATTATTCTGGAATCGGCAAGTATCGATAGTTTATATTCACTTTTGTCAATTAGGATTCTCAAATCTTCTTTTTTAAGATTAAGGGAATCAACTAAATGAGAGAGAGAAACTGAAGTGTTTTCAAGATTAAGGGAATCAACCAAATGGGAATGAGAAACTAAAGTGTTTTCAAGATAAGTACCACTAGAGTTATTATCGTTATTTGGTTTACAGCTAATTAAGATTAGAACTGTAAGAATGCCTGTAATAAATTTATTCATTCAAATTGTAGTTAACGTAGGGATTAAAGTTACTAGTAACTTTATCCCCATTATAAAAACAGTAAAATCATTTAATTACTGATTCGCAATCAAAGTTTCAATAGTCTCTGCTAGTTTGAAATCTTTTTCGGTAACGCCACCAGCATCATGTGTAGACAATCGAATAGATAATTTATTGTATACATTATACCAGTTTGGATGGTGGTTTTGCGCTTCGCACTCAAAGGCTATACGTGTCATCATAGCGAAACAATCTTTAAAATCACCAAATTGCAACGTCGCTTCTATACCATTTTCAATAAATTTCCATTCAGGAAATTGTTTTAAGTTTTCTTTAATTTGTTCTTCTGTTAATTTTTTCATGTTTTATCCTTTATAAAATGGCAATTTTACCACTGTAGCTGGTACAGCATTTTTACGTATTTGTATATGAATATGACTACCAACTTCGGTAAAAACAATAGGAACGTATCCTAAACCAATTCCTTTCTTTAATGACGGACTCATGGTGCCAGAAGTTACTTCCCCTATTTTTTTACCATTACCATCTACAATATCATATCCTTGTCTAGGTATTCCGCGATCATTTAATTCAAAGGCAACTAATTTTCGTTCTGGCCCATGTTCTTTTTGCTTTTTTAAGTTTTCTGAATTGGTAAATTCTTTGGTAAACTTGGTAATCCATCCTAAACCTGCTTCGATAGGCGAAGTGGTATCATTAATATCATTACCGTACAAACAAAAGCCCATTTCTAATCTCAATGTGTCTCTTGCGGCTAAACCAATCGGTTTGATGCCATAAGATGCACCAGCTTCCATCACTTTATTCCATACCTGTTCAACTTCAGTATTTTTGCAATAAATTTCAAATCCACCTGAACCTGTATAGCCAGTAGCAGAAATAATTACATGCTCAATACCTGCAAAATCAGCAACTTCAAAAGTATAGTACTTCATATTTTCTAAATCAACTGAAGTCAGTGACTGCATTGCTTTCGCAGCTTTTGGCCCTTGAATTGCTAATAATGAAAAATTTTCTGATAGATCTCTCATTTCAGCACCAACATCGTTATGAGATGAGATCCAATCCCAATCTTTTTGAATATTAGAAGCATTCACCACAAGCACATATTTTTCTTCACTCAATCTATAAATAATTAAATCATCTACGATTCCACCATCATGGTTGGGCATACAGCTATATTGAGCTTTGCCATCAAATAATTTTGAAGCATCATTAGAACAAACTTTTTGAATTAAAGCAGTTGCATGTGGACCCGTAATTAGAAATTCACCCATGTGAGAGACATCAAAAACACCAACGCCATTTCTAACAGTTTCATGTTCATTATTTATCCCTTCATATTGCACAGGCATATTATATCCGGCAAAGGGAACAATTTTAGCTCCTAGAGCTTCATGTATATGGGTTAAAGAAGTGTTTTTCATTAATTTTTGTGATTTAGTACACAAAACTAATGATTAATTGTTGAGTAAAAAAGATTTTAATTCGTCGTAAGTGTTTATTAAAACAGATTTCTTTTCTTTATTAATAACAGCTTTAATTTGTTCAGGATATTCTATTGATGTAGTAATAACTGGTTCAACGACATCTAAAAACTTAACTGGATGCGCCGTCTCTAAAAATATGCATAGCGTGTCTGGGTTTTGCTCTTGATATGTTTTTATTCCTAAATAGCCAACTGCTCCATGTGGGTCTGCAATATAATTGCAATTTTCATAGAGATGCAACATCGCTTCACGTGTTTGATAATCCGTAAAAGAATAGGAGTGAAGGTCTTTTTTTAATGCATTTAATTTATGATCATAGATTTTTTGAATGCGAATAAAATTACTCGGGTCACCAACATCCATAGCATTAGATATCGTTTGCACGGAAGGTTTTGCATGATACTCACCTGTTTCTAAGTATTGAGGAACAATGTCATTGGCATTCGTAGCTGCTATAAATTGATGAATAGGTAGTCTTAATTTTTTAGCCATCATGCCTGCACAAATATTTCCGTAATTACCGCTAGGTACAGAAAAAACCAATTTTTTATTGTGGGCCGCTAATTGTTTATACGCAAAGAAAAAATAGAACATTTGTGGTAACCATCTTGCAATATTTATAGAATTTGCCGATGTTAACTGCATTTCGCTTAATAAGCTTTCATCTAAAAATGCATTTTTTACCATTGCTTGGCAATCATCAAAAGTGCCTTCAACTTCTAACGCCTTAATATTTTGCCCTAAGGTGGTTAACTGTTTTTCTTGAACTTCACTTACTTTTTTGCTAGGGTACAATATCACAACATTTACCTTATCAACCCCTAAAAATCCGCTTGCAACAGCTCCACCTGTATCACCTGAAGTTGCTACCAAAACAGTTACTTCTTCTTCATTATTTTGGTTTAAATAACCTAAACATCTTGCCATAAAACGTGCACCAACATCTTTAAATGCCATGGTTGGGCCATGAAATAACTCTAATGTTTTAATGTTATTTTCAATATCAACAACAGGAAAATCAAAACATAATGTTTCATTAATAATGTTTTTTAGCTCTTTTTCAGGAATCTCATCGCCCACAAACTGTTTTATAACTTCATACGCGATTTCTTCATTAGAATAATTCGTAATATTTTTAATAAAGTCTTTCGATAATGGTGTGATTGACTCAGGAAAATACAAGCCTTTATCGGGTGCTAAACCACGAATAACGGCTTCTTTAAAAGAAACATTAGGAGCTTTTTCGTTTAGACTGTAATAGTTCATATTATATTAGACTTGAGATGTTAGAATAAAGATAAAAGACTTCTCTTTTTTGTTTTTCTTTCTTCTGTTTTATAAAATTTTAATTCCTTGTGAGTTTATTTTTGAAATATAGATTTCGAAATCTATCATGGTATTGCTATAGATAGTCCGCATTGCTTCTGCGACTTTTTTAGCAGTATTTTCTCCTTTACTTAACGCAAAAACAGTAGGACCTGAACCTGAAATACCTGCACCTAAAGCTCCTTTTTTTAATGCAGCTTCTTTAACAGCATCAAAATGAGGAATTAAATGTTTTCTTGCAGGTTCAACAATAACATCTATTAATGACCTTCCTATTAAATCGTAATCACTAGTATGCAATCCGCTTACCAAACCACCTACATTTGCCCATTGGGTAATGGCATCTTTTAATGGAATTTCTGATTTTAATACATTGCGAGCATCTTCAGTTTTTACTTCAATTTGTGGGTGAATTACAGTTGCGAAAAGCTCAGAAGGCGTGGGCAATTTTACAATGTCTAACGGTTTATAACTTCGCACGAGAATAAAACCCCCATATAATGCAGCACTTACATTATCTGCTATTTGTGAGCCACAAGCAGCTTCTTCACCTAACATTGCAAATTGAGTTAGCTCTAACATCGAAAATGGTCTATCTAATAACTCGTTTACAGCAAAAGCAGTACCAGAAGCACTCGCTGCACTACTACCTAACCCGCTTCCTGGCTTAAAGTTTTTATAGATTTCAATATCAATTCCAAAATCAACTGGATGCTTTTCTAGCATGGCTTTTGCCACAACACCAGCAACATTTTTATCTATATCAAAACTTAACGTAGCACCTTCAATTTTAGATATTCGTAAAGTCGTATCTGAAGTTTTTCGAAAAATCATTTCGTCTCCCAAAGAATCTAATGCAAAACCCAATGCATCAAATCCACATGAGACATTTGCAACAGTAGCCGGAGAGAATATTTTGATTTGATCCATAAACTAATTATTCGCAGTTCTAATAATATCAGCAAATAAACCGGAGGCTGTTACGTCTGCACCAGCACCAGCACCTTTAATAATCATAGGCTGCTCAGGATAACGTTCGGTGTAAAACATTACGATATTATCTTTACCTTCTAAATTATAGAAAGGATGTTTAACAGGAATTTCTTTTAGTCCAACACTAGCTTTTCCATTATTAAACTCAGCAACATACTTTAATTGACAATTATTTGCTTTCGCAGATGCATATAATTCTTGAAAATGTTTCTCATCTACTTTAAGTGATTCATAAAAATCATCAACAGAATCAGCTGCTAAATTTGCATCCGTTAAGAAAGATGTGTTTACGATATCTTCTAATTCAATATTATGGCCACTTTCTCGTGCCAATATAAGAATCTTTCTTGCTACGTCAACACCACTTAAATCAATTCTAGGGTCGGGTTCGGTATATCCTTCTTTTTGTGCTTGTTTTACAACATCATAAAAAGCAACTGAATCATTAAAATTATTAAAGATAAAATTAAGGCTTCCAGATAAAACCGCCTGAATATTATTTATAGAATCGCCAGAAGCAATTAAATTATTCAACGTGTCAATAACGGGTAAACCTGCACCAACATTGGTTTCGAATAAAAATGGGGCATCGTATTTTTTAGAAAGTCTTTTTAACTCTTTATAGTTTTCTAGTTTTGCTGAACATGCAATTTTATTACATGCAACTACACCAATACTATTTTTTAAGTAATCTTGATACAAATTTGCTACTTCCGCATTAGCGGTAATATCTACAAAAACACTATTTCTAAGATTGAGTTTTTTTACTTTTTTAAAGAATCCATCTAGAGATGCACTTTCACCACTTGCAAGTTCATTTTGCCAGTTTTCTAAGTCGATACCAGCCTCATCAAACAGCATAGTACGAGAATTAGACAATCCAGCTATTCTAAAGTTGATATTTAAGTTCTTTTTTAGATATTCTTTTTGTTGATGAATTTGATTTATTAATTTACCACCAACATTACCTACACCAGTTATAAAAATATTTACTTGCTTGATATTATCTTCAAAAAATTCTTCATGCAAACTATTGAGTGCTTTTTTAATATCTTCTTTAGAAATAACTGCTGTGATATTTCTTTCAGATGCACCTTGTGCAATAGCTCTAATATTTACATTATTCTTACCTAAAGTACTAAACATTTTACCACTAATACCTTGATGACTTTTCATTTTTTCACCAACTAAAGCAATGATTACTAAGCCTTTTTCAACAATTAAAGGATTGATTTGCTCTTTAGAAATTTCTAATTCAAAAACAGCATCAATTGCTTCTTTGGCTATTTGGGCATCAGCATCATCAATACCGAGACAAATGGAATGTTCTGAGGATGATTGTGTCACAAATTTTACATGAATATTATGTAAAAAGAAAGTTTCAAAGACTTTTTTAGACACTCCAGGAATTCCAATCATTCCAGGTGCTTCAAGGGTGATTAATGTAATATTTTCTATATGGCTAATTCCTTTAGCAGGAGATTGATTTTCGTTTGGCTCATTGGTGATTAATGTTCCTTTACTATCTGGCTTAAAAGTATTTTTTATATAGATTGGTATTTGTCTCTTAAAAGCTGGGTGAATAGTAGGTGAAAAGATAACTTTAGCACCAAAATGTGCCAATTCCATTGCTTCTTCATACGAAATTTGAGCAATAGGCTTCGCCTGTTTAACAATTTTAGGGTTTGCAGTGTACATTCCGCTAACGTCTGTCCAAATCTCTAAGGCATCAACATCTAAGGCAGCTGCCATAATAGCTGCGGTATAGTCAGAGCCACCACGACCAAGAACCGTAGTTTCTTTTTGCTTATTGGAGGCTACAAAACCTGGTATGATAATTACATTAGAAGTGCTTTTAGCTACAAATTCTTGAATATTCTTATTTGTACTGTCAAAATCAACAACAGCATTTGAATAATTACTATTAGCAACAATCAATTCTCTTGCATCTTTACGCTCAGCGTTAAGTCCGTTTGCAACCATAGCTTCTCTTATGATAAAAGAGGAGAGTAGCTCACCAAAACTCACAATTTTTGCTTCTGCCTTTGGTGTTAATTCTTTTATCAGAGAGATTCCTTGATACAATTGTTTCAATTTATCTAATTCGCTATGTAAATATTTAAATATTGTGCCTTTTACAGACTCATCTTTAATAAGCTCATTAATTACATTTAAATGAATATCTACTATTTGTGCACTGATAGTATCAAATGAATCTTTGTTATTTAGAATATGTTGAATTCCGTCAAGTAATAAATTAGTAACTCCTGAGAATGCAGAAACAACAATCAATTGCTTTTCTGAAGTTGGATTGCTTTTTACGATATTGATAACAGATTTTATATTTTTTGCTGAACCAACCGATGTTCCACCGAATTTTAAAACTTTCATTTTAAATATTTTGTTTATAATTTGAATTTATTATTTCTTAAAAAAAGATATATATGCAGATAATATGTAAATAATTAACCCCTAAGGGTAATAATTGCAATCATAGAAATTACAAAGCCTAAAGAATTAGACAAAGAAGTTGTAAAAAGTGTAATTCTATTGCTCTGCATAACACAAATGTAAAAGATAAAATTTTAATTATACTATTTCTAACAGGGAATTGATTTTTTTTGTGAAATTGTTATTTTAAGGTTTAAATATTTGCAAATATTT
>RCNE010000176.1_pt1 | contig 32294 bp, 27 predicted proteins | sample 2041361 | NCBI WGS metagenome assembly RCNE01 (sample SAMN09708229, study PRJNA481090) | Marine sediment metagenome, whole genome shotgun sequencing project. | reverse complement strand
GTACTCGGTGGCCGTGCCATGGATGTTGTTCACGGTGAAAAGGAATTGCGTCGCTATATGCGCGATGCAGTCAAGGTTTCCAATGATTCTCCCGTTCTGCTGGATCGTTTCCTGGATCACGCCATCGAGGTTGACATTGATGCAATCTGTGATGGTACCGATGTGTTGATCGGCGGCATCATGGAACATATTGAGCAAGCCGGTGTGCACTCCGGTGATTCCGCATGCTCCATACCGCCACACAGCCTTTCTGTGGAAATCCAGGATGAGATGCGCCGGCAGATGAAGATGATGGGGCTCGAGTTGGGTGTGGTGGGTCTGATGAATGCACAGTTCGCCCTGCGCCGTGATGAAATCTATATCCTCGAGGTTAACCCCCGTGCCTCACGCACGGTACCCTTTGTGTCCAAGGCCACAGGAAGACCACTGGCGTCGATAGCTGCACTTTGCATGGCTGGTAAAACATTGAAAGAACAGGGTGTTACAGAAGAAATAATACCTGAATTCTACTCTGTAAAAGAAGCTATTTTGCCATTTTTGAAATTTCCAGGAGTCGATCCCATCCTCGGCCCGGAAATGCGTTCGACCGGTGAGGTTATGGGTGTGGGACGTAGTTTTGGCGAGGCCTGTGCACGTGCGATGAAGGCAGCCAAATACGGGATACCACGACCCGGGCAGGCGTTTTTGAGTGTCAGGGATGCAGATAAAGAGCCCTTGCTGCCGATCGCAGAAGAACTGTCGGAGCGGGGTTATTCACTGATTGCAACGTCGGGGACCTCTAGATATTTGCGTGAGCACGGGTATATATGCGAACCTATCAACAAGGTGGATGAAGGTCGACCGCACATTGTAGATGCCATAAAAAATGGCGAAATTGAGTTTATTGTCAACACGACTGAAGGCAGTCAGGCGATTGCGGATTCTTTCTCCATTCGTAGGGAGGCATTGCAATACAAGGTAAGTTACACGACAACCATTGCCCGCGGGTGGGCTACATTGCAGGCCATTGACCACGAATTTAATCCGGAGGTTCGAACGCTGCAGGAATTGCACGGTGCCCATAAGGGCGCGAAGTAAGCCTCCGACAGGAAAGTTTTATGAAAAGAACACCATTAACACTTCACGGTGCAGAACGACTGCGCGCAGAAGCGGCACACTTGAAAAAGGTCGTGCGACCACAGATCATTGCAGCGATTGCAGAAGCAAGAGCACATGGTGATTTAAAAGAAAACGCTGAATACCACGCGGCCAGGGAGCAGCAAAGTTTCACCGAGGGCCGTATTCGCCATTTGGATTCCGAGCTTTCCGGTGCACAGGTTATTGATATTAGAAAGCTGAACCCGGGTGGCAAGGTTGTCTTCGGCGCGACCGTTACCCTGTATGACGACGCAAAGGACAGCGAAATCACCTACCAGGTAGTGGGTGACCTGGAATCGGATATCAAGGAGCGTCGTATTGCGATTACATCACCGATCGCCAGGGCGATGATCGGCAAAGAGGAAGGTGATGAAATTGTTGTCAACGCCCCTGGTGGCGAATTGATTTACGAAATCGTCAAGGTTGTATATGTTTAAGGTCATTTCAATTGCTTGCCGGCCGTAAGGTCAGGCAACGTCAAACCGGATCAGCCAAAGACACGCTGCCAGAGTCGCTACATCCGGTCATCCGCCGGATTCTGCTTGCCCGTGATATCACCGATGAGAAATCTCTCGATCTGAAACTGGGTCGCTTGCAGAAACCTTCCACGCTCTCCGGTATCGGGGAAGCGGCCGAAATACTGGCCGATGCGGTAGTTTCAGGGCAAAGCATACTGGTCGTTGGTGACTTCGATGCAGATGGCGCGACTGGCACAGCACTTGCGGTGCGGGCGTTACATTTGATGGGCGCAGACCATGTGGATTTTCGGGTTCCCAACCGTTTTGAATTCGGTTATGGGCTGAGTGTTGGCCTGGTTGAAACACTGGCAAGCCAGCCACCGGATGTGCTGGTAACCGTAGACTCGGGTATCAGTTCCAATGATGGTGTAAGACGGGCCCGCGAACTGGGTTGCAAGGTGATCGTCACCGACCACCATCTGCCGGGTGAAGAATTGCCCGATGCCGAGGCCATCGTCAACCCCAACTGTCCCGGTGACCGTTTCCCCAGCAAGAACCTTGCCGGTGTGGGCGTGGTGTTTTACCTGATGAGTGTCCTGCGCAGCGCCCTGCGTGAACGAAATTGGTTTACCTTGCCCCGAAATGAACCCAACCTGGCACGTCTGCTGGACCTGGTGGCGTTGGGCACCGTCGCCGACCTTGTTGCACTGGATGATAACAACCGTATATTGGTCCGCCAGGGAATGGACCGTATCCGGCAGGGGTTATGCAGTGCCGGCCTGTTGGCTTTGTTGAGGTTGGGCAAAAGAGATTATCGGCACCTGGTGGCATCCGATCTGGCATTCGCCGTCGCACCACGTCTGAATGCTGCCGGGCGCATGGAAGACATGAGTGTGGGAATCCGTTGTTTGCTGACAGATGACAGGGATGAGGCCATGTTTCTTGCCACCGAACTGGATGCGTTGAACCATGACCGCCGCAGCCGGCAGGAAAAAATGCAACAACAGGCTCTTGATCAGCTTGATGGTTTGCTGAGCAGTCTTGAAGACACCGAGTTACCTGCGGGTTTATGCCTGTATGACAGCGACTGGCACCAGGGTATCGTGGGTTTGGTCGCGTCAAGAATCAAGGATGCCGTGCACCGGCCGGTATTGGCTTTTGCGCCGGAGTCGATGGGCTCTGATGTGCTCAAGGGTTCAGCCCGATCGGTGAAGGGTTTGCATATTCGTGATGTATTGGCGCGCGTCGATGCTTTGCACCCTCACATGATATCGGCCTTTGGCGGTCATGCGATGGCGGCCGGATTGACTCTCCCTTTTGAACAACTCGAGCCGTTCAAGCAGGCACTCAATGAATCGATCGAATTTATTCTGCAGGGCAAAACACTAAACAATGAGATTCTGACCGACGGTGAATTATCAGCAGTCGATATGGAGCTGTCTTTCGCAGAGCATCTGCGTAGCCTCGGTCCCTGGGGTCAAAGTTTTCCCGAACCGCTATTCGAAGGCCGTTTCGTGGTCGAAGAACGACGGGTGGTGGGTGGTAGTCATCTTAAAATGCAATTGCGGCCGGTGGACGGGCATGCCAGTATTGATGCGATCGCATTCGGGCGCTTACCGGAAGACCTGCCGGATTCGGATACGGTTAGGCTGGTGTACAAACTGGATATCAATCATTTCCGTGGTCATAAAACCTGCCAGTTGATGGTGGAACAGATTTTGAAGCAGTCAGATTAAAAATTCGCCAGCCTCACCGGCTCGCCATGGTGTAAAATGCATCGCTCTAAAATCAGGGTTTAAGTGTGGAAACCAATCAAATAAGTAATCAACTCCAGGATCTGCAGCAGCGCTCTGAAGCGTTGAGGGGGTATCTTTGACTATGCAGGCAACAAGGACCGGCTCGAAGAAGTAAACCGCGAGTTGGAGAATCCCGATGTATGGAACAAACCCGCAAAGGCGCAGGCGCTGGGTCGTGAACGTGCACACCTGGAGACCATCGTAGGAACGCTGGATCGTGTTGAAGTATCTCTTTCGGATAATTCTGAATTGCTTGAGATGGCAATTGAGGAGGAGGCTGAAGATATCCTTGGGTCCGTGATATCGGAACTCAACACCATTGAACGCGAAGTCCATGGTCTGGAGTTCCAACGCATGTTCAGGGGTGAGGTTGATGCCAACCCCTGTTACCTTGATATCCAGTCAGGATCCGGTGGAACCGAGGCCCAGGACTGGGCAGAAATGCTGTTGCGTATGTATCTGCGATGGGTTGAGAGACGCGGATGGAAAGGCGAATTGATCGAAGTGTCTCCCGGTGATGTCGCTGGAATAAAGAGCGCCACTATCCATGTCACCGGCGACTATGCCTATGGCTGGTGCAAGACCGAAATCGGCGTGCACCGATTGGTGAGGAAGTCACCTTTTGACTCGGGCAATCGCCGTCATACTTCATTTGCCGCTGTGTTTGTGTCACCGGAGGTGGATGATGATATTGACATTGAGATCAACCCGGCCGATTTGCGTATCGATGTTTACCGGGCATCCGGTGCCGGTGGTCAGCACGTCAACCGGACAGAATCGGCGGTGCGGATTACACACCTGCCGACCAATACTGTGGTGCAGTGCCAAAACGATCGCTCACAGCACAAAAACAAAGATCACGCGATGAAACAATTACGCGCGAAGCTGTATGAGCTTGAATTATTGAAACGCAATGCTGAAAGCCAGCTAATGGAAGATTCGAAATCAGATATTGGCTGGGGCAGCCAGATTCGCTCCTATGTGCTGGATCAGTCGCGCATCAAGGATCTGCGTACCAATGTAGAAACAGGCAATACCCAGGCGGTGCTCGATGGCGACCTGGATCAATTTGTGGAAGCATCCCTGAAACAGGGACTATCCGACGAGTAACCAGTAACAGGAAGAACGCGTGAGCAAACAAAACCAGAACAATACGGGCGCCGACAATGCGCAGGATGAAAACCGGCTGATCGCTGAAAGACGGGATAAACTGCACGCGTTAAAGGCTGAAACCAACGCCTATCCCAACGATTTCCGGCCCAACAGCAACGCTGCTCAATTGCAGCGGCGGTTTGTTGATGATGACGTCGAGACGCTGGCAGAAGTCGAAGAAACATTTTCACTGGCCGGTCGTATGCTGGCCAAGCGTGTGATGGGCAAGATCGCTTTCGTCAAGATTCAGGACGGCACCGGCGGCATGCAGTTTGTCGTGCAGCGGGATAATCTGCCGGAAGGTCTGTACCAGCAGTTCAAGCAGTGGGATATCGGAGACATCATTGGTGGCAGCGGTTCGATCTTCCGTACACAGAAGGGTGAGTTGTCAGTCAAGCCGACCGAATTGCGTTTATTGACGAAATCACTTCGGCCCTTGCCTGAGAAGTTCCATGGTCTGACCGACACCGAAACACGTTATCGGCAGCGGTATGTCGATCTGATCATGAATGAGGATTCAAAAAAAGTCTTCCATACACGATCAAAGATTATCCGTTTCATACGTGATTTTATGGAAGCGCCCGGACGGGAATTTCTTGAAGTCGAAACACCCATGATGCATCCAATACCGGGTGGCGCAACAGCACGGCCATTTGTAACCCACCATAATGCACTTGATCTGCCGATGTTTCTGCGTGTGGCACCCGAGTTGTATTTAAAGCGTCTGACGGTTGGTGGCTTGGACAGGGTTTACGAAATCAATCGCAATTTCCGCAATGAGGGTGTTTCCACCCGGCATAATCCCGAATTCACCATGCTGGAATTCTATTGGGCCTATGCCAATTACAACGACCTGATGGATTTGACCGAAACCATGTTGCGGGAACTGGCGGAAATGGTCTGCGGCAGCACGACAGTGCCATATGAGGGTCGCGATATTGATTATGGCTCACCATTTGAACGTATCAGCGTGGAAGAAGCGGTTCGGAAGTTTAATCCGGAACTTAGCAGTGCAGAACTGTGGGATATGGATACGCTCAAAACCGCCTGTTCTACCCGTGAAATTCATATTGACAAGGCCTGGGGTGAAGGCAAACTATTGATCGAGCTGTTTGAAGCGACGGTTGAAGATGAACTGCTGAATCCGACCTTTATTACAGCCTATCCAACCGAGGTTTCACCGTTATCAAGACGCAATGACGAGAACCCGCTAATTACGGATCGTTTCGAATTATTCATCGCCGGTCGTGAGATCGCGAACGGCTTTTCGGAACTGAATGATCCGGAAGACCAGGCCGCCCGCTTCCAGGAACAGGTCTCTCAAAAAGATGCGGGTGACCTCGAAGCGATGCACTACGACGCCGACTATATTCGCGCCCTGGAATACGGCATGCCACCCACAGCAGGTGAGGGTATCGGTATTGACCGCCTGGTCATGCTACTTACCGATTCTGCTTCGATCAGGGATGTTTTATTGTTCCCGCATATGCGTCCCGAGGTTTAAACCATGGCAACATACAGAGCTAGCACGACAGGTGAAATGATAAGGAATTTGTTGATCACAACGATCAGCGTATTCGCGGTGAGCTACATTCTTCCTGGTATTGAGATCGACACTTTTCTGACGGCACTTATTGTTGCGGTTGTAATGGCGGTTCTGAACGTCACACTGAAGCCTTTTCTTGTCCTGATAACCATACCGATCACCGTATTAACTCTTGGTTTGTTTTTGCTGGTTATTAATGTGCTGGTTTTATACACCGCCGAAGCCCTGATCGGTGGTTTTCAGATTGCAGGGTTTTGGTGGGCGCTCGCATTTTCACTGCTGGTTTCCCTGGTGAACAGTGTTCTTCTGGGGCCGGTGAAAAACTGAATCTGATTTGTCACGGTAGATACCGTGATTTCAATGATCTGTCTCTGAGTTTTTAAGGTTTTCAAACCAGGCGCCTACTTGCTGCCGTTCTGCTTCGGTCATTTTCGTTAGATTGGCGAGTGGCATTGCACGGCTGATTACCGTGCTTTGGAATACACGCTCGGCATGTTTGATCAGTTTTGCCTGCGTATCCAACTCGACTCCCAACGGCGCAGCCGTAAAACCTTCAAAATCTGGAACGGGTGCATGACATTTAATGCAACGTTGCTGAACAACAGCGAATATTTGGTCGGTAGTTACGGTTACGACAGGCTCAGAAGATGTTGCGACCGGGCGCGGTTCAGGTGCGGTGACGATAATCAAACCGGCTAAAAGCAACACGGCGGGTATCAAGGGCCATGCTTGAGAGCCGGGTAAATGGCGAATGTTGAAATAGTGCCGGATGGCCACGGCAGCCAGTGAGAAAACAAGCAGCACCAACCAGTTATGATCGTTGCCATAGGTCGCAGGGTAATGACTGCTGATCATGATAAAGAGCACAGGCAATGTGAAGTAATTGTTGTGTCTGGATCGTTGCAGGGCTTTGCGGCCTTTGGCGGGATCGGGCTGACGATTTTCCAAAACTGCATTAACGAGATCTTTCTGACCGGGAATAATGACGCGAAATACATTGGCTACCATGATAGTGCCGATGGCCGCACCAACATGAATGTAAGCTGCGCGACCACTCAATAACGTGCTCAAAAGCCAGGCAAGAAATACCAGCCAGACAAAGATCAGTAGTGCAAGCAACCACTCCCTTCGCGACAGCCGTGAACAGCAAAGGAGGTCATAAACAATCCAGCTGGTCAATAACGACAATATACCAATACCGATGGCCATAGAGGATGTGATGTCGCTTGCGCCCGGTTTGAGCATATATGTCTGCGCGTTCCAGTAGAACACGATGACCAGTAATGCCATGCCGCTGATCCACGTGGTATAGGCCTCCCATTTGAACCAGTGCAGGGTAGGTGGAAGCTCGCCGGGGGCGACTGCGAATTTTTTTAGATAATAAAAGCCACCACCGTGCACCGCCCACAGATCACCCGCCGTGCCTTCCGGCTGGTTTTGCCGTCGCAGGTGGTTTTCAAGCCAGTTGAAATAAAATGAAGCACCGATCCAGGCGACACCGACAATAAAATGAGACCAGCGCACCAACAGGCTCAGCCACATATGCAGATGTGCTTCCATACTTATGCTTCTCCCCGCAAGCTAAGCAATAAATCAAAAGGACCGTAGGGTGGGTAACTTGTTACCCACCGTTCAGCGTTAACACTACTGCATGGTGAGTAACAAGTTACCCACCCTACGTTTCGGTATACAAGCAATTAAGAATCGCCTCGGGCGTAGCAGGTGTATTTAGTGACGGCAGTGTATCACCACCCAGCTTGCCTGCAATGACCTGGCAAATAGCGCTATGCACCGATATCGCGAGCATCAATGGAGGTTCACCCACGGCCTTTGAACGGTGGATGGTCTTTTCCCGGTTTCTGCCCTTGTCCCATAAGCGGACATTAAAAGCCACGGGTATATCGCCACAGGTCGGTATCTTGTAAGTCGATGGTGCATGGGTGCGCAGATGACCCCTGGTATCCCACCAGACCTCTTCAGAGGTCAACCAGCCTGCACCTTGTATGAACCCCCCTTCAATTTGCCCGATGTCGATAGCCGGGTTCAGGGACTTGCCGGCGTCATAGAGGATGTCGACACGCGTGATACGCGACTCGCCGGTCAGACAATCTACTTCGACTTCCGAGACAGCGGCCCCGTAGGCAAAATACAGGAATGGCCGGCCACTTGATGTCTGTGGGTCATAGTGAATTTTAGGTGTTCGGTAGAAACCTGTCGCAGACAGGGAAATACGCCCGAGCCATGCCTGCTCGGCCAACCCGGCAAAGCTGATTTCAGACTCTCCGGCCTGTACATGGTTGTCGACAAAACGAATATCAGAGGGGGCAGTATCGAATTTTTTACTGGCAAATCGAATCAGGCGTTTCTTGATTTTGCGAGCCGCCGCCCGGGCTGCCATGCCATTCATGTCAGTGCCGGATGAAGCCGCTGTTGCCGAGGTATTGGGAACCTTGCCGGTATTGGTCGCGGTGATTTTGACCCGGTCGAGATCAATCTGAAACTCATCCGCCACCACCTGCGCAATCTTGATCATCAGACCCTGGCCCATCTCTGTACCGCCATGATTAAGGTGGACGCTACCATCCTTATACACATGAACCAGCGCTGCGGCCTGGTTCAGGAATGTCGTGGTGAAAGAAATGCCGAATTTGGCCGGTGTCAGCGCGATGCCTTTACGAATGATTGGGCTGGTCTTGTTAAATACAGCTATGCTTTGCCGTCTCTTCGCGTAGTTGGAAGAGGCCTCAAGTTCTGCTATCAGGCCGGGTAGGACATTGTCCTTTATCGCCATCTTGTAAGGTGTGATATTTCGCTTGTCTACACCGTACAAATTTGCTTTCCGCACGGCAAGCGGGTCTTCGCCGAGTTGTTGAGCGATCGCGTCGATCACACGTTCGATTCCCACCATGCCCTGTGGTCCCCCAAACCCCCTGAATGCCGTGTTTGATACGGTATTGGTCTTGCAACGGTAAGAAGTGATGCCGACATTGGGCAGGTAGTAGGCATTGTCACTGTGGAACATGGCACGGTCGGCGATTGGCCCAGACAGATCCGATGAAATCCCGCAACGCAAAGCGTGCATAAACTCGATACCAAGGATGCGGCCTTCGGTATCGAAACCCACATCGTAACGAATCAGGAAGTCATGCCGTTTGCCGGTGCTGCGCATATCGTCATCGCGATCCAGTCTTATCTTGACGGGCCGGCCGGTAAGATCCGCCATTACGGCCGCCATGATGGCCCACTGCGCCGCCTGGGTCTCCTTGCCGCCAAAGGCACCGCCCATGCGGCGAACTTCCACGGTCACGGCATTGATCGGTTTTCCAAGGCTTCGGGCGACCAGGTGCTGGACCTCGGTTGGGTGCTGGCTTGAGGTCAGAACCAGCATGTCCCCGTCTTCTTTTGGGACTGCCATTGAAACCTGGCCTTCAAGGTAAAAGTGATCCTGACCGCCAGTAAACACCTCACCCTGCAAACGGTGGGCCGCCGTTGCGATGGCAGCCTGCGGGTCACCCCGTTGCATGCTGTGGGGCTCAAGCACGTAAGACTTTTCTGCCAGTGCGGTTTCGATATCGAGTATGGCCGGTAACTCCTCGTACTCTATCCGTGCCAGTTGTGCAGCGCGACGCGCTATCGCACGGCTTTCAGCAAGTACTGCAAATAGCGGTTGTCCTGCAAACTGAACCAGCTTATCCGCCAGCACCGGTTCATCAAATTTGTGCATCGGGCTAATTTCGTTATCACCGGGAATATCAGCTGCTGTCAGGGTTCTGAGTACACCCGGATACTGTGCCACCGCCGACAGGTCCATGCTGAGTATTCGGGCATGGGCCATTTCGCTGGTACCAAAATAACAATGCAACAGGTCAGAAGGTTCCGGGATGTCATCCACATAAAGTGCTGAGCCTGCAACGTGTTTGCCGGCGCTGTCATGGCTGATGGCGGAAAAGACACTGCGGATTTTCCGTCTTGTTTTGCCGCTGTCTTTTGAGTCAGTCAAGGGAGCTATCTCCCTCGCTTGTGTGTTCGGGATTATCCGCCGGGTAGCGCAAGCCAAGCCTGACCGGGTAGGGTGTTGGTTCCTGTTCAAGAAAGAACCTCTGTAACAGGTTTTGTGCCACCCGCATACGGTAAGGGGCGCTGGCGCGCATGTCCGTCAGGGGGGTGAAATCTGTCAGCATGGCCAGCATGGCCTGCTTGATGGTTTCCTGGTTCCAGGTTTTCCCTTCAAGGGCTTGCTCGCAGACCATGGCGCGTTTTGGCGTGGCTGCCATACCACCGAAACAGACACGTGCTTTGCTGACTACCGAATCTTCGACTTGCAGGGAAAATGCGCCACAAACAGCTGAAATATCCTGCTCAAATCGTTTGGAAATCTTGTAAATTGCAAATTTTTGATTGTCCGATGGTCGTGGCAAAAGTATCTGTTCAACGCATTCACCCGCGCGTAAATCCTGTTTGCCATAGTCAATGAAGAAGTCCTCGAGATCGATTTCGCGAGACTCTTGTGTGCTACGCAGAACCAGTTTGGCTCCTACCGCGATCAATCCCGGTGGCATATCGCCGATCGGTGAGCCATTGGCGATATTGCCGCCGATGGTACCTGCATTGCGAACCTGCGTACCACCGATGCGCTGGATCAGTGGCAGGAAAGCCGGATAGCCGGCCGTGATGGCATCGCTTGCATCGGTATAGGAAACCGATGCCCCAATCGACAGGAATTGACCATCGTCCCTGATCTGCTTCAGTTCATCCACTTCGCCCAGGTAGATGACGGTTTCCAGCCTGCGGTTTTGCTTGGTGACCCACAGACCCACGTCTGTTGCCCCGGCAACCAGCACGGCTTGCGGGTGAGCTTCCATGAGAGTGCATAATTCAGCCGTCGAGCGGGGTGCGATAAACTTTCCGTTTGCGCTGTTGATCTCCAGTGCATCGATGCTTTGGATTGATTTGAGTTGCTCAATGGTTTGTCGCTCGGCCGCGTTGAAGCGATCGCTCCGCCCCGCCTTTAACGCCTGTTCGGCAGCACGAACGATAGGAGCATAGCCGGTGCAGCGGCACAGGTTGCCTGCAAGACCCAGGTCGATGTCCTCACGACCCGCATCATGTTCCCTGTCATTGTGAAACATCGCGAACAGGGACATGACAAAACCGGGTGTACAAAAACCGCACTGTGATCCGTGCTGTTCTACCATGGCCTGCTGGACGGCATGCAATTGGGATGTGCTCCGGTCGCTGTTGTTTGCGAGATCCTCGACCGTCAGCAATTGCTTGCCATCGAGCGTGGCAAGAAACTGGATACAGGAATTGACCGCCCGATAGCGGATGCCGTTGTTATACAACTCCCCGATCACCACGGTGCAGGCTCCGCAGTCGCCTTCCGCACAGCCTTCCTTGGTACCCTTCAAAGTCTTGTCTTCACGCAGGTACTCCAGCACTGTCCGGGTGGGGTCGCAACCGCGAATCTCCTCTACCTTGTTTGCCAGAATAAATCGAACAGTATCGTGCATTTGTATCAGTCTCTTTTTTCAGCTACCACGATAGGTGCTGTAGCCGAAAGGGGAGAGCAGCAGAGGCACGTGGTAGTGCTGGTCTTCGCTGTTGATGCCGAACCGAATCACAACCTGGTCCAGGAACCGGTGTTCGCCGTCTTCCTGACCCTTTGCATTGAAATACTCACCGGCGTGGAAAACTAGCTCGTACTCACCTGCAACAAAATCCGCGGCCTCCAGCAGTGGTTTCTCACAACGGCCATCCGCATTTGTGATCGTGCGGGCTATGGCATCGCTTTGTCCGTGACGAAAAAGATCAATACGAATCGCGGCCCCGGGGCAGCCATTGGCGATATCCAGTACATGTGTCGTTAAACGTCCCATGGTATTGCCGGTTCTCCGCGTGTCAGTCGTGGACTATCAGTTATACTTTGAACTTAGTTCGAAAGTATATCAGTTTAGTTGGCTCAATTTGACGGGCCGCAATGAATCGGATTGATCTGTTCGATTCGAAAAGAAAATACCGGACAACAGGAATCCATGAGCAATAATTATCCCAGAGACCTGCGCGGATACGGCGCAAATCCACCCGATCCCCGCTGGCCGGGCGGGGCCCGGCTGGCACTGCAAATCGTACTCAACTACGAGGAGGGCGGGGAGAACTGCGTGCTCCATGGCGACCCGGCTTCCGAGGCATTTTTGTCAGAAATTGTAGGTGCAAATGCGCGTGAGGGCGTGCGGCATATGAGCATGGAATCCCTCTACGAATACGGTTCGCGTGTCGGTGTGTGGCGTTTGAAGAATCTGTTTGATCGCTACAAGATACCGGTCACGGTTTTTGCCGTCGGTATGGCGGTAGAACGCTATCCGGAGCCGGTGAAGGCCCTGTTCGCCGCGGGCCATGAGATTTGCAGTCATGGTTATCGTTGGATTGATTACCAGAATGTCAGTGAAACCACTGAGCGCGACCACATGCAAAAGGCGGTCAGGATCATTGAAGAGACCATTGGTGAACGCCCGCTGGGTTGGTATACCGGCCGCACCAGTCCCAACACACGTGCCCTGGTCGTCGAAGAGGGCGGGTTTCTTTATGATGCCGATGATTACAGTGATGAGCTGCCCTTCTGGAACCGGCAACACGGCAAGCCGCACCTGGTTATCCCCTACACTCTCGATGCGAATGACATGCGTTTTGCCACGTCCCAGGGATTCAACAGCGGCACACAGTTTTTGCAGTATCTGAAAGACAGTTTTGACGTACTTTATGCCGAGGGTGCTGACTCGCCACGTATGATGTCGGTGGGTCTGCATTGCCGTATTTCCGGGCGCCCCGGACGCTTTGCCGCATTGGAGGCATTTCTTCGTTATGTCCGTTCACACGATGATGTCTGGTTTTGCCGTCGTGTCGATATCGCCAGGCACTGGCATGCCGAATTTCCACCGGAACAGGTCGTGGATGGGCATGGATAAACCCGCTTTCCTGGCAAGATTTGGCGCTGTGTTTGAACACTCAACGTGGGTCGCAGAAGCTGTTTATGATACTCATGATGATCTGTTGAATGATGCTGAAACCCTGGCCGCGCATTTCGAATCAGTGTTTCTTACGTCCAACCCTTCGCGGCAACTTGCGACACTGGGGGCTCACCCACAGTTAGCCTGCGCCCTGGCCGCTCCGGATGAGTTGACTGCTGACTCCGTCTCCGAACAAAGCCGTGCAGGCCTGGACCGCTGCTCTGTAGCTGAACTCGCGGAATTCAGTCACCTGAACGCTGCCTACAACGAAAAATTCGGCTTTCCTTTTATCATTGCTGTCAAAGGCCGATCCCGGCAGGAGATACTGAGGAACTTTCGAGAGCGCCTGAATAATGATGTGCAAATGGAGTATCAGGCTGCATTGCGACAAACCTGTCAGATAGCCCGGTTCAGAATAATGGATATTATCAATGACTGAAAAGAGGACAGACGCACCAGAATATGTCAGGCACCTGGTAAACCTGGCTCTGCCGGAATTGGGTGGTGCCATACTCAGTGTTTCCGATGAGTTTTTCGCACCGGCAAAACGCATGCTGTCGGCTGAAGATCCGGTCTTTATTCCGGAGCGCTACGATGCGCATGGCAAATGGATGGATGGCTGGGAAAGCCGGCGCAAGCGAACAGCCGGACATGATTATTGTGTTTTCAGGATTTGCCCTGGGGTGATTCGGGCCATTGAAATTGATACCAGTTTTTTTACCGGAAATTACGCACCGGCCGTGATGCTCGAGGCCTGCAGTGCCGATATCGAGCCCGATGAAAGTACGCTGTGGACCGAATTGGTCCCAAAGACTGGGCTTGAAGGTGACTCCCGGCAATTTTTTAAGGTTAGCGATGAAAATACCTGGTCGTTTATCCGCTTGAATATCTATCCGGATGGTGGAATTGCCAGGTTGCGCGTGTATGGCGAACCGGCAACACCAGCCGGTTCAATTGACCGGGAGAAGTGGGTGGACCTGGCGTCATCTACGGCGGGAGGTGTCGCGCTCGAATGTAACAATATGCACTTCGGAGATATGAGCAATCTCTTATCCAATCAACAGGTCGCCAATATGGGTGATGGTTGGGAGACCCGCCGAAGACGTCACCCGGGTAATGACTGGGTTATCCTGAAGCTCGGTCAGGCGGGCAGGGTGTGCCGGGTCGAGGTGGATACGGCTTTCTTTCGGGGGAATTATCCTGCGCGCTGTTCCCTGAAGGGGGGCAACCCCGGCGCCGATGCCGATCTGGTCAGCGAATCAGGCAACTGGGATGAGCTTTTGCCGCAGCTTGCACTTGGACCCGATCAGTTGCATATTTTTGAAACACAGGTCCGTGATGTCGGTAGCGTCACGCATATTCGCATGGATATCTATCCCGACGGTGGTATTGCCAGGCTCCGCTTGAAAGGATTGCCGGCAAATTCGGGCTACATAGATTGAAATGCTGCCAAATATGATCATCCGACCGGAACCACTGACAAAAGATGCTTTCCTGTCCTTTGGAGATGTGCTGGAAACCGAAGGAATTGATCCACAGTTGATCAATTTCGGGAAAACGCAAAAATTCGGCAAGCTGGCGGAAGTGACTCACGATAATAGTGGCTTTGCACAGCTCAGCATTTACCGCAGCAGTGCAGTCGTGTTGCCATTCAGGATTCGATTGATGGAATGCCACCCCCTGGGCAGCCAGGCTTTTTATCCCTTGCATCACCGGCCGTTCCCGGTTGTCGTGGCCAAACCGGGTGACGCACCCGGTTTGGCGGATATCAGGGTGTTTCTCAGCAATGGCCGCCAGGGTGTAAACCTGCACGCAGGTGTCTGGCACCACTACCAGTTAACGCTGGGCCAGGATTCAGACTACCTGGTGGTTGACCGGGGCGGTAAGGGAGATAATTGCCGGGAGCACCATTTGAGCGAAGAGGTATGGATTGATCTATGAGTCCGCTGGTGTCCGTTGTTCTGCCGGTTCGCAACGGTGGTGAATTTCTAAGCCAGGCAGTCGACAGCATTCTGTCCCAGACGTTTGAAAATCTGGAGTTGCTTCTGATCGATGACCACAGCACCGATAGTGCAATTTCCTCGCTCATAAAGACCGACCCCCGGTTGAAGATACTTAACAGCAAAGGCAATGGAGTGGTCGATGCCTTCAATACAGGTTTTGAACTTGGTCGGGGGCAGTACATCGCGCGTATGGACGCTGATGACATTTCCTTACCTGGACGCATACAGTGCCAACTGGATTACCTTGATAAACATCCCCCGGTAGACATCAGCGGTTGTTGCGTGGAGATTTTCTCAGAGGCAGGTATCCAGGGTGGTCTTGAACGTTATCAAAACTGGTTGAACTCTGTACGTGAACCGGAACAGGTGCACCAGCAGATTTTTATCGAAAGCCCGTTACCGAACCCCAGCCTGATGTTCCGTAAGGCCGCTTTGCAGCAACTCGGCGGCTACCGGAGTAATCAATGGCCTGAAGATTATGATTTGTTGTTGCGGGCAGATTCCGCGCATATGCGTATGGGTAAACCGGAGCCCGTACTGCTACGCTGGCGTGAGCACGAAACCCGCCTGACACACACTGATTCTCTCTATGACCGGAAAAACTTCATGCGCGCAAAGTCGCACTTCCTCGTCCATCACCGTCTGCAAGGCCGTTCGGTCATTATCTGGGGGGCAGGGCCGACCGGGCGTCTGATGTTTGACCTGATCACCGCAGAAGGAGGAAAAATTGAGGGTTTTATCGAAGTGCACCCGCGGCGAATTGGCGGTCAGAAACGCGGATTGCCGGTCTGGTCAATCGACAAGGTGAAAACCCTGGGTGACTCCATGCTACTTATTGCTGTCGGTGCCGCAGGCGCCCGTGAAGAGATCACTGGCTATCTACATAAACACAACAAAATTCCCGGACAGGATTACCTGTTTGCCGCCTGATAGAATGACGGTTATGAATAAGCTGAATAGTCTTCAATGCCTCCTGGTGCAGTCGCAACTATTCTGGGCAGACGCAGAAGCAAACCGGCGTCAGTTGGAAGCGGTTGTGCGCAGCCAGGGTTCCGGTTGTGACCTGGTTGTATTTCCGGAAACTTTTACCAGTGGGTTTCTGGGTGATGCAGAAGCTGATCCGGAAACCATGGATGGTGCCACCGTGGCGTGGATGAAATCCCTGGCGGCTGAGCTTGGAAGTGTGATTTGCGGCAGCGTCGCGATTTCAACCAGCCAGGGCAGGGTCAATCGTTTTCTGTGGGTGCCATCCGATGGAAATCTTCAGTTCTACGACAAACGGCACCTGTTTTCATTTGGCGGGGAAGACAAGCGATACATCGCGGGTCATGAACGCAAAGTGTTTCACTATCGCGGTTGGCGTATTTGTCCCCAGATTTGTTATGACCTGCGGTTTCCGGTCTGGTGCCGTAACCGTGATGATTATGATGTCTTGTTGTTTGTAGCCAACTGGCCGGAGCCACGCACACCCGCATGGACCGCCTTGTTAAAAGCACGGGCCATTGAAAACCAATGTTACGTGATAGGTGTTAACCGCAGCGGTAAGGATCCACGTGGCTTTGAGTACGCGGGAGGCAGTGCTGTATATGACCCCCTGGGTCAGACGGTATTGGATCTGGGCACGGTTGAGGCTGGCAAGAGCACTTATATTGAGATGGACAAAGTGACGTCGTGCCGGAACCAGTTGCCGTTTCAACAAGATGCTGACATTTTCCGGCTAAGCTGAGTTTTTTCAATCCTGCCGCGTACGATCGCGCGTTATCTATTGGACATCCATCGCCACAAGGCACCGCGTGGCAAATGCTTGCCGCTGGCATTGACCAGCAGTGAATGGCTGTCCATCAGGGTCCAGAGCATTTGACGGCGGGCGCGTTCACGGCCTGCAAACAACAGGCGGTCATGTATTTGCAGTTCGGTGTTGCCATCCGGTAAAAATATTCTCTGCGCCCCGCGCTCCAGCGACAAACAGACACAGGGGAGGTGTTCGTTCTCTTCGCTGCGGCTGTTGCGGTTGATGTGTTCCAGTGTAACTTTGCTGGTTTGTGCCCGAACAAAGCGAAGGTTTCTGGCGATTTCACCTTTCAATTCGAAAACCCAAATATTGGGTGCCCGGTTATCCAGCACATCTTTCAGCCTGGCGGCTGTTCGTTCTGCGAAACTGTCATCGGTCCTGATCAGATGCTGCAGGAACGACTGCAGTAATGGCGTAGTAACAAAGGACAGCATTTGACGGGCGACGATGCGACTGCGCCGGGCTACCAGGTCCGCCCCGGAACTCTTGAAAAGTTCATTGTGCTGCCGTCGCTCCTGCCTGGCGATGAAAAACAGGCGGGGGTTCAAATTCCGTGCCGTCATGATGATGGAGAGATTATCGATATCATCACCGGTGGCGGCTACGATCCCTTCAGCAGTAGCGATACCGGCTTCTTCCAGGGTATGTGCTTCGGTACCCCGCCCGAGTACGGTATTTTGGTAAGCTGGCAAACGGTCGGGGTGTACATCAATTACGGTGACAGGTAAGCCGCTTTTTTCCAACTGTTCAATCGTTCGTGCACCGAAACGACCGGCACCGCATACAATCCAGGGGCCTGTGGGTGGTGCCGTGACTTCACGCAGTTTGCTGCCGGGTACGCTGATCAACCAATCCTGAACAAGGTATTTGATGGGCGAACTCAAAGCCAGCGATATCCTTTCTGCAAAAATTCGATAGGGATTGACAATGAGGTCAGTATTAAATGAAGCCATGTTGTCGCAGACACGTTGAATTTCACTTCGCGCCAGCACGGCTATTTCGGGGCGTAACAACTTGACCGTAATCGCCACGGTCAGGTTAACCTGGTCATTATTGGTGGTGGCGATCACGCCGCAGCAGTTTTCAAGACGTAAACCTGCCAGTTCGAGGTTGGCGCGCTCACCCGCCCGCCCTGCCAGGGCAGGCACATGCGCGAACTTGTCATTCAACATCATGTGACGGACAGTGACTTCCTCATATTCAATAACAACGGCGTGTATTCCACGAGCCAGTAAACCTGAAACGGTCATATAACCCGTATTACCAAGCCCGCAAACAATATAAAAGGGCTCTCTTATGGCCCTGACTTGCCGGCTGAAGCGACTACGGTGAAAAGCGGCCTGGAATTGTTTGTCCAGGATCAACCCCAGTAGCGTACCTATTGAATACAGCCAGGCTACGACATTTGGAAGCAACAACCAGAAGACCAGCATGCGTTGTGCGCCGGTAAAGCTGTAGGGTATTTCTCCAAAACCGATGGTGGTTTGCAGTATCGCCATGAAATAGGCGGCATCCAGGAAACCCATGTGGAATGGTTTGCCCTCATTGTCCAATCCGGGAACGGCCATCATCGCCATCGTGGAGAAGAAATAAACCAGGATCAGGACAATTAACGGCGTACGCATACGCCGCATCGTCATCCAGATGATGTCATTCGTTGGGGAACGGGGTGACAAAACGTTTGTCCTCAGTTATTTTCTGTTAGCGGCGAATACTGATGGTTTCTGCTATCAGCAAGGTTACCGAAACCAGGTTGGCCAGCAAGGCACCACCCGACAGCGATACGATACGGGAAATAACATGCGCCGTGGTTCCGGCATCGGAAACGTTGATCGCATAGATCCAGACACCGGCAGCGATCAGCAATTGCAGGTCAGCGACGAGGCTGGTGGCAAGCAGGACGGCACCCATCTGTGAACGATCGCCAAACTTCATGATCGTTGCGATCAGGCTGACGATCAGTGCTCCTGCCAGTTCGAGGACATCATGGTGATTCGGGTCGTCAACTTCGCCAATGAAGAAACCGAAGTTCAAGGTAAGTGCCAGAACGATAAAAAAAGCAAACATTACTTTTTCAAAATTCACTTTGCGTATTCTCCCTTTCGTTGAAAAGTCGTTCGTTATTAAATGTCGTGTCCTGCCAGGTTAAATTCCCTTTCGCGGAGACTAATTTACAGTGATGCTACTGACGTAAACAAGCGCACCAAAATACGGTGTATCAAAGTACTGCATCTGGCCGGTTCTGATCTGGCGGTTTTGGCTTAGGGTATAAACCCCGTAATCGCCACGTCCATCCGTATCACTTCCCATATCGACCAGTGTATTACCATCGCCCAGGATCTCAACATCGACGGTGCTATTCGCATTTTTCGCACGAATCTCCAGATCCAGGAACAAATGCAGAAAGCGGCTTCGTCTGAGTTGCAGGCTGCCATCAATTTGGAAAAAAGTACTGCGATAGGCAGCCAGTGGATCCTCTGATGTCAGATCTGCGATCATGACAGGGGTTGGCGGGCGTAATTGGGTGTCAATAACCTGTTCATTATGAATGCGCATGGGCGGGTAGTAATCAATACGGTTTTGATCCCAGGCGCTATACACCAGGGGCCGATAGTTCTGGCTGGAACGCAGACGTCTCCAGGCATTGTCCATCTGCTTGCTTTTCTGTGTAACGATACTCAGATCATCGGGCAGGTCACCCCGCAATACTCCGGACAACCCCACAGGCAATTTATCAGCTTGCCCGCTGTCCTTAAGGTCCGGAAACTCTGAAAAACTGCGCAGCTCCAAAACCTCGTTCATTTCGGTGGTGGCCAGCAGGTTGCGGAATACAATTACCTCGACCCGGTAGGCCCCTGGGTCTGCCGGAACGGCGAAACTGAAAAGCAAAAGGAGTAGGGGTAATAAGCGTTTCATCGTTGTGAGTGTAGATGATTTGACTTCGGTTCTCACGTGCTGAGTTTATCGAGAATTTCATCAATGATACGCATACGTTCCTCAATCGACTCCTCGTCAAACATCAGTCGCAGCTTGTGGGGCCCCTGCAGTTTGTAATCGGAGGGGTGACGCTGAATCATTTCCAATAGCGCAACCGGATTAGCGCTGGTGTCTTCATTGAATTCGATACGCCCGCCGGTTTCGCCAAAATCAACCCGCCTGACACCAATGGCACGTGCCTTCTGACGAAGTTCCGCAACCTGGAAAAGATATTTTGTGGGTTGCGGTAACAGGCCGAAACGGTCAATCATTTCAATCTGGAGTTCTCTCAGGACACCTGCATCGGGTGCGCTGGCGATACGTTTGTAAAGGGTTAGTCGTGTGTGTATATCACCCAGCCAGTCATCCGGGATCAGCGCGGATATGTGCAGTTCTATTTCGGTTTCCTGATGCAGGCTGCCTTCGAGATCAACCTCCTTACCGGCACGTAATGCCGAAACCGCACGGGCCAGCAGTTCACTATAAAGACTGAACCCAACCGATTGTATTTCGCCGCTTTGCTCGTCGCCGAGCAGCTCGCCGGCGCCGCGAATTTCGAGATCGTGGGTGGCGAGTGTGAAACCGGCACCCAGTTCTTCCAGTGATGCAATCGCCTCCAGACGTTTGCGTGCATCCTTGGTCATGCTGCGTTCATCCGGCGTAACCAGGTAAGCATAGGCACGATGGTGCGAACGGCCCACACGGCCCCTGAGTTGGTGTAGCTGGGCCAGTCCGAACTTATCGGCACGGTTGACGATGATCGTATTGGCGGTGGGTACGTCGATGCCGTTTTCAATGATGGTGGTACATACAAGCACGTTGATTCGTTGGCGGTAAAAGTCCAGCATGACCTTTTCCAGTTCGCCCCGGGGCATTTGCCCGTGTGCTACGCGGATGCGTGCTGCTGGCACCAGTTCACCCACCTCACGTGCGATCTGTTCGATGTTGCGTACTTCGTTGTGTAGGAAAAACGCCTGGCCCCCGCGCTGGATTTCCCGCTGCAGAGCTTCGCGCAACAGGGCGCTGTCCCACTTGGAAACCAGTGTTTTTACTGCCATGCGACGTGCTGGCGGGGTAGCGATGATAGACAGGTCGCGAATACCGGCCATGGCCATGTTGAGTGTGCGCGGTATCGGTGTTGCAGTCAGCGTCAGCAGGTCAACCTCGGCCCGCAGTTGCTTCAGCCGTTCTTTCTGGCGCACACCGAAACGCTGTTCTTCATCAACGATGACCAGGCCCAGCCGTTTGAAGCGAACATCACGTTGCAGCAATTTATGCGTGCCGATTACGATATCCACCTTGCCTGACTCGATATTCTTGAGTGCCACATCGGTTTGCTTACCGGTGCGAAACCGTGATAACAACTCTATACGTATCGGCCAATCGGCAAAACGGTCACTGAAGGTTGAAAAATGTTGTTGAGCGAGCAGGGTGGTGGGTACCAGGATGGCCACCTGTTTCTGGCCTTGCACCGCGACAAAGGCGGCGCGTAATGCGACTTCTGTTTTGCCAAAACCAACGTCACCGCAAACGACGCGATCCATCGGTTGGCTGGAGACCATGTCTTCGAGTACTGCTTCAATGGCGGTCTGCTGATCAGCTGTTTCCTCGTATGGAAAACCGGAACTGAAGTCAGCGTACATGGGTTTGTCCAACTCAAAACCGAATCCTTTCCGGGCTTGTCGTCGTGCATATAAATCCAGCAGTTCGGCCGCGACATCGCGCACTTTCTGGGCGGCACGTTTACGGGCTTTGCTCCATTGTTCGCTACCGAGACGGTGCAAGGGTGCCGTTTCTGCGGCACCGCCGGTGTAACGACTGATCAGGTGCATTGATGAAACCGGTACATAGAGCTTATCTTCGCTGGCGTATTCCAGCATCAGGAACTCTGCCTCACGGTTGTCAATTTCCAGCGACTGCAGGCCACGGTAGCGTCCGACGCCATGGTCTTCATGCACCACCGGGTCGCCGAGTTCGAGGTCCGAGAGGCTCCGAATGATCGATTCGGGATCACGTTCGGAGCGTTTTCGCGTGGTCTTTATTCTGACCCGGCCACCAAACAACTGACTTTCAGTGAGTATGGCTAACTCGTTTGTGCTGACAAAACCCTGTTCCACCGGTAATACCGAAAGACCCAGGCGTTCACCGGATGCCTGGAATTCACTCCATGACTCAAAACGCTCAGGACGGATACCGAATGCCCGGAGAGTTTCGGAAAGTACTTCGCGGCGCCCCGTGGTATCGGCGGCGAACATGATGCGCCCGGGAAACTCCCTGGTGAATTCAAGCAGAGCTGCAGCGGGCTCATTTCCGCGGTCATGGATGTGTAAATCCGGTGCCTCCGTGGTTTCGAAGCACACGGCCCCGGTCGGGCGTTCGGCCAGGTCGAGAAGCTTGACCGTGTTGAATTGCCCGAGCTGTCCGCTCATTTCCCCGGCATCGTAATAAAGCTCTTGCGGATCCAGCACCGGCCTTTCAACATCATGCCGGCGTTGCTCCCAACGTTCTGTCATCGATGACCAGAAGTCAACGCCAGCCTCTTCAACCCCCTGCTGGATAACCACCAGGGGTTTTGCCGGCAGGTAATCAAGCAGGCTGTCAGTGCGCTCAAAAAACAACGGCAGGTACTGCTCCAGTCCCTGTGGGTGTAAACCCTGGCGCAGGTCCTGGTAAAGGGAAACATTGCGTGTATCAACTACAAACCGGTAGCGAAATGCTTTTCGAAAGGCTTCAAACGATGTGCTGTCGCATGGGTATTCACGTGCTGGCAACATGTTGAAATCAGTTAAGCTGGCGGCGGAGCGCTGGGTCTCCGGGTCAAACTCCTTGAGTGAGTCAATTTCTTCATCAAAGAGATCAATACGTAACGGCAATTTTCTGCCACTTGGAAACAGGTCGATGATCGAACCCCGTACAGCGAACTGACCTGCCTGGTAAACCGGGTCACTATGTTCGTAACCGGCCTGCTGAAGGCGCTCCCGGAACTCACTGATCACAAGGGTCTGACCGGTTTTCAGTTGAATATTACGCCCAAGGGCATGACTTCTTGGTGGTAAACGCTGCATCAAAGTGCCCATGGGCACCAGTAGCAGTCCACTCTTTATTTCGGGTAATGACGACAGTGTTGAAAGTCGCTCGGCGATGATGTCGGGATGCGGGGAAAATGGATCGTAGGGTAGTGTTTCGTGATCCGGGAAATGCAATACGGGCACTGAGTTGTCACTGAACAGGTTTATATCCTGTTCAAGCAGGTGTGACTGGTGGCTTGAACGGGTAACCACGAGCACGATGCCGTCGTAAGCATCTGCGGCCGACAACAGTGCTAAAGCGGTACTGCTGCCATGCAATCCGGTCCAGTCTGAAGAACCGCCGGTAAAACGTGCACCCTGAGGGCTGTTGAGCCCGCTTGTTTTCATTAAGCCGCTATTGGTTCTTGTGACGGTTTACCATAGAACCTGAGGATCAGCCATAGCACGATCAATCCAACTGTCATACCGAGCCACCAGGGTGATCCCATTGCTGTCATGAGGCTGCCGAACAGGATGGCCGCCCCGCCCACTGTCATCGCATAGGGCAGTTGTGTACGGACATGCTCAATATGGTCACAGCCGGATGCCAGCGAAGATAATATGGTGGTGTCTGAAATAGGTGAACAATGGTCACCCCAGACAGCACCGGCCAGGATCGCGGAAATAGAGGAGTACAGGATGTGCATATGCTCCGGTCCCGCTTGCCCCTGTGCCACCATCACTGCCCATGTCAGCGGCATGACCAGCGGGAACAAAATCCCCATGGCACCCCAACTGGATCCCGTTGCAAAGGCAGCTATGGCCGCCAATATGAATACGATCGTTGGCAGCAGAAATGTTGGCAAAGTATCACCCAGCACACCGGTCAGAAATTCCGCAGTTTTCAATATGTCGGTTACCTCGCCGAGTGACCACGCAAGGATGAGGATGATCATGGCCATCAGCATTGCGCCTACGCCGTGAACCCAGGCGTTGACCACTTCCTCGAGGTTCAGGATTCTCTGGCTCAAAGACAGCACAGCGGCCGTCATCATTGAAACCAGCGAAGCCCACATCAACGCGGTATATGAATCAGCGTTTCCAATTATGTCCTTTAATGTTGGATCTACAATCTCAGAGGACGCCTCCATCCCCGTGACATACAGTCCGACGACAACGCCCAGAACCATCACCAACACCGGGATATAAGCATTAAAGGCTCTTTGGGGTTTGCCTTCGACCGGGGCGATGCTCTCGACTTCTTCCGTGCTGGCCAATTTGGCATCAGGGTTTTCTGAACCATGTTTATAAGCCCGCCGTTCTGCTGCGAGCATGGGTCCAAAATCCCGACCGCTGCCGGATACCATGAATACAAAAGCAATTGCCAGGACCGGGTAAAAACTATAAGGAAGGGTATTGAGAAATAACAGGTAGGCTTCGGTATCCAGCCCATCCATTTTGCTGAGTGAATCCCCGATCAGGCCAATTTCATAGCCGATCCAGGTTGTTACGACCGCTATGCAGGCCACGGGAGCAGCAGTGGAGTCGACGATGTATGCCAGTTTTTCACGCGAGACACGCATTGAATCGGTAACCGGTCGCATGGTGTTACCAACCACCAGGGTATTGGCGTAATCATCAAAAAAGATTGCCAGGCCCAGTGACGCCGTTGCCAGGCATGCATGACGGGCTGAGTCCGCCCAGGCAACGATGTGATTGACGATACCCTGCATACCGCCATTACGTGAAATGATACTCACCATGCCACCCACCATCATCGAAAACAGGACGATCGCAGTGTGGTCGGGGTTTGAGAGCGCGTTCGCAACAAAGACCTGGAACGTATCAAGCAAACTGGTCCAGATACCGACAATTCCAAAGTCATTGATAACCCAGGCCCCCACCCAGATACCCAGGAAAAGGGCAGGGATGACGCGTTTGATTATCAGTGCAATGGCAATGGTCAACAGCGGCGGAACGATGGCTATCCAGCTTCCCGCTGCTTGTGGTGCGGTGTCTTCGGCTGCGGCTATTGTACTAAAAAATAAAAGAGAAATTACATAAACTATATTATTTATCTTATTGTTATATGGCATTAAACAGTCTCCAAAATAGCGGATAATGCTCGTTTGATGCGTTTGCCAAAGGCAGCGAAATTCTTCTCGGGTAACGCATAAAAACCAAGCCATGTCTTTTCAGCTTCAAGTGCTTCCTCAGAGGCAGGTCGCCTGGCACTTTCGCCGGACATCGACTGCGCCAGGCGGTCAACCTGGTATTTCATACGTTGCTCACGGTCTTCATCAGGTGATGGCAGACCGGCAAGAAACTCAAGCGAGATACACAGTGCGTGGGCCTGTGTGCGTTTGTTCGCTATTTCTTCATCCGTCAAACCGGACTCGTTACCAGCCAGGATATCCTTGCAGATATCATCCATACGACTCTCGAGAATGTCGTCGGAACTGTCCCCGGGCCATACTTTGGTAACCCTGGTTTCGGTCTTCTTGCTAAGCGCACCCTTGGCGGTTCTGCCGCTGACTGTCAGTTCGTGCAGTAGTGCGGATTTTAACCACCAGCGTTCACGATTTGATTTAACCTGCTGTTGATCGGATTGTTTGATCCGTTTCTCGTATTTCGCGATCATTTCCTGGAATGAAAGCTGAAGCCTGCGGTCGGGATGTTCGATGTCTTTCCAGCTATCCTGCAAACCCTGGATTTTGCCATGCAGACTGGATAAATCATCCTGGCTCTTCAAAATGTCCTTGAGTTCGGAACACAGTGCTTTTTGTGCCGCAAGCCGGTCATCATCTGCTGCCCTGATACTCGCCTGCGCGTTCTTGAGTTCAGCAAACAAGGGATCGAGATGCCCGCGGAACTGATTCCAGAGTTCCTGTTCCTTGCTTCTCCACAGGCTACCCGCTGCTTTCCAGTTGGATTGCAGGGACTTCGCCTGGGTGATCGCCTCGCTTCGCTCCGGCATGTGAATCAACTGGCTGGCGGAGCGGATGAGTTTCATTTTTTCAAGTTCCACGTCCTGGTAATGTGCCTGCATGGCAGCATTCGACTTATCCAGCGTGGCTTTCAGTTTCCTGGCGAGTTTCTGGCGCTGGTTGGCTGGAACCTCGTTCAGATCTTGTAATTTCTTGCGGCCGCGGGTAAGACCTTTGCCCAGGGCGACCCAGTCGACCGGTTCAGCTTGCGCCAATTGCTGCAGTTCAGCACAAAAAGTGGCGAGTGACTGCGCATGACGGGACTGGATTTCACTGCGTTTATCGAGAAACGGTTTGGCCGTGTCAAATGCTGTATGTCCGGCAGCGCTGAACTTTCGCCACATCCATGGTGCGGCGGAAAATTTCTTGTCACCTGGAATCTGTTCACTTTGTTCCAGGCTTTTCCATTCCATTTGCAGGCTCTTGATTCGGTCGAGCAGGGCATCCGGATGCAGGTCTGCTGCTGGTAAAACCTCCATTTCAGCGATCAGGCGTTTACGGACTTTATTATTTGACCAGTGTTGCCAGTCCCGTAATTCACGCAGACGTGGCTGCATTGAATTCAACCTGTTGTTCAGTTTTTGCCATTCCCTGTTTTTACCGTGTCCCTTTGCGGATTGCTGTAGCCTGGCCCGGGATTCGAGGGCCTTGTGCAACTCGCCCTCTTCCAATTCGGTTTCGAGTTGTACCAGCAATTCATTCGCCTGGGCGAGTTCGTTTTCGAACTCCTTCTGTTGTTTTTCAAGCGTAGCTTCAAGGTCTTCCAGCAAAGCACTGGCAAAGTTATAACAAACCAGGTCTTCCGGGATTTCAGGGTTTGAGCGCTTCCAGTCCTTTTCCAATTGGTGCTTCATTTTGGTGATACTGGCTGCACGGGGGCGTTTCTCATGTTCAATCGCATAAAGACGAATGGTAGTAAATAACCGTGTCAGGGATTCGTTGGCTTTCTGTGTGACCTGCACACCGGGAACCGGCTTCGCGGTCACCTCAACTTCAGCCTCGGTATCTATCGCCACATCCTCTAACGGTTCCGGACTCACGACGGGTGGTGCAGAAAATCGATCACAGACACGTTGGTAACGTTGGGTCATTTCACTCTTGGCATGGGTCGCGATACTTTGCCATTCACTGTGCAGGCTATCAATTTCCTTTGCATCCGCCGTGTCTTTGTTCAGCACCAGCTGTTCAAGCATGCTGCAGATTCTGACTGCTTCAATTTGTATCGCCCCGGCGTCGGCTTGCTCCAGTAATTCCCTGTGCAGTCGTTCCTGTAATAGTGCATATAGCGATTTATCAGATTTTCTCAATGCATCAATAACCCTTTTCAGGGTCGTGTGTTGAGTTATCCGGCTGGCGGCAAACTTGCGGTTCCCGGCATCATCATCGTTGATTGAGCAGTCTCCCAGTACACCCTGGCGTAAAACCTTTGCCAGGGCGGCGCGACGCAACTCGACTTCGGGGGCGTGAATGGCAAGATGCTCGATCAAATCGCGGTCTGACGTCAGTTCAACCACCTGCATACGCAATTCAAGCGGAGGCCGGGTTTCGTCTGAAGATGAGGCCAATTGCCGGATTCGGTCTTCTAGCAGTTTTAATACTTCGGGGTCCGGCTCACTGCCATACAGTTTTAGAATATTTCCCAGTTGGTGTAATCGTTTGATCGCTGCCGCGCGTACCCGCTTGTCTTCATCATTGCCGGCGATTTCAAGCAGACTGTTAATGAGGTCAGGATGCTGTTCGCTGGTTACGGATTCGAGACGAATATCAACATTTTTGTTTTGCCACTTGGGCTTAAAGAGTGAGGATTTCCAGTTCATTGAAGTTAAGCTGCCAGTTTGGATGGATCGAGAAAGTGCTGTTCCAATAACTGGAATTGCTCTTTCGCCGTTTGTACACGCACTAGATCATACAATATCTGCTTTGAATTCGGGCGGTCCTTCAGGTACCAGCCGATATGTTTACGGGCGACTCTCACACCAAGCTGCTCACCGTAAAAATCATGTAAGCGCCGCAGGTGGTCGGACATGACAGAATGGATTTCGGATGTTTGTGGGGCAGGCAGAATTTCTCCGCTACGCAAATAGTGACTGAATTCCCTGAATATCCAGGGGTTGCCCTGTGCACCGCGCCCCACCATCAACCCTGCCGCACCGGTGTAATCCAGTACATACCTGGCCTGCTCAGCGGTAGTGACATCACCATTGGCAAAGACCGGTAGGGATGTTTTCTGGCAGATATTGCGAATGGTCTCGTATTCCGCCTGGCCGTTAAAGCGGTCAGCGCGGGTGCGGCCATGAACAGCCAGTGCCGCTATTCCACATGATTCGGCAATCCGGGCTACTTCAAGACCGTTTCGGTTGTCGCTATCAGGGCCGGTACGTATTTTGAGCGTGACGGGTACATCAACCCTGGCAACCACCGTCTTGAGGATCGCTTCTACCAGGACGATATCTGAAAGCAGCGCGGAACCACCGAGTTTTCCACAGACCTTCTTGGCCGGGCAACCCATGTTGATATCAATGATCTGCGCACCTAGACCAACGTTATAAGCCGCAGCTTCCGCGAGTGTGTCTGGATCACTGCCGACGATCTGAACGGCGAGGGGGGCAGGTTCACCCTCAAAATTGCTGCGTAATTTGGTTTTACGGGTATGTTTGAGTTGCGGGTTTGAACTGACCATTTCGGTCACGACATAGCCTGCGCCCAGTTCACGGCAAAGCTGGCGGAATGGTCGATCGGTGACACCGGCCATCGGCGCCAGGGCAATGGGGTTGTCTAATGTATAGGGTCCAATTTGCATAACATCGATTGATCGGTTTCCAGGCTACATTAAGAACTCAGGGCATCGAAAATCTGGAACCCCGCCACCCAGGTTCCGATGGCGGAGCCAAGGTTCGAGAAAAAGAATACCAGTAAAATACGTGTCGCGGGGTTTTTGAACCAGCCCTTCAGGGTCGTGGCATCATCACGCAATCTTTCAAGGTCAGAGACTTTTGGTTTGCGTATCCAGGATTCCACAAGGCCAGTGACCATGCCTGCTGCAACTGCCGGATTCAGGGATGTTAACGGGGCTGCGACCATGGCACTCAGTATCGTCACGGGGTGAGCCCGCGCGATCAATGCGCCCAGTGCCGCCAGCCCGCCATTGATAAGAACCCACAGCGTGACCAGTCGCCACCCGAGCTCGGGGCTGCGTGAAAAACCGACGTAGAAACCAGTGAATACCAATGCGGCAATCACCCACGGAACAAATTTCAGCCAACGATTGGGTGGCGGTAGCTGTGACAGGCTTTCAATTTCGGGTTGCGGGTCCTGCTGGTCCGTTGCCAGGTATTTTGCCAATCCTTCCAGGTGGCCGGCACCGATCACGACCAGGATGCGTTTACCGGCATTGTTCGTGTTCTCCTGGCGCAGACGGGCAGCCATGAAGCGGTCACGTTCCGCAATGAGTGCTTCATATAATTCCGGTGACTGCTCGGCAAACTCAGTAAACGTTGATTCGAGGATGTCGCCTTCTTTGAGTTTTTCAATTTGCTCTTCATCAATTTCTTCAGAACTGACCGTGCTCATGAGCAGTCCCATCGAAAGCATGATGCGTTTATACCAAGGCACAGCGCGATAGCTACGCTTCAGAGTGGTTGCCAGATCGCGGTCAATGAGTTGTAAGGGTATGTCGTGCTCGATAGCCGCATCGGCGGCAGCCTTGAGTTCGGCACCGGGTTCGATGCCAAATTGTTCAGCAATACGACGTTGGTAGGCACCAAGTGCCAGGTTGGCCATGACCAGTCCCGCTTTTTTCTCGCGAATAATGCGATACAGGTCCATTTCCTTCCACTGTTGTTGCTTGGTCAGGGCCTGGTGACGTGCAGGACAGAGTTCTACAGCTATTGCATCGAACTTACCCGTGCCGGCCATTTCGGTGACAGCGGTTACACTGGCGCGTGAGACGTGGGCAGTGCCCAGCAAGACATAGTCAACCCCATCGCGGGAAATTTCCCTTGTAGGCTGTTCACTACTTGTTTGTTCCGGGGGCACCGTTTCCGGTGTCAATGATGCTTCTGATTCAGGCATTATGCTTTGGAAGCCTACACAAAGGCTTCGTTAATTTTGAAAGGGCGCAAGGATAACGCAGAAGCGAAGCCTTTGCCTATTTTTCTATGACAGCACCCGGATGCAAAACCGCAAACAGTACAAGGTCATGTTCGAAATAGACACTGTAGGTGTCGTATCGCCAGCTTGAAATCGGCGGATCACCCACGGTTGGCTGCTTTTGGGCCGGTGTTCCAAATTTTGCCTCGACAGTTGCTTTGTCTTGCCCGTTTACAGGCAATTGCATACGGCCCGACTGACGAACCTCTTCAATTAGCAAAACATCGGCGTAAACGGTTTGCCATGCAAAAGCCAGCATGAAAGCCAGAACGATCTTTGTCATCGTCTTTCTCCTACAGAGTTCAGTGTTCATGGTTGCTCAGAATACCATAAAACTGATTAACCGCTTAAGCAAAAGTATCGACTTTAGCCGCTTATTCGGTTTTGCAGGGGTTTTGGCTTTTCAAGCGCTGCGTTTTGAGCGTTGGAAGCTAAACGTTTTGTTCCAGTAAACGTAAATAGGACTGAAAACGCCATTCCCGGATAAATCCGTCTGCAACGGCCTGCTTGATGGCGCAAGCCGGTTCGGATGCGTGCAGACAATTGTTGAAACGGCATTGACCGAGCCACGGTTTGAATTCGATAAAACCCGCTGCGAGTTCGCTGTCTTCAAACTTCCAGATACCGTATTCCCACACACCGGGTGAATCTATCAGGTAACCGCCTTCGGTTAATTGATACAACATGGTTGAGGTGGTGGTATGTGTGCCTTTTCCAGTGGCATTGGAAAGCTCACCAGTCTGTATGTGCAGGTCGGGTATCAACTGGTTGATCAACGAGGATTTGCCGACGCCTGACTGGCCAACCAGGATGCTGGTTTTGTCTTTCAGGACAGTCTGCAATCCGCTTATACCCGGTGCGGTTTTACATGAGGTACGTATGACCGTGTAGCCCAGTTCTTCATAGTCTGGCATATGGGCCAGTACCTGCACTCCATTTGCTTTTTCATCAGCATCCAGTTCAAGGTCTGTCTTGTTGTATACAATCAGTGGTTCTATACCCAGGCTGTGCACCGCCAGCAGATAACGCTCCATCAGGTCACGCGAGGGCAGGGGGCGTGTGGCTACCACGATCAGTACCTGGTCGAGGTTGGCGGCAATAATATTCTGGCGTTGACGTTCGTCCGTTCTTACAAAATAATTCCTGCGGGGTAACACGGCTTCAACCACCAGCGATGCCTCATCCGCGCGTGCAACCATCACCCGGTCACCGCAATAGGGTCTTCCAACCTTTCGTCTGTACTTGCATCGTTTACGCTCACCGTTGGCTAAAAGCACGACACCCTGGCTGCCGTAGGACACTAAAACCAGGGCTTCTGATTGGGTTTCGATTGTCACGTATGGGCTCTGGGCTTCTGCATGCGCCTATTGTACCCGTCAACGATAAATAGAACATGGCGCAAAGCAGCGTTGGTCGGTATAGTTCGCAAAACACTGAAAAAGAACCTATGGCAGCTGAACAACCAACAAGACTGATATGGATCGACCTGGAGATGACCGGGTTGGATACCATCAATGACACTATTCTTGAAATCGCTACCATTGTTACCGATGGGGAATTGAATGTACTGGCCGAGGGACCCGTTTGCGCGATCCGTCATGATGATAGCGTATTGAAAGCGATGGATGACTGGAATCGCAGGCACCATACGGATTCAGGTCTTTGGCAGCGGGTTGTGTTCAGCCGTTACAGCATGGAAGCGGCGGAAACAGCCACCATTGAGTTTTTAAAAGAATGGGTTGAAAAGGGTGCATCACCGATGTGCGGTAATAGCATCTGTCAGGATCGCAGGTTTTTGCAGCGCTTGATGCCGGAATTGGGAAGCTGGTTTCACTATCGCAACCTGGACGTCAGTACCATCAAAATCCTCGCCAATGAGTGGTTACCTGCAGAACTACGGGAATACGATAAAGAGAACCGCCACGAAGCTTTAGCTGATATTCAGGAATCTATTGAAGAACTGCGGTACTTCCGGCAATTTATGGGCAAGTTTGCCAGTCAGGATAGTTAAACCCCTTCAGTATTTCACCTTCAGTCAGCCGAGAACGGATTTACACCAACTGACCCGGGTCATTGTTTTCCTACCTGATATTGAGTTCACCTGCTCTCGCTTCGGCCTTAGCAGATTCCCGAAATTTGGACTCTGACTCGCCTTCAGCAGGGGAGCCGAGGTCGCACGGTACCTTACTTCAGGACGCGCTCAAGCACATCCATGTGTCGCTCGATACTCGGCTTCCTGCCTCGTACGGTCCTGAAGTAAGGTACCGCACACCCTCGGCTCTGTGC
>RCNE010000175.1_pt1 | contig 32297 bp, 29 predicted proteins | sample 2041361 | NCBI WGS metagenome assembly RCNE01 (sample SAMN09708229, study PRJNA481090) | Marine sediment metagenome, whole genome shotgun sequencing project. | reverse complement strand
AGTATAAGCTTAAAAAAATAGGGCAGTTAAAAACTAACGCAATTTATGAGTAAATATTGCGAAAACCGCACACCTATTTAATTTGCTTCTTAATTTATTTTCGTCGATATTAGCTTAATTGGTGTTAATAGTTTATTCATATAAAACCATATCTTTTCAATTACCCAACATTTGAAAGCTAGGTTATAAATTTCCTAATTACAATGTTCAGGACGTTAAAATCAACTCTTTGTCTAGGCCTTTTACTTGGTTATAGTTCCTTGTTTTGTCAACAATCAGAATTTGTTGATGGTAGATTGATTGATTCTAAAACTCTAGAACCTATTCCATATGCTTCCATTCGTATTAAAAATAAGGGTATTGGGCTTATTTCGAATTTTGATGGTGGATTCAAAATTCCTGTTGATTTTAAAAGAATCGGAGATACTTTAGAAATATCTTCTATTGGATATAAAACTAAAATAGCGTTTTTATCGAAATTTTCAAAAAATCAGACAACTATAATATCTCTTAAAGAGAATATTGAAGCTTTGAGTGAAGCAGTAGTAATCGCTTCAAAAAAGCGTAAAAAATTAAATGTGAAAGAAATTGTTAGGTCCGCAATTAAGAGAATAGATGTAAATTTTCCTACTGAACCATTTTCGTATGTTGGCTATTATAGAGATTACCAATTAAAAGATGATAGTTACTTAAACTTAAATGAGGCAGTACTTGCGATTTTCGATCCAGGTTTTGATCTAGTAGATCTAAGAGATACTCAAATATCGATATATAAATATCTTGAAAATCATGATTTTTCTAGAGATTCTATCGCATCTCTAACCTACGATTATGCTAATAGGAAAAAAATTATTCCCAAAGCTACTATAGACGGTCGAATAGGGAATGAATACATTCGTCTTCGATTACATAATGCAATTCGAAATTATAATATATATACGTATTCATTTGTAGATCGATTAGATATAGATTTCATTAAAAACCATAAGCTAAGATTATCATCGGATACTTTTTTCGATGATACTCCTCTTTATACTATAAAGATTTCAAAAATTGTAGATAATATTGAAGTAATTGGTTATATATATATTAGTAAAATAAATTTTGGAATTCATAAACTAGAATATGCGGTTTATGAGAAAGAACCACCAAAATATCTGAAAGGACCATTCTGGAATGTCGGTGTTAAAACTATGGATAATGGAAAAAGAGGAAAGCTACTTTATGATATAAAAGTGGGATATAGAAGTGATAATGATAAGATGTACTTAAATTATATTTCTTTTAATAATGCTTTTGACATCTTACTACCACCAAAGTTTGCGCCTTTAGAAGCGAAAATTGATAGTGATAGAAAACGATTTGAGCTTGTTATGAATAATATTCCTTTAGAAAAAGATGCGTTAAACTCAAAAAATTATAATCTTTATTATCAAAAACAGAAATTGAATATAGACCGGATTGAGATCAATAAAAAAAGTATTTATTTATATCCGAAAAATGCCAAAATAGTTTTCGACCCTAAATTAGTTCAATATTTCAAGTCAATGAGTTTTACAAAAGTAGCAATTGAAATTAAGAATGTTAAGGATGTTTATGGAAACCTGGTAAATGAATCTGAAGCTATACATTATAGACAATTTAGAGAATTTTTTACGCAAAAGGTATTTAACAAAAGAGAGAAACCTACTGATGGCTTATACATGATAAAAACCTCTCCCTTAAATCAATATCAACCTATAGATTCGTCTGCAAATCTGTCAGATTATTGGATGAACACTCCCTTAAAAAAATAAAAAAACATTGGGCAGCGCCAGATATAATTAAGTTTTTCTTTTTTCATATTCTGAAAAATATGCACTTCAAACCAGCTTGGTTTCTCAACTCGAAAGTCCTTTCGAATTTCCAAGCCAAAACCATTACCAAACCGATAAGCGTAACTATAAAATAATGATCTTTTTTTAATTTAAAAAATTGATTATCTTTAAACTTATCGTCTAAGTTTCAAAAAATGAAAAAATATTTTATTTTCTTTTTAATCTCATTTATTATAATGTCATGCTCTATAGAATCTAATGAAATTAGTTGTAAAGTATCTAAAGCTTATTTCGGAAATGACATACCTCCAAATACACCAACTCGTGACTATATATATGAGTATTTCTATGAAAATGAAGTGGTGCATAAAATTGAAGTTTCTGACATCAATGGAGGTAATAACACAACCTATACTTATGAATTTGACATGAATGGCAAGCCAGTTAAAACCATTTTTGGTGCTGGAGAATTTGAGGAAGAACATGCTCGTTTTAACTATGGGTCTGATTATTTGGAGATTGAATCAATTCGAATAAACAATGGCGTAGATACCACTTCTAGCTTTACAAGTAAGTATTTTTATATAGAAAATCCTTTAGACGACAAGATCTATCGTTTTACCGACGGATTCTTCAAAACTTCGTATAAATTCAGGAACAATAATGTATACGAATTCGGGTATTATGAGGTTGTCGAAAACGATACCATAGACACTTTTCGAAAGCGCTATTTTTATGATGAGCAGCCAAATACTTTTTATGTACCAACGTATAATGTGGCTATATCACCTGAACAATTTCATGCAAGGGTGACATCAAAAAATAATATTATTCAAGTCGATAATTTTGATTTCGACGTTCCTTTTTCATTAAACTTTACCTATGAATATGATATAGACGGCAAGCTTGTTTATCACAAGGGTAGCACTGGAAATACTGTTGATTTTGAATATGACTGTAATTGATATTATGGGCTCTAGTTAAACTATAAGATTTACTACACGAAAAATAGTATTTTTGCAGCATGCGTATAGATATTATTACCGTTTCACCAGAATTGATTAAAAGTCCGTTTGAGCATTCTATCATCAAAAGAGGTATCAACAAAGGCTTGGTAGAGGTACTTTTTCATAATTTAAGGGATTATGCTATCAATAAATATGGCAAAATAGACGATGCTCAATTTGGCGGTGGTGCTGGTATGGTATTAATGATTGAACCTATTGACAAGTGTATTTCAAAACTTAAAACTGAACGAGTGTATGACGAAGTTATCTATATGACACCAGATGCGCAAGTGTTGAATCAGCAAACAGCAAATACATTATCACTAAAAAAAAACATTATTATTCTTTGTGGTCATTATAAAGGTGTAGATCAACGTGTACGCGACTTATTCATTACAAAAGAAGTCTCTATTGGCGATTACGTATTGAGCGGTGGTGAATTAGGCGCAGCTGTTTTATGCGATAGTATTATACGTTTAATACCAGGTGTTATTGGCGATGAAACTTCTGCTTTAACAGATTCTTTTCAAGATGATTTATTAGCGCCGCCAGTATATACAAGACCAGCAACCTATAAGGATGCTAAAGTACCCGATATTCTCTTGTCTGGTAATTTTCCTAAAATTGAGGTATGGAGAAGTGAACAAGCCATAGAAAGAACACAATCGATACGACCAGATATCCTAAGAAAAGAATAAAAAATATTTTTTAGTTTCTTCTGTGCAATAATCAAAAAAAGCATTATTTTTGCAAACTCAAAATTAACCTCTGACGAGAATCGTGAATGTTAGTTTGTTAAATCATTAAAAATTAAAACAATGGAATCTTTAGTAAAATTTGTACAAGACGAATTTGTTACCAAAAACGAACTTCCTGAATTTTCGGCAGGAGATACAATTACAGTCTACTACGAAATTAAAGAGGGTGAAAAAAAACGTACTCAGTTCTTTAGAGGAGTGGTAATACAACGAAGAGGCTCAGGTTCTTCTGAGACTTTTACCATCAAAAAAATGTCGGGTACTGTAGGTGTTGAACGTATATTTCCTATTAATTTACCAGCTATTCAAAAAATTGAAGTGGATAAAAGAGGTAAAGTTAGAAGAGCAAGAATCTACTACTTTAGAAACCTTACTGGTAAAAAAGCAAGAATTAAAGAAGCAAGAAGATAATACAACGCTTCACTATAATATTAAAAGCCGTTTTGAAATTTCAAAACGGCTTTTCTATTATTAACAAATGTTGACAAGCTAATTTCATATCTTATTAATAACTAAATGTTATTTTTCTTTCTTTTTTTTCATTACAGTAGTACTTTTATCTAAGATTTACAAAGCTATAGATGTGAAGTTTGTAAAATACTAATGCAAATTAGGATTGTATAAAAAGAACAAATTAAGCTGTAAATTTAAAAGAAGAACGTTCTTTTTAGTTTTTTAATATCTATACAATATAACTAAGTGTTTAGCATGAATAATTAGAAATATTAAGATATGAATAAAACGATTAAAATATTTTTATAATTGATAATTATTAGTTTAGGCTTTTAGTTAAAAATTAAAAGGAATATTTTAATGAAATATATTAACTGAGTATGCTGTTTGTATAAATAGCAACCGTAATTATTCGTAATTACAACTTGAGTTAAATGTTTCAGCTAAAAGCCATATTAGTCTAACTAGTATGGCTTTAGTTTTTTAAGTTATTAACATTTGTTTATAACACATGTTTATAACAAGTTAACAACTAACCTGCTGATTTTCAATTTAAAAAAAGAATGAAACGGTATATTTACGAATGTAAAATCTAAGTACTATAAAATTATCCCTTTTTTATTGCTATGAATTTAGCACACTATGAGCTTATTTAGATTTTACAAACGAGAAATCGTTTTTTAATTGTTGTTTTTAATAAAATTACCTATCGAGTGTTTAGCGCACAATTAAAGATAAAAGTTAATTATTAAAAACGTACCTAAGCACCTTATTTCCCAATAAGGTGCTTTTTGTATCACAATAATCCTTTCTTTTTGTAGTTCAATAATTTGCATATAAATACTATATTTGTTTCACTAAAAATTAAACACCCTTTATAACAACATATCGTTCATAAACATGTCTAAAATTATATATACAAAAACTGATGAAGCTCCAGCTTTAGCTACACAGTCATTTTTACCAATTGTAAAAGCATTTACAAAACTATCTGGAATTACTATTGAAACAAAAGATATTTCTTTAGCAGCGAGAATTTTATCAGCTTTTCCAGATTTCTTAACAAAAGAACAACGCATTTCTGACGACCTAGCTATTTTAGGTGAATTGGTAAAGAAACCTGAAGCAAATATTGTTAAATTACCAAATATTAGTGCTTCTATTCCGCAACTAAAAGATGCTCTAAAAGAACTACAAGATCAAGGATACTCGTTACCAAATTATCCTGATGAACCTAAAAACGATGCGCAAAAAGCGATTAAATCACGCTATGATAAAATTAAAGGAAGTGCAGTAAATCCTATACTTAGAGAAGGAAACTCTGACCGAAGAGCGCCAAAAGCCATCAAAAATTACGCAAGAAAGAATCCACATTCAATGGGCGCTTGGAGCTCAGACTCTAAAACTCATGTAGCCACCATGTCATCTGGTGATTTTGAACACAATGAAAAATCGATAACTATTACTTCCGCTACGACGGTAAAAATTCAACATATCGATACTAACGGAAAAACTATAGTCTTAAAAGATAATTTATCATTATTAAAAGGCGAAATAATTGACGCTACAGTATTGAGTAAAAAAGCACTTTTACAGTTTTTAGATGAACAAATAAAAGATGCAAAAGCAAAGAATGTATTGTTTTCATTACACATGAAAGCAACAATGATGAAAGTATCCGACCCAATTATTTTTGGGCATGCAGTACGAGTATTCTTTAAAGATGTATTTGCAAAACACCACGAAGTGTTTGAAGAAATTGGAGTTGATGTAAATAATGGATTCGGAAATCTATTAAGTAAAATACAAGAATTACCTCTAGCTAAACGTACAGAAATCGAAGCAGATATTGCAGTTGCTTATCAAAACGGACCAGGTGTAGCTATGGTAAATTCAGACAAAGGAATTACCAACCTACACGTACCGAGTGATGTGATTATTGATGCATCGATGCCTGCAATGATTCGTACTTCTGGGCAAATGTGGAATGCTGAAGGAAAACCACAAGATACAAAAGCTGTAATTCCAGATAGCAGTTATGCAGGAATTTATACAGCCACTATAGATTTTTGTAAAGAGCATGGAGCTTTTGATCCAACAACAATGGGAACTGTTCCAAACGTAGGCTTGATGGCTCAAAAGGCTGAAGAATATGGATCTCATGATAAAACATTTGAAATTTCTGCAAATGGTAAAGTTCAGATTGTTGACGCTTCTGGAAATATTCTAATAGAACATTCTGTTGAAGCTGGTGATATCTGGAGAATGTGTCAAGTTAAAGATGCACCTATTCAGGATTGGGTAAAACTTGCTGTAAATAGAGCAAAAGCATCTCAAATGCCTGCCGTTTTCTGGTTAGATGAAAATAGAGCTCATGATACTGAGTTGATTAAAAAAGTAACCACTTACTTAAAAAATTATGATACTAACAGATTAGATATTAGAATTTTATCACCAATAGAGGCTACTAAATTTACATTAGAAAGAATTATAGATGGAAAAGATACTATTTCCGTTTCCGGGAATGTATTACGTGATTATTTAACTGACCTCTTCCCTATTTTAGAGGTTGGTACAAGTGCCAAAATGCTTTCTATAGTACCTCTAATGAATGGTGGCGGTTTGTTTGAAACTGGCGCAGGAGGATCAGCTCCAAAGCATGTGCAACAATTTTTAGCTGAAGGGCATTTACGCTGGGATTCTTTGGGTGAATTTCTTGCTCTTGCAGTTTCGTTAGAACACTTAGGAAATACGACTAACAACCCAGAAGCTTTAATTTTAGCCGAAGCTTTAGATACTGCAACTGATGTGTTTTTAGATAATAAAAAATCTCCGTCAAGAAAAGTAAATGAACTAGATAATAGAGGAAGCCATTTTTATTTAACATTATATTGGGCACAAACTTTGGCTCAACAAAATGAAAATATCGAACTAAAAGAAAGGTTTACTAAAATTGCTAAAGAATTAGCTACTCATGAACAAATTATAATTGAAGAGTTAAATGCTGCACAAGGTTCGCCTGTTAATATTGGCGGTTATTATGAACCTAAAGAAGAACTAACTGAAAAAGCAATGAGACCAAGTAATACTTTTAATACCATTTTAGGCACACTATAGTTTACAACTAAATAAAATGCTAAAAAACAAAAAGCAGGCAACATAATGTTACCTGCTTTTTTACTAACTAACTAATTCAAATCTAAAATGTTTAGCGACGTCATTTCTAATTATCCTACACTCTTATGACACAACAGTTTTAGAAAAGTCACATAAATAATTAACATAAAATAAACATTTATTCTTCAGCTTTTTTCTAGCTTTGTTTTTTTAAAAATTCAACCACTACCACCAATAACATGTTGTTAAATAATAATTAATGAATTTTTTTAAAAAGTATTCTTTTTTTCTTTTTTTTTCTTTTGCACAGCTTTTCTTTGGTCAAGAAAAATTTACCTTAAGCGGTATTATTTCTGAAGACAGTGGTGGCGAAACTTTGATTGGTGTAACTATTTTATTTCCAGAATTACAAACAGGCACTACTACAAACGAATATGGCTTTTATTCTATTACGTTGCCAAAAGGCACTTATAACGTTATTATTAGCTATGTAGGATTTAATGAAGTTGACGAATCTATAATTCTAGATCAAAATATTTCGAAAAATTTCAGTTTAACAGAATTAGCTGAAACATTAGATGAAGTTGTCATTAAAAAAAATATAGAAAAATTAAATATTAGAAAGCCTCAAATGAGTGTCAACGCACTCACTTCTGCCACTATTAAACAAATTCCTGTGGTATTAGGGGAAGCTGATATTATAAAATCTATCACCTTACTGCCTGGGGTTACCAATGCTGGTGAAGGTTCGTCTGGTTTTAATGTTCGCGGTGGAGCGGCAGATCAGAATCTGATTTTATTAGATGAAGCAACTATTTACAATTCATCTCATTTATTTGGCTTCTTTTCGGTTTTTAACCCGGATGCTATTAAAGATTTAAAATTGTATAAAGGCGGAATCCCTGCACGTTATGGTGGGCGAGTTTCTTCGGTATTAGATATATATCAAAAAGAAGGAAACAATAAACAGTTTCACGGAAATGGTGGTATTGGCATTGTATCTAGTAGATTATTACTCGAAGGCCCCTTAAAAAAGGAAAAAGGCTCTTTTTTATTAGCTGGGCGTAGTTCATATGCGCATTTATTTTTGCCTTTATTTGATAATAATAATGTAGCCTACTTTTATGATTTGAACACAAAATTGAGCTATAGACTTAACAATCGAAATAATATTTATTTATCAGGTTATTTTGGTCGAGACGTTTTTAGAATAGCCGATAGTTTTGATAACACTTATGGTAATACGCTGGTTAATTTTAGATGGAATCACTTATTTTCTGACAAGCTCTTTACAAATTTATCACTCATTTATTCTGATTACTATTACGGACTACAATTGAATTTCGTAGAGTTTGATTGGAACTCTGGTATTCAAAATTTTAATGTAAAGTATGATCTAAAACATTATATAAGTGATAGATTTAAATTGCAATATGGACTTAATAGTATTTATCATAAATTCAATCCGGGTAAAATAGAACCTTCTACGCCAACTTCAGGTATCAACCCTCAGCAATTAATCCAAAAATATGCTTTTGAAAATGCTGTCTATGTAGATGCCGAACATAAAGTCTCAAATAAATTATCCTTATCATATGGCCTCCGTTTTAGTTCGTTTTTACGCTTAGGGCAAGACGAATTAAATACGTACGAAAATGATCAAGCAGTCGTTTTTAACGATGATTTTCAAATATATGAGCAAGCTGAACCATTAGGAATAGAAACATATAAGCGTAGCGACGTTATTACTTCATTCAGTAATTTTGAACCACGATTTTCACTAGCATATCAACTCAACGAAGTTTCTTCCGTAAAGGCAAGTTACAATAGATTGAGTCAATATTTACATTTGTTATCTAATACGAGTTCCCCTACTCCATTAGATATTTGGACACCTAGTGGCAAGTACGTAAAACCGCAATTGCTCGATCAATACGCTATTGGTTATTTTAAAAATTTTAATGACACCTATTCACTTGAGGTAGAGAGTTTTTATAAAACTATACAAAATAGAATAGATTATATAGATGGCGCCGATCTCATTGCAAATGATGCCATAGAACAAGTGATCCTTAACGGGAAAGCAAGAGCGTATGGTTTGGAGATTTTATTACGAAAAAATAAAGGGCGTTTTAAAGGTTGGTTAGCGTATACATTATCAAAATCTGAACAACAAACGGATGGTAGAACTCCAACAGAAATTGGTATAAACAACGGAAATTGGTACAGCACTCCTTATGATAAAACACATGACATTTCTGTGACTGCTAGTTATGAACTTAATAAAAAATGGAAATTAAATACTAATTTTTTATTTCAAACAGGGCAACCAACAACATACCCAAATAGTCAATATATCTATAATGGTATTTCTATACCGAGTTTTAGCGATAGAAATTCAAATAGACTGCCCACTTATAATCGTTTAGATATTTCTATGAACTACACCCCAAAACCATCGAAAAATAAAGGTTGGCAAGGTGAATGGGTGTTTGGCATTTATAATATATACAATAGAAAAAACGCCGCCTCCATTTCCTTTCGAGAAGACAGAGCGACTGGAGTAAATGAAGCGACAAGACTATCAATTTTTGGTATTGTGCCTTCTGTATCTTATAATTTTAAGTTTTAACAATGAAAAAATTATATTATTTAATCATATTAAGTTTAATATTCATTTCTTGCGAAGATGTAATTGAAGTAGATGTACCAAATGCTCCACCTAGATTAGTAATTGATGCTTCCATCAATTGGTTTAGTGGTACATTGGGTAATGAGCAAGAAATAAAACTCACGCTAACTGCACCTTATTTTGATGAAGAAATTCCTCCAGCAAATGGTGCTACAGTGACGATAACGAATGCTGAAAATGTAGTTTTTAATTTTGTTGAAAATGGTACAACCGGTATGTATAGAAATACTATTTTTCTGCCAGAATTAAATACAAACTACACCTTAACAATTACTTACGAAGGTGAAACATATACTGCTACCGAAACTTTGGAAGAAGTGACACCTATAGACTTCATAGAACAAAAGAATGATGGAGGGTTTTCTGGTGAAGACATAGAGATAAAAGCTTTCTATACCGACCCTGCGAACCAAGCTAACTTTTATTTCTATGAATTTATAAATGATGACATATCTACACTACCATCTTTAGAAGTATATGACGATGAATTTACGGATGGGAATCAGATTTTTGCGTTTTATGCAGACGAAGATCTAGAAACTGGCCAAGAACTTATTATTAGAAATTATGGTGTTTCTAATCGTTTTTATGATTTTATGTTTATTCTCTTACAACAAAATAGTGAAGCTGGTGGTGGTCCATTTGAAACACAACCTGCAACCGTAAGAGGCAACTGTGTGAATCAAACAAATCTAGAAAATTATCCATTTGGATATTTTCGTTTATCTCAGGCTACCGAATTTAGGTATATTATAGAATAAAAGCTTCAATAAACTCTTTTGCTAAACAAGTCTAAAAATTTGTATTTTTGGATGATGAATTTTACGAAAACTACTGAGCAATCTTCAAATTTTAATAATCTCGAAAGAATGTCGGTTAGTGAATTACTAACCAACATTAATACAGAAGATCAGTCGGTAGCATTAGCTGTTAAAAAAGTAATACCAGCTATTGAAAAATTAGTTATTCAAATTACTGCTAAATTAAAAGATGGCGGACGCTTATTTTATATTGGCGCAGGCACAAGTGGACGTTTAGGTATTTTAGATGCTTCTGAATGTCCTCCTACTTTTGGTGTTTCAGATGAAATAGTCATTGGTTTAATAGCTGGTGGTGATGTTGCGATTAGAAAAGCTGTTGAAAATGCTGAAGACGATACTAATCAAGCCTGGAAAGACTTAAAAAAACACAATATATCTAGTAAAGATGTTCTAATAGGTATTGCAGCCTCTGGTACAACACCGTATGTAGTGACTGGTTTAAAAGAAGCCAATAAGCACCATATTATTACAGGCTCAATTACCATGAACGAAGGCAGCCCATTAGCATTAGTAGCAACCCATCCAATTGTTTGTATTGTAGGTCCTGAATTTGTAACCGGCAGCTCTCGTATGAAAGCTGGTACAGCTCAAAAATTGATCTTAAATATGATCTCTACATCTAGCATGATTCAATTAGGGCGTGTAAAAGGCAATAAAATGGTTGATATGCAGCTATCTAATGATAAGTTAGTAATTAGAGGTACGAAAATGGTAATGGAAGCTTTACATATAGGTGAAAGTTTAGCCAATGAATTACTACTAAAACATGGAAGCGTACGAAATGCCGTAAACAATTATAAAAAATGAGCTCAAATAAAACACCAATTTCTAAAGGATTATCCTATCTAGCCTTAGCCCTACCTTTTCTTTTTGGCGCTCCAATTGTATTATCAATAGGTTTTTCTGCACTCCGTAAAGATGGCGTCTATTTTATCATAGTGATAGGAATAGTACTCGTAATTGTTGCCATGATTATTACAGCTTTGGCAGTAAAATTAATTACTAAGTCTTTTTTTGATAAAGATAAATGAAAACCAAAACTTTTCTAACCAAGTTTACCAAATGGGAATATTGGCCAACATATATGTTTTATGTGCCCATGATTCCTTATTTTTTATATAAAGCGCTACGCGCTAGAAACTTAATATTTTATTTAGCAATTAACCCAGCTATAAAATATTCAGGTAATGGTACCGAATCTAAATACAAAACAATTCTATTAATTCCTGAAAAACATCGCCCTAAAACAGTTTTTATTAAAACTGGAGAAGAAATTGAGTCCGTTAAGAATAAAATCAAAAAAGAAGCGATTACTTTTCCGTTGATAGCCAAGCCTGATGTTGGTTTTAGAGGTTTATTAGTTCAAAAAATTGATACTTTTGAAACTCTTAAAGAATATCTACATAAAAATGATGTAGATATCATAGTGCAAGAGTTTATCGATTATAAAAACGAGTGTGGTATTTTATATGCCAGAATTCCTGGAGAACCAAAAGGCACAATTACTTCGATAACTTTAAAAAAATTTTTAACCATTACTGGTGATGGAACATCAACCTTATCAAATTTAATTCTTAAAGATCAAAGAGCAGGTCTTTATTATGATTATCTTAAATCTATACATAAAGAGCATCTGAATTCTGTTCCTGAAAAGGATACGAAAGAAATCATCTCAGTTATTGGTAATCACGTAAAAGGGACACAATTCTTAAATGGTAATCATTTAATAGATGATGAATTAATTGCTATGCTAGACGATTTTAATAGCCAAATTGATGGCTGGTTTTATGGCAGACTTGATATAAAATATGATACTTTCGAAAAAGTAAAAAAAGGAAAAGATTTTAAAGTGTTAGAAATAAATGGAATTATTTCAGAGCCTACACATATCTATGACCCAACAACTGGTGCCTCTTATTTTGATGCCCTAGTTTCTATAGTGAAGCACTGGAGTATCATGAATAAAATTGCACGTAAAAATCATGCTGAATTTAATATCAACTACCCTAAGTTTATACCATATTTAAAAGAAATTTTTTGGTTAAGAACATATACTAAAAAATTAAAAAGGCTCAATAAATAAATATTGAGCCTTTTTAATTTTATCAAACTATTTTTAAGCTTGTAACTTTTCGCCTCTAGGCGTTGAAGGATTATAACCGAAATCTGCATCAGGTAATTCTATACCTAACTTACAAATGATATATCCTATACTTGCAAAGTGATGAATTGCGTGACTGTGTGCTTGAATCAATACCGAAGCCAATGTATATGTTGCTGTTACCAACCCTAAGCCTAAATCATCGGTCACTTCAACTTTTTGATTTAAATCGATGGTTTTAATACTTTCTAATTTTTCAAGTGTATCATCGAAATAAGCCAATCCAAAAGCAGTTTTTTGTTCTGCTAATTGATTTCGTTTTCTTGCAGTAAGGTTTATGTGATTATCCTCTAATCCACTAAAAATGCAATCAAAAACATCTAAAATATGACGCATATGAGTGCCAATACTAGAATGGTAAGGTTCTACAGTAGTGTCGCTATATTGAGTATCGCTTATAGAATTTAATAATTTAACACCTCTGTTAAGATTATGCTCAATAGGTTCTATCATAATTTATCACCTTAAATTTTATGCTTAGTCGCAAATATAATAATTAATTTACGCTAAATAATTTTTTCGTTTTAGAATTCATAAAAAAACTATTAACATAGTTTAATTATAATAAAAAATTAAATATAACTATCCTTATTGAAAAGTCAAAAACAGAAAGCTTAATCTAAATGATAAATTTCCATAATATGTTTCAAAATAGTATCAAAATCAATTTTTAAATCAATCAATTTACCTGTATGTACATCAAAAACCCACCCATGTACTTTTAAACCTCTTTCTCTGTAAGCCTTTTGTACAGCTGCTGTTTTTATAAGATTCACACATTGCTCCTGCACATTTAATTCTACCAATCTATCGTACTTTTTTTCTTCTTCGTCTATTTTATTCAATTCTGTATTATGAATACGATATACATCTCGGATATTACGCAACCAAGGGTTTAAAATACCCAAATCAGCAGATTGCATTGCTGCTTTCACGCCTCCACAAGCATAGTGCCCACAGACAACCACGTGGTTTACTTTAAGATGCACAACCGCATATTCTACCACAGACATTACATTCAAATCTGTACCCGAAACCATGTTAGCAATATTACGATGCACAAAAACATCACCAGGACCCAAACCCATTAAATCTTCAGCTGTAACTCGACTATCAGAACAGCCAATATAAAGAAGTTCAGGGTTTTGACCTTTGCCTAGTTTATCAAAATAGTCAGAATCAGTTGCTAATTTGTCGCCAATCCATTTTTTATTATTATCAAATACAGCTTCTAGGTTCATATTCTTTTTATTGACTAAAATTTTTACCGTTTACATTCTCTTTAATCCAATTCAAACATAAATTAAAATCTTCAAATATATACTCTTTAGATATTAAATCTGGAATAATATCAATACGCTCCATCATATACCTTGGTTGCGGCAATACGTCAACTAATAAGACGTTGATATTATCTTTCTTTAAATCTACCAAAATATCTTCCATTGCATACAATCCAGATTGATCCATATATTGCATTCTATCCATACGTATTACTACGGTACTCGCCGTTTTAGGAATTTGTTGTGCCAATTGCTGAAAATCACTAGTTGAACCAAAAAACAAAGGTCCTTTTATATGTTTTATAAATACTTTTTCTTTTAATGCATCTGGAAAGTTAGCTTCATCTAACCAAGCTTTCTCTTTTAGTAAAGACTTTACGTCGGATCGCTCAGCAGTTAAATCACCAATTTTTTTCATAAACATCAACGAAGCTATTACTAAACCAATCCCTACTGCAAATACTAAATTCCAAAAAGTAGAAAGCAAAAGTACTATGAGCATAATTAAAACTTCGGAACTTAACTTTAAAGGTCCTAACTTAATATCTCTTGGTAAGTTAGGTATTGCTTTCAGCCCTTTATAATCCATCACACCGATACCCACAGTTATTAATATTCCTGCTAAAACGGCAGCAGGTATTTTTGATGCTATCGGTCCTAGACCTAACATTATTATTAATAGCATAATACCGGCAATCATCCCTGATAGTTTTGTTTTTCCACCTGAATTGATATTTACAACCGTTCTAATTGTTGCCCCTGCTCCAGGAATACCTCCAAAAATGGCGGCAATACTATTTCCTATACCTTGGCCTATTAATTCTTTATTAGGTTTGTGCTTTGTTTTTGTCATATTATCTGCAACCACACTGGTTAGTAAAGAATCTATGGCACCTAATAGAGCTAAAGTCAGTGCTGTAAAAATATAAGGGGTTATACTGCTAAGGCTAAATCCGGTAAAAATTTCCCATTTCGGAATAGGAATACCGCTTGGTATTTCAGAAATTGTTCTATAATCCAACTTAAAACCTACTGCAATACCCGAAACAACAATTAATGCGACTAGCGTGCTTGGTATGACTTTAGTAATTCGTTTAAAGCCATAAATAATAATAATTGTACTCAAAGCAAGTATCAATTCTAACCAATTAATATTTTTCAAAGCTCTGGGCAACACTTTTAGTGCTCCTAAAGCACCTGACGCTTCTTTAGCTGCTAATGTTTGTGATTCATTTAAAATAGCATCATCTGTGATTTTTTCTGCCCTAGCAATTGTTTCTTTAAAGTCTTCAAGTACTAATATACCTTCTCCCGCTTCTTCTTTCAAAATATTCTCAAGCATAACTTCTTCCGCTTGCACTTTAAATTGACCTACATAGGTCATATCTTCCTTTGGATAATAACCTAATGAGGGCAAGATTTGTGTGAGGAGTATAATAAGACCAATAGCAGTCATAAACCCAGAAACTACTGGATAGGGAATATAGCGTATATACTTTCCTAAACCTATAATTCCAAGACCAATTTGCATTAAGCCTGCAAGTAAAAATACAGTTAAGATTGCTGGTAACGCTTTATCCAAATCTCCGTCATTTGCAGCAATTATGCCCGCAATTACTACCATACTTACAGCAGTCATTGGGGCTGTTGGACCAGAAATTTGCGTACTTGTTCCGCCAAAGAGTGCGGCAAAAAAACTAATAAATATTGCTCCGTAAAGACCTGCAGTAGGACCTAAACCAGATGACACACCAAAAGCCAACGCTAGCGGTAACGCTACAATACCAGCGGTGATTCCGCCAAAAGCATCTCCCTTAATATTTGAAAATAATTTTTTCATTTTTAGAAATAATTTTTAAAAGCTCCAAGTTAGTTTATCTTCGTCAAAATAAAAAACCAATACGTAAAGTATTGGTTTTTTATTAAGTATTTAAAAAGTTACAAATGCAATTAAATTAAATTGATCTCTACTACTGGTTTCAAAAAATTGATTCATATATCCCGCCTCAAATCTAATTGTACTATTAAGGTTATAACCTAATCCTCCATACAGTCTATTCCTATCATATATGGAAGTTTTCGTATTTAAAAATATTTCATTGTAAGCAGAAAGATAATATGAATTCTTTACTTTCTCTTTTTTACTCAGCGGAATTTGCAAACCTAAAAAATATCGAAAACGCATCTTAAAATCGTCTTCAACAAAACGTTGTTCAAATCGGTATCTATGGCTTAGTTTCAACTTTCCAACTTTATGCTTGGTCGTGAATTGTTGAAAGATCCGATGCTCATTAACACTCACTTTCTCATTCGAGTTACCGACATAATTTTCAGATAAAATATAACCATAACCTAACAATAAATTGTTGTTATTTTCGGTGAGATTATACCCTATACCAGTCCTTAATAGCAATTGTTCTAAATCACCAATTGCATTATAATTTCTATATTGAACTTCATGATGTATATTCCATTTAGAATTTAACTTCTTATTACCAATATACAATAACCAGTTACCAAAATTACTATCTTGACTTGAAGCAAAAATTGGTAGCATTAACGCAAAGATTAATACTACTGTACTCATTCTATTTTTTCCCATTAAATGGATACATTTTATTCGTAAAAAGTAACTGCACCAGAGTTTATATCGTACATTCCTCCAACAATTTGAATTTCTCCATTTTGTACCATTTCTGACAGCACCGAACTTTCGGCTAAAATTCTATCAATGGTAAGATGTACATTTTTCTCTGCAACATTATTAACAAACTCTATATTACTAGAGTTTCTTAAACTTTGATCTTGAGGTTCGGCAATTGCATTCACAGCAGGTTTTATCTTAGCAAGCATCGCAGTTAGGTTTCCTAGTTTCGCATCATCGCAAGCCCCCTTAACAGCTCCGCAAGCTGTATGACCTAATACTAGAACTACTTTTGTGCCTGCTAATTTGCAAGCAAACTCCATACTTCCTAAAATATCTTCATTAACGAAATTGCCAGCTATGCGTACACTAAAAATATCGCCGAGACCTTGATCGAAAACCAATTCTGAAGACACTCTTGAATCTATACAACTCAAAATAGTGGCAAAAGGAAATTGACCTTCACTAGTATCATTTACTTGTTCTAATAAATTACGATTTGCTTTTAAGTTATTTTGGAATCTTTGGTTTCCTTCTTTTAAATATTGTAATGACTTTTGAGGCGTCATTGTTGCTTGTGTTTCTTTTGTATGTGTTTTCATAATTTTATGTTATTGGATTTTAATTTCTACTATTATATAGAATTTTGATTTAACTACATTTAATTCAATATATGCTTTTAATTTCCTGCTATCAAGAGCGAAATATTCATCTTGTTAATTATTTCATTTATGTCTATTTTCATCGCATCCATTTCAATTTTTCCATTTTTACTTTCCCTATTTAGACATAATAAGTTAATATTATTTTTTGATAAATAATTAAAAAGATTATTGATTGCGTTATCCGTTTGCTCAAATACAAATTCAACAGTTTTCGTTTCTATTGATTTTTCTTTTTCGCTTGATGCCTTAGATTGTTTACCAATTTTAAATGATTTTAATGGCTTTTGACTATGACTTAATAAACTATCAGCAAACTCTATATTAAAAGATTTCTCGATATCGTTAAGAACACCTAATGAAAAAGTTGTATTAGGCTCAAAGGTGTTTTCATCAGAAGCAATCATTATAGCACCATCATGGTTTTTCATAACAAAATCGGTGATGTTATCTCCCGTAAAATTAAAAGGGTTGGATTTTCTTTTACCAATTACAACTATATCAGGCTTATTTACTTGAATGTACTCACTAATTTCATTTTTCACATTACCAAAAGCGTGATTATGACTTATTTTTATATCATAATCTTTAGAAATAGTATCTATTAGATGCTGTATTTTTGTATTCGTTGTAGTGTGTAATTTATTAATGGTTCGAATTGCAGATAATTGACTTTCGTACTCAACAATGTCTGTAGCCTTTTTTACATGGAAAAAATCGACATCTCCATTAATCATTTTAGCAAGACTAACACTACTTTTGAGCGTGCTGTTCGTAGAGTTTTTCAAATCAGAAAGCACTAATATTTTATATCTATTATTTTTCATAATCTTTCTGTTTTAAGCAGTTTTTGGTCTTAACTTGAAAAACTCGATAAAACTGTCTGGATTTTCAACGACACCTAGTTCTGAAATTAACTTAATATCAATATCTCGCTCTTTAGCTTTGAATGCGAAATCATCCAGAATTTCGATAATATCATTATCTAAATATCTCGTTTTTCTAACATCCAATTCTAAATAGGTTTCTCTTGGTAGGCTATCTAATTCTTTTAAAATAGCTCCTTTGTTAAAAAATGTTACTTCTTCAGCAAGCGTCATTTTTATTTTATGTTTTCCATTACTTTTATCTTCAATATGTAAAAAGTGAGAATTTTGGTAGCTTTTTATTAATATCACAACAATACCAACAACAAGCCCTAAACCAATTCCGTACAACAGATCAATAAATACAATACCTAAAACCGTTACTGTAAAAGGTATAAATTGTTTCCAGCCCATATCATACATTTTTTTGAACAGAGCGGGTTTTGCTAATTTATAGCCTACAATAAGTAATATAGCTGCTAGAACTGATAGCGGAATCATATTTAATAATCTCGGAATAAGAATTACAGAAATTAATAAGAAAAAGCCGTGTATGATCGCTGACATTTTTGACCTACCACCTGATTGTATATTTGCTGAACTTCGTACAATTACTTGTGTAATTGGCAAACCGCCTATCATACCAGAAATTATATTTCCTGTTCCTTGAGCCAATAACTCTCTATTAGTTGGTGTTACATTTTTATGCGGATCTAACTTATCTGTCGCTTCTACGCATAATAACGTTTCTAAACTTGCCACCAAAGCAATAGTGAATGCTACGATCCATACATCAGGGCTTGTAATAACACTGAAATTTGGAAAGCTAAACTGACCTAAGAATGAAGCCGTATCTTCTGGAACAGGAACACTCACTAAATGAGAGTCTGCAATATTTAATACATCATTAGATTTAGTCAATACATAAAATATAATACTTGCTGCAACTGCCACCAAAGGTCCTTGAACTAATTGAAAAAATTTTCCTTTCTTAGACAATACTTTATCCCATAACAATAAAATTGCCAAACCAATAATTCCGATTAAAGCAGAACCCGGTTGTATATAATTTACTGCATTTAATATTTCAGAAAATGTATTCTCACCATCTACTTGAAAGAAAGCAAAGTCTCCTTCTGGATCGGCATCATAACCAAAAAAGTGTGGAATTTGTTTTAAAATGATAATAAGACCAATACCGGTTAACATTCCTTTGATTACAGATGACGGAAAATAATAGCCGATAATACCCGCTTTTAAAAACCCGAATATTAATTGAATAACTCCCCCTAGCACTACAGCAACCAAGAAATTTTCATACCCTCCCAGTGTACCAATAGCAGTTAGTACAATTGCAGCTAAACCAGCAGCGGGACCACTTACCCCTATTTTAGAGCCACTCATTGAACCAACTACAACTCCACCTATAATTCCTGCAATTAATCCCGAAAAAAGTGGTGCTCCACTTGCTAAAGCAATACCCAAACAAAGAGGTAATGCAACAAAAAATACGACTATACTAGCCGGTAAATCATTTTTAATAGTTTTAAACATATAATAAATTTCTTTTATCTCTTAATTTATCATTAAGAGAAATTTTACTTCAACTAAAAGCCAAGACATTTTGACTCTAAAAACGAAATTATAATATGATCACCTCGGGAGGCGGGGAGAGTAAGTTTAGATAAGGTTTTGAATAATTCTTAAGGTAAAAACTACGTAAATCAGATAATTCTAAACCATATAGAGAAAGATTCGAAGTACTTATATGTACTATTTTAGTTTCAGAATCTTTAGAAGATTCCTTCTCTTTGCTTTCTTCTTCATTTACATCGATTAAAAAAGTGATATCTGTATTTCCATCAAGTAATGATACAACTGTTGGCACTGTGACCGACAGCATAAAAATGCTTAATAAAAACAATGCAATACCTTTTCTTAACATTTGTTAATTAATTAGTCTAAAGATGCGAAAATAATATTTTACTCGTACAAAAGTGTTAAAATAAAACTAAAATTCGTTAAACAAAAAAATAATTTTAAATTTTAGTTTAAACTTATGACCGTCAATTACTTACATTTAAAAATAGTTTTTGGCACGCTCTTTGAAAACTATACTAGCAAGTGGAAGCCGAAAAACTTATAGAGTAGGCATAATCCTTAAAACCATATATTATGAAAAAAGGACTACTATTATTATTAGGTATACTCATGATGGTTTCTACTGTTGAAGCCACAGACGGAGTAAAGACAAACAGCAAAAAGGATTATAACACACGTTATGGTTCAAAATCAATTCAATTTTTTGAAAAGGGAATTAAATTTTATGTATTCCCTAATGGAGAATTTGATTTCAATACCAATACGAGGTCTCGATATACAACACAATATGTATACAGAAATGGTAGAAGGTATAAAACTAGAGTACCATATAACAGCGTAAGAATTTCGAGAGATTACCGAGGTAGAATAAAAAGTATAGGTAATACCTATATCAATTACAATAGATTTGGTAAAATAGCTAGAGTTGGTTCAATCTTTATTGATTATAACCATAGAAGAATGACAAGAGTAGGTGGCTTAAAAATCAAATATGATCGATACGGTAATGTACGATACTATGGTCAAGTAAAGAATAGATATAATCACTATGGTAGATCAAATCATTTTAATGGGACTATTTTTGATTATAACGATGATTTCTTTTACGACAATGGTTTTTATAATGACTATGAAGACTATGGTGAGGATGATGACTATTACTATTATAAATCTAAAAGTAATAAAGGATTAAAAAAAGGACATCAAAAAGGCAAGGTCATTAAACGTAAAAAGTTAAAAAAAGATGATGATTATAAAGAAAGAAAAAGAAGAAAGTAGATGAAGAAAAAATCCCGTTCCTGCGAGCGGGATTTTTTATTTAATGTATTTACGAAGTAATAACATGATATCTTCTGATACCTTAAACTTGAAAACTAAAAAAAGATATATCACAGAAATGATTCCTGTTTTTAGAACAATATTTAGTAATGGATGTAATGAAAAATTCCAGAAATAGAAACTGAAAAATAATATAGCAATCAGTGCTAAAACTACTAATGTTTTTTTAGTGAATGGTTGCATTTCCATTTTTTGTTGAATATATAGTATTTTAATAGTGCTAAACACTAATACAACAATCAAAGTGGCCAAGGCAGCACCATCAATACCCAATAAATTAATCAACCATTTATTAAGTAATATAACACTTACGGCCATTCCAATAGAAAAGTAAAAAAACATTTTGTAATATTTAGAATTGGTTAAAATAGCACCATTTGTTCCTAAAGCTAATTTGTATAACTCAGAAATTGAAATTAATAATACTATTAATATGCCAACTGAATATTGTGGCTTGTCGATTAAAAGATATAAGTCCTTTACATTTAAATTAATTAGTAAAAACAACAGACCTCCAGCAACTAGTAAGTTAATGGAGCTTTTTTTGTATAAACTCTCTACCTCATCTAAATTATTTGCATTCAATTCTTTTGCCGTAATTGGATTAATTATTTGTTGCATTGCTCTTGACGGAATACCAACTACCGAGGCAATATAAATACCAACAGAATAATAGGCCACTTGTGCTATCTGTTTTAATTGAGGAATCATGAACTTATCGATTTCTAGCAAAATTCCTGCCGCCGAACCAGCCATGATTATATAAAATGAATAGGATAGAATTTCTTTAAAATTCGCTGGTAATTTAAACACGAAAGTTGGTTTGTAAATTGAGAAAGCGTATAGCATCATAACTACCATCCTAATAAAATAAGCAATAACAATAGCATATATAAATTGCACTTCTGTAAGTAACTCAAAATAAACGGCTAGCAATAAAAAAGTCGCAGAAATTCTAACGAAAATTTCTTTTACAAAATTACCAAAAACCGATTGCATTCTAATCTTACTCCAGGCATAGAATACCTCAAAATATCCCATAAAAATGGCAACCAAAAAAATAAGATACGTATATTTTTTAATAATAATATTTTCTTGAGAGAGCCAATCTTCTATAAATTCATATGCTAAAACACCTACGAGGCCAAGAGGAATGATAATCAAAATAGGTAAGAACAATACTGAAGTTAAAAATTCATCTTGCTCTAATTTTGATTTATATGAACTAAAAAATTTAATAATGGTATGCTGCATTCCAAATACTAACAATGGTAAGATAATGTTAGCAGTAGACAATAAAAAAGTTAATAAACCGTAGTAATCATCCTGTAAAAAATTGGTATATAAAAACAGGGTATTTATTCCGCCAATGGCGAAACCTAAAAACAGCACCATCGTATTTTTAAAAGATTGGTTTAAAACAATACCCATTAGTTGCTACCCTTTTGCCTAATTAATTTTTTGGTTAAATAATTAAATCGAATATACAACATAATTGCAGAAGCTGTGAGTCCTGCCAATAGGCCTAACCAAATACCGACGCTGCCGTAAGCATCATCTTTCCCAAGAAAATAACTGATCGGAAAACCGATGATCCAGTAAGCTATAAAAGTAATTAATGTTGGTATTTTTACGTCTTGCATTCCACGTAAAGCACCTAAAACCACCACTTGAATTCCGTCTGAAATTTGAAAAACAGCAGCTACTAATAATAACTTAGCAGCAATACCAATCACCTCAAAATTATCAGCCTGATTCACTAAATCATATTCATCAACATATAATCGTGGTAGCTGAGTATTAAAAATAAAAAAAATCAAGGCAAAAACAACATCTAGTAAAAAAACTAATAGAAATATAGAGATAGCTATCCTCCGTAAATCCTTAAAATTTTGCAACCCTTTTTGATTACCAACTCTAATCATAGCGACAACACCTAAGCCCATGGCAATCATAAAAGTCATTGAAGATAAGTTCAGCGCTATTTGATTGGCTGCTTGTGGGTTTTTACCCAATACACCCGATAGCCAAATTGCAGCTGTAAATACAGCTACCTCAAATAACATTTGCAATGCCGAAGGAAAACCAAGGTTGATAATTTTCTTTAAGATCGATTTTTTAATATTATTAAAACTAAATCGCTCTAAGTATGGTTTAAATTTTTGTTTCGATTTTAAGAGTATCCAAATAAATAATACCATTACTACGCGAGAAATCAATGTACCAATAGCTGCACCAACAATACCCATTTCTGGAAATCCAAATTTTCCAAAAATTAACAAGTAATTTAAAACTACATTAATCACATTTGCCAAAATCGTTGCCCACATGGCGTATTTGGTTTGTGATAACCCATCAGCAAATTGTTTAAAGCCTTGAAACATGATCAACGGAATCAACGAAAAAGCAACCAAATCTAAATAAGGTATCGCTAATTTCACAACCTCTTCAGGTTGGCTCATATGATACATTAAAGGTTTTATTAGTAAGATTAATCCGAATAAAGCAACTCCAAGTATCGTACATAACAATATACCATGATTGAAAGCTTGTTTCCCTTTTTCAATATTCTTTTCTCCATCCGCTTCAGCCACTAAAGGTGTAATTGCCGTAGAAAAACCAATCCCTAAAGACATGGCTATAAAAACAAAACTATTACCTAAAGATACCGCTGCTAATTCGGCAGTTCCTAATTGACCTACCATAACATTATCAACAAATCCTACTAATGTATGACCAATCATACCCAACATTACCGGATAGGCTAATTTGAGGTTATATCGAAATTCAGAAGTATAATTTTGAAGGTTCAAGCTTAGGTGTTAATTTTAAAGTTGGTAAAGTTAACTGATTCACTTGAGCTATGATATCATTTCTATAAAATAAAAAAGCATTTTCCTAAGAGTTCATACAATTAAATAGCACATAAAACGTATTTAAAAAGTAAACAATTTATACTACTTTTGTTATTCAAAATTTAAAATAGGTATGAGTACATATGATGTAGCCGTTATTGGCTCTGGACCCGGGGGTTATGTTGCAGCAATTCGTTGCGCACAGTTAGGTATGAAAACTGCCATTATAGAAAAATACAATACCCTTGGTGGTACGTGCTTAAATGTAGGTTGTATTCCTTCAAAAGCATTGTTAGATTCTTCGCATCACTATCACGATGCTATTACACATTTCGAAGAACATGGTGTAGAAATTTCTGGTGAGGTAAAAGCGAATCTTAAAAAAATGATTGCGCGTAAACAAAATGTTGTTGACACCAATACCTCTGGTATTCAGTATTTAATGGATAAGAATAAAATTACGGTATATACTGGAGTGGGTTCTTTTATAGATGCTACTCATATTAATATCGCTAAAGCGGATGGAAAATCGGAACAGATAGAAGCTAAAAATATCATTATTGCTACAGGTTCAAAACCAGCTACACTACCCTTTATCAAAGTTGATAAAAAACGTGTCATCACCTCAACGGAAGCCTTAAGTTTAAAAGAAATACCAAAGCACATGGTTGTAATTGGTGGTGGTGTTATCGGACTAGAATTAGGTCAGGTTTATAAGCGTTTAGGTGCTGAAGTTTCTGTAATTGAATATATGGATCGTATCATCCCAACCATGGATGCTTCATTGTCTAAAGAATTACAAAAAGTATTGAAGAAACAAGGTGTAAAATTCTATACAAAACATAAAGTAACAGCCGTAAAAACTACAGCAAAAGAAGTGACTGTAACTGCTGATGATAAAAAAGGAAATCCAGTAGAATTCAAAGGAGATTACTGCTTGGTTTGTGTTGGTAGAAGACCTTATACTGATGGTTTAGCCTTAGACAAAGCTGGCGTACAAGTTTCTGAAAGAGGTCAAGTAGAAGTAAATGCTCATTTACAAACCAATATATCTAATATTTATGCAATTGGCGATGTTGTAAAAGGAGCTATGCTAGCGCATAAAGCAGAAGAAGAAGGAGTTTTTGTCGCTGAAACTTTAGCAGGTCAAAAGCCTCATATCGATTATAATTTAATTCCGGGTGTTGTCTATACATGGCCAGAAGTTGCCGCTGTTGGTAAAACCGAAGAAGAATTAAAAGAAGCGGGTGTAAATTATAAATCAGGTAAGTTTTCTATGCGTGCCTTAGGTCGTTCTAGAGCGAGTGGTGACATTGACGGATTTGTAAAAATATTGGCCGATGCTACTACTGACGAAGTGTTAGGTGTACACATGGTTGGTGCTCGTGTTGCCGATTTAATTGCTGAAGCAGTAACGGCTATGGAATTTAGAGCGTCTGCTGAAGATATTGCACGTATGAGTCATGCACATCCAACATATGCTGAGGCTGTGAAAGAAGCTGCTTTAGATGCAACTGATAAAAGATCGTTGCACAGTTAAATTAATAGAATAAATAACAAGAAATACTTCAACATAAAAACTTCCAATACAGATTCTTATAGAATACGTTAAAGTTTTGTTATAGCGAAAAGGCATACTATAAAGTGTGCCTTTTTTAGTAGCTTTGTGATTGTTCATATTCATCTAATTCTTACCTCATGAAAACCCTGTTTTTAGTACTTATCGCTACACTATTTATTATTTCCTGTAAAACTGATCCAAAAGCTGAATCTATAATGGCATTAAACTACCCAGAAACCAAACAAGTTGATACAATAACTAATTATTTTGGTACCGATGTAAAAGACCCTTATAGATGGTTAGAAGATGATATGTCTGATGAAACTGCGGCTTGGGTAGCATCTCAAAACGAAGTCACTTTTGGGTACTTAGATCAAATTCCATATCGTGAACAGTTAAAAAAACGTTTAGAAAAACAATGGAATTACGAAAAAGTAAGTCGCCCTTTCAAAGAAGGTAACTACACCTATTTTTATAAAAATGACGGGCTTCAAAATCAATATGTTGTCTATCGTAAAAAAGGCGATGAAGCTGCTGAAGTATTTTTAGATCCTAATACTTTTTCAGAAGACGGGACTACTTCTCTTGGAGGTTTAAATTTTTCGAAAGATGGTTCTATTGCTGCCTATTCAATTTCAGAAGGCGGTAGTGATTGGCGCAAAATCATTATCATAGATGCTGAAACTAAAGAAGTTAAAAAAGATACGTTGATAGATGTAAAGTTTAGTGGAATTTCTTGGAAAGGTAATGAAGGCTTTTATTACTCTAGCTATGACAAACCCGAAGGCAGTGAGCTTTCTGCTAAGACAGACCAACACAAAGTATTTTACCATAAACTAGGCACTTTACAAAAAGATGATCAACTCATTTTTGGAGGTACTCCTGAACAAAAACATCGATATATTGGAGCATATTTAACCGAAGATGACCGATACTTAGTAATTACTGCTTCAACGTCAACTTCTGGTAATAAATTGTTTATTAAAGATCTCACTAACCCTAATGGAAAATTAATTACCGTTTTAAATGATACTGATAGTGACAGTTCTGTTGGAGATAACAGAGGAAGTAAACTATATATTGTTACGAATCGTAATGCTCCAAATAAAAAGGTAGTAACCGTAGATGCTGCTAATCCGCAACCAGAAAATTGGAAAGATTATATTCCAGAGACAGAACATGTATTGAGTTCATCGTCGGGTGGCGGGTATTTCTTTGCAGAATATATGGTTGATGCTGTTTCTAAAGTATTGCAATATGACATGGAGGGTAAACTTGTACGAGAGATTAAATTACCTGGTGTTGGAAGTGCTGGCGGTTTTGGCGGTAAAAAAGAAGATAAAGAAATGTATTTTTCGTTTACCAACTACAAAACACCAAGTTCTATTTATAAATTTGATGCAGATTCTGGTAATTATGATACCTATTGGAAACCTGAAATAGATTTTGATACTGATGCCTACGAATCAAAGCAAATATTTTACAATTCAAAAGATGGAACAAAAATACCGATGATTATTACCCATAAAAAAGGGATTGAACTCAACGGAAAGAACCCTACAATTTTATACGGTTATGGTGGTTTCAATATAAGCTTAACACCAAGTTTTAGTATTGCAAATTCTGTTTGGATGGAACAAGGCGGTATTTATGCCGTACCTAACTTACGTGGTGGTGGTGAATACGGAAAAGTATGGCATAATGCTGGTACCAAAATGCAAAAACAAAATGTGTTTGATGATTTTATCGCTGCGGCGGAATACCTTATTGAAAACAAGTATACATCTTCAGATTATCTTGCCATAAGAGGAGGGTCTAATGGTGGTTTATTGGTTGGAGCAACTATGACACAACGACCAGATTTAATGAAGGTAGTGTTACCTGCTGTAGGCGTATTAGACATGCTTCGTTATCATACCTTCACAGCTGGTGCTGGATGGGCGTATGATTATGGAACATCCGAAGAAAGTAAAGAAATGTTTGAATACATGAAAGGATATTCGCCGGTACATAATGTAAAAGAAGGTGTGCAGTACCCAGCCACATTGATCACAACGGGTGACCATGATGACAGAGTAGTGCCAGCACACAGTTTCAAATTTGCTGCTGAATTACAACACAAACAAACTGGTGACAATCCTACGTTGATTAGAATAGAAACCAATGCTGGTCATGGCGCAGGAACGCCTGTTAGCAAAACCATTGAGCAATATGCCGATATCTTTGGCTTTACCTTATACAATATGGGTGTTACAGAATTAAAATCTGAATATAAAGACTAAATAATTCACCATGTAAATTTCAAACCGCTTGAAGTTCAAGCGGTTTTTTTATACTATTTTTGATCAATATTTTGACATGCTCCAAGTAAATAACATCTCTTTTGCCTATAAAAAGGAAACCGTCTTACACGAAATTGACTTTTCAATCGCAAAAGGTGAATGTCTTGCAATTGCTGGCGAGAGCGGTTCTGGCAAGAGTACTTTACTTAAATTAATTTATGGTGAATACGATTTAAATAGAGGTACTATATTTTGGAAGGATCAAGAAGTGTTAGGTCCGAAACATAATTTAATAACCGGACCTGATTACATGAAATATGTTTCGCAGGAGTTTGACTTGATGCCCTTTACTACTGTAGAAAATAATATTGGAAAATTCTTATCCAACTTCTATCTAGAAGAAAAGCAACAGCGCATTGACGAATTAGTACAAGTAGTTGAATTAGAAAATGTAGCTAAAACTAAAGTTAGGTATTTAAGCGGTGGGCAAAAGCAACGGGTTGCTTTAGCTAGAGCCTTAGCAAAAGAACCTGAAGTTTTACTATTAGATGAACCTTTTAGTCATATAGATAATTTAAAGAAGCAATCTTTACGGAAAAGTCTTTTCCTATATTTAAAAGAACAAAACATCACATGTATTGTTGCTACACATGACAAAGACGATATTATATCTTTTGCAGACAAGATCCTATTTCTTTATCAAGGAAAATCTATTGCCCAAAACACTCCCAAAGAATTATACAATAACCCTAAAAATAGCTTAATAGCATCCTTTTTTGATGAGTTTAATGAATTTAAGTATTCAGAAATTTCAGATTCAAAAAAATTTGGTGTCCTTATTATCTATCCACATGAAATAGAACTAGTAGAAGATTCTAGTTTGAAAGCGACTGTAAAGCAATCTTTTTTTAGAGGAAATCATTATCTAATTCAAGTAGATTTCAACAATAGAAATATCCATTTTAAAAATGACAAAGCTATTCCAGAAGGTCAAGAAGTTTTTTTAGATATAGATGAAGAAATTTTAAATAAAAGAGGTCTTACTAAGTAAGACCTCTTTTATTTAAAATAGTATTTTTATTTAGGGTCTAGTAACTGATCGATTCTTGCAATAACATCTTCATAGTGATAACGTGTGACTGTATTCACACTATTCTTAGCCGTTCGTAATCTAGAGCGTAAGGTTTTCAATTCTCCTCTTACTAACGCTCTAACATCTGAAGTATTTACATTGTACTTTAATAAAGAGCTCTAATTAATATTTCCTTAGCAAAATTAACAGTATCTCCTAATTGCCTACCCAATAATAATTTACCAATAGGGGAACTTGGTGAGATCGCATAATATGTTGTGTTTTCAATTCTAATTTCTCCTGCGCTGATAGCCAAAAAATAATTCGCTTTGTCAGTTATAATCAAACTACCTAATTTGGCTATAGCTGAATCCTCCAAATCTATTTTTGCTAATACCATTTTCATTTGATTGATACTTGCTAATTGCTGACCAGCTTTCTCCATTTCCAGTTGTAGCATCGCTCTACCTGTTTCATGCTTATCTCCAGCGCTACTTTTGGTTTCGGATGAAAGTGCCCTTTGATTAGATGAAATAATTTCATCTACAGTTTTAGCACGTAATTGCACATATTCAGTACAAGCATCAAACAATTGTTTTTTAAGAGCTTTCATCTAATCAATTTAGAATTGAATAAGAACCATAATTACCATGATGTGATATCGAAAATGAAGTTGATGATTCTTTATTATTTAAAAATAATTGAGGAACACCAATATTGTTTTTCTTAATAGTAATCTCTTTAACAGAACAGTTGTTTTTGAGAGATATTTCTAACTTTAATTTTCTATAACTTTCAGAATGTTGCGTTTTGTATGAGCCATCTGCCAATTCAAAATTTGTACTTATTACTTTACTATCGCTTTTCAAGATTGCTATTGTAGAAATATAGTCATTATTTATTTTTGATTTAGTTGAGTATACTTCCTCATTTATTAAAACAGTTCCGCTATTTTCAGTAATTAATTTACATTGAAATTTTTTAGGCGCAAAAAACCGCTTTCCATATTGCTGTTCATATACTTTATAAGTACTTTCTTTCATTGACCATAATAACCAAACCATCTTAAAAGAGTCTTTTACATTTAAAATAAGGTCTTGTTCATCTGCTGTGAAAATTTTTGATAAAAAACCCTTTCGTCGCCAATTGCTTTCAACTGAAGCTACATTTAAATCAACAATATCATTACCTATCATTTCTCACTCAGCTTAGTTGTAATAACTTGTATGGCAGCCTTAACAGAAAGCATTTGCTCCATAGAATCATTATCGATTTCGATATCAAATTCATCTTCTACGTCTAAAATCACATCTACTAAATTAGCAGAATTGATCTTTAAATCGTTTACAAAATCCGTATCCTCCGATAAATTTTCGAAGGCCTTTTCGTCTTGAATGTATGGTTTTACTATTTTTTTTAAGGATATAATTAATTCTTCTTTAGTCATATTTTATTTTCTGGATTCCCTCTTTAGTGGGAATGACATTTATTTTGATTTATATTTTTTAAAAATAACACACGCATTTACATCACCAAAGCCAAAACTAGCTTTTGCTACAATATTCACTTCTTGATGAATTGCCTTTGTTGGTATTTTTTGCACATCAATTAGTTGTGCTATTTCTGGGTGTACATCTTCACAATTAATAGACGGAAAAATAAAATTTTCCATCAGCTGTAATACAGCAGCTACACTTTCTATAGATCCAGCGGCAGCCAAACAATGACCAACCATTGATTTTAACGAATTTATATAAGGAAAATCAGTTCCTTTTCTACCTAGTGCAATCGACCAATTTTCTATTTCTAGAGGATCTTTGATTGTTGCCGTTAAATGCCCGTTAATTACATTAATATCATTAGCTGAAATTCCTGCTTCTTTAATAGCCTCTCTAATGCATCTTTGAACAGCTTTCGAATTGGGTGCAGTCATTGTGCCACCATTTCGTTGTCCGCCAGAATTTACAGCTCCACCTAGCACCTCAGCATAAATAGAAGCTCCTCTTTCTAAAGCACTTTCCAATGATTCTAAAACTAGTGCTCCTGCTCCACTTCCTGGAACAAAACCAGATGCGGTTTCACTCATAGGCCTAGAACCTTTTTCGGGCGTATCATTATGTTTATAGGTCATCACTCTCATTGCATCAAAACCTCCCCATAAATAAGCGCCATGATCACTACAACTACCCACCAACATACGTTTAGCTTTGCCAGATTGTATGCGTTCGAAACCCATTAAAATAGCTTCAGTCCCTGTAGAGCAAGCGGAAGAATTTGTAGTTACCTGATTCCCCAAACCTAATATTCCGCCAAGGTAAGCACTAATGCCACTCGCCATGGTTTGTACCACTACAGTACTTCCTAAACGCTTTACTTTTTTATCATCTAGTTTATAAATCGCTTCTCTAAATTTTTCTACACCCGAAGTACCAGTACCGAAAACTGTACCGCTATCAAAATCTAGTTTTTCACTAATTTCTAAACCTGCATCTTTCCAAGCATCGATGCCAGCAATACAGCCATATAAAATGCCTGAACTATTAAAATTCCGTAATTGCAAATCGGTAAAATATTGTTTTTTTAAATCTTCTGAAATAGATGGAATTCCACCAATACAACATGAAAATTCTAGGTCTTTTAATTCTTGGTGGAATTGAATACCAGAGTTACCATTTTTTATGGCTTTTGTAAAATCAGTAAGCCCAACACCATTTGGTGCAACAATTCCCATACCTGTTATGACGACTCTTTTTTTCATGGTTTTATCATTCCAGAAATATGTCCTCTACAAACTAATTCATTAGAAGCATTCAACATTTTAACTTTACATTTCAACTTATTAAATCTAAAATATTCCTTTTCGGAAACTACTGTTACTTTTTCTTCTGGATACACCGGTAAATAAAACTCTATTGCGTTAGATGTTAAAGCTATTTGTGGTTTTGATTCTAAAACCTGATCCTTCATTAAATAAATACCAAAACATACTAATCCTATTTGCGCCATTACTTCTGTTAAAATAACACCAGGCGTTACAGGATTCTCTTTAAAATGACCTTTATAAAAATATTCATCCTTTTTAAAAGTGTAGGCACCAATAACTCCTTCTTCTTCAAAATTTGTTATTTCATCAACAAACAAAAAGGGTTGTTGATAGGGTAATAGTTGTATTAGTTGCTTTGACGTCATATTTTAACTTATATGTTCTCCTCCATCTACAGGAATTACGCAACCATTGATCCAAGCGGCTTCATCTTTACATAATAGATAAACTGCATTTGCAACATCTTCTGGTACGGTCAATTT
>RCNE010000173.1_pt1 | contig 32328 bp, 26 predicted proteins | sample 2041361 | NCBI WGS metagenome assembly RCNE01 (sample SAMN09708229, study PRJNA481090) | Marine sediment metagenome, whole genome shotgun sequencing project. | reverse complement strand
CGAACATCCAAATACAAATTCGGACGATTGAAAGAAGCTAAATGTCGAGATGCTTCCGGAATCGAAAGTTGCTCTGCAATATCATCTTGAGTTGCTTTATCTGCGGTAGCGGTTAAAGCCATAACCGGAATATCTGGAAATCTAGTTTTCAAACTTCCGAGTTGGGTATACGCCGGCCGAAAATCATGCCCCCAAGATGAAATACAATGGGCCTCATCTACAGCGAATAAACTGATTTTTATTTCCTGAAAAACAGCATCAAATTGACCTATACTTTCTGGAGCCACATAGAATAATTTAAGTTCTCCGTTCTTGAGTTGTTGAAAGATTTCTTGCTGCACCTCGGAAGGTTGCGAACTGTTCGAGTAGGCCGCGGCAATTCCGTTTGCTTGCAATACATCTACTTGGTCTTTCATTAAGGCAATCAATGGGGAAATAACGATAGCTGTTCCATGCATAGCCAATGCAGGTAATTGAAAGCATAGCGATTTACCTCCACCTGTCGGCATGATCGCTAAAACGTCTTTGATTGACATCACATCTTGTATCACTTCCAACTGATTTGGTCGGAAGGAATCATAGCCAAAATGGGTTTTTAGAAGGGGTAAAAGTTGTTCTTTATGGTCTAGTTCTGGCATTGTGTAAAGTTAGATAATGCAATTCAATTGAATCATTGAAAAAACTAAATAGTCCCTTACAATGATTCAATTTTTTATTCAAATTACTTCCCCAACATCAAAAGTTCATTACATTTTATCTCGGTGAAGTATCGCTTTTCTCCTTCTTTAGTTTCATAAGAGCGGTGGATTAGTTTTCCTTCAACGGCAACTTGTTTTCCTTTCACGAGATAGTTCTCTACGATCTCTGCGGTCTTGCCCCAGGCGACTATGTTATGCCATTGCGTGTCCTCTACTTTTTCCCCTTTGGCGTTATTGTAGCTATCGGTTGTAGCTATGGAGAATTTAGCGAGCTTGCTTCCGCTTTCAAGATTTACGATTTCTGGGTCTTGACCTAAGTTTCCAATTAACTTTACTGAGTTTCTAAGTGCATTCATGGTATTAATTTTTAAAGTTTAACAATTGATATTATCGAGTTCTTATGTTTCGACATTGCAAACCTAAAACGCAATTTAAAAGTTAGTCGGTTGATAAACATTTGTATACGTTTGTTACCGTATGTAAATGTTTAAAAATGAATTAAAGACTTGTAATCAAATAATTATATATTTGATTACATGGAGAAGAAAAGCTAAAATTTGGATCTATACAAGGCATCTATATACAATGTGGGCGAGTAAAAGAGAATAATTTATCAAACTCTTAGAGCGAAGTTTTTTTGGAATCTGTTATCATGTGTGCAGCTCACTATTACGAACTATTTGCAGGGCATGAACTTGTAAGTCTCCTATTCGGTAAAATAGAATTTACGGAAGGATTATTATAATATGAACTTAGTAAGCTGTTACCGCAGCCTATTTCTCTTTAGGAACTGATACTTTTAGTACGTCGCCTAAGAAAATGCAAACACAAAAAATCAAGCCCTTTCAAGTTATCGGAATCTCAATACGATCCACCAACGAAAATGGTCAAGCAGCTACCGATATTGATTGGCTTTGGGCGAAATTTATGACCGAAAGCATTTTACAAAAAATACCAAATAAGATAAGTGATGACATCCTTTCCAAATATACCAACTACGAAAGCGATCACACAAAACCATACGATACTATTCTAGGCTGTAAGGTGAGTTCTTTGGACATGATTCCGGAAGGAATGGTAGGCCAATTTTTTGAAGGAGGTACTTTCGCTAAATTTATTTCGAAAGGAGATGTAACCAAAAGTGCTGTTTACAATTCCTGGGTTGAGATTTGGAATACAAATTTAGATAGATGCTACACGGCAGATTTTGAAGTTTATGGGGAGAAGGCACAGAATCCGTCCGACGCTGAAGTCGAAATTTTTGTGGCCATAAAGAAATAGTTCTATGCGAATATTTTCATACTTTCAAGGCTAAATTATCAACCATGCCTTTTCGTTTACTTTTTGTTTTCCTATTTCTAGGATGTGCTACTCTTTTTGCACAAAAACTAAAAGTCAATCAAGACCGACTTGAAAACCGGATTATGGAACTCGCCAAATTCGGACTTCAAGAAAACGGAGAAACCGAACGTGTCGCTTTTAGTGATGCCGATATCGCCGCCCAACAATGGACGATTCAAAAACTAAAAGATTTAGGGCTACAAGTCCATATTGATTTTGCAGGAAATATTATTGCCAAGCGGGAAGGAAAAAAACCAGCCTTAAAACCCATTTCTTTTGGTTCACATATTGACCGCGTTCCTAATGGTGGCAATTACGACGGATGTGTTGGTTCAATGGCATCTTTAGAAGTGCTGGAAGTATTGAATGAAAACAAAATCAAAACGAAACATCCATTAGAAATCATCATTTTTTCTAACGAAGAAGGTGGCGTAATGGGAAGTAGGGCCATCGCAGGTCATTTAGGAAAAAGTGCCTTAAGCGTAGTTAACTCTACAGGTTATTCTATGGGAGAAGGTATCATGCGACTCGGTGGTGACACCACCCGTATTGCAGAAGTTGCCCGTAAAAAAGACGAAATCGCTGCTTTTTTAGAACTCCACATCGAACAAGGAGGTACGCTTGAAAAAGAAAATATTCAAATAGGAATAGTAGAAGGTATAGTCGGACTCAAATGGTGGGAAGTAGAATTTACAGGCTTTGCTAACCACGCGGGCACTACCCCTATGAACTCCCGCCAAGATGCTTTACTGGCAGCGGCAAAATTTATAATTGCGGTAAATGAAGTCACTACAAGTTTTAAAGGAGCGCAAGTTGGCACCGTTGGTGAAATTCAAGCAGAACCGGGTGCGCCGAATGTGATTCCCGGTAAAGTAATCACGAGTCTTGAAATTCGTGATTTATCATCAGATGTGATTGCACAAGTATACGAGGCTATTAAAACTAAAGGTGAGGAAATCGCAAAGGCTTCCGATGTGCAAATTGAATTCCGAGCTTTAGATACTACGGCTGACCCAGCAATTATGACATCTGCTATTCAAGACGCGATTGGCGCATCCGCAGAAAAATTGGGACTAACAACTAAAAGACTGCCAAGTGGCGCAGGGCATGATGCTCAAGATATGGCCATGATTGCGCCTACAGGAATGATATTCGTACCAAGTAAAGGCGGAATTAGTCATTCCCCAAAAGAATTTACATCCGCAGTAGATATGGCGAACGGCGCCTATGTATTATTGCAAACAATTTTGACTTTGGATAAGAATCTTAACTAACTTAGAACTTCCTTTTTATAACAACACATGAAAAACACTTTCAAATTTCTATACGCTTCACTTTTCTTATTTGTAGTAGCATGTCAACCTAGTGGCGAAGTGTTTGCGGATGCTACTTGCATTGAAAATGTAACTATCGTACATCCTGAAAAAGGATTGATTGAAAACCAAACCGTAATCGTTCTAGGGGAGAAAATCTTAAAAGTTGTGGCCTCAAAAGACCTTCAACTATCCCCAGAAAACAAAATAATTGACGGCACAGGAAAATACTTAATGCCCGGTCTATGGGATACCCATATACATTTCGCCTACATAGAAGAATTAGCACCCAGCATGTTCGATTTATTTTTAGGGTATGGTATCACAAGTATTCGTGATACTGGCGGTAAAATCGACTTTGTAAAAAGCTGGAAAGACAAAGCTTTGGCAGACCCGAACAATGCACCTAGAGTTATGATAGCAGGGCCGTTACTAGACGGAATACCCAATGTTTATGATGGCAGTTCGCCTGGGCGCCCACCATTGTCAGTCGGTTTAGCTACCGTTGATGCTGTAACTACTAAAATAAATGAGCTAGATAATCTAGGTGTTGATTTACTAAAAGCCTATGAAATGCTTACTCCCGAACAGTTCGCTCAAATCACAAAAATAGCATCAGAAAAAGGGCTCAAAGTAACCGGACATGTACCCCTCAGTATGGATGTTATTAGCGCTTCAAATGCAGGCATGAATAGCATGGAACACATGAGAAATTTAGAATTGTCATGCGCTTCAAATGCAGATGAACTATGGCAACAGCGTTTACAATTATTGAACGCCGAAAAAGATAGCGCTGGGGGCGTTTTGAGAAGTAAAATTCATAGTCTACAACGTGAGGTAGCTGTTAAGAATTACGATGACGACAAGGCGAATGAGGTCTTAAAAGTTTTGGCTAAGAACGAAACTTGGCAAATTCCAACCCTTGCTTTGAGCGTAGTTACAACCAATAAACATTTTGAAAAATCAGATTGGAAGCAAAGTCTTTCGTATTTACCTGAGGCCATTGAAGAACGATGGATAAAGGGAGCCGAAGCATATAATCAGGAAGAAATTACAGATTTTCGCCGACAATATTCTGATTGGATGATAAACATGGTTGGCAAAATACACAAGGCTGAAATCGATATTATGGCGGGTACCGATACTCCAATTTCATTGCTTACTCCGGGTCAAAGTCTTCATGAAGAATTGCTTCTTTTGGTAAAGTCAGGGTTAACACCGCTCGAGACTATAAAAACTGCAACCATAAACCCAGCTAAATATTTTAATTTAGAGAATGAGTTAGGATTAGTGCAAGAAGGCATGTGGGCTGATATGGTATTACTTGATGCCAACCCTGTTGAAAATATTGAAAACACAAAGACTATCAATGCTGTAATCAAAAACGGAAAGTACTTTGATAAAAGTGAATTGAATACAATTCTTAAACGTGCTCGAAATCCTAAAAAGTAAAAAAGCTATTGATTTTCGCTACCAAAACTTCCCCTTTATCATTATATTAGATAACTCTTTTAACCTAAGAACAAACGAAAATGAAAAAAGGACTACTCACTTGCGCCTGCCTATTATTTATTACGCTAGGATTCTCTCAAACCACCGAAGAAATCGTTGAAGCTATTCAAAAAGAAGCCAACGAAAATTCTCAATTAGAACCATTAGCACATCATTTAATGGATGTTATCGGTCCACGTTTGGTCGGAACTCCTCAAATGAAAAATGCTCATGATTGGGCGGTCAAAAAATACGCAGAGTGGGGTATTACGGCTGAAAATCAAGAATGGGGCAAATGGAAAGGATGGCAGCGTGGCATTACACATATCGATATGGTTTCACCACGCGTGGTTTCACTAAGTGGAATGCAATTAGCATGGAGTCCGTCTACAGGAAAAAAAGGAGTAACGGCAAACCTGATTACCCTTCCCGAAGTTTCTGATTCTTTAGCATTTATTAAATGGCTTCCGAATGTAAAGGGCAAGTTCGTGATGGTTTCCATGAACCAACCTACCGGAAGACCAGATTATAACTGGGAAGAATTTGCCACTTCAGCATCTTTCGAAAAAATGAAAACCGATAGAGATGCACTTCAAAAAGCATGGCGTGCCAACATGAACAAAACGGGCTATACGAGTCGCAATATTAACAAAGCCCTTGAGGCCGCAGGAGCAGTTGGCATTATTCAGTCCCGATGGTCAAAAGGCTTTGGAGCGAACAAGATTTTTAGTGCTGATACTGATAAAATTCCCGCCGTTGATGTTTCTTTAGAAGACTACGGACTTTTGTATCGCATGGTTGAAAATGGGGCAAATCCACAAATAAAAGTAGTAGCAGAATCGAAGGACATGGGTGCCGTACCGACTTTTAACACTATCGCCACGATTCCAGGAAAAGAGCTTCCCGAAGAATATGTAATTCTCTCCGCACATTTTGATTCTTGGGATGGCGCTACAGGTGCGACCGACAACGGAACGGGTACCATCACCATGATGGAAGCTGCCCGTATTCTCAAAAAAGTATATCCAAATCCGAAAAGAACAATTCTTATCGGACATTGGGGAAGTGAAGAACAAGGCCTAAACGGATCACGAGCTTTTGTAGAAGACCATCCGAAAATTGTGGAAAACATACAGGCACTTTTCAATCAAGATAATGGTACGGGGCGAGTTGTTCGTATTTCCGGTCAAGGCTATTTACATGCCTATGATTATATGGGCAAATGGTTAGAAGCTGTACCAGATGATATCACGAAACATATAGAAACTACCTTCCCTGGTTCACCTGCAGGTGGAGGTTCTGATTATGCTTCCTTTGTGGCAGTTGGAGCGCCAGGATTTTCATTAAGTTCTTTAAGTTGGAGTTATTGGAACTATACTTGGCATACCAATCTCGACACCTATGATAAAATCGTTTTTGATGATGTGCGAAACAATGCTATTCTAACCGCAGTACTTGCTTACATGGCAAGTGAAGACCCTCAGAAAACATCTCGTGAAAAAGCAACCCTAATCGGAAAGAGTCGCAGAACTGGCGAACCTCTTGAATGGCCAAAACCAAGAAGTCCAAAACGCAATGGGGGACAAAAATAAAATAGCTTTAGAATAATACCAACCAAATACTGTACGAATGAAAACTGCAAAACTACTACTCATTGCATTGCTTATCCTACCGATAACAATGCAATCTCAAAAAAGAAAAAAGAAAACAGCTACACCAATAATTACGGTTCAAGATTCAATGTTCCACGGACTCAAATGGAGGAATATCGGTCCGCATCGTGGCGGGCGTAGTGTTGCTTCTTCAGGGGTAGTAGGAGAACCCATGACTTATTATATGGGGACTGTTGGTGGTGGAATCTATAAAACCGTTGATGATGGTATTAGCTGGAAGAATATTTCTGACGGATTTTTAAAAACAGGCACAGTCGGTTCTATTGCTGTTTCCGAAAGCAATCCGAATATTGTTGTTGTCGGTATGGGTGAACATGCAGCTCGTGGCGTTATGACATCTATGGGAGATGGTGTGTACAAATCTACAGACGCAGGGAAAACATGGAAACATATCGGTTTGGATAAAAGTCGGCATATTTCTGATCTGGTAATTCATCCCACAAATCCAGATATCATTTATGTTGCCGCTCAAGGTGCGCAGTACGGAGCCAGTTCCGAACGTGGTATATATCGTTCTATGGATGGAGGAGCAACTTGGGAAAAGACGCTGTTTGTAAATAATCAAACTGGAGCTTCGGATTTATCCATGGATATGAAAAATCCATCGATTCTTTATGCGGCCATGTGGCAACACCGTCGCTACCCATGGATTATGGAATCCGGTGGAAAGGATTCCGGTTTATATAAATCTACAGATGGTGGAAGCACTTGGGAAAAGATGAAAGAAGGCCTTCCTAAAGAGTTTGGAAAAGCAGGAGTTTCCGTTTCCAGAGCGAATAATGAGATTGTTTTTGCAGTTATTGAGGCCGAAGGAGAAAAAGGAGGAGTTTACAAATCAACTGATGCCGGTAAAAAATGGACGCAAGTAAACAAAGACCGTATCAACATAGCTCGTTCTTGGTACTACATGGAAATCTTCGCCGATACGCAGAATGAAAACATTGTATATGTTTTAAATGCGCCGGTAACCAAATCCATCGATGGTGGAAAAAGTTTCAAACCACTTTCAACACCTCACGGTGACAATCACCATTTATGGATTGACCCAAACAACAATCAGCGTATGATTAACTCCAATGACGGTGGTGCGAATGTATCAAACAATGGTGGCACTAGTTGGAGTACTCAAACCAATCAAAACACGGCTCAATTTTACCGTGTGATTACCGATAATTTAGTGCCGTATAATGTTTATGGAGGCCAACAGGATAATTCTACGGTTGCCATCGCAAGCCGTACCAATGACGCAGGTATTGACTGGAAAGATTGGTATGCAGTAGCTGGTGGAGAAAGTGCTTTTTTGGCTTTTGACCCTGACAATCCTGAAATCATTTATGGAGGAACTTATCAAGGAAATCTTGATAAATGGGATGCCAAATCTGGCGAATCAAAATCCATCAAAGAATATCCTGAATTGGGATTGAGTATCGCTCCCAAAGATTCGAAATATAGATACAATTGGAATGCGCCTGTCATCACCTCGCCACATGATAGAAATACCATCTACCATGCTGGCAATGTTGTTTTCAAGTCTACGGATGAAGGTCAAAGTTGGGAAGTTGTGAGTCCTGATTTGACTAAAAACGAAACAGAAAAACATGGTCCTGGTGGCGCACCATATACCAACGAAGCAGCAGGGGGAGAAAACTACAATACACTAACCTATTTAGTAGAATCAAAACACGAAAAAGGAGTTCTCTGGGCAGGTAGTGATGACGGGTTACTTCATGTCACCAAAGATGGTGGCCAAAACTGGGCGAATGTAACGCCGCCCAACGTTCCTGACGGAATTGTTAATAGTATAGAAGTTTCACCGCATGATGCGGCAACAGCCTATGTTGTAGTTATGCGATACAAGTCCATGGATTTGAATTCACACATTTTCAAAACAAGTAACTACGGGCAAACTTGGTCGAAAATCGTTAACGGTATAATTGGTGAGCATACCTTTACAAGAGTGGTTCGTGAAGACCCAAAACAAAAAGGAATTTTATATGCAGGCACAGAAACCGGATTGTTTATTTCCCTGAATGATGGCGCAAATTGGCAACCGTTTCAGTTGAATCTTCCTGTGCTGCCTATCAATGATATGGTATTTCAAGATAATGATTTGGTTGCTGCAACCGCAGGCCGTGCGTTTTGGATTTTAGATGATGTCGCTGCCATTCAAAATATAAAGTCTCCGAAAGAAACTGTTCAGGTTTTTAAACCCAAAGACACCTATTTGATTTTTGGCGGTAGTAGTGATAAGCCTAGACCGGGATTGGGAGACAATCCTAAAAGCGGAGTCACTTTTGATTATTATTTAGACAAAAACGCCGATAGTTTAGATTTAAAGTTGGAAGTTTTTCAAGGGGATAAGCTCCTCCGCACTTACACCAATAAAAAACCAAAAAAATTCAAAACTTGGCCAGGTGGACCGTCGAAACCACAAGTACTTCCTTCTAAAAAGGGATATAATCGGTTCACATGGGATTTTAAAAGAGAAAGCCTTCCTGCTATTGATAAAGTATTTATTTTCGGTGGGGATTCAGGTTCAAATATTGGTCCAGGTACATACATGCTGAAACTCTCTTTAGTCGATATGACCTCTGAAACTGAAGTTACCGTATTGGCAAATCCTAAAATCGACGCAAGCCCTTCAGACTATGCCGAACAACAAGCAATGCTAGAAGGTATTGAAAATGCTCTCAAAACCATACACGAATCTGTGAATGATATGCGTTCTGCAAAATCACAGTTAGATGGTTACTCCAAACTCTTGAAAGACAATAACGATGCAAAAGAGCTTTTAGAAAAAGGAGAAGCCCTTATAAAAAGAATTGTTTCTTGGGAAGATAATTTAATTCAATCTAAACAAAAGACCTTTCAAGATGTCATCAATTACAACAACAAACTCAATGCGCAACTCATTCATTTAAAAGGATACATTGATGCGGCAGAACCTCAACTAACAAAGGGAGCAAAAGAACGCTGGGCTGATTTGCAAAAAGATTGGCAGGTTTATGAAAATGAGCAAAAAGCCATTGTTGAGGAGGAGATGAAAGCATACAATTTGATGTATAAAGAATTGGGGCTTCCGGCTGTGATAATGTCTAACTAAACGTCTTTGCGAGGAGCATACTAAATTTCTAAATTTGCTAAAAAAAATGAAAGCGACGAAGCAATCTGCAACTTTGGAACACAAAACAAACAGATTGCTTCGTGCCTCGCAAAGACGAACATATGACTAATTTCATAGCAGATCAAACCTTCAAAAACCAAAATTACACCCAAAGTCGCCTTCCCAAAGGCGAATACGAAAATTGTATTTTCGAAGGATGCTCATTTGAAAATGGATACTTAGACAATCAGAATTTCATGGAGTGCGAGTTTATTGAATGTAACCTAAGCAATGCTAATCTCGCACACTCAACTTTTAACGAAGTGAACTTCTCACATTGTAAAATGCTCGGACTCAAATTCGAAGAATGCAATGATTTTCTACTGGATTTCAATTTTATTAATTGCACTTTAAATCTTTCTTCATTTTACGGATTAACGCTAAAAAATCAATCCTACTTGGATTGTAAACTTATAGAAGTTGATTTCACGGATGCTAATTTGACCAATGTCAATTTTGAAAATAGTTATCTTGACAGGGCCATCTTTTCGCATACTAATCTTCAAAAAGCTGACTTTACAAAAGCGCTAAACTTCACTATCGACCCTGAAAAAAATCAATTGAAGAACGCTAGGTTTTCCCAAGAAAGCCTTTCTGGACTTTTAAGCAAATACCAAATTAGAATCGAATAGTGTCCTTTCTATCAACTTGAAAAACGTCACTATTAAAAGTATCTTATCCAGATGTCTAACCCGCATCCGTTTGCAAACGGATATTTCGTATATTGTTCATCCTATAAATCCTTTAAAATGAAATCTTTCCTGCTTTTATTTCTTACAACAACATTTGTATGTAGTGCACAAAATACCATATCTCTCAAAGAAGGTGAAACTTCACCCAAGGCGGCCTTAGAAGAAATTGCATGGATGGAAGGCCATTGGAAAGGCAAAGCTTTTGGAGGTATTACGGAAGAACTATGGAGTCCGCCACTCGGTGGCTCTATGATGTTTTCTTTCAAATTAGTGATTGACGGTGAAGTTAATTTCTATGAATTAGGGCATATTAGAGAGTTAAATGAAACTCTAATTTTTGAACTCAAACACTTTGGTGGTGATCTGAAAGGTTGGGAAGAAAAAGAGGAAGTGCAATCTTTTAAATTGATACAAGTGGATGGAAATCGTTTGTATTTCGATGGTTTTACTTTTGAAAAGGTGAACGATGAAGAAATAAATATTTACGGCCTCATTCATCAAGATGATAAAGCAGAGGAAGTAAAGTTCAATTATAAAAAACAATGAGCGATAAGAAAAAATGTCTAGAGTGTGAAAGAGAGCTCATGGGCAGAAGTGATAAAAAATTCTGCTCTGACGGTTGCAGAAATGCACATCACAATAAGGTCAATCCTGATTCAAAAAACTTGATTCGAAATATCAACAATCGGTTACGGAAAAACTACCGTGTTCTTGATAGTTTTCAGCTTAAAGATGGAAAAACAAGAACAACCAAAACCCGATTATTAGATAAGAACTTCGACTTTGATTTTATTACCAACCTGTATACTACAAAAAAAGGAACAACATATTATTTCGTGTACGATTTGGGTTATTTACCTTTGGATAATGATCATTATATGATTGTCAAACGAGAATAGACATTTCTTATGAAAAACCTACATTTCTTCCTTTTTTTCTTCATTACACTCTCGCTTTCTGGGCAGCATACATCGATAACCCAAGAAGATTTTAATAATGATGGAAAAGAAGATCGTCTAAAATGCACCTATGAAATTGGTAGTAATTTTGGCGGTACTGAATGTGAACTTGTTGATGGAAAGACAAACAAAAAGTTCACTCTTTCAAATTACGGATGCTATTGTGCAATTAAAAAGCAGGTTTCTGTTACTCCCGAACTTCGCGAAAAACAGAATGAGTATTTTTTGTACACCCTAAAAAAAGAAGTTTTACCTCAGTTCAAGCCTTTTCCTGATCAATCGTTATATTGGATTATCAAAAGTGGTCTCACCACGCAAAAACTAACAGAGCACCCCTATTTCGATTTAGCCTTCAACCCAGCAAATGCTTGGAGGCAAGGTGAACCTGAACCTCCTTTTACATACTCTATTGAAATAAGTGCACAAACGCTTTCAAAAATAATACCTGATCAAAACGAGCCTTCCAATGAAACTAGATCTTCAGATCACAAAGACTATTTGGTGTATTATGGCGACACGCATATTTCGACCGAACAAACTGAAGCTAAAGATTTCACCCTTATTGACAAAAACGAATCCTACCAAATTCTAAAAACGGCACACGGGGTTATTGCAAAAAAAGGAAACGCCTATAAGTGGTTGTTTGTAACTGATATGCATATTAATGCATCTCCTCAAAAGCTTCGCTGGGCTTCCATCGAAGAAGTGATTTTGCATGACAAATTTGTGGTTATAAAACAAAGTCTTGCGCCAGATGCTGAATTTCATTTGTATGTAGTTGATATTGAAAAAGGAATTGGAGCAAGACTAAAAATAGACTTTGATATACTACTAGAAAAAGGTATTGAAATTCTTGACCTAACTTCTGAAGAGCGGTTTGCTCTTCAAGACAATACAATTGTTATAGGTAACAATGAGCATAAAATAAAATTTCCCTTATTAGAAATCAAACAAGAGCTTGACATTCTTATTAAGGGAAATTGAAGAGGTGTTACTCAAAAATTACTTCCAGTTTGCACCACTCAGTTTAAGTGCTGCCACAACGATATCTTTTCGACTGATTTGACCCACCAAAAGACCATCTTTCATTACGGGCAATCTTCTTCGATTGTGTTTTGCGAAAACGCCTGCAACATCGAATATGCTCATAGTATCAGGAACAGTTTCCACATCCTTAGTCATGTATTTTTCAACACTCTTATCTAAGATGGGTTGATTAAAATATCGACTTTCTGAAATTTGCTTCATGCAATCTGCTTCTGATATTATTCCAACCAAAAACCCATTAGTATCAAGAACAGGTCCGCCTGAAATATTATATTTCGTAAACTGTTCCATAACTTCTAAAATAGATTGCTCAGGAGAAAATGTGACTAATTTTTTCGTCATATAATCTGTAACCAATATGGGTGCCTCATATTCTTTCTTCGTCTCTGTTTTGGCTCTACGGCCTTGAAAACTCTTAATTCCCATAGTTCATTGTTTTTAGGTTAATTACTAAATATACGAAAATATTATATGTTTTTTTTAACTATTCGACGTAATACTTGCGAATTTCATAAAAACTTAAATGAATTAGGTGTCAAATTTAAAATAGACACTCAGAGGCTAGGTCTGTAGTAATCAGCTCTAAAACCAATCAAATTTTAATACCTTTATAAGTAGAACCAAATCAAATGAAAAGATCTTCCTCTATTTTTACCCTGCTTCTAATTATATTTGCTATTTATTGGAGTTTTCGCTCGGCAATGCCAGTCTACAAGAGTGATCTTTCTAAAGAAAAAACAGCTTTCTCAACGGATAGGGCATTGGAGCATGTCAAACAAATCTCACAAAAACCACACGCTGTTGGTTTTCAGGCTCATCAAGAAGTTCGGAAATACATTATTGCTGAACTTGAAAAGATGGGATTACAAACTTCTTTACAAGAAGGTTATACTGCCGGCGATTGGGGTAATCTCAGTAAAGCAGTCAACATCTTGGCTCGAATAAAAGGAACCGAATCAAGTAAGGCACTATTATTATTATCTCATTACGACAGCAACCCACATTCCTCATTTGGTGCAAGTGATGCCGGTAGCGGAGTTGCTACTATCCTAGAAGGAATTCGTGCTTTTTTAGCTGAAAATAAAGCGCCGAAAAATGATATTATAATTTTGATAACCGATGCTGAAGAATTGGGGCTGAACGGAGCTGACCTTTTTGTAAAAAAACACCCCTGGAAGAATGATGTAGGCTTAGTTTTAAATTTTGAAGCTCGGGGGAGCGGAGGACCGAGCTATATGCTTATTGAAACCAACCGCGGAAATGCCAAACTTATTAGCGAATTTACAGCTGCTAATCCTGAATTTCCGGTTGCAAATTCGTTGGCCTATAGTATTTACAAAATGCTTCCGAACGATACTGATCTAACCGTTTTTCGAGAAGATGGTGATATTGATGGTTTTAACTTCGCATTTATTGATGATCATTTTGATTACCATACTGCACAAGACACCTATGAACGTCTCGATAAAAATACCCAAGCACATCAGGGTAGTTATTTGATGCCCTTATTACATCACTTTAGTGAAGTCGATTTATCTAATGTGAAAAGTTTAAATGATTCTATATATTTTAATGTGCCCTTTTTCAAGATGGTCTCCTACCCTTATGATTGGATCTGGATTATGTTTGGTTTCGCCGTTGTTTGTTTTATTCTTTTAGTTATTCATGGTCTTCGCAAAAAAGTATTGCAACTCAACGAAATTGGAAAGGGTTTTTTACCCATGCTAATTTCATTAATAATCAACGGACTTGCCGGGTTTTACAGTTGGTCATTTTTAAAATGGATGTACCCACAATACCAAGACCTTTTGCATGGTTTCACGTATAATGGTCATATCTATATTTTAGCTTTCGCAGTATTCTCAATAGCAGTTTGTTTTTGGGCATACCACAGGTTTAAAAAAGTAGAAACGCCTAACTTATTGGTGGCTCCTATATTGATTTGGTTACTTATTTGTGGGTTGGCGGGTATTTACCTGCCTGGTGCTAGTTTCTTTATTATTCCTGTTTTTGGGATTCTCGCGGCCTTTTTGGTAGTGCTAAATCAGAAAGCACCCAGCCCATATTTATTGATATTTTTGGCCCTACCTGCTATATTTATTTTTGCTCCTTTTATCAAAATGTTCCCAGTAGGTCTAGGTCTTAAAATGATGGTAGCTTCAACACTATTCACTACGTTGACTTTTGTACTACTGTTGCCCATATTTGGTTTTTACCGTAAGAAAAAAAGACTAGCCTATTTGGGTATGATTTTGTTCTTCGGATGTATGATATCAGCGCATTTAAACTCTGGTTTCACTAGCGAAAATGCGAAACCAACAAGTCTCTTATATGTACTAAACGCTGATACAAACCAAGCACATTGGGCCACCTATGAAAACTCTCTTTCCATGTGGACGAAGCAATACCTTGATGCTAATAAAAAAGTACCGGAAGAAATAAAACTAAACACCATTAGTAGTAAATATGGTACTGGCTTCACGTACATTTCAGAGGCTCCGACGAAGCAAATACCAGAAATGAAAGTAGAGAAAACGGGCGACACAATTATTGGTAACAGCAGATTGATTGATATTTGTATTACCCCGAAACGCGATGTCAATCGACTCGAACTATTTACCACTACTGAAATTAAGTCAGCAACGGTGAACAACATACAACTGTCAGATTATTACTTAGAAAATCGCAGATGGGGTAAATTGGTCACCCACTATATTAGTAACAACGAGTATACTGATTTGCAATTAAGTATACCCAAAGATGCGGTTTTAGAATTAACGCTGTACGAAGCGTCGAACGATTTGTTGACTAATGAACAGTTTACCGTTCCGGCTAGACCAGCTGATAATATTTCAATGCCCTTTGTATTGAACGATGCGATTCTTGTAACCAAAACTATACGCTTTGAATAAATTGGTAGCAGTTATGGGTTGTGGTTGGTTGGGCTTGCCTTTAGCCATTTCACTCATCAACAAAAAGTATAAAGTGCATGGCAGCACAACCTCCCAAGAAAAGATTATTCCTTTAACCAAGAATGGAATAATTCCCTTTTTAATATCTTTTTCTGAGGATGAAATCGTAGGTGATATTTCTAAATTCTTGACCAATATTGAAGTATTAATCATCAATATTCCGCCAAAATTAAGGGGTAATCATCAAGAAAGTTATGTCAAAAAGATGCAATTACTACATCGGGAAGTAAAAAAAGCAGCACTTCAAAAGGTCATATTTGTTAGCAGCACTTCTGTTTATGGCGATGTGGAAGGAGAAGTTACTGAAGAAACAATTCCCCAGCCTTCTACAGAATCTGGAAAGCAACTTTTAGCTGCTGAAAACATCTTTGTGAACGATACAGGTTTGAAGACAACCGTCATTCGTTTTGGAGGGTTAATTGGCCCAAATAGACATCCGATTACCAGGCTCTCTGGGAAAAGAGAATTATCAAATGGTAATCAACCCATTAATCTTATTCATCTTGATGACTGTATTCAAATCATAACTGCTATTTTAGAACAATCTTGGTGGAATGAGACCCTAAATGGTGTGTATCCTGCACATCCTATTAAACAAGAATATTATACAAAAGAAGCCCTAAAGCAAGGTTTGCAATCACCTGACTATAAGGAAGATAATTTCGAAAAAGGTAAAAAAGTACACTCCAAAGTGCTTATAAATGTTAAAAAGTTCGAGTTCACTACATCGTTATAGTTAACGTACACATCGCTAAAAGAACATTTCACAACAAAGTAATGATTTTAGTGTTAAGATAAAGTGCAGTTCATCGATTAACGCCTAACTTTGCTGTATAATTAAAACAATTTGCCATGGAAAATTCAAATTTAAAAGGGCGAATACTAAATGAAATGGAAATTTTAATTGCCCAAAGTTGCCCAAAGCAAAAAGTTACCATTGACTATGAGTCACTGCACGTGGCGATCTTACAAAATCACTACAATGCAACTGACGTTTCTATTGATTACCACCGACGAAGAGTAGAAATGGAGCTTGTAATGGACGACCATAACTATGATCCGAAAACGGTCAATCTTTACATGCCTACCATACACGCTAACCTTTGGTTCAGAAATCTTCGTGATTTTTTAAAATCATGCATCGATTACGATAATAGAAGTTTAGCTTTTTATGCAGGTCTATTGCGTTCTCATACGGGCAAGAATTTGCCTCTTATGACGGCTTAAAAGTATTAATATAAAATCAATAATTATAAGAGATGCCCATAACGGGTATCTTTTTTTGGGCCTATTTTTAAGAATACTTCTTCAGCTTAATCGGTTTAAAGGTTTCCTTAACAGCTTTCTACAAATAAATTTTATAGTTTAGCGCACCAAAAATCAATAAATCCAAATAAGATGAAAAGAGTTGTTTTTGTGCTTGTAATCGCCATAGGCTTTATAGGCAGCGCACAAACTAAGTCAGAATTATTAAAACACTTTGAAGATTTCCACAAAGAAATGCGATTACAAGGTGATGTAAACGGCATAATCAATGCCATGACTCACTTGAACGTACTTGCCCCTTCAAAAGAACGCAAAGACACCTTAGCTTATATTTACGCCAATGAGAATAAACACATGCAAGCTTTAAATACGATTGGTATTGACAAAAACGAAGCTGATTCTGATCTCGCTGTTCAAGTAAAAGCCCTTTCGCTAAAAGCAATAAATCAACCCAAAAGAGCCCTAGAGCACTTTGAAATTTTATTCAAAAGAACTCCGAACGCTTATCTCGCTTATGAAATGGCCGATTTAAAAATTCAAACAGGTGACATTGCCGGGGCTGAAACAAACATAGATTACGGTATGACCAATGTCAAAGACGATATGAAGTATGCCTTTTACGAAAGACAACAACCCTACGAAGCTTCATTGAAAGCAGCCTTTTTTCACCTAAAAGCGCTTGTGCAATTCAATAAAGACAAAAACAATATTGACGCTGCGATAGCACTTATCGATGAAGCATTAACAATTGATCCGAATTTCAATTTGGCTAGTTTGACGAAGCAGGCACTTACGACAAGAAAGGAATCTGCTACTGAAACCCCTGAAATAAAGGAATAAAAAGAAGTAATTCTAATTGCATAAAAAAGTGGGCAATAGCCCACTTTTTTGGTTATATTTTTATGAAATTACAATGATTCTTAATCAAAATCAGAGGTGATTTTAACTCAAAAATCTACTCTTCATCTAATAGCATTTTTAAATCAAAGGTATTACCCGTTAGTACATTCATCTGTTCTAACATAGCGTTGTGGGCACCGATCATCTGCACAGCAGACTTTTGTACATCTATTCGATAAATCAAGTCTCCTTTGGTTTTCAAAATAAACGTATGAAAAACCTTCTGCCTACTTTTTATCTGTGCTTTGTTAAAAGCCTCTGGGTAGTCTGAATCTTGTAACAATTTTTGCTTTTCGATTAAATCTTCTAAAACCAATTTTAAATCCTCCCTGTTTTTTATGGCATAGATGGCATCAAAACTGGTCTCCAAAGCATTGAATTCTGGCCAATCTTTTAATGACTCTTGTGTTTTGGCACTCAGATTCGATTTTTTTGGCCATTTTTCGATAGAGATCTCGAAAGCAGTATCATCTGCTGAAACAGTTGTGTTCTTCTCCCCTTGACATGAAATTAGAAGCAACAGAACAACGTTAATTATGAATGTTTTACCCATAAGACGAATGTACAAATTTTAATAAAAGCTATCTTTAACAGTCAATTCATTTAACTTCATTTTAATGCAAAAAAATATTCTGATTATTGGTGCCTGCGGCCAAATAGGAACAGAGTTAACCTTCTCCCTAAGAGAGAAATATGGTAATGATGTTGTCATTGCTAGTGATATCAGAGAAGGAAACGAGAGTCTGATGAATTCAGGCCCTTTTGAACAACTTGATGCAACAGATTATGATGCGCTAGAGGAACTGGTTGCCTACTATGAAATTGATGAAGTGTACCTGATGGCCGCAATGTTAAGCGCAACGGCAGAAAAATTCCCCATGCGGGCTTGGAACTTGAATATGAGTTCTCTATTTAATGTATTGAATTTATCCAAGGAAAAGAAAATTTCGAAAATATTTTGGCCTTCAAGTATTGCGGTTTTCGGACCAAATACCCCAAGAGAAAATACCCCACAAAACACAATTATGGAACCCAGCACAGTTTATGGCATAAGTAAACAATCTGGTGAGCGATGGTGCGAATATTATCATAATAAATACGACGTTGATGTTAGAAGTATTCGTTACCCCGGACTTATAAGTTGGAAAACCATGCCTGGCGGCGGCACAACAGACTATGCGGTTGAAATATACCACAAAGCGCTATCTGATAGTAAGTACACCAGTTTTTTGAGTGAGAACACTAAGCTACCCATGATGTTTATGGATGATGCAATTCGTGCTACCTTAGAATTAATGGAAAGCAATGCTGAAAACATCAAAGTACGTTCTGCTTATAATCTTGCAGCCATGAGTTTTACTCCAGCGGAAATATCTCAAAGTATTACAACTCACATTCCAGAATTCAAAATAAGTTATGAACCTGATTCTCGTCAGGCAATAGCAGATTCATGGCCTAGCAGTATTGATGATTCCAAAGCTCAGAAAGATTGGGGTTGGAAAGCGAAATTCGACTTGAAGAAAACAACTAATGAGATGTTGAATAACCTTAATAGTTAATTAATTTTTTGTTCTTCTTAATTGATATTCCGTTATATTCATCTTTAAGTATTAAATGAACTTAGTATGAAATTATCTCTAATACCAAAACTAATCTTATTTACAATTTTACTTAGTATTAGTAGCAATATAGCTGCCCAAATTGAACCTGGAGTCTATATTTCAAACTTAGAAAATGATGTGTACGAGCTAAAAATAGATAGTAGCTATTTTGTTCTTACGGTATATGAAAAATCACCTGCAAAATTCATCAAAACAGCAGGAGGGTTCTATACTGCGGCGAATGACACTTTGAAAATAGCGTTAGAATTTCATTCAAATCACCACTTAGATTCCCTAACTACGCTAAAATTTTCTTTTAAAATGGAAAACGATCAGCTTATAATTAAAGGGAATTCTGAAGGATCTTTAACGAAACAACCCAAAGTCAATCAAGATTTAGACGGGGCATGGCTCTTCGCAACACGAGGCCCTGATGAAGGTCAGAAAAGAAGGGGCGAGACAAATACACGTAAAACCTTAAAATTCTTGCAAAACGGCCGTTTTCAATGGATTGCATATGACACCAAAGACATGCAATTTAAAGGAACAGGTGGTGGTAGCTACACTTCTAAAGATGGTATTTACACCGAAAATATTGAGTTTTTCTCTAAAGATGATGCACGTGTTGGCGCTAGTTTAGAATTCAAATATGAAATCGAAGGTGACGACTGGCATCATACCGGAAAAAATAGCAAAGGTGCACCCATGTATGAGATTTGGGGGAAACGAAAATAGAAAATCACGTTATTTTTAAGATTCAATCCTAAAAAGAAACGCAGGCAACCTGCGCTTAGGAGTCCTGATTATGCTTCTCCACACCAACAAAAGCAAGAGATAAATTCTTATATTTGAGAGACAACCACAATCAACTCTCATTTTGAACAGTCACCTGAAAAATATTATTATTGCACTAGGGTGTTTCCTATTAGTCTTTTCTTCATGTGGTGACAACAACAATTTTAGCGAACCTTTGCCCGAAACGGTAGACTTCAATTTTCATGTACGTCCTATTCTTGTTCAAAATTGCTATCTATGCCACGGTCCAGATCCAAGTGGTCGAAAAGCAGATTTGAGATTAGATACCTTTGAGGGAGCCACCGCTGCATTAAAAGATGGTGGGCATGCGATAGTACCTAGAAAATCATCTAAAAGTCAATTGATATATCGCATCTTTAATGAGGAAGAAGATCAGGTTATGCCTCCACCTGAATCCAATTACAAACTTACTGAGCGTGAAAAGGCACTTCTAGAAAAATGGATCGACCAAGGCGCCGAATGGAAAGAACATTGGGCTTTTATTAAACCCAAAACAACGATTCCGGAATCAAGAACAAATACTATTGATTCATTAATCAATCTGAAACTAGATCAAAAACAACTGATCAAGACACCAGAGGCTAATAAAAACTCGCTGATTCGAAGGGTTTCTTATTTAATAACTGGTTTACCTCCTGCTCCTGTAGACGTAAATAACTTTATTGCTGACAACTCTTCAGATGCTTACGAAAAAATGGTTGATCGCTATTTAAACGCTGCAGCCTATGGAGAGCGATGGGCGCGACATTGGATGGATCTTGTTCGATATGCAGAAACCAAAGGCCATGAGTTTGATTATTCGATTGTCGGGGCTTGGCAATATCGCGATTACCTCATTCGAGCTTTTAACGATGATGTACCCTACAACCAATTATTAAAGGAACATCTTGCGGGTGATTTATTGGATTCGGTGCGCTACAACCCGGAATCGGGAGTTGCGGAATCACCATTAGGAACCGCCTTTTTTGCGATGGCTGAAGGAACTCATAGTCCGGTAGATATCAAAAAAGATGAGGCGGATCGTATTGACAATATAATCGATGTTACTTCTAAAACATTTCAGGGCTTAACCGTTTCTTGCGCCAAATGTCACGACCATAAGTTTGACCCTATTCTTACGGCTGATTATTATTCTTTATATGGAGTAATAGAAAGTACTCGTTTTACTCCTGTTGTAGCCGATTTGTCCCTTGAGAAAAAACAAACAGTCAAAGAGATTGCCGATTTGCGGACCTATGTTCGAAAAATAATTTCCAATAAATGGGATGATAATGTGATTGCGCAAAACGCTACAACTTCAAAAGAAAAAGTGGAAGTTGAAACCTCTTTTCAAGTTATTGGGGATTTCAGAAATGCTGATTTAGATGGATGGAAAAGCAACGGAATGGCATTTGGAAATAGAACCACTTTGGGTGATCCAATAGCTCATCAATCCACCGGAAGGCTCATTAAATTAGACGAAGGTCGTGCTTCAAGTAAACTTTTGGATATAGGAATCTTTGGATCATTACAGTCTCAAAACTTCATTCTAGATAAAGATTTTATCGGAGTTAGAGCACGTGGTTTACAAAGCACCATCCGTTTGGTAATCGATAATTTTCAACTCATTCAAAATCCAATTTATGGGGAATTGGAAATGAAAGTCGATAACGAGCAATGGCAAGAATATGTAATTGATGTAAGTCCCTATAAAGGGCACAAAGCCTATATTGAGATTTTACCTGGAGGCTATCAGAGACATCAATATCAACTTCCCGAAGATGCTTACGTGGAAGCCCAATATGCTATTTCCTTTCATACAGTATGGCCAGTGAAAGTAAACTCAAAAAGTGCATCCCCAAAAAAAATAAACTGGGCCGCGTTGGAACTTCCGTCTAGCTACATCCAAAAAATCAATGAACAATTAAAGAGTGGAAAGCTGACCTCACAATTCCCTGAATTGAAATCAGCATTGGAAAAAAAACAGCTTCTGACTAAAGGTTTGGCCAGCCAATCTTTTGTATACGGTGTAACTGACGGCTTTGGCATAAATAGTCCAGTTTTTATCCGAGGAAATCATGAAGAGCCTTCCGAAGAACTAGTTCCCAAAAGCTTTTTGTCGGCATTGCCCGAAGGTGGAGTTCCTTTTAAATCTAAAGGGAGTGGTAGAATGGAATTAACTGACGCCATATTGAACGAAGACAATCCATTAACATCCCGCGTAATGGTCAACCGCATTTGGCATCATCTATTTGGCAGAGGAATTGTAGAGACTGTTGACAATTTTGGATTGCAAGGTAAGCTTCCTTCACATCCTGAGCTTTTAGATTATCTAGCTATCAAATTCCAAAATGAAAATTGGTCCATCAAAAAAATAGTTCGCTCAATTGTATTGACTGATGCCTTTAAAAGAAGTACGCTAAGAGTTGATGAACTATTAGAAGCAGACCCGACAAATATCTACTTGGCCTCGTTCCCAGTAAGGCGCTTAGAAGCAGAGGCCATTCGAGATGGAATGTTAGTTGCGGCTGAAACTCTCAATGATAGTCTTTATGGCCCTCCTGTAGCCACCTATCTGACCGATTTTATGCAAGGTCGAGGTCGGCCGGGAGCATCCGGTCCACTTGACGGCAATGGACGTAGAAGCATTTATATGGAGGTACGCCGTAATTTTCTAGAACCGATGATGACGACTTTTGATCGCCCTATTCCCTTTAGCACTTTCGGAAAGCGTGATGTGACCAATGTGCCCTCACAATCATTGATTATCATGAACGATCCCTTTGTGGCAAAACAAGCTGAACTTATGTCTCAGAAACTTTTGACCAACAAAGAGTTCTCATTTGAAGACAAAGTATCATGGATTTATATGCGCACATTTTCTCGAGAGCCTTCTACCGACGAGTTGCAAAAAGCAAAAGAATTTATGGAAATGCTTCAGAAACTGGAACCGCAAAAAGAAGATAAAACAAATCTAGAACAAGAACTCTGGAAACAATATTGCCATAGTATTTTTAACTTAAAAGAATTTATATACCTCATCTAATGAGCAAGTATCATAATTTTATGAAACGACCCCTTTCACGACGTGAAATGTTGGGTATATGCAAAGGAGGCTTTGGCGCATTGGCTTTTACAAGTTTATTTGGTGCTCTACCAATAGGTTGTGATCGACCAAAAAAATTAGCTTCAGCGCCAGAATTATATTTAGGTCCGCACTATTTGCCTAAGGCTAAAAATGTGATTTTCTTATATATGGATGGTGGTGTATCACAGGTTGATTCCTTCGATCCAAAACCACGACTTGCTAAAGAACATGGTGAAGATCCTCGAAAAAAATTCAAGGTTGATGCTACTCAGTTTGATAATGTTGGTAAGATATTAAAAAGCCCATGGGATTTTAAGCAGTACGGCGAATGCGGAATGCCGGTAAGTGAACTATTTCCCCATATTGCTACTTGCGCCGATGATCTTGCATTGATTCGTTCCTTGACGTCAAAATTTCCGGAGCATACCAATGCTAATTATTTTCTACATACTGGAAGCGGTATTCAAGGAAGGCCCAGTATGGGTTCTTGGATGACTTATGGCCTTGGAAGTGAGAATAAAAACATTCCGGGCTATGTTATTTTAGATGGTGGATTGATACCTCCGGGTGGACTTGATAATTTCAAAAACGGATTTCTACCTGCCTCCTATCAAGCATCTATTTTAAAAGCAGGCTCAGAACCAGTAGCTAACATTTCTCCAAAAGAGGGTATTGCAAATCTTCAGGAAGAAAAACTAGCATTTATCAAACAGATGGACAATAGCCTAATGGGAAAAATGGGCGAGGTTGATGCTGTTGAATCTGCAATTTCAAATTACGAACTGGCGTACAAGATGCAATCTTCAATTCCTGAATTAACCGAGTTCTCTGATGAAACAAAAGCCACGAAAAAATTGTACGGTTTCAATTCAGATGACCCTCATACCCGAAGTTATGCTGCACAATGTTTATTGGCGCGTCGATTAGTGGAACGCGGCGTTCGTTTCATTGAATTGACCTGCCCCAATGTGGGTACCGATCGTTGGGATCAGCATAGCAATTTAAAAAAAGGGCACGAAGCCAATGCTCATGCTGTTGATCAACCCATCGCAGGATTGTTAAAAGATTTAAAGTCACGAGGTATGTTAGAAGATACCTTGGTAGTTTGGACCGGTGAATTTGGTCGAACTCCTTTCGCGCAAGGTAAAGATGGTCGAGATCATAATCCGTCTGCATGCAGCATGTGGCTAGCTGGTGCTGGAATTAAAGGAGGAACCATTTTCGGTCGCACCGATGATTATGGATATCGCGTCATTGAAAATGAAGTAACTATTCATGATTTGCACGCCACAATCATGCATTTATTAGGTATTAATCATGAACTATTGACCTTCCGTTTTGGAGGTCGTGATATGCGTTTGACTGATGTTCATGGACATGTAGTAAAAGATATTTTGGCTTAAAACACAACTATGAAAAAACAGCATTTTATTTATTTCGGAATTCTATTAGTTCTACTATTTCCATTAACCTTAATAGGGCAAGCTAATTCTGAAATCAAACATTCCTTTTTCGTAGCTGGCCCTCAGTTTACAGGAATCATCGGAGAGTCAGGAGAAGAAATTTGGGATTCAGAAAAACCTGGTGCACGTGATGGATATGTTTTAGACCATGGGAATATACTTATCTGCTGGGCAGATCAAGTAAAAGAATTCGATGCTAAGAAAGAGGTAGTTTTTCAATACACCCGAGCCAAAAAATCTATGGAACTTGGTACTGCTGTCCGTCTTCAAAATGGAAATACCATGATTACTGAATCAGGTACAGAACCGAGAATTATAGAGGTCAATTCTGAAGGAAAAGTGGTCAAAAGTGTACCTCTTTCCCCAGAAACGGATAATGTGCATATGCAAACTCGAATGGCTCGAAAACTCAAAAATGGAAACTATTTAGTGCCTCATCTCTTGGCTTTCGCAATAAAAGAATATAATTCCGAAGGAGCAATCATCAACACTTTTAGCACAGATTTTGAAGATTTTGGAGGAAGAGAAGCTAAGACTTGGCCTTTCACGGCCATTCGTTTGAAAAATGGAAATACAGTGGCTACCCTCACGAATGGCAATCGAGTTATTGAATTAGACTCCGAAGGAAAAATTGTTTGGATGATTAATAATTCTGACTTTGAAGGAGACCCTTTAGCAGACCCTTGTGGGGCACAGCGACTACCCAATGGAAATACAGTTATTGCCAGTTACGGTGCTAAAGAAGGTATAAAACTACTAGAAGTGAATCGCGATAAAAAAATCGTTTGGAGCTATTCTGGTTACAAGGCGCACCATTTTCAAATTTTGACTACAAACGGCACTCCGCTAAAAGGCACTCCACTTAAATAGTTATACATGGAGTTATTTCTTTTTGTCAATACAAACCTACTTGAAGACCCTTCCGACTTTATGGTTTTTGTGGGTAGATTTCATCCGTTAGTTGTTCATCTTCCTATTGGTTTTTTGTTACTCGCTGCAGTGGCTCAGTTTGCTGCGCGGTGGCCCAAGTTTCATCCCATAAAACCCTTTCTTGTATATCTATGGGGGTTAGGTGCTATAAGTGCTGCTTTAGCTGTTGTATTTGGTTATTTACTCTCTCTATCTGGAGGCTATGATGAAGACACCTTGTTTTGGCATCAATGGAGTGGAATTACTGTTTTAGTCTTCTCCTTCATTTGTTATTTGATTTCAAAAAAACAAAGCGAAAACACAAAACCCATGCAATGGGTGCTAATCACTTTGGTAACAGGGACAATGATTTATACTGGTCATTTAGGGGGTAATCTTACACATGGTTCGACATACTTGTTAGAATATGCACCGAATACCGTTAGAGGTATTGCAGGTCTTCCAGAAAAAACTGAGTCACGACCTAAAGTAACCGTTATAGATTCTGCAGATGTATATCTTGATTTGATTTCTCCAATGATGAATAGCAAATGTGTTAGTTGTCATAATACTGGGAAAAAGAAAGGTGATTTGCTTTTGACTAGCTACGCAAATATGATGAAAGGGGGCGAAAATGGGGAGGTATTAACTCCTGGAGATATTGAGACAAGTGAGCTTTTTAGAAGGATTACATTACCAGAAAATCATGATGATTTTATGCCTTCCGAGGGGAAAAGGCCTTTGACAAATCAAGAAGTTGATATTATCGAATGGTGGATTGCTTCAGATGCACCATCAAACGGATTTGTTACCGAACTGGATACCGAAAAAAAGATACTTGAAACTGTCAGCAACTATTTGGGACTTGACAAAAATTCTATTTTAAGCAAGGAAGTCCCCCAGGCAAATCAGTCAATAATTGATTCCCTAGTTAATCAAGGTTTTATTGTTAATCGCCTGATGAAAAATAATTACTTTCTGGAGGCTAATTTTAGTTTGAGCGAAAATCCCATTTCTGTTGCTAATCTGGAATTGCTCACAGGTATATGGGAACAATTAATTTGGCTTGACTTGAGCAACGCTCAAATTGAAGATGAATCGCTAGAACAAATTGGGAAGTTGGAAAATTTAATAAAGTTAGATCTTAGCGGAAATGGCATTTCAGATGCCGGGATACAATCTCTTGAAAAACTTATTCATCTAGAATCGTTGAATCTGTACAACACTAATGTTTCTGAAGGATTATTGGAAATAGTTCCTAAGCTGACCCGTCTTCAAAAAATCTATTTGTGGCAAACTAAAGTCAATGATTCGTTAATGCGTCGTATTCAATCTGAAAATAAAAATCTAGAAGTTATTAGCAAGAGAGAAGGAGAGATTGAATAATCATTGAAGCCCCGGCAACCCTGAAGTCTCGAGGGAACTTGCATCTAAAATAGGACTCCGACGCTTCGGAGCTATTCTACCCATTGAACTACTGGGCCAATGTAAGGATGGTCAAATAAAGTTTTTTTCTGACGTCATTATAGTTCAGAAGCACTAGTATACCTTTAAGCCATCAATATTTAAGATGCTATATCATTTATAGATTTACCTATTCAGATTACAAATCCCTTTTATTATCTTGTAAGCAAGGTTTAACTAAATATATACCCAAGACATGGCAAATCAAAAAAACCTGCCTGACGGTAAGGTTCGTTCACGAAGAAACTTCATTAAGAAAAGTTCCATGGCCTTTGTAGCCGGAAGCATATTGCCGCAATTTAGCGCCAAAAGCTATAGCCAGATTATAGGTTCCAATAAACGAATTAATATTTCCGTAATGGGCGTCAATAGTCGTGGCAAAGCGTTGGCTCAAAACTTTGCAAGTCAAGAAAACTGTGATGTAATTCATGTATGTGATGTAGACAGCCGAGCTATTACAAAATGTCAAACGGCTTTGAAAGATCGTCAGGCCATTACCGCAAAGACATTTACTGATTTCCGCAAATCCCTAGAAAGTAAAGATGTCGATGCCTTAGTTATCGCCGCCCCAGACCATTGGCATGCACCTGCCTCACTTTTGGCTATGCAAGCAGGCAAACATGTATATGTTGAAAAACCCTGTAGTCATAATCCGAATGAGGGAGAACTACTTGTCGAAGCCGCAAAAAAATATAATAAAATTGTTCAAATGGGCAATCAGCGTCGATCATGGCCTAACGTTATTGAAGGCATAAATGCACTCAAAAGCGGAGCTATTGGTCGCGTCTATTATGGTAAAGGGTGGTATACCAATAATCGCGCATCGATAGGTATTGGCAAAGAAACCGCTGTGCCCGATTGGCTTGATTGGGAGCTCTGGCAAGGCCCGGCCCCTCGTAAAGCCTTTAAAGACAATATTGTACACTACAACTGGCATTGGCTTTGGCATTGGGGCACAGGTGAGGCATTAAACAACGGTACCCATATGATAGATTTATTGCGTTGGGGTATGGAAGTCGACTACCCTTCTAAAGTAAGTTCAAGCGGCGGAAGATACCGCTATAAAGACGATTGGGAAACACCCGACACGCAGATAATCAACCTTGATTTCGATTCAGGCCAGACCATGTCATGGGAAGGCCGAAGCTGCAATGGGAAAAATATAGAAGGCAGTTCCGTCGGAGTAGTTTTTTATGGAGAAAATGGTAGTTTGCTCATCCCATCTGGTAATAGCTTCACCCAATTTGATTTAGAAGGAAAGATTGTAAAAGAGGTCAAGAATACCCAAGAAATTGATGCTCGAAACAAAAGTAACCCTGCCGAGCAACTCGATGCTTTACACATTCAAAATATGTTCAAGGCTATAAAAAATGGAGACAGTTTACATTCGGATGTAGATTCAGGTCATAAAAGTACTTTACTCGTTCAATTAGGCAATATCGCCCAACGTACCGGCAGATCTTTAAATATCGATTCAAAAAGTGGACATATTATAAATGACCAAGATGCTCAAAAACTTTGGAGCCGATCCTATGAAAAGGGGTGGGAGATAAAATTATAAACAATAAATTGTATGAGTTCTAGAAGAAAATTTATTGAAAAAATTGGTCAAAGTGCTACTTTTTCTGCTATAGCAATCAGTACCCCTTTTGACGTTTTCTCGCAATTCGGCAAACAACAAAATACAAATGAGAAAACTTTTAAAATTGGAATCATAGGTGCAGAAAATTCCCATACCGCAGAATTTGGTAAAATTTTCAACATAGACAAAGCGTTTCCTGGTATGGAAGTAAGATATGTTTGGGGTGAGACTGAGGAGTTTACCCAAATCGCTATGGAAAAGGGTAATATTCCTAATAAGGTTAAAGATCCTAACGAAATGTTAGGAAAAATAGACGGACTTATTGTAGACCATCGCCATGGAAAATTTCATTTAAAATCGGCAATCTCTTTTATCGAGGCTGGCATTCCAACTTTTATTGACAAACCATTTTGCCATAGGGCTAAAGAGGGCAAAGAATTTTTAGCATTGGCCAAAAAACATGGTACCCCGGTGACATCTTTTAGCTCCATCGCAAATAGCCATCAAACTTTTGACATCAAAGAACAATTAAAGTCCATCGGCGCTATTAATCAAGTAGTGCGGTATGGCCCTGTAGACCTAGCTTCAGAATATGGGGGTATATTTTTCTACGGAGCACATATTATTCAACCCCTGTTATACATTTTTGAAGATACTGTGAAAAAAGTTCGGGTACTTAAAAATGGTCAAAACAGTAGCGCAAGTCTCGTTTTTAAAAGTGGAATGTTAGTGACTTTAGTTTTTACCACCAAAAAATATGGTTGGCAAACCTTTATTGAAACCGAAGAAGGCATAGTTGAATTGAAGTCCAATATAGAAGAGAAAGTGCCCGGTAAAAACTATGACGATATGGTAGAAATGTTCAAAACGGGCAAAGAGCCTCGCAGTCATGAACATATTATCTACGGTGTTACCGTACTAGAAGCCCTTGAAAAATCTGTTGCAAGTGATCAATGGGAAAATGTGATTCCCTATGACGAAATATAAACTCCGCCCATGAAATTACTTATTTTTTGTATCGCAATTTTAATTATGCCAGTACTTCCTTTTGAATCCAATGACCCTATTAAACTAAAGGGAATTCTTTATTCAGATGATAAAGCAGTAGAAGTTACTTTGGAAAATGGAAAAATATTGGAGATCCATCCATTGGCAAGTGATGCAAATAATCCAAAGACCTATATAGCACCAGGTTTGATTGACATTCAAATTAACGGATATATGGGGGTTGATTTTTCAGGACCTAATCTCACGGTTGAAGGGGTGAAAAAAGCAACAAAAGCACTTTGGAAAGCTGGAGTTACCTCTTATTTTCCCACGATTATCACAAGCGATATCGAACGCATCAAAAAGAACTTTGCCATTTTAGCCGAAGCAAGAAAAGACCTAGAAATTGGCCAATCTATTCCTGGTTTTCATTTGGAGGGGCCATACATCTCGCCAATTGCAGGGTTTCGTGGAGCACATTTGGAAAAATATATTAAAGCACCCGATTGGGATGAATTTCAGAAAATCCAAAAAGCGGCCGATAATGGCATCAAGATTATTACCGTCGCTCCGGAAATTGAAGGGGCTATTCCGTTTATAAAAAAGTGTGTCGTAAGTGGGGTTATCGTTTCTTTAGGTCACCATAATGGATCAGCTGCAGATGTGCAGGCAGCCGTAGCGGCCGGAGCAAAAATGGCAACACATTTGGGTAACGGTTGTGCGAACGAAATCAATCGTCATGACAATCCGATTTGGCCGCAATTGTCCAACGATGCTATTACCGCAAGTATTATTGCAGATGGTTTTCATTTGAGAAGAGAAGAAGTCCGTACATTTTACAAAGCTAAAGGTGTTAACAAAACCATCTTAGTTTCTGATGCGTTGGACTTGGCAGGGCTTCCACCGGGAGAATATATCCGTGGTGAACGAACGCTTTTATTGACCCCAAATGTGGTAAAGCTTCCTAAGGAAAACGTTTTGGCTGGGGCAGCTTCCCCTATCAGCAAATGTGTTGGGGTCGTAATAGATTATACGGGCTGTTCTCTAAAAAATGCCATTCAAATGGCAAGTACGAATCCAGCAAAAATGTTCTCCATGGATGAACTCGGTACAATTGAACAAGGCAAACGTGCAGACCTTATCCTATTTACGATGGAAAACAATGAGATGTTAATCGAACAAACTTTTGTTGAGGGAGAATTAGTCTATATCCGAAAGTAACATCATGAAAAATACACCCCTCAGAAAAAAAATTCTTCTAGCACTAAGCGCAGTCGGCCCAGGCCTGTTTTTAATCGGTTACAATATCGGTACAGGCAGCGTAACCACAATGGCCAAAACTGGAGCCGAACATGGCATGGGACTTTTCTGGGCTCTGGTATTATCTTGTATTTTCACCTATGTGCTAATGGTTGCCTATGGAAAGGTGACTTTAGTAACTGGCAAAACAGCCCTTTTCAACATTAAATCAGAATTCAAATGGGGATGGCTACTTTCATTGTATATCATCATCGCGTTAATTATTGGTGAGTTACTCGCGTTGATGGGCGTTATGGGTATCGTTGCCGATTTGGTGCAGGAAGGTTTTCGTTTGGCGTTTGACGGGTTGGTCGTAAATACGTTTTGGATCATCCTCTTTTTTAGCATCATTCTATATTTTCTGCTATGGTACGGTCGCTATCAAGTATTTGAAAAAGTATTGACTGTAATGGTCATATTGATGGGACTCTCTTTTATTATTGTCTTTTTTATGGTAAAACCTAGTTTTTCAGCCTTGGCTGAGGGCATTATTCCCAGTATTCCAGATACCCCCGGAGCATTCGGACTTATAGCAGCGATTGCAGGAACTACCTGCTCTGCAGCTGTTTTTATAATGCGAAGTACTGTTGTTGCCGAAAAAGGCTGGGGCATCAAAGATTTAAAGACCGAAAAACGCGATTCGTTCGTTTCAGCGTCCATGATGTTGCTTTTGAGCGGAGTAATAATGGCTGTCGCTGCAGGAACATTGCATATATCTGGGCTCAAGCTCGAAAACACCGTCGAGATGATAGAACTTTTCGAACCTCTCGGTGGAAAATTAGCTGCTTTTGTGCTTATTATCGGAATCGCGGGTGCAGGTCTTTCAACTATATTTCCCATTGTTTTAATTGCTCCCTGGTTGATAGCCGATTATACGGGGAAACCTCGAAATATTCGCTCATCTCAATCACGATGGTTGATATTCATTGCTCTACTATTCGCTTTTGGAACAGTTTTTTTAGAGGAGCGACCTCCTGCATTAATGATTTTTTCGCAGGCATTCCAAGCTTGTATTCTTCCTGCCGTCGCAATCCCAATATTTCTGCTAATCAATAAAAAAAGATTGATGCATGAACATAGGGCCAACAAGAAATTAAGTTTGGGAATCATTGCCGTAATTATATTTTCATTGATTACTTCATGGTTTGCTATTGCAGAATTCTTTTAAAATAAAAAATGAAAACATTTACAATTGATAAAATAAAAGTAGCCATTTACGAAGAAACCAAAGCGATGGGAGAGGCCGCAGCAGAATTCGTGGAGCAAATATTAACAGCGGCCATTAAAGAAAAAAATGCCGCCAATTTGATTTTGGCAACAGGTGCCTCACAATTCTCTTTTTTGGAAGCTTTGCAAAAAAAGGAAATCGATTGGCAAAAAATAACAGTTTTCCATTTGGATGAATACAAAGGGATTTCTGACCAACATCCTGCCAGTTTTAGAAAATACTTGAAAGAACGTATTCTGAATGCCGTTTCACCCAAAAAGATATATTTTTTAGAGGGTGATTCTGAAGATTTAGAGAAAGTAATGGAAGACTATTCCGCTGAACTCCAAAAACATCCCATTGATATTGCCTGTATTGGTATTGGTGAAAATGGGCATATTGCATTTAATGACCCTCC